>Ga0190344_1000276_pt1 | contig 28987 bp, 14 predicted proteins | sample 48721323_MG_FD_161662 | JGI IMG/M metagenome (GOLD analysis project Ga0190344, IMG submission 161662) | Hydrothermal vent microbial mat bacterial communities from Southern Trench, Guaymas Basin, Mexico - 4872-13-2-3_MG | ecosystem: Environmental > Aquatic > Marine > Hydrothermal vents >... | reverse complement strand
TCAATTTGCGAGAACCAAGCGAATTCAGATTGTATAAAGCGGCTCTCGATAATTTTCGGTAGCCTTTGGTAGATTCACCCACTCTTAGGAGTGCTATTGTTAACTTTTGTTAACATAAATGAATCGGAATACGCATATCTTTTAAAAGTTGTTTGAGCGCTTTTAAATGGCGTCTGCTCACTTCCAATTGTTCTGGGATATCTCTGAGCAAGACATAATTTCGCCCACTGCTATCTTTGCGTAAACCGGCGAGTTGCACTGTTGCTACCAGCGTACTGCGATGTAGGCGTAAAAATTGCCCGGCAAATTCTTTTTCTAAATCTTTCACAGTTTCCAAGATTAAGGCTTTTCCCTGTGTCCAATATAACTCCACATATTTTTGGTGAGCAAAAAAATAGTAAATTTTGTTAACCGGAACCAAATGTAGCTCGCCACGTAGATAGTAACTGATATGAGTGCGAGCGGTGGGTGTCGGCGTGGGCGGGGTAGTCGATTGAGTCTGTAAGAAGGCATAAGCACGTTTAAGGGCTTGCTCTAAGCGTTCCTTGCGAATCGGTTTCAGCAAATAATCCACCGCCTGATACTCAAAGGCTTCTAAAGCATGCTCGCCATAAGCGGTAGTCAAAATCACAGCCGGTGTCGGATGCAATAAAGCCAGTTCCCTGAGCGTTTGCATCCCGTCTATCCCGGGCATACGAATATCTAGCAACACAACTTCAGGTTGATGAGCACGAACGTTCTCTAGGGCACCTTTGCCATTGCTGGCTTCGGCAACCACCTCGCCCATGCCCAGCTCATCCACTAAAGAGCACAAACGATCTCGCGCCAAGGATTCATCATCAGCGATAAGTATCTTCATCATACTGATTTTTATAAGGAAAACTTATAATGACGTGGTAAGTGTCAGCGTGTCTCTGTACGCTTAACTTCGCCTGAGTGCCATAAAAAATCTGTAAACGTTGGTGAATATTTTGTTGGGCCATGCGATTACCTTGATGGGGAGAAAGTGTCTTAGCCAAAGGATTTTCGATGTCTAGTTGAATGTGTTTACCATCAAAAAATCCAGTAATGCTAATTGTTCCCCCTTCAAGCAAAGGTTGTATGCCATGATAAATCGCATTTTCCAACAAAGGTTGTAAACACAGTGGTGGTAGCCGTGCATCATCGGGAATATTATCTAGCTGCCAAACGACCTGCAAACGTTCACCAATGCGTAATGCTTCAATGCATAAATACTGCCTACATAATGCCAGTTCTTCTTGAAAAGTCACAGAGGCTTTCGCATCTACCAAACTGGCACGAAATAAATCCGCAAAATCCAGCACCACCTGCTCCGCCTTATCCGGCTGAAAACGGATTAAACTGGCGATGGTGTTCATACAATTAAATAGAAAATGGGGACGAATACGCGCTTGTAAAGCTTGGGCACGGGCTAAGGCTAAAGCCTCGGTTTCTTTTTTCCAGTGATACTGAATATAAAAATAGCGCAAGGCAATGGCACTGATAATCGCACTAATCCCGATATTGCGCCACAAAAACAACTGATGATGGGCCGCACTCGCCGGCGCTATGGACAACATATATTCGTTTAGTTGCCAAGCGAATTCACTAACCACCCCCGTTGTCATCAAAATGAGCAAATAGCTTAGGATGCCAGCAACGATATCACTGTTTAACAGACACAACCAACGGCGCAGCAGACATAACAACCCCATGCTGACTAACGTCACCCACTGCATAAATAAAGATAGCATTGCCAAATCGTTGATGAAATCTTTTTTCGCATAATTCCAATCATACCCACTTTTACTGAGCGGCGCTAACAGCAACACAAAAGCCAATAATTCAGTTACCACGATGCCTACAAACACTGTGTACACATTGCAAAAATCCGGCAAAAACAGATTATCATCTGTGCTAGTTTTCATTCATTTTTTAGTAGAACTTGTGTAGGTGAACAAAGCAGGAGTAGTTTGGCAGAAGTTTGGCAGGCGTTTGGTAGGAGTCCAAACTTTAGTTTAAAACGTCCAAGATAAATCTTGGACTCCTAGATAAGAAAAATCAATAAAAATCCGATTTTTTGGAAAAATCCGATTTTTGGCCGGACGTTTTTAGCCCCTTTGGTGCGTATTAATGATTAATGATTAATGATTAATGATTAATGATTAATGATTAGCCCCAACGGGGCGATATTAATATAGCCAGGGGCACCGCCCCTGGCATTGCCTCTGGCTTTGGGCTTAGACAACTACATTGGCAACAACGGCACAATCAACAGCGCGACAATATTAATGATTTTAATCAACGGGTTAACCGCAGGCCCGGCCGTATCTTTGTACGGATCGCCTACCGTATCTCCCGTCACGGCCGCTTTATGCGCCTCGGAGCCTTTGCCACCATGGTTACCATCTTCAATGTATTTCTTGGCATTATCCCAAGCACCGCCGCCGACCGTCATGGAAATTGCCACAAACAAGCCGGTAACAATGGTACCGAGCAACAAACCGCCTAATGCTTTAGTCCCCAATGTGAACCCAACAATAATGGGAACTAACACTGGCAACAAGGAAGGAATCATCATCTCCTTAATTGCCGCTTTCGTCAACATGTCCACCGCTTTGTTATAATCGGGTTTAACCGTTCCTGCCAAGATTTTCCCGTCGGCAAATTGGCGGCGCACTTCTTCCACCACACTACTCGCAGCACGGCCTACCGCTTTCATCGCCATCGCGCCAAATAGGAAGGGAATCATGCCGCCTATAAAGAGGCCGATAATCACCATCGGATCAGATAGTTCAAATTTGCCGGCGGTTTCAGCGGCGCGAGCCGCGGCTTCCGCGGTGCCACCTGAGGCAAGCACGGCTTCACGCGCGGCGGCTTCTATTTTGTGGGTGTAATCAGCAAACAAAACGAGGGCTGCCAAGCCAGCCGAGCCAATCGCATAACCTTTGGTAACGGCCTTAGTGGTATTACCCACCGCATCTAACGGATCAGTAATATTACGAACTTTCTCATCTAAATCCGCCATTTCCGCAATACCACCGGCGTTATCCGTCACCGGGCCGTAAGCATCTAAAGCGACGATAATGCCCGTCATAGACAACATCGTCGTGGCCGCAATCGCAATACCATACAATCCAGCCAGATAATACGCGCCCCCAATACTAAGACAAATCGCTAACACCGGTAAAGCCGTGGCTTCCATGGAAACCGCTAAACCGGCAATCACATTAGTACCATGTCCCGTCGTAGACGCTTTAGCAATTTGCTGCACGGGACCAAATTCAGTGGCGGTATAATATTCAGTAATCACCACCAGTAAAGCCGTTAAGGCTAAACCAATGAGCGCGGCACCATAAACGCCCCAAATCGAATAAGAAACGGCATCTCCTCCTATGCCGGTGAATGTAAACCCTTCCACACCCGTCATCAGCCACCAAGTCACGGGCAAAAAGGCAATAGCCGCGATGCCGGCAGACACGATTAAGCCTTTGTACAAGGCCCACATGATTTTTTTGCCTTCCTGAGCCTTCACCGCAAACGTGCCGATGATAGAGGCGATAATAGACACGCCGCCCAATATTAAAGGTAATAAAATGGCGTTGTTAGCCATACCACCCGTAAACATTAAACCGCCGACTAGCATCGTGGCGATGATTGTCACCGCATAAGTTTCAAATAAATCGGCCGCCATCCCAGCACAATCGCCAACATTATCACCGACGTTATCAGCAATCACCGCCGGATTACGAGGATCATCTTCAGGAATACCCGCTTCAACTTTACCCACCAAGTCTGCGCCCACATCCGCGCCCTTGGTGAAAATACCACCGCCCAAACGAGCAAAGATAGAAATTAAAGAACCGCCAAAACCCAAGCCAATCAGCGGCGCCAGATCGACCATGGTTTCGCCCTCTGGCAACATTATTTGCAACACCGCGTAATAGCCGGCGACACCGAGCAAGCCCAAACCGACTACTAATAAGCCGGTGATCGCACCGCTACGAAAAGCCACATCCAAGGCCTTGTCCAAACCTTCATGCGCGGCTTGAGTGGTGCGGACATTGGCTTGCACAGAAATATTCATGCCAATATAACCCGCCGCGGCCGAACACAACGCGCCTATGACAAAACCAATCGCGGTGTACAAACCAAGGACAAACCCAATCGCGACAGCAATGATGACACCGACAATCCCTATAGTGGTATATTGCCGTTTCAGATAGGCTTTAGCCCCATCTTGAATATGCGAGGCAATTTCCTGCATGCGTTCATTGCCGGCAGGCTGTGCCAAAACCCATTGTCTCGATATGAGACCATACACTAACGCTCCTATCGCGCATCCTATCGCGCAGATCAACGCGATCCACAGTTCTATTGACATAATCGTTTGATTCTCCTTAAAAATGAAATAGACTGATGACTGAATATAAAATCAATGGTTATCAATCAGTTACTCTTACTTAAAAACGCCAAAACCACAAAAATCAGCTTTGGTTATGTTTAAGGGGTAAGCTCCCTAGGGCGATAAACCATCTATCACCTTTGTTATTACCTTATATATCGGTAATGTCTGTCACTTAAAAGATTTTGAGGCTAATTTATAAGTTCCATATTTTAGGATTAGAGCACAAATTAATATTGTTTGTCAAAAATTAATTTTTTGATTGGCCAAAATTTTGTGGTTTTGCTGTTTAATGCTAACTGTTGTTTGCTCTATTTTGAGGCGAAAAATTGAAGTTGACTTGTCGTTCTTGGAGCGATGAGACTCACATCGCACCGCTAGGGCGCTATTGGCTAGGCAATTGCCGTTGCCGGCCCTCCAAAACCAATAATAGTAAGGCATTTGGGGACTAGCGTGTGAGCGCGAGAATGAGAAAACCTCGATCCAATGAACTCTCAAGCGCGAGAGATTTTACCAAATTTATCACCTTTTATACCATCTTATGCTGAAATACTTAACTAATTGACACGCTTACATGCTCAGAGTCACTGCCATTATCTCACTGATCAGTTTTCAGTGATCAGTTGTCAGTGAAAAGTGTAAAGCTTTCAGTCTTCAATCCGGGGAGCGCGGTAAGTCTCCGAACAAAGGGAATGAACGGCGTGTGTGTTGAGGTTTCAGTTTTTAGCCGCGCAAAATATAATAACATTTGACGCGCTGAGTCCCGGCGAAAATAGGAGTGCCAGTGCAAAGTACTGCCAAAAATGATATTTTTTTGTGAATTCGTTAGTTATAACGTGAGTTCGACTTGTTTTTCAAGTAAAATAAATCTTTTATATTTAAGTAGCGGAATATAAAGCGATTTTAGTTTTTCAACGGGACATTTATTAACGTGAGCTCGACTTTTCAATAAGTTATACAAACTTGATATTAATCAAATGTTTTACGATAATTATTTTATTTCGTTAAATTTTTAGTTATTAAACCCTTAACATTAATACGTGAATAACCGCAAATTGTGGGCCATAGACTGAAATGAGTCAGTAAAGTTTGTTGGTTTTGTTTTTAACTGATTGATTTAAAAGTCATTATAAATAACTATTTGATCTAATTAATAAATCTATAACTCACTGATATTTAAAGTCGAACTCACGTTATTTATAAAAAGTGTTTCAATCTTCTTATTGGTATTATCATTAAATTTGATTTGCAATAAAAAAATTGTCATACTTGAAAGTTTGTAGTAGTCGCTTTAGCGACTAAAACTTTCTCCGTAAGTTTGTAGTAGTCGCTTTAGCGACTAAAACTTTCTCCGTAAGTTTGTAGTAGTCGCTTTAGCGACTAAAACTTTCTCCGTTCACTTTACCCTGTGGTGTGTAAAATGTGAATAGGCTTTCAATGCAACTAAAGGTTTTGGCATCGAAGTGCCACGTTGTTTGATGGTAAAAGTATCAAACACGCGCCACGTTGTTTGAATGTGCATAAGTGGGTAAACAAAATAACGAGCGGCTTGTGAGTCGCTAAAGCGACTACTACAAACAGGTATATAAACTAAATCACTGAAAAAATGATCACAGAAATAAAATGATAACTGATAAATGATAACTGATAACTGATAACTGATCACTGAACACTGAAAAACTTATGCAATCGAAAATTGTGCAAACCTTATTTTGGTTAATTTTGCTTAGCGTTGCCGGCACCGCCATTTTAATGTTAGCGGCGGCGAGAGTCGGAGAACATCAATCAAGCACTTATGGTAATGCTTATCAGCGATTTGAAAAATCGTGGGGCGGCGAAATTGGCATTATTCCGCCAAAATTTTTGTTAGAGCGAAGCCATGCCGCCAAGGTGTTTAGCAAAACCGAGCAAATTTCACTTATTCCCAAGTCTATCAAGATAAATTCCACAGTAGACTATGGCGAACAGACGATAGGTTGGCTGACGTTCAACGCTTTTAAAGTCAAAAGCGAAGACATTTATGTCATCCGTAATGACACGGCTTACTCAGGAAAATTACTGATTAAGCTCACTAAGCCTGATAACGCAAACATCTTGTCTGACTATAAGGTTGTACTTGAAGACAGGAAAAATACCTTCTTGCATCCCGTGATGGGCAAAGCATTTTTATTATTGCCTGAATTTAAACCAAAAGAGCAGATAAAAATGACGATGACTTATGCCACCAAGGGGATGAACGTTTTTAAATATAACCTTTCTGACTATCAAGACAGTGTTATTGAACATCTTCAAACACAACTCAAAATCAACAACAGCCACGATTTTGAGATTTACCGTTTCGGATTGTCACATGAGATTGATACGAACCCAATGGGCGCTTCGATACAATTTGAAATGAACAATTTCGCCACCACTCAAGATTTAGGAGTCACTTTTGCCTCAAAACAAATGTACTTAGATCAGATACAGAGCCTGATGAGTTATTCACCGATTTCTCTGATACTTTATTTGCTGGTGATTTTTGTGTTTTCTCAAATTAACTCGGTTAAGTTTCATGGCTTTCATTATCTTTTTATTGCGATGCACAATGTTTTCTATTTTCTGTTCGTCGCTTATCTGGTGCGTTTTTTTGGGGTAGATATGACTTTTGGTTTAGCTTTCGCACTCACAGCGGGCTTATTTTTTGCCTATTGCCCCAACATTTTTGGCTGGCGTTTTGCGCTTAAAATTGCGGGTATTTACCTATTTCTGCTAACAACGGTTTATTCTCTGATATTTTTAATGCCTATCTTTCGTGGATTGTTATTTATTGCCTTAGTATTTGTTATTTTTACCTCAATAATGATTCCTATCAGTCGCTCAGACATTTCAAAGTGGACTATTCTTGATAGGCGATAAATCGCCTACTACAAACGACAAACTAAAATAACTTTATGTGTACACTTTTCGTAAAAAAAACAAATTCAGGCGTTTTAGTGGGCCGTAATTTTGATTGGTTGCAAAAAGGAGGGACTCTCCACTATATTCCTTCCCAACGCGTATATGGCTCACAAACAACGGAACTCTTTTTGATTGAACAAATGGGTGTGGACAAACCTTACGAAGGTATTAACGAAACCGGTTTGTTTATTGGGTGTGCCGTCACGCCGATTGATTTGAATCCACCAAAATCTGACAATGGCAAGGCTTTAAAAATGGATGAATTAGGGGCCATTAGATTTGTTTTAGAACGAGCTGCTACCACTCAAGAAGCGGTCAACTTAATGGAGACGATGAGTCTCAACAATTCCTATTTAGACTACTTTCTGCGTCTACACTTCCTCATCGCCGATTCAGACGGAAACATTGCGTTTTATCAATCGGGAGATAAAACGCTCTGCAAATCTCTAGAAAAGGGCCAAGGAGACGTCATGACTAACTTCCCAAAATCGCGAACCATTGAAAATTGTTGGCGTTATAACACGGTATTGCGTCAGTTGAATTCTGTCAAAGACATGGAAACCTCTATGAAACTGTTAGAAACAGTTATGCAAGGAGAAAGTACCATTTGGTCTGCGGTGTTCAACTTAAATTCACTGGATGTCTGGTTATGTATTGAAAATTTTTATACCACAACGCATAAATTTTATGTTAGGGAAGAATTAAAAAAAGGATACACTAGTATTGATTTTGGAACTTTAAAGCTTTCAGCCACCTACTCAAAAAAACTCAAAAAACAATTTGCGAGTCATTCTTATAAACTCTAGTTAATAATGATTAATGATTAATGATTAATGATTAATGATTAATGATTAATGATTAATGATTAATACGGGGTTGGGGCCCCTTTCCGGCCCTTTCTCTAGGTTGCACCTCTCATCGTTATACACAAGTCTTTTGGATAGCGGGTGCATTCCTGATAAGTACTTAGGATACTCGAACCGAAGAGAAGCTTTGCTTTCCGAAACGGATAAAAAAGCATTTATTTTAAATGAATATCTTACGTGGGCCACCTTTAAAATCAATAAAATCAAGTATTTAAAAACTTATGTCTAAGGATGAGGGTTGCACCTGGGGCTATGCACATTCAACCCCTACGGGGTTGGGGCCCCTCCCCGGCCCTTTCCCCAGGTTGCACCTGGGGCTATTCATATTCAACCCCTACGGGGTTGGCGTGTTGGTAAGTAAAGGATAGGAGCGAGGAGACACTTTCCCCAGGTTGCACCTGGGGCTATTCATATTCAACCCCTACGGGGTTGGCGTGTTGGTAAGTAAAGGATAGGAGTGAGGAGACATTATGAACAACTTAAAAGAAACTTGGTGCTTTATTGATTTAGAGAACTTACCCAGCGCATTAAAATACGCCACCGAAAATAACTATTCGCGTATTTTCGTTTTTGTGGGTTCTCAGCAAAAAGCTAATATCAATAATCTGACTACTAACAAAGCCACTCAAATAGAAATGATAAAAATCGAAGGAACCAGTAAAAATAACCTAGATTTCCATCTCATCTATTACTTAGGCAAATGTCAAGTCAGTGCGGGCGATCATGTCGAGTTTGCTATCTTCAGCAAAGATACGGGTTGGGACAAGTTAATTAAATTCATTCAGAAAGAAGGAAGAATCTGCAATAGAACTGGTGATATCAAAAAAAGTTCACCAAACGCAGCACCAAAAACGGTGTCGAATACTAACACTCTCCCAACAGATGTTCAGCAGATTATTAACAAGCTCAAAAATATTCACAAGGACAAACGCCCAAAACGAGTTGATAAACTCACCAACCACTTGGAGTCAATAATCCGCTCGATTGACACACCCAAAACCGCCAAACAAATTGTGACGCTTTTTACACAACATGGATTAATCATGATAGAAGATCACAATAAAGTCAAATATGGTTTTTAATTGAAGTCCAAGCTAAAGCCGTTGGAATCCAAAGCGCCGTTGGCTAAGGAAAAGGCCCGTTTGTAGTAGGCGATTTATCGCCTCACGCGCAGTCGTCCAAACTAAAGTTTGGACTCCGCTGCCAAACCTAAACGAATTAAGTACAACGAATTACGCGGATTAACGAATTAAGTACAACGAATTACGCGGATAAACGAATTATGTTAGGCTGGAGTCCAAACTTTAGTTTGGCTGGAGTCCAAACTTTAGTTTGGCTGTGCCTAGAGTGTTACAAACCTTATTCGGTTTGGGGGCCTTATGTTAATTTGACAACATCCAAACTATTTTATGGCCCTCAAAATCGATAATCCAAAAACCGGCCAAAAAATAGGTCAATAACAGGTACCCGCGTATCACGACTCTGCCAAACTTCAGTCGGATGACGGTTTGGTGGACGACTAGTACAGTAAAGCGGAAGTTTCGAGACTTCCCCAACGCCAACGGCTAAAGCCGTTGTCTAAAAGCTAAAGTAGGCTAAAGCCTACTAACCTCTTTTAGTGCCCTGATACGTACTTGAGCTCTTAGACGACGGCTGATGCTGTTGGCTGTAACTTTTGTTCGGTTTGGGGGCCTTATGTTGATTTGACAACCTCCAAACTATTTTATGGCCCTCAAATTGCGCCAAATAAGCTTTTTTTTTGTAGGTTATTGGTTAAGAAGTAAAGAAATCCGATTTTTTGGAAAAATCGGATTTCTCAATTCAATTCCTATTGCGCGTCACCCTTGATTAAATAGTCCCCAAACGGTGTCCGTTTCCGATAATAACCGGGAGGCACGTCTTTACCTGCAATCAAATGCGGTTTGCCACGATAAACGCCTTCCGCAACTTTTTCCGGTGGAGGCGGCGCGATAACAGTTTGCCCTTCTGCGACGGCTTTGGCAATTTGTTCCAAAACCGCTTTAGGTGTTGTGCTTTCCGGCACCGGTTGTTCCACACTCAGGCGGCTATGCAACGCCAATTCAATAATTTCATCCGATTCGGCATGGCGCAGAAAAACCGAACGGCCGGCAATGCGTTCAACAATCCATGAGCCAATAGACTTTCCTTCAACCACGGCAATACTGTTGTCTTCTGATAAGGAAATGTAGGCCGTTTTTTGTTGACCAATAATGCTAATGCCTTTCAGATAAATGTCATTAGCGAGGACACTGATTGGCATCATCAATATGTATAAAGGGATAAGTTTTTTTAGGGACATTGTTGAGTTCTCCAGATAAAAAAAAGCCGATACAACGATGCCCAGGGGCAAGCCCCAACGGGGCGACATTAATAAAGCCTGGGGCACCGCCCCAGGCTTCGGACTTTCTTATTTATTCCCAAGTGTCGTTTTGATGTTATTTGTACTCAGGACAACCCCGCCCACCACACACTTCCAATCCAGGAAAAGCGTGTTTTTGCTGAGCTTGATCAATCACTTCTACAACGTATTCATTGGGAGCCAGTGTACCAAACAGATCGCGCAACGAACCTATCGGGAGAGAACCGCGAGCAAAAGTGTATTCGGTACTGTACATAATATCGCCATTGCCAATATCCTCTTCTCTGTTCATAGCGAGCCGGAGAGTCGCCGAACCATTTTGCAGCGTCACATTCTGAATGGACGTTTTTCCAGCCCGTACAATCGCTTTTATCTTAAAGGAATCGTCCCCAAAGTCCAATACCATCGGGTCAAACCCCGCCATAATCACTTGGGGCCGGTGGCGACGAATGCCTCTGGTGGTATAGGGAGGAGCCTGAGTGAGCGCGTGAACCATCACGTCAGGATTATTACCCATGTTTAAGTCAGGGAACGCATGGATTTCCTGTGCTTCATCAATCGCGATGATGTGATATTCCCCGGGCTTGCTGCCAAATAAATTAGGCAGTGGATTTCCCTTGAGTCTGTAAGCCGTCTCTCTAGGAAGAACATATTTTAGGGAATAAACTTTATCCCCATTTTTCAATTGCCCTTCTAAAATCATGCTCGGAGCAAACAGATTGATGGCCTCAGTATTGGCTTTCAAAGCCACTTGTCTAATAGACGCTGAGCCTTCTCGTACCACTGCCATAATTTTAAAAGCCGTTTCGGCATCACCAAAATCAATCAGCATCGGATCAAAACCGGCCATGATCACTTGAGGGCCAGGTTTTACCCGTACCTTGGGACAACTGGGATTACTGGGATTTGGGCAAGGACAAACCGGATTGCTGTCGTCTGGGCAGATTGGCTCTACCGTTACCGTCACTGAATCCTCGGCCGTTGCGCCATCCGTGTCGGTTGCCACCGCTTTCAGCACATTTTGGCCCACCACCAAGCCAACCCCCGGGGCTGTGAAGTTTCCTGTATTCAAACTGACACTATTGGCGGGTTTGCCAGTCGTCACATTCGTGACCGTCACATGATCAATCTCAACAATCTTGGCCGCACGAAACAGTGGGATTAATTGCTGCGGATCTGTGGCTAAGAAATATTGACCGCCACCAGCTTGGGCAATTCTCTGCGATTCTGCCGGATCAGCGCCGGTAAAAAAAAGACTTCCAGCGGCTGGGAACAAACCAACTACATGGACAACATGTCCCTGATTCAAAGCATCAGCGGCAGCCACTTCTGGTTGAGAACCTATAGTCTCTATACCATCCGTAAATACTAAAATGACTTTGGAGGTATTAGCACGTCCATTTGTAATCAATTCTTGGCTGGCGGTTCTGATGCCATCGCCAATAGCCGTATATCCGTTCGGCATCTGGTGAGCTATGATGGCCCCATTAATAGCCGATCTGGCGGTACTCACGTCTCGCAAAGGCACCGCCACCTGAGCGTTATCAGAGAAAAAGACCATCCCAATGTAGACATTGGCATTGGGGCCAAAACTACTGAGCAATTGTCGAGTGGCCTCAAAACGCTCGCGGGTTGGATCAGTATTTTGGAGACTGCCAGAGTCGTCCAAAACCAACATCAAATCAATACCTTGACCACCACCGCCCAAAGCACTGGCAACCCCACTGACAATAGTATTGTCAGCTTTAATGACGGCCCCATCAAGTGGACTATTAATTTGGACAGTAACAGCCAACGCGGTTATGGGTAGGCCCATCATTAGGCCTAACCCTAAGCCACACATAAGGTATCGCAATTTATGGAAAAAATATCTATGTAACATAAAGTTACCTCCGTTTGAGTTGACTAATTAAACTTTCAAGCCCAAGCCCGTTCGTTCGTTCGTTCGTTCGTTCGTAGTAGGCGATTTATCGCCTTCAACGTTCGTAGTAGGCGATTCATCGCCCACTGGGGTGACTTAACAATAAAAAGTCTCTCGCTATCCAACTTTCCCCAGACGACATTTGGCCTCGGTAGAGTGCGAATAACTGTAAAGCCATATTAGGCTTGCGGCTACCCGCCGGCAAAGTGATTTTAAAACGCCAATGTTGATGTTTTTTCCCAAGCGTCACACCTGCCTCGACAAAAAAACGGGCATAAGTGTCTTTTTTAGGCGGCTCGGCATTCGCATGGGAGGGCATCTCTAACACTTTCATGGTAACCGCATTAAAATTAATACGGCCATTAATAACGAGTATAAGCAAACGCAACTCACCCGTCAAATTTTCTTGGCTCAGGTTTGTCATGTCTAAATTGACAATCGCATCACCTCCCATTTGTTCATTCCAAGTGGTTTGTCCAGAAAGCGTTAAAGTGACGAGTGTCGGGTTACGCTGACTGGTTTGTCCAAACAGACTAAACGACTCCGTACTCCAAACCTTTAAAGGGAGTAGGATAAGAATTGTCATAATAATTATATGACATAAGCTTGTAATATATCTCGTGTTGAGCATGATGAGTCACCCTTTGCAACCAAAGTTTGTAGTCGTCGCTTTAGCGACTATTACCGCTCTAAATGTTAAAAGACTTTTGTTATACCCACTTACCTTTTACCCTTTACCCTTTACCCTTTATTCTTTCCCCTTTCCCTTTTTTCAGCCGTAAAATAATTGTCATAAGAACTATTATATGACATAAATTTTAGTCTATCTAGTGCTTGAACACAATCAGTCGCCCTTTGCAACAACAAAGTTGTCGCATGCGGTAATAATTTTTCTAAAAACGATGCACAGTTGTCCAAACAAAGCTATACTTAAGTAGGTACGCATAAATCCGTTAACATTTTTGGTGACGGTTCTCCGTAGTCGCTTTAGCGACTATTACCGCTCTAAATGTTAAAAGACTTTTGTTTACCCACTTAAATAACGCCCATTTCGGCTGGCTTTGGAATAGCCAAAAAATAGTTTAAGATGATTTGATATCAAGTGACATTTTTTGTTAATATATCTGAGTTGATAACTTGAAGTCAAACTCTTTGGTAACGGGTAATGGGTAATGAGTAATGGGTATCAGGTATCAGTTAGAAATTACCCTTTCTTCTTTCCCGTTTGCCGTTTTCCCGTTTGCCGCTTCCCCTTTCCCTTTTACCTATTACCAACCGTAAAAGAATTGTCATAACAATTATTATATGGCTTATTTATTACAGCCAGGGGCGATGCCCCTGGCTGTATTAAGATCGCCCCGTTGGGGCTTTTCTATGAGCAAGAAAGGGGCGTGTTATTAAAGCCAGGGGCACCGCCCCTGGAACTTGAAATCAAACTGTTAAGGAGTATAATTATGATGAAAACGCATTATCTCAATTTACGCGATGGCCCTCAAAAGCACTTTCTAGCGTACTCCGCTGCCGCTCTATTATTGATGGGGAGTTTGCCCGTCAGTGCCAATCAACTGCCCAAGGCCGACTTCACTGTCGATCCGACTTCAGGCCCAGCACCGCTTGAAGTGACGTTGGATGCCAGTGCGTCTTCTGATCCGGAAGGTGGGATCCAGCACTATGAATGGTCGGCGGCGGATCAAACGACGGCCGGGTTAAAGGCGAGTATGACCTTTGAAAATCCCGGTACCCATGAAATTGAACTCGTTGTGATTGATGAGTTTGGGGCCTCTGACACCGCGCATCAAACCGTTTTGATCAGCACCAATCAACGGCCTAAGGCCGATTTTACGGTCACTCCAAAATCAGGCCCCGCACCGCTGGAAGTGACATTAGATGCCAGTGCGTCTTCCGATCCAGATGATGATATCGAAAGCTATGAATGGTCGGCGGCGGAACAAACGACGGCCGGGCAAAAGGCCAGTATGACCTTTACAGAGGCCGGCTCTCACAAAATTACACTCGTTGTGACGGATGGGTTTGGGGCCTCTGATACCGTTCATCAAACCGTGACTGTAACTAAACCCGCACCGCAACTGGAAGCCAACTTCACCGTCAGCCCAGAAAAAGGGACAGAGCCACTCACAGTCACACTGGATGCGAGTACCTCCACCGGAAAGATCACTGATTATGAGTGGTCGATTTCAGATGGTAAAACCAAATTTGGTCAAAACGTGACTTTGACTTTCCAAAAGGCCGGCTCATACACTATCACACTGACAGTGACAACCCGTGACGGTGACACGGCGACATCCAAGCCCAAATCCATCGTTGTTGAACAGAAACCCACTGAGCCAGCACCTGAAAATAAACCGCCTCTCGCTGAGTTTGAGTTTAGCGTCACGCCTGAGCAAGGCAACGGGCCTTTCACAGTTAGCCTAGATGGGAGTCATTCTTCTGATCAGGATGGCACAATTGTTAATTATGAATGGCACTCAGAGGGCCAAACCACGTCAGGCAATCCGGCAACTTTGGTTTTTCAAGAGGCCGGCACTTACGTTGTGACGCTGACGGTGACTGATAATGACGGTGCAACGGTTGAGATGACGCAGGATGTTGAAATAAACGGAGAGCCAATCCCGTGGCTATACAATTCGACAGCCCGTTTAGCTCCCCAAGTCATTGCGGCCGGCGTTACGCCTAGCAAAGTAGACTTGACGGACGACAATTTCGACATCGTGGCACTGGTGAGGCCCGGCGCGTCCCCCATACGCACGGTTTCGTTTCAGAGCACCCAAGGGCCTTTGAAAATGGGGATGACACCAGCGGGGGTTTTAGCTAATGGTGATGAACTGTATAAACTCACTTTCATTTATCCTCGTGGCAGCCTAAAAGGCACGTTCCCAACGGCATGGGGTTCCAAACCCGGACAATACAACATTGTCGTTACCGACGAATCCCAAAAGCAGTCGCATACTTACCCTTATCTGATGATAGGTAATTTTCCGGCGATAGAGTCGGCCGCAACAAAACCGGCCACTGCCATCAGCCTTTACAATTCAACGGCACGCTCCGAGCCACAGGTGATCATGGCCGGTTACACGCCCGCGATCCTTGATATTGGTGACGATCAATTTGATGTAATTGCCATTGTGAGAGCGGGTGTATTACCCATCAAACACGTTGCCCTCAAACAAAATTCAGAGGGCCTATTTTTTAATAAGATGGAATTGGTTGCCGCTGATGTGGGTAACGGCGACAAAATGTACAAGTTTACTTACACCTACGCGCCAGGCAGTTTAGGCCCGTTTGAAGGTAAGGAAGAGATTAATTATAAAGACCTTTGGGGCCCAGAGGCCCTTCAATTCAGTATTGAAGTGGTTGACGAAGGGGGACAAAGTAGTCACAAATTCCCTGACATTGAATTTGGAAATTACCCAGAGTTGGAACGTTAATAGTCCTACAGGAGTCCAAACCTTCAGGTTTGGACGGAATAATGGACTCCAAAGCTTTAGCTGTAGACGGAATGATGGACTCAATGTCATTAACTTAAGAATAACTGACTGATTTTATTAAAGTAGTACAACTAAGTAGTACAACGGATACTCGAAATAAACGGATAAAAAACCTTATAAAATAAGAATGAACCCTAATCCGTTTATTTAGATTCGCTGAACTTTATTTCGCGTATCCGTTATACTTGGACAGCTTAACTTAATGGCATTGAATGATGGAGTCCAGAGCTTCAGCTTTGGACGGAATGATGACAGAAACTCACGTTGTGTACTCCGTAGTTCTTTAAAATAGGAGAGATTATGAAAACGCCATATCTCAATTTCCGCGAAGGGCCACCAAAACGCGTTTTAGCGTACACCGTGGCGACTGTGTTGTTATTGATGAGTAGTTTGCCCATCAGCGCAGCACAGCCTCAAGCAAAATTCACGGTTACCCCAAGTTCTGGTACTGTACCGCTTGAAGTGAAATTAGATGCCAGCCAGTCTTCTCCTGCTGACAACCTCACTTATCACTGGTTTTTTGCTGAGATATTAAAAAAGATAACCTCACTAGGAACAAAGACATCAACTTCACCGAAAACAGAAATAATCTTTGCAAATCCGGGCACCCATGACATCATACTCATTGTTCTTGATAAGAATGGGAGGATGGATGTCGCTCGTCAAACTTTTGTAGGGATTGATCCGAGTGATGAGAAAGGTTCTGAGACATCACCCACCGGTGGCGACGGTTCGACTGGCGACGGGGGAACATCTGATAACCCACCCACTGGTGGCGACGGGCCGACTGGCGATGGAGAGACATCTGATAACGGGCCGACTGGCGACGGGGAGGAACAACCCACACCCGCGCCAGCAAACAAACCGCCTTTGGCTAATTTTACATATACTGTTACGCCTGAACAAGGCCCTGGGCCTTTCACAGTCAGCTTAGATGGCAGTTCCTCTTCTGACGAAGATGGCACGATTGTCAAATATGAGTGGCACTCAGACGGTAAAACAAAGTCGGGTGAGTCGGTGGACTTTGTTTTTCAAAAGGCCGACACTTACCAGGTGAAGTTGACGGTAACGGATGATAAAGGTGCGACGAGTCCAATGACGCAGGTTGTTATAATAAAAGAACCACCGCCACCACCCCAGTTCGACTACAATACAACAGCCCGTGTCTATCCCCAAGTCATTGCGGCCGGCGTTACGCCTAGTAAAGTAGACTTGGAGGATACCCAATTTGAGATCGTCGCACTGGTGAGGCCCGGCGCGACAGCCATAAAAAGAGTTACACTTCAGGACACGACTGGAAAGGTATTGGCTCCTGAGATGACACTTGCTGGTGTGCTGCCCAACGGAGATGAACTCTATAAAGTCACCTACGTTGTTCCGCGTGGCATGGATGAAATGACATTCCCAACGGCATGGGGTTCAGAGCCTGGGCAATTCAACATTATTGCCAAGGGCAACCAAAACCACCAGTCTCATACTTACCCTTACCTGAAGATAGGTAGCCACCCTGAACAGGATAATACCTCAGTCAGGAAAGATATTGCATCTCCTAGCTACGATACAACGGCACGCTACGCGCCACAAGTGATTATGGCCGGTTATAGTCCAGCGCTCCTTGATAACGCTAAACAACAAATTGAGTTTGATGTGATTGCCGTTGTGAGGCAGGGCAATTTACCCATCAAACATGTGAAACTGAAACAAAGTGGTTCAGAACAATTTGATGTTGGGATGAATTTGGCCGGTGAATTGGATAATGGGGACAAAGTGTACAAGTTTTCGTTCAGTTTAGACAAAGATGAGTTGGTCAATATCGACGAAAAGAGTCTTCTCTACTTCAAAAACCTTTGGGGGCCAGATGCCACTCAATTCGGTATTGAAGTGGTTGACGAAGGGGAACAAACTAGTCACAAATTCCCTGACATTGAATTTGGCAATTACCCAGAGTTGAAACGTTAATAGTCCAGAATGATGGAGTTGGACTCCAAAGCTTTGAACTTGGAGTCTGGGGTGTTAAATCTGGGTTGATTTTGTTCGTTTTTTTCACCCTCTTTTTATTCTTTATGATCTCGCGTAGCGAGTTACTGCGTTTCACATTCAACCCCTATCGGGGTTGGGGCCCTCATCGGCCCTTCCCCAGGTTGCACCTTGGGGCTATTCATATTCAACCCCTATCGGGGTTGGGGCCTAATTATTGCAACCACACGGAACAAAACTAGGGTGAAAAATGCTCAAGCTTTTGGCAACAGATTTAACACCCCAGGATGGTGCCCAAAACTTTAGCTTTGGACGGAATACTTTAGCTTTGAACGAAAACAACTTGAGAGGCTATTATGAACCCGTTAATTTTGAAAAACGTTTTGAAACGCGGCCTCATCGTGGCTGCGACTTTTTCAATGTCTTTTGCATGGGCAGACGACATACTATACAATTCAACAGCCCGTCTCTCTCCTCAAATCATTGCGGCCGGCATTACGCCGACCAAATTAGATTTTACGGATAGCCAATTCGACATTGTAGCACTGGTGAGGCCCGGTGTGACACCTTTACGCTCAGTGTCATTTCAAACCACGGCCGGCATTTTGTTGATGAAAATGATACCGGCCGGCGTGCTCCCAAATGGCGATGAACTCTATAAATCCACCTTCGCTTATGAACGTGGCAGCTTAAAAAGCACGATATCAACGGCATGGGGTTCCCAAAATGGGCAATATAACATTGTCGTTACCGACGAAGCCCAAGAGCGTTCTCACACTTACCCTTATCTGATGGTGGGAAATTTTCCCGCACTGTCGGCCGCTACAAAACCGGTCGAACCCATCAGCTACGACTCAAGAAAACGCTATGCGCCACAAGTGATTATGGCCGGTTATAGCCCGGCACAGCTTGATCTCGGCGACGACCAATTTGATGTCATAGCGATAGTGAGGCCTGGACAATTGCCCATCAAACAGGTTGTCCTCAAACGAAATCCGGGCGACCTATTTAGTCAAGCAATGACATTGGCTGGTGAATTGGATAACGGCGACAAAGTGTACATTTTTACTTACACATACGATAGAGGCAGTTTGGGAATGCCCGAAGACGGCGAAGTGATTAGTTACAAAGACCTTTGGGGCCCCAATGCCCTACAATTCGGCATAGAAGTGATTGACGACGCTGAAAGACACAGCCACAAATTCCCTGACATTGAATTTGGAAATTACCCAGAGTTGAAACGTTAATAGTCCGGCTGGCCGGAATGATGGAAAGGAGAAAGCCCCAACGGGGCGACATTAATAAAGCCAGGGGCACCGCCCCTTCCAATCCCCGCCCCTGGAGAAAGCCCCAACGGGGCGACATTAATAAAGCCAGGGGCACCGCCCCTGGAAATCCTGACTTTTACTTGAGAGGTTATTATGAACTCGTTAACGAAAAACGGTTTGAAACGCGGCCTCATCGTGGCCGCCACTTTCTCAATGCCCTTGGCATGGGCGGCCGAAAACCCAGATGATGGATTAATCGTCCATTACCAGTTCGAGGGAAATCTGAACGAGAGTTCAGGGAATGGAAATCATGGACACAGTGAAGCTGAAGCCTCATTCACAAGCGATAGATTTGGAAAATCGCAAAATGCAATCAGCTTGAATGGCAATACTGTGATCTCCATTGCCGATAGCACCGATAAGCCCGTTTTGACTCATACCACCGAGTTTACCGTTTCGGCGTGGGTAAGCAACCGGGAAGATGGCGTAATCATCCAACAAGGGGGCTTTTGCCCAGAGAAGACAGAAAATGGAACTTCTTTTCGCTTTAACATACTCAACGGCAAATTGAAGATGTTAGTCTTCGGTGGCAGCGGGAGTGACTCTACTCCAATTGAGAGCAACCGCCTCATTCCTCAAGATGGAACTTGGCACCATCTGGCTGGGATTTTCGACAACGGCAAGATGACGCTATACATTGACGGTGAAAAAGATATTGAGAGAACTTATGGCAACTTTAGTGCCATGGCCGATTCGATTGATCCAATCTCTATTGGTCATATTTATAGCTATTGCGGAGCCTCGGTAACGGGTTATGCCAACAAGGAATATGCTTTTTCTGGTGACATAGATGATCTTCGTCTCTATAAACGTGCCCTCTCGGCCGAAGACATTCAGGCGATTTGCTGCCAACCGGTGGCTATCCTGACGTGTGAAAACCCAGAATACCGCCAAGGAGAAGAGAAACCTTGGCGTGTGGATTGTGATGCCAGTGAGTCTTACGACGCTGACGGCCACAAAATAGAAATGTATCTCTGGCAATTAGACTCTGAAGGGCAGGTGCAAAGTGGGCCTGAATACACCTTCAAACTTGACGCGGGCACTACTCATACCCTAAAATTGAGAATCACGGACGACGAAGGTGAGTCGGCTACAGATGAACAGGAAATATTTATCCCTGAGCAACAGTCTCCGGTCGCTAAAATGACGGCTAAACCGACGTTAGGCGTAAAACCACCATTCACGGTCAACTTAGATGGCCGTGAATCCTCTCATCCTGATGGATTACCCATTATAAGTTATGCCTGGAAGGCTTCAGATGGGCAAACGGCTTCAGGTGAAACGGCCACGATGACTTTCGCAGCGCCGGGCGAATACACCATGACACTCACGGTTTTTGTGGTTAGTAATAACAATAATATCGCTAGTACTAACGAGGCAAAAGCAACTGTTATTGTTAACGCGCCGCCTACTGCTGATTTTACGTTGACAGAGACACCTGTTCAGGGCACCAAATCAATCGTGGTTAAATTAAATGCCAGTGCTTCCTACGATCCTGATGGTGGCATTGACAAATTTGAATGGCAAGCCTGTGATGGGCAAACGGCCTCTGGTAAACAGGCCACTCTGACGCTTGACAAACCAAGCAACTGCGCCATCACACTCACTGTGACTGACAACCAAGGGGCCACTGACAGCCACCAAGAAAAAACGGGGAAGGTGTATAACCAATCTCCCAGCGCTCAATTCGATGTCACCCTCTCGCGGCCCTCTTGTGGTGGAGAAGAATTTTCGCCAGCAAAACTGGTTTTAGATGCCAATGCCTCCAACGATCCTGATGGCGATATAAAACAATACGACTGGGTTATTACTTGCCCCGGCGGTGGCAAAACGGACTGTACTGACGGCAAAACGGTTTCTGGTGTCAAGGGCGAAATACCATTAACGCTTTCCGGTGATTACACGATAACGCTTACCGTTACCGATGAAGATGACCTAAAGAGTCGTCCGTTTCAACAACCGACAACGGTGGAAAGTTGCCGACCTTTGGCGGCATTTTCCGCGACAAATTCCGACAGTGAGCCTCTCACGGTCAATTTAGATGCCAGTGTTTCTAAAGACTGGGATGGCACCATTAAGCAGTTTGTATGGGACACTTGCAACGGACAAACAAAGGGTGAAAAGGCCACGGTGAGCCTTAATACATATAACCCTACTTGCTACATTAGTCTCACTATCACTGACAATGAGGGCAAAACCGCTCTAAAAGAAAAAACGATAGCCATTCCAACGGCTCAATTCACCACACCCACCGTATCGCACTCTTGTACGGAGAACCAGTCATCGCATATGACTTTAGATGCCCGTGATTCCTACGACCGGGATGGCAAAATCACACAGTACCACTGGGCCATTTGCCCCGGTGGGCAGGAACTGTCCTCAAAAGTGATGGACTTATTAAACGGCTTGTCTGGCGCAGGAAATCACACAGGAGGCACTCAGGATGAGCCAGCTGATTGCTCAGAGGCCGTTTATACTAGTCCGCTTACCGAAGAAATACCTTTGGATAAATCGGGTCTGTACACGATAACGCTTACCGTGACTGACAACGACGGCCTAAAGAGTGGACCATCTCATTCAAAACCAATCACGGTGAAAAACTGTTCTCCTATTGCTGATTTTACTACGGCACCAGCCGTCATCAAGGTACCGCCGTTTATTGCCACCTTAGACGCGAATTCCTCGGTGGATTATAACGGTGAAATCAGTGGCTATGAATGGGAAAGCTCCGAAGGCAAAACGGCCGACGGAAAGGAATCGTCCCTAACCTTTGAAACCTGTGGCGAACACACGATTACGCTGAAAGTCACAGACAATGATAACGCTGTCAGCAAACCCACTACTAAGGCAATTAAGGTCAATTGCCCACCTGAAGCGGTTTTTACGGCTAAGCCGCAGTCAGACGATGCACCACTCACCCGATATTTGGATGCCAGCCAATCCTATGATAAGGATGGCGACGAAATGGATCAATATGACTGGCAGGTCATTTGTGCTGAAGAGCAAACGGATACTTGTTCTGGGTTTCAACAAACCAGAACGGGTAAAACCGCCACCGTGGCCCTTGAAACCTGCGGTACTTACGACATTACCCTGAGCGTCACTGACGAACTAGAGGCCACTGGTACAACCACACAGCGCCTAGAAATCAATTGTCTACCGGTAGCAGCCTTCACGCCTCATGTTATGTTTGGCAATCTACCTGTCACCGTGAAACTGGATGCCAGAGATTCTTGTGATAAAGATGGTACCCTCATTGAATACAACTGGGCCATCAATGGTAATCACTACCAAACCACTTCAGAGCCACAAACGGCCCTAGAGCTAAGGGGTGGCGACTACACGATTACCCTCACAGTGACTGACAACAACGGAGGAACCAGTAGTACCGCACAACAAGGCGTCACCATTGACAAAGAGGAATACTACCAAAGGACGTTTCCTTACAACAACACCGCTCGTCTAGGCCCCCAAATCATTGCGGCTGGCGTTACGCCTAGCAAAATAGACCTCAAAACGGATGATCAATTCTACATTGTTGCATTGGTCAGACCCGGTTTGGCATCCATACGACACGTTTCATTTCAAGACGCTATGGAAGCAAGAACGCCACTTAAAATGACACGGGCTGGCGTACTTCCTAATGGTGACGAAATTTATAAAGCGGCCTTTTCGTCGCGTGGCCTACCTGAGATGACATTCTCAACCGCCTGGGGTTCTGGTTTGGGACAGTTCAACATCATTGCCGTCGATGAAGCCCAGAATGAGCAGAAACATACTTATCCTTACTTGAGGATAGGCAACTTTCCCAAACAGAATATCGAACCCCAATCTGAGACTCCCATAACCTACAGTGACAAAGCACGGGAGGCACCACAAGTTATTATGGCCGGTTATAGCCCAGCCATACTTGATTTTGACGATGACCAATTTGATGTGATTGCCATTGTTCGGGCTGGGAAATTGCCAATTAAACAGGTTGTCCTGAAACAAAATGCGGAAAATTTGTTTCACCGAGTGATGACGTTTGTTGGTGAACTGGAAAACGGGGATCAAGTGTACAAGGTGACTTACACTTACGAGAGAGGCGCTTTGGGAATCCAGCCTTATGATTACAAAGACCTTTGGGGCCCAGATGCCAACCAATTTGGTATTGAAGTGGTTGACGAAGGAGAACAACGTAGCCACCAGTTCCCCGATATCGAATTTGGGCATTACCCCGAATGGAAGAAAACCACCAATATACCCACAAACTGTGATTTTTAAGGAAGACTGGCAGTGATCTGGAGTCCAAACTTTAGTTTGGCAGGAGTCCAAACTTTAGTTTGGCTGGAGTCCAAACTTGAGTTTGGCAGTCGTCCAAACTTGAGTTAGGCTGTGCCTAGAGTGTTACAAACCTTATTCGGTTTGGGGGCCATATTTTGATTTGACAGCATCCAAAATATTTTATGGCCCTCAAATGGTGCCCAATAAGCTGGTTTTTCGTAGGCGATTATTTGCCAAACTTCCTGCCAAACTTAAGTTTGGACTCCTGTTGCCAAACTAAAGTTTGGACTCCTGTCGGATCGGTAATGAGTTTCTATTCCAAATCTCCTTACCACCTTGCTAGGAACTACCAATTTGTTCTTCTAGAACTTTAGCAACCTCTTCATACAATTCAAGGCGACTAATGGAATGTGAAATACGCATCAGATAATCCAAGTCACCCCGTTTCGGTTTGTTTTTATCTGATTCAACCACAATACCACCACAATCTCTCTCTTTAAAAATGGTTTGGTAGCTTTGAAATATCCTCAATAGATCATTCATTCTATCTTCAAAGAGGGTATTTTCCAAATTAACCCTGTGATCAACGGTATCCCAAGCCTTTAGTATCCTAGCGAGCCATATGACAGCCGTCTCCATGAAGGATTGGTTATTGTGGACAAATTCCAACTGAGCTATCAAGGTAAATATCATGTCCAGTAAGTCCCGCTTAACTTGGTTTTGTGCATAGCGAGCCTCGATTTTTTCCATTTGGGTTATAAAACGCTCAAACTGCTGATCTTTCAAACCAGCGTATGGATCCTTGTTTGTCACTTCTACCGGAATGCACGGCTTTGGCAGTTGATGATTCGGAGAATTGCTGGTATTGTCATATTCATCAATCTGTTCAAGGAGTATATCGTGGAGCAAGTTGGACAATTTTCCTTCCAGTGTGTCTGGATTAATAGCTAATAACTCAACAAGCGGCGTTATAAACGCGTTGAAATGAAGATCATCGAAAAAGCTAAGCACTGGGTATTGTGCTTGTGCCATTCTATTTTGAAAAGCTTGGATAGTCGGTTTCAACCCGGTTTGAATGGTCGTTAATTCACTCAGAAGACGATCTCTTAAATCATCACTGATTATTTGACGTTTGTTGGAAACCTTTCCTTCCAATCCCTTGGCAACTTTAAACTCAATTTCTCTATTGAGTTGAGTGACAATTTTTTCTACCTCCTTGATGAGTTGAACCATGTTGTTAAACAGTCTCAAGAAATTTCCATAGAGACGGTTACCATCATTAGGTTCCATCTCCCATTCCCATTCCTTCCAAACTTTCCACCCCTTAGGCTTTGGCATGGTTAACAGTGCAGACAGAACATTAAAATCAAAACCCGTTATTTCGTTGATACACGCCGTTATTTTATTATCCGAAACGCTTTCACGCATGCCAGGCAGTTGTCGGAGTGAGAAATTGGCAATAACTCTTTGTGTCAAATCGTATTTATTAAACACATTGACAATTTTGCACTTGTCGTGGAATTTGGCCGTATTAACTTGGTGCAGTTTCTGGAAAAACGGCGTTGATAAATAGACAATGGTTTTTACCTTCCAGTTGTCAGGCCATTTTGGATCTTCAGCCATTCTTCTCGTGATTTCATTGATCACATTACCGCCGTGAGAATGGCCTATAAAATGAAAGCAAACCTTTTTGTCCTTAAATGCGAGATAATAGCATTTTTCACCTGAGCCGCATAAGCAATTGGCAAGGTAAGCACCGGCCGTTTTTCTATTTATGACTGCATTATCTCCACTCCAGCCATGTTTGGTAAAAAAATGGAAATGAGGATATTTTTCTTTATATTCTTTAATTTTCCTCACAAAAGACGGATTTTCTTCCCAATAATAATTGCTATCGACAGCGCCAGATTTGTAGCTGTTAGCCCTTTTAAGAGAATCCATATTACCTGGATCAACTGTACCCGCAACAATGATTAGGATATTTTCTACCGTTTCTACTGTGTCTGTTGTGGGTTGAGTCTGAGTGGGTTTTTCGTCATCAACCGACAGTTCCTCTGTTTTTATCTGACTGATTATTCCTTGACTCCCATTGCTGAGCTTCGCGGCTTTGGTGATAGTGAGCTCAACTTTCTTTTTAAACAGCGACGGTATGGCAGCCGCTTCCACGATCATTATTTCTTGTTCACATTCAACAACGTTCCATTGCCCGGGTTTTATCACAATGGGATCAGGATCACCTTTCGCAGTCAGTGCCGGTTGAACCACCGTGGCTTGAAATTGCCCGGTGGTTTTTTCGGTGACACAGGCTTGTGGGGACAACACTTCGGTAGTCAGTGTCGGCTTATTGACAGATAATAAGACTGATTGGACAGTCCCCGGTGTCGTGTGAAGTTCCGTTGTATAGTTTTTACCAAGGTTTTGAGTTTGTGGAAAATCGGTTTCGATAACCACCGGTTTTCCTTCGACAGTCAACAGAGACTGTTTGCCGTCCAAGGCGATTTCGCCATCAAAACCCTGCCATGCCCAACCGGTAGGCTCTAACTTGATTTTGCCACCTTTAACGACTAATATTTTTGGCATTTATTAATTAACTCCGGTGTTTTTTATTATTTATTTTGACAATCCGATTTTTTCCTGTCAATCGGATTTCTCTCTACATAAACGAATTAAGTACAACGAATTACGCGGATTAACGAATTAAGTACAACGAATTACGCGGATAAACGAATTATGTTAGGCTGGAGTCCAAACTTGAGTTTGGCAGGAGTCCAAACTTGGCAGTCGTCCAAACTTGAGTTTGGCTGTGCCTGGTGTGTTACAAACCTTGTTCGGTTTGGGGGCCATATTTTGATTTGACAACATCCAAAATATTTTATGGCCCTCAAAATGGGTAGTTTAGGCGCTGCGCGTGAGGCGATAAATCGCCTACTACAAACGACTTCTATTAATAGACTTCAAACTCTTCATAATCTAAATGTATCCAGTTGTTTTGATCATGAGGATCAGTCCCGGCTGTCACTAATACGCCATAAGCTTGGTATTGCCCTTTGGCGATATCGCCGGGGAGTGGGAAGCCCATGATAGCGTAGGTTTTTTGCCCGGCTATTTCAACGTTGGGTTGATAAACCTGTATCGTGTTTGGCCAACTTATGCCAAAAGGATAGGCGATGGTGATAAAAGTGCCATCTGGAAAGACAATGGCGACATATAAGTCTACCTTTGCTTTGCCGTTGACTTCCATATCCAAGTGTAACGGATTACCGGTGGTATAACGGCTCTGGTTAAGGAGCATTTTGACGGTTGCTGAAAGTGGATTGACAGGGCAATTTGGAAATCCATCCAATTCCTCTTGCCATGTCGCTTCAACCTTATCTTTAGCAGGCCAATGCTTAGCCTGTTTAATGGGCCAAGAAGCATAATTGATGTTGGTGTCTTTACAGATGGAATTGTTTCTGAGATCAAGATATTCCAATTCTGTTAAGGCACTGAAATCCGGAATCGCGCCCGTCAGTTGATTGTTATCAAGATAAAGCGTCTTCAAATTAGGCAACGCACTGAAATCCGGAATCGCGCCCGTCAGTTGATTAGCAAAGAGCCAAAGTTCCTGCAAATTAGACAACGCACTGAAATCCGGAATCGCGCCCGTCAGTTGATTCTCATCGAGAGCAAGCCACTGCAAATTAGGCAACGCACTGAAATCCGGAATCGCGCCCGTCAGTTGATTACGATAGAGAGAAAGCGTCTGCAAATTAGGCAACGCACTGAAATCCGGAATCGCGCCCGTCAGTTGATTCCCCGGGAGATCAAGCTTCTGCAACTTAGGCAACGCACTGAAATCAGGAATCGCGCCCATCAGTCGATTAGAAGAGAGACTAATCTCGGTGACACCACCGTTTTCACAACTGACACCATACCAACTACAAGGCGTATTCGTCACATTCCAACTGTTCTTCCACTCCGCGCCGTTAGTGCTATGGTAAAGTTCTAACAGCGATTCGCATTCGACTTTAGAAATCTGGGTGACGGCATTGCAATTAGTGTTCATCAATGTCAGTTGATTACCACTGAAGCTAAAATACTCCAAATTAGGCAACGCACTGAAATCCGGAATCGCGCCCGTCAGTTGATTAGAATCGAGATCAAGCCTCTCCAACTTAGGCAACGCACTGAAATCCGGAATCGCGCCCGTCAGTTGATTATTAGAGAGAGAAAGCACCTGCAAATTAGGCAACGCACTGAAATCCGGAATCGCGCCCGTCAGTTGATTATTATGGAGATAAAGCGTCTGCAAATTAGGCAACGCACTGAAATCCGGAATCGCGCCCGTCAGTTGATTTTTATGGAGATAAAGCGTCTGCAAATTAGGCAACGCACTCAAATCCGGAATCGCGCCCGTCAGTTGATTATTATAGAGTTCAAGCTTCTGCAAATTAGGCAACGCACTGAAATCCGGAATCGCGCCCGTCAGTTGATTATTATAGAGTTCAAGCTTCTGCAAATTAGGCAACGCACTGAAATCCGGAATCGCGCCCGTCAGTTGATTCCCCGGGAGATCAAGCTTCTCCAACTTAGGCAACGCACTGAAATCCGGAATCGCGCCCGTCAGTCGATTATTATATAAATGAATTTCAGTTACACCACCGTTTTCACAACTGACACCATACCAACGACAAGGCGTATTCGTCACATTCCAGCCTTCATTGTTCTTCCACTGTGCGCCGTTAGTGCTATGGTAAAGTTCTAGCAGCGATTCGCATTCGACGGTAGAAATCTCCGTGACGGCATTGCAATCGATGTCCATCAGTTGATTACCACTGAAGCTAAAAGACTCCAAATTAGGCAACGCACTGAAATCCGGAATCGCGCCCGTCAGTTGATTATAAGTGAGACGAATCTCGGTGACACCACCGTTTTCACAACTGACACCATACCAACTACAAGGCGTATTCGTCACATTCCACCCTTTATTGTTCTTCCACTGTGCGCCGTTAGTGCTATGGTAAAGTTCTAACAGCGATTCGCATTCGGCTTTAGAAATCTGGGCGACGGCATTGCAATTGGTGTTCATCAATGTCAGTTGATTACCACTGAAGCTAAAATACTCCAAATTAGGCAACGCACTGAAATCCGGAATCGCGCCCGTCAGTTGATTAGAATCGAGATCAAGCCTCTTCAACTTAGGCAACGCACTAAAATCCGGAATCGCGCCCGTCAGTTGATTCTTCGGGAGATCAAGCCTCTCCAACTTAGGCAACGCACTGAAATCCGGAATCGCGCCCGTCAGTTGATTCTTCGGGAGATCAAGCCTCTCCAACTTAGGCAACGCACTGAAATCCGGAATCGCGCCCGTCAGTTGATTATTAGAGAGAGAAAGCACCTGCAAATTAGGCAACGCACT
>Ga0190344_1000275_pt1 | contig 29008 bp, 29 predicted proteins | sample 48721323_MG_FD_161662 | JGI IMG/M metagenome (GOLD analysis project Ga0190344, IMG submission 161662) | Hydrothermal vent microbial mat bacterial communities from Southern Trench, Guaymas Basin, Mexico - 4872-13-2-3_MG | ecosystem: Environmental > Aquatic > Marine > Hydrothermal vents >... | reverse complement strand
CCTGAGAACTCTCCACATAAAATGGAGGTGTAAAAAATGGAATATGGATTTGTTCCAAATAGACACTTGTGGTACTTTGAATATTATACTCCTGGTAATTGTGGAATATTTATGAAAATGAATAGACACTTATACAGTGCTCAAAGTAAATATCAAAGAATTGATATCTTTGAAACGGACTTTTTTGGTAGAGTATTTTCTTTGGATGGTATTACTATGACAACCGAAAAAGATGACTTTTTCTATCATGAAATGTTAGTACATGTTCCTATGTTTGTACATCCAAATCCCAAGAAAGTTTTGGTAATTGGCGGAGGAGACGGAGGAAGTGTAAGAGAAGTTTTAAAACATAAAAGTGTTGAAAAAGTGATTATGTGTGAAATAGATGAAATGGTTGTTGAAGCAGCAAAAAAATACTTACCTGTTACTGCTAGTAAGTTAGATGATCCAAGAGTTGAGTTGGTTTTTGAAGATGGTTCTCAGTTTGTAAAAAATTTCAAAAACGAATTTGATGTAATTATTATTGATTCAACCGATCCAACCGCAGGTGAAGGTGGTCACTTATTTACTGAAGAATTTTATCAGGCTTGTTATGATGCACTTAAGGAAGATGGTGTGCTTTCTGCAGAATCAGAAGATTGGATGTATGACGGTGCTTGGTTGAGATTAGCTTATTCTAGAATCAAAAAGATTTTTCCTATTACTAAGTTATATTTAGGTTTTATGCCTACTTATCCAAGTGGAATGTGGGCTTATACATTTGCATCAAAAGGTTTAGATCCTTTAAAAGATTTTAATCCTGAGAAAGTGAAAAATTTCGAAGAGGAATTAAAATATTATAATGAGGAAATTCATAATGCATCATTTGCTCTACCGACATTTTTGAAAAAAGAGTTAGAGCAATTATGAAAAAATAACCAAAATTAAATAAAGGATGGACATTATGTCCATCCTTTTTGTTAAAAAAAGAAAGGAGGGATTTTGGTGAAGAAATTTTGGATTACTTTGATTTTAGTTGTTGTAGCAATAGTTGTTACAATAGTTGCCATTCCTAAAAAGAAAGTTTTATACATTTATAACTGGGAAGAATATATTCCACAGGAAGTTATCGATTCATTTGAAGAAAAATATAATTGTGAAGTTGTATATGATTCATTTGCATCAAATGAAGAAATGTATGCAAAAATCAAAGCTGGTGGCAGTGGATATGATATTGTTTTTCCTTCTGGAGATCATGTTTCAATTATGAAAAAAGAGGAAATGCTTTTAAAACTTGATTTATCAAAAATACCTAATTTTAAATATTTAGATCAAAATGTTTTAAGTAAAACAACTTACGATCCTAATCATGAATATAGTGTTCCTTACATGTTAGGTTCAACTGGAATTTGTGTTAATAAAAAATATGTAAAAGATTATAAGCATTCCTGGTCAATTTATGAAGATGAGAAGTTAAAAGGGCATATGACACTTTTAGATGATATGAGAGAAGTATTAGGAGGAGCTTTAAAATATCTCGGATATTCTGTTAATACAACAAATCCTAAAGAGATAGAAGAAGCAAAAGAACTTGTTTTAAAATGGAAAGAAAATATTGTAAAGTTTGATGCATCTTCATATGCTAATGGAATAGTAAACGGGGAGTATTGGGTCGTTCATGGCTATGCTGAAGATATTTTTCAAAGAGTTCCTGAAGGTGAAGAAGATAATTACGATTTCTTCATTCCAGAAGAGGGTGGAACACTTTGGATAGATAATATGGTGATTTTAAAAGATGCAAAACATGTAGATCTAGCATATAAATTCATCGATCACATTCTTGATCCTAAAAATGCAGCAATAATTGCTGAGTTCCTAGGACTTCCTTCTCCAAATGTTGAGGCTAGAAAATACATTACTACAGAACCTATTTATACTATTGAAGATTTAAAAAACTGTGAATTTATCGAAGATGTTGGGGAATATATAGATTTATATAACAAAGTATGGCAAGAAATTATAATGTAAGGGGATAAGGATGCTAGGAAGTAATGTAGAAATTAAAAATATCAGTAAATTTTTTGGCGACTTTCAAGCGTTAGACAATGTTAGTTTACAAGTAAAAAAAGGTGAGTTTTTTTCCCTTTTAGGGCCATCAGGATGTGGAAAAACTACTTTATTAAGAATAATCGCCGGACTGGAGCAACCAGATTCCGGCGATGTTTTGTTTGATAATAAATCAGTTATTAATATTCCTGCGAATAAGAGGGAAGTAAATACGATTTTTCAAAATTATGCACTATTTCCTCATTTAACAGTTTTTGAAAATGTTGCTTTTTCACTCAGGTTAAAAAAAATATCAGAGACTGAAATCAAAGAAAGGGTGGAAAAGTTACTTTATTTAGTTAGATTAGAAGAGCATAAAAACAAGAAACCTTCGCAACTTTCTGGCGGGCAAAGGCAACGAGTAGCAATTGCTAGAGCACTGGCAAATGAACCAAAAGTTTTACTTTTGGATGAGCCAGTGAGCGCTTTGGATGCAAAATTAAGGCAGGAATTGCTGGTTGAATTGGATAATTTGCATGATCAGGTTGGTATAACATTTATATATGTTACACATGATCAGGCTGAAGCAATCAGTGTTTCAGATCATGTTGCAGTTATGAATAATGGAAAGATTATTCAAACAGGTACACCATATGAAATATATGAAAGCCCAGCTAATAATTTTGTTGCAACATTTATTGGTGAAACTAATCTCATGAAAGCAGAAGTAAGAGAAACAAATGAGGAATTTGTAAGGGTTTTTGCAAAGGGAATTGGTGAATTTGAATGTTATAAAGATAAAGAAGTGAAAAAGGGTGATAAAATTTTACTTACTTTAAGACCTGAAAAAATTAAAATTTCTTCAAAACCTTTAGAAGGTCTAAATAGTTTTCATGGAATTGTTGAAGAAGAAATATACATGGGTTATCAAACAAAATATTTTGTAAAACTAGATGAAGGTTATATTTTAAAGATATACAAACAACACGTTAATTACCTCTTAGATGAAAAGATAATACATTGGAAAGACGAAGTTTTTGTATCTTGGAATCCCAATGATAGTTTCATAATAGAGGTGGAAGAAAATTGAAATACGTTTCTGGATATACTTTATGGTTAGTTATTTTTTTCGTTATACCTTTAATAATAATACTAAGTTTTAGTTTTCTAGAGAAAACTCCTTATGGTGGAGTAAATTTTTCTTTTTCGCTTGAAGGATATAAATCGCTTTTAACTATTGGATATTTAAAAGTTTTTTGGAGAACAGTTTGGATTTCTATTATTTCAACTCTTATAACTGTTTTACTAGCATTACCAGCAGCTTATTATATAGCAAAAAGTAAATTTAAGAATTTGCTATTAATACTAGTTGTGATTCCTTTTTGGACAAATTCATTAATTAGAATTTATGCATGGATTTTTGTTCTTGGTAATAATGGGATTATAAATCAATTTTTAAGATTTATAGGTTTAATTGATTCTCATATACAATTTTTATATAATCCTTGGGCAGTTATTTTAGTCCTTGTTTATACTTATTTACCATATGCTATAATACCGCTATATGCTTCCATTGAAAGGCTAGATAATTCCATTTTTGAAGCAGCTTTGGATTTGGGTTGCAGTAAAAGAAAAGCATTTTTTAAAGTTCTAATACCAAATATTAAGACAGGATTAATTACATCGATCATTTTTGTTTTAATTCCAGCCATGGGCTCGTACGCTATTCCAGATTTAGTAGGAGGAGTAAATTCTAAAATGATCGGAAATGAAATAGCCAGGCAATTAACTACAGCTAAAAATTGGCCAGCTGCCTCTGCTATTTCCTCAGTTTTAACTTTAATAACTTTATTAGGGGTTATATTGTTTGTCAGAAATAGCAAAAAGGAAGTGTTAAATTGAATCCTGGAAAATTTTCTAGACTTATTACATTTTTGATTTTAATATTTTTCTATATTCCCATAGCAGTTGTAGTTTTATTTTCTTTTAATGCTTCAAAATCCCCAGTATGGGTTGGATTTAGTTTGTTGTGGTATAAAGAGTTATTCACAAATTCATATTCTATTTGGAAGGCATTTTGGAATTCGATAATAGTTGCGATTTCTGCTAGTTTTGTCGCAACAGCCCTTGGTGCTTTTGGTGCTATTGGACTTTATTGGGGAAAATTTAAAGGTAAGGATTATATTTGGATTATCTCTTATTTGCCGTTAATAATACCAGATATTATTATTGGTGTTTCTTTATTAATTTTCTTTGTATTTATAAAACTAAGATTAAGTTTATTTACAATATTTATTGCGCATGTTACTTTTTCTCTTCCATATGCTTTGATGATTGTTTTTTCAAGACTTCAAGATTTTGAATATAGCATAATAGAAGCAGCATATGATCTAGGAGCTACTGAAGAAATTGCATTATTTAAAGTGATAATACCAATTTCATTTCCCGGAATTTTAGCAGCTTTTTTTATGTCTCTTACACTATCTATTGATGATTTTGTTATAACATTTTTTGTTGCAGGACCAGGGTCAACCACATTACCATTAAAAATTTATTCTATGATACGATTTGGTATATCTCCAACTATTAATGCTATCTCAACTTTAATGTTAGCTGGAACTATTGTAATAAGCGTTTTTATGAGAAAATATTTAAAATACATTTTTTAATTTTAAAAAGTCTACCAAAATATCTCCAAATTTTTTAGATTTTATAACCTCCAAATTGTTAGGTATATATAGTTTTTCTCGTTTTGAATGTTCTATAATTATTATTCCATTCTCATAAATGTTTTTTGATAAATCTTTTATTATCTCATTTAGTATTCCAAGTTCAAAGGGTGGATCGGTGAATACTATATCATATTTAATTTTATTTGTTCTTAAAAATATCCTTGCATCAATTCTGAATATTTTTATTTTATTTTCTACATTCAAATTCTTGACGTTAGTTTTAATAGTTTTAATAGCTTTAGAAGAAGAGTCAACAAAATGAACTTCTTTAGCTCCATTGCTCAGAAATTCAAATCCAACACTTCCACTACCAGCGCATAAATCTAAAATGGTTTTATCTTTTAATTCAATTGAATTAACCAAAGCCATTCTTACTTTACTTGGTGTATATCGTGTTCGTTTGTCAGGTACCATTTCTAATTTCCTGTTTTTAAAAATGCCCGTTTCAATTTTTAACATTACTCACCTCGATTTACAAATTGTATATTTTTTTGTATTTTAAATTCAAATAATCAATGAAATAATTTGGATTTAGTTTTTCTCCAGAAATTTGAGAAATCAACTCTTGAGGTTCATAGATTTTACCTTTAGAATGAATTTTTTCCCTAAGCCAGTTTAAAATTTCTATAAATTCCCCATTCTCAATTTTTTCGTCAATGTTTTCTAAATCTTTTAATAAGCTGTAATAAATTTGAGCTGCGTATAAATTTCCAAGCATGTAAGACGGAAAATATCCAAAAGAACCAAGTGCCCAGTGAATATCTTGTAAAACTCCTTCTTTATAAGACTTTGGTGTTATTCCTAAATATTCTTTCATTTTTTGGTTCCACATTTCAGGTAAATCAGAAACTTTTATTTTATCATTTATAAGACCTTCTTCAATTTCAAACCTTAACATAATGTGAAGATTATAAGTAACTTCATCTGCTTCAACACGAACAAGCGATTTTTCAACGGTGTTAATACTTCGCCAGAATTCTTCTAAGGATATATTTGAAAAATGTGGAAAAATTTCGGTTAATTTAGGATAAAAATATTTCCAAAAATTGTAGCTTCTTCCAATAATATTTTCCCAAAATCTTGATTGACTTTCGTGAATTCCCATAGATGCACCATTTCCTATAGGGAGTCCTCTTAGTTTTTCTGGAATCCCCATTTCGTATAAAGCGTGTCCGCATTCATGAATTGTTCCAAAAATTCCTTTTCTAATATCCCTTTCATCATACTTTGTTGTGATTCTCACATCGTTGTGACTAATTGTGATAGTAAAAGGATGTTCAGAAAGATCTAATCTTCCTGAATTAAAATCAAAATTTAATTTTTTCAATATAAATTCAGAAAGAATTTTTTGTTTTTTTACTTCAAATTTTCCTATAAGAATATCTTTTTTTGGCCTAGTACTATTTTCTATTTTTTCAAGGAGATTAATTAAAAAATTTCTCAATGAAGGTAACATATTTAAAAGATCTTTTGTATTTAAACCTGGTTCGTAATTGTCTAGCAGTGCATCGTACCTGTTTTCCTCATATCCTAAATGTTCTGCAATCTCTTTTGAAAGGTTTACAATTTTTTCTAAATGAGGTTTGAATAAGTTAAAATCATCCTCTTTTTTCGCAAATTGCCAAGCATTTTGAGCTTTTGAAGATTCGATTTGAAATTCAATGAATAATTCAGGAGGTATTTTTTTCGATTTTTCAAATTCTTTTTTAGTCACTCTTATCAAAGCTTTATCTTCTGTGGTTTGTGCTTCATTTTCTGCTTTTAGCAATAATTCAAAAGTTTTGTCAGAAGTAAATTCTTTGAAAGTGTAACCTGCGATTTCTCCAATAATTTCAGCTCTTTTTTCAGAAGCATTTCTTGGCATATAAGTTTCAAGATCCCAGTGAAGTAAAGAAAGAGCATTCTCGAATTTTGAGATTTTTCGAAGATGAGTTTTTAATTTTTCCAGATTTTCCCCCATTTCATTTCCTCCCTTTTAAAATATTTCTTTTTCCATTTCTGATTGCGTTAAAATTGACTGAAAACTAACTTTTTTCAGTGGTTGATATAAGTAGTCATCTTCAGGAACTGAGGAAATTAAAATATTTTTGCAATTAGTTTGTGATTTTAAAAAGTTAATTGAGGCCTTTAAAATATCAGTATAATTGTTTTTAGCAACTATATCTATAATGGGCACATTTTCTTTTTCTAATTTTCCCCAAACAAGATATCCTTCACCAGAATTAGTAACAATTTTTGTAAAATTATACCTATTATCTGAAAGAAGCAAAGAAATAGGTTCCCTTTGCCAGTTAGGTTTTCGCCCATTAAAATAAATTTCTAGAGCTTGAATGTAAGCAGTTCTAGGTTCAACTGGGAAATATCTATAATTAATTTCTTGATTTATTGTTTTTTTAAGAATCATTGAATATAAAAGCCTTTTTTCTCTAAATCCGTGTTTTTCGTAGAATTTGTAAGCTCTGATATCATCTTTAACAACTTCTAGTTGAATTTTTCTGATTCCACGCCATTTTAGATAGTTAACTGTATGTTCTAAAATATAACTAGCAGCTCCAGTACCTCGTTCTTCTTTAATAACACCCATTGCATCAATTCTAGCTTTTTCCTTTCTAATACTGACTACTATAAATCCAAAAGGTATGTTATCTTTAAGAAAAACAAAACTATCAGATAGAGAAATGGAATTTTCTTTTACATCTAACTGAAAACTTACAACATCCCATTTTATAGGTACCGTATAATCTTCAAATACTTTGTTAACTAAATTTATAAAATCAATTCGTGAAAATTCATCAAGAGTCAGTATTTTTAAATTCATTTTAATCACCTCTTTCCGAGGAAAAATTTACAATACTTTTTGCTAAATTTTCATCACTAACACCAAGAACAGAAACATTCACCATACCAGTTGCATGAGATAACTTTTCTTTTGTGGAAATTTCAATATAAGGAACATTGGAAATTTCGCACCGAATTTTTATATCTTTTTTTACGCGTGTTCCAGCATCAGTAGCTATGATTATAATTTTGTGTTTTAATCTATGATCTTTTATATAGTCTCGAATATTTTCTTTTCCATAAACTAATTTTTTTGCTTTTGAAGCAAATCCCAATAAAGTAAGTATTTTTTCTTCTTTCATAATTTACACCTCCAGAACTGAAGAATCGACACATGCATATGCATTATGAATATGAATTGATTCAAAACTTTCAACTTCTACTTTAAACCATTTTATTCTTTTGTCATCTTTCAACTTTAAAGCTATATCTCTAGAAACATCTTCAACAAATTTTGGATTTTCATATGATTTTTCAGTTACAAATTTCTCATCTGGTCTTTTTAAAAGAGTGTATAAAGGTGAACTAGCAGAAGATTCAGCAATTTCTATTAACTCTTCAAACCATATTAAATCGTATGTTTTTATTTCCATCAAAACCTTAGCTCGCTGATTATGAGCATTATATTTACTTATTTCCTTAGAACAAGGACAAAGTGTTTGTATGGGAACTTCAATGATTAAATAAAAATCATATTTGTTGTCGTTATCATAAGCCTTAAAACCACATTTATACTCTAGAAAACTTTCTATTTTGGTAACAGGAGCTTCTTTTTTCAAAAAATATGGAAAAGTTATTTCTATTTTTGCACTTTGAGCATTTAAACTTTCTTTCAGCTTATCAAGTATTTGTTTTATTGTTTTAGGTTCAATTTTAAAATGAAAATCATTTATTATTTCTACGAATCTACTCATATGAGTACCTCTGAAATCTCTAGGAAGGTCAACAAACATGTTAATATTTGCAACGGTGTGTTGAATTTTATTTTTTTTATCGAGAACAATAATTGGATAACTTAAATTTTTAATTCCAACATGTTTTAAAGGGATATTCCTTTCATCCTTTTCATTTTGAACGTCTTTCAACATGTTTTACATCCTTTCTTTTATATTAATTTTTCAAAGAAAAGCGGTAATTGTACATGCTCGGTTTTCATTTTATAAGTTGAATGTATTTTTTCGAGATATTTTTCTGCGGTTTTTTCCCAGGTGTAATTTGAAATTACTCTATTAATTCCCAATTTTTGATACTTATTATAATCTTTGAAAATTTCTAAGATGGCACTGGAAATTTCATTAGTATCATTTGGATCAACAACTTTCCCATAATATCCATTGTTTAATATTTCAATTGGTCCACCCGATTTTGTGGCAACAACAGGTAAACCACATGCCATTGCTTCAATAATTGCTAAACCAAAAGGTTCATAAAGAGAAGTAAGGGCAAAAATAGATTTAAATTTAGATGCTGCTTTATATAACGAAGCAAGTTCAATCTGGCTATCAATATTTAAAAAAATAATATTTTCAAGAAGATTGTTTTCTTTGAGAAGGTGAATAATTTGACTTAAAATTTTAGCATCTTCAGTTTCTTTTTTTGAATATTCAAAAACATTTTCAATTCCACGAACTACAATAATTAAGTTAAAAATTTCCTGTAATTTTTTATTTTCTAAATAACTTTTTACAACAGAAATATGATTTTTTTTAGGATCAATTCTGCTGGAAAGTATTATAAAGCTTTTATTATATATTTTTAAAAATTTTTCAAAATGTTGTACCTTTTCATCTTCAAAAGTATTAAAAATTTCTGTATTAACCCCTGGAGATATTACAACAAATTTTTTTAAATTTTCCAGCGTAAGATCTTTATAGGCTTGATGCATATACTGAACAGTTTTTTCCTGTTCAGTACTAGTAACGACAAAAGTTGAATATTTAATAGCAGATCTTTCTGCAGCGATTCTAATAGAAAATCTATATTTTTGCTCTAGAAATTCATTGTTAAAACTGGAAAATTTATCTTTTTTTTGTGCCCCAAGTGAATGCCCGGTAAATGAAAAATTTATTCCGGTTTTTTTTAGAAACATTGCTCCTGATATTCCACCATCGCCATAATGAGTGGTGACAAAATCAGGAAATTCTCCTTCACTATTATAAAAACGAATTATTTCTTTTACATAATCTCCAAGATATTCCCATAAAAGTTCTTTATTCAGAAATTTGTTTCCTCCAAAAGGTACTCTAATTATTCTTAAATTTTCATAGTTAGGATAATAATCAAATGTTTCAGAAAATTCTGGCCAATCAAGATCAATAATCTTACGTGTAATAATATCAATTTTTAAACCCAATTTGGACATAGCTTTGGCTAATTCTTTAACATAAACAAGTTGACCACCAAAATCAGGATGCTCTGTTAAATGACTATCATTTCTATCAAAGTTTCCTTGGGGATTAAAAAAAGCTATTTTTTTCAGCATTATTTTCTAACTCCTTAATATAATTTTTGATTTTACTTAAATCAGTAATTGCACCAACTTTTTTTAAAACAAAAGATGATATCATAGTTCCCAATTTAGCTGATTTGAAAATAGACCAGTTATTTAACAAACCGTAATAAATGCCTGCCCAAAAAGCATCTCCAGCACCAGTGGTATCTATAACTTCAGTAGCTAATGAAGGGATGTGTTTAACAACTTTACCATCTGAAACTAAAGCTCCTTCTTTTCCAAGTGTTAGTATTACAAAATTCACTCCGAAATTATGAAGAAGTTCAATATATCTTTCTTCAGGTAAAGGTCCGAAAATTTCTTTTGCGTCATCTAGTGACGGTTTCATTATATAGGAGTTTTTTATAACTTCAAAAATTCTGTCTATGTCTAATTTTTGATCACAAAAAATCTTACTTCTACAGTTGGGATCAAATCCTATTTTAACTCCATGTTTCTTGGCACGCTCTATAATTTGCAAGGTTTTAGTGTAATTTTCTTTGTGAGTTATAGTCCAACAACTTAGGTGTAAAAATTTTGTATTATTAAAATTTAATTCGGGTATTTCAAAGAATTTATCAGCTCCTCTGATTACAAAAAATTCCGGTGAACTCTTTGATTTTGAGACAAAGACCAAAGTTGTATTGTGGAGTTTATCAGTTTGTAAAAAATCCCTATTTATGTTATACTTTTGGAGATTTTCTAATATAAAAATTCCAAAAGGATCATTGCCAATTTTTGAAATTATAGAAGTTTCAATACCTAGCTGAGAAAGATTGATAGCTATATTTAATGGGCTACCACCTAATCTCTTTTCAAAATTTTTGGCTATGGTTAATTTTTCGTTTGAAATTAGATCTATTAAAATTTCGCCCAAAAAAACTATTTTCACGTTTTCACCTCTTAACTATATTTTACCGCATTTTGCTAAATTCAGAAAGAATATGATAAAATATTGATGAAGGCTTAAAAAGGAGGGATTTCATGTTGAGATTCGTGATCAATAAGCAGGAATTTTCAAAGAAAATTTCCGTTGCAGCCCAAGCTGTCGGTTCTAAAACAGTTGATCCAATTCTTCAGTGCTTGTTATTTAAGCCTGAAAATGATTCTATTAAGGTTTTTTCTACAGACATGCAAACTTTTGTCGTTGCAAAATTGGAAGTTAACGAATTTGATGGTAGTGATTCCTTTGCTGTTGATGCAAAACTTCTTGAAGAAATTGTCAAAAATATTGATGAAGATGAAATTGTTTTAGAATATAATTTAGGTAAGCTTAATGTTAGAAGTGGTAAAACTGCTTTTAATCTAACAACTTATTCTAATCCTGAAAAATTCCCGCCGTTAGAATTTGAAAAAACTGGCATTAATTTTGAAATAGAAACCTCCATTTTATCAGAGATGATTGATAAAGTAATTTTTTGTGCATCAACCGAAACTGCTATGAGAGCGTTAAACGGTGTTTATTGGGAAATAAAGGATAAATTTTTAAGGCTCGTTGCAAGTGATGGATACAGATTGGCCTTAGTAGAACAAAAAGTTGATGTTGAAGCTGAAATTGATTTTATAATTTCATTAAAAAGTATGAAAGAACTTCAGAACATGTTATCTGGAGCTGATGAGCCTGTTGTTAAGATAACATGTGATAATAAGAAAATGGCTATAAACTCTGGAGATATTACTGTTATTACTAGAGTTGTTGAAGAAGTATTTCCAGATTACAGAAGAGTTTTACCTAAAGCATTTAAAACAAGAATAACTTTCAATAAAAGTGAATTTTTAGAAGCTCTAAAAAGAAATATGATTATTGCCAAAAGAGGAAATGATAAAGTAAGATTAGAAATTACGGATAACTCTATGATATTAACTAGTCAGAGTCCTGAATATGGTGAAGTTCGAGAAGAGCTGAACATTGAAAAAGAGGGAGAAGATTTAATTATTAATTTTAATCCTAGATTTTTAAACGAGGCAGTAAAGAATGTTGATGAAGAAGAAATAGTTTTCAACTTTGTAGATGAGCTTAGCCCAATGCAAGTGAATTCGAAAGATGTAGGAGGATATCTCTACATTGTGCTTCCTGTGAGAGCGTGAGGTGAAAATATGAAAAAAGGATTTACTCTGATTGAATTATTAATTGTTATGGCTATAATTTCAGCTCTTTTAGGTGTTGCTGCACCTATAGGATTGAATGCACTTTCAAAGGCTAAAGCAGCGCAAGTGGCTGCAAACTTGCGGAATCTTTCTCAAAGTGTTCTTGCGGCATTCCTTACTTACGATTCAAATTATTTTTTCGAAATTGATAACAATAACGAATTAAATGAAAAAGAGAAAGCAAAATTAAGGATAAAAAAATTATATCAGGATGGATTTATTGATAAAGATTTATCTGATAAAGGGTATGAAATTTGGCTTTCCGATGATGAAAAGGTTTGTAAAATATATTACATAAGTAAAGATGTTCAATTTTTGATGGTTCAATCGGTTAATCCGTCAGTTAAAATTGATGATAATAACAGTTATATATACTTGGAGGTTCCTAAGCCTTGATTGAGGTAAAAAATCTTGGCAAAAGATTTAAGAACTTTTGGGCATTACAAGATATAAGTTTTAAACTTGAAAAAGGAGAAATCCTAGGAATAGTAGGTAAAAACGGCTGTGGGAAAAGCACTCTTTTAAACTTAATAGCTGGTATTTTGAAACCAAGCTCTGGTGAAATAATTTCCAATTCGAGTTTGATTTCTTATATACCAGAAAAACCTATACTGATTCCCGAAATTTCTCTTAAAGATAATATAAAATATTTTGCCAATCTTAGAAAAATTTCACAGAAGAGGATTTTAGAAGAGATTGATTATTTTGGTTTAAAACCTCATCTTAGGAAAAAACCAAAGGAATTATCAAAAGGATTACAGCAAAGGTTGTCAATGGTAATAGCTTTACTACCAGATCCTGAAATAATATTAATGGATGAGCCTACAAGTGGTCTTGATATAGAGTCTAAAAAATTAATTATCGAAAGAATAGAAAAGCTAAAAAAATCAAATAAAATAGTGTTATATGTTACTCATGAAGATGAAGAAATTGAAAAGATTTGTTCTAAAGTATTAATTTTAGAAGGTGGTAAAACATTATTTTTGGGCACTGTTAAGGAATTCTGGGAAAAATATGAAAGATTTGTGTATGTTGTTTTACAAGGAGCATCATCCCCTGTATTGGTTAAAATAGATAAATTAAAGGAATTAGATAATTTGATTCACGTTAGAAGTATAGGTATTAGAGAGTTTCTTACTGGAGGTGTGAAAATTGAAACTGGTGGGGGAAAAAGTTTTATTGAGACCAATTGAAGTTGAAGATGCAAAAAGATTTGTTGAATTAATAAATGACGAGGAGGTTAGACAGTATTTGGCTTTAGTTTTTCCGATTAATAAATACATGGAAGAAAATTGGTTGAAAAACGATGCAAATAATTTTAATACTGTGACTTTAGGGATAGAAGTTAAAGATAAGAATCTTTTAGTTGGATCAACTGGGTTGAATAATATTGATTGGATTAACAGACAGGCTGAATTTGGAATTGGAATTTTTGATAAGAATTATTGGAATAAAGGGCTTGGTACTGAAGCAACGAAGTTAGTTTTAAAGTATGCTTTTGAGTATTTAAACTTAAACAGGGTTTATTTGAAAACATATGAGTATAACAAAAGAGCTATTAGGGTGTACGAAAAATGTGGTTTTTTATTAGAAGGGAAAGAGAGGCAAGCGAAATATTTAAAAGGAAAATATTGGGATTTAGTAAGAATGTCAATTCTTGCTGAAGATTATTGGAGAAGTCTCGAAAATCAATAATAAATTTTTTATTGAATCTTAGCCGCATAAAAAGCGGCTTTTTTTATGTTATAATAGAATCAGGTGGTGTTAATATGAAAAAAATGGCGACATTTTTTGAGGAAAAAGATGGTGGAGTAATTTGTAATTTATGTCCTCACAAATGTTTTTTAAAAAATGGACAAACTGGCATTTGTGGAGTAAGATTTAATGAAAACGGTATATTATTTACGAAAAATTATGGTGATATTTCATCTATTTCGATGGATCCTATAGAAAAGAAACCTTTATATCATTTCAGTCCTGGTACTGAAATTCTTTCTGTTGGAACATGGGGCTGTAATTTGAAATGTAAATTTTGTCAGAACTGGGAAATATCTCAGGAAAAACCAGCTATTAAAGTTGTTACACCAGATCAATTAGTTCAAATTGCTTTATCTAGAGGTTCTAAGGGTATTGCCTATACTTATAGTGAACCTATAGTTTGGTATGAATTTGTCTTAGATACTTCGAGAATAGCGCATAAAAAGGGGCTTTACAATGTTTTAGTTACTAACGGATACATTGAAATTGAACCCTTAAAGTTATTATTGCAAAATATTGACGCAATGAATATAGATTTGAAAGGATTTAATAGTGAGTTTTATAAAAAGGAATGTTTGGGAGATTATGAATCCGTATTAAAAGTTATAAAATTTGCATATGATTATGGAGTTCATGTTGAAGTAACAACACTTGTAATACCTGGAAAAAATGATAATGAAGAAGAGCTTGTAAGAGAATTTGAGGCACTTTCAAAAATAAGCAAAGATATTCCTCTTCATTTAACGAGATATTTTCCTGCGTATAAATACGATATTCCTCCTACGCCAGTTGATGAATTAAAAAAATTATATCTCTTAGCGAAAGAATTTTTAAATTTTGTCTATATTGGTAATATTTTTGAGTCTGAATATGAAAGTACCATTTGCCCAGAGTGTAATACTCCTTTAATTATAAGAGAAGGATATGATGTGAAAATTTTAAATTTAACTAAGGAGGGAAAATGTAAAATATGCGGAAGAGAAATCGTCAGGATTTAAATAGATTGAGCAAAGTTTCTTTTTTTTCATTGCTTGTTTTGTTATCTGTTGTTATTATTATAGTTGTAATTGCTGTTTTTTTAAGAAATCCAAATATGTATAAGGATTTTGAACAATTTACCTTGGGAACTTATGTTCATTTGAAAATTTCTACAAAATCAAATCCAGATTTAATTTCAAAAGAAATATTTGCTGAAATGGATAGAATATCACAAAAGTTCGATCCTTATAAAAAAGATTCTATCTTGTATGAATTAAATCATAGTAATGACTGGCTTGAAGTTGATGATGAAACTTTTGCTTTAATTGAATTAGCATTAAGATATGCAAAAATTACAGATGGTGCTTTTGATCCTACTTTGGGAAGATTGATAGACTTATGGGGCTTTTCACACTTTTCAGAGAAATTTTCTGAAAATGATGGTTTTACTGTACCGAATGTAAAAGAAATTGAAGAAGCTTTGAATAAGAGCGGTTACGAAAAGATTCAGTTAGATTATAATAAAAAAGCTATTAAGACAAATGGAGTTTGGATAGATTTGGGAGGATTAGCTAAAGGTTATGCACTTGAAAGAGCGTATCAAATAGCTAAAACAGCTGATCCAGAATGTTCGGGTTTTGTTGAAGCAGGTGGAGATATAAGAATACTTGGCCCCAAATTTGGTAAAGATTTTTGGATTATAGGAATAAAAAATCCCCGAGGGACAGATAGTGTAAGTTATATATATTTAAAAAGTGGTTCTGTAGCAACAAGTGGTGATTATGAAAGATATTTCATCAAAGATGGATTAAGATATCATCATTTAATAAATCCAAAAACAGGTTTTCCAGCTAACGGAGCGATTAGTGCTACTGTTGTTTCAGATGATGCAATCAGTGCAGATGCATTTTCCACAGCTGCTTTTGTTTTAGGTGTTCAAAATTGGTTGTTTACTAGAACAGTGTTTCCGAAAAATAATTCAGAAGTTTTTTTGATTTCTCCTGATCAAAAAATTTATAAAACTGATGGATTTTCGATGTATGAGAAAATTTATTAAGGAGGTATAATATGAAAAAACTAAAGAGTTTTGGTGGCAAAAGTCTTGGAAGTAAAACCAACCAAATGGAACGAATTCAAAAATTACAGGAAGAAGTTCAAAGAAAAATGAAAGAAGTTGAAGAAAATTTTTCAAATGTCGAAATTGAAGTAAGTGTAGGTGGAGGTGCTTTAAAATTAATTGCTACTGCAGATAGAAAAATTAAAAATATTGAAATTGATGATGACTTGCTAGAAGACAAGGAAATGTTGGAAGATTTACTGACAGCTGGCTTTGATGAACTAATAGAAAAAATAGAGCAAAAAAGAGAAGAAGAGCTTTCAAAAGTTACACAAGATATCTTGCCATTTGGAATTTGAGGGATCTTATGAGAAGAGAGAGTTATATTTATTTAATTTTAGTTAACGTAATTATTCTATTTGCAATGGAAATTACAAAACTGTATACTGCTAGTGACTTGATGGTTTATATTTGGTTTGGTGCACAATATGGTCCATTGGTTTCCGGAGGCCATTGGTATAGGCTTATTACTTCAATGTTTGTTCATGGTGGTTTTATCCATTTGTTATTTAATATGTACGCCCTTTATTTTTTGGGAAGAATAGTTGAAGGTGTGTATGGAACTGATAAATTTTTGGGGTTTTATTTTTTAAGTGGATTAATGGGAAATATAGGCACACAGATATTTTATTACAAGTCTTTATCTGTAGGAGCTAGTGGCGCTATTTTCGGTTTAGTTGGAGTTCTTTTTGCAGCTGGCTTCAGGAAGGATACTCCGTATGCTCTTAAGCCATTAACAGGTACGGCTTTATTACCAATGATTTTAATAAATGTAATTTTTGGATTGATGCCAGGTACAAATATCAATAATGCAGCACACCTTGGTGGTTTTTTAACAGGTATGGTATTAGGTTATTTTATTCCCACGTACGATTATTCCTGGAAAATTAGAAAGATTTGGAAATACGTAAAGATGATAATATTGATAATTGTCATTGTTTCTTTCGTATTTTTGATTATAAATTCTATTACAACGGTTATTTAGTTAGTTAAAAAAAGCTGGCAATTGCCAGCTTTTTTATAATCATTAATTAATATTCTATTTGTTTAATACCTTTTTCAATTATTTCTTTTGTATCTCTTGCTATCATTAATTCTTCATTTGTTGGGACAATTAATACTGAAACTTTTGAATCAGGTGTTGAAATAACCTTTTCTGTTCCTTTAACGTTATTTTTTTCCTTGTCAATTTTTATTCCAAGATATCCTAAATAATTCTCACATATTTCCTCTCTAGTTATTGGGGAATTTTCCCCAACACCTGCAGTAAAGGCTATGGCGTCAACACCATTCATTGCTGCAACATATGCACCAATGTATTTTGCTATACGATATTCATATATGTCAAGTACTAATCGACATAAAGGATCATTTTCCAAAGCTTTATCTTCTATATCTCTCATGTCAGAACTAAAATTGTTAGTAAGGCCAAGGACGCCGCTTTTTTTGTTTAAAATTGTATATACTTCTTCAGAAGTTAATCCTTCTTTCTCCATAAGAAAAGTGACAATTGAGGGGTCTAGATCACCTGATCTTGTGCCCATTACAAGGCCTTCAAGAGGTGTAAACCCCATTGAAGTGTCGATGCTTTTACCATTTTTGACGGCTGCTATTGATGCGCCATTTCCCAAATGTACAGTAATAATTTTTGATTTATTATAATCTAATCCCAAAATTTCAGCTGTTCTTTTTGAAACATATCTATGACTTGTTCCATGAAAGCCGTATCTTCTTATTTTATATTTTTCGTAATAAGTATATGGAATTGCATATAAATAAGCTTTTTTTGGCATTTTGGCATGGAAAGCAGTATCAAATACAGCAACATTTGGCACGCTTGGTAAAAGTTTCATTATTGCTTTAATGCCCATTAAATTTGGTGGATTATGAAGAGGTGCTAAGAAAGAAAACTCTTCAACTGCTTTTATAACTTCATCGTCTATAAGAACCGATCCTGAGAATTTTTCTCCACCATGGACAACTCTGTGCCCAACTGCATTAATTTCTTTAAAGTCTTTAATGGCACCGTATTTTTCATCAATTAAAGTTTCAAGGACAAATTTCAGAGCTTCGTCGTGATTTACCATAGGTTTTTCTACAATAAACTTTTCCCCATCTTTTTTGTGTACAATTCTACTTCCAGGTATTCCTATTCTTTCGGCTATTCCTTTACATAGAACTTTTTCATCTTTCATATCCATTAATTGGTATTTTATTGATGAACTACCACTGTTTACAACAAGAACTATCATTTTTCAATCCTCCTTTGCTTATAATGCTTTTCCAGCAGCCCCTAAAAATTCCAATCTATCCTTAACAACTTCTTTTACAAAATTCATTCCTTCTTTGAAATATTTTCTTGGATCAAATTCTTTTGGATTTTCTTTTAAATGTTTTCTAAGTCCAGCGACAAATGCAAGTCTAAGATCCGTATCAGTATTAACTTTATTAATACCAAATTGGACACATTTTTTGATTTCTTCAGCAGGTACACCTTTAGCTCCGCTGAAATCGGCTCCAAATTCTTCAGCAATATCAACGTATTGTTTTAAAACGCTAGAAGCGCCGTGAAGGACAAGAGGAATTTTGGTTAATTCTTTAACCTTTTTAAGTCTTTCAAAATCTAATTTTACTTCTCCTTTAAATTTAAATGCCCCATGGCTTGTACCAATAGCAGGAGCTAAAAAGTCTACACCAGTTTCTTCAACGAATCTTTTTGCTTGATCAGGATCAACTAATACGTTTTCTGCAGCTGAAACGTTATCTTCGATGCCTGCCAATTGTCCTAACTCAGCTTCTACAGAAACTCCTGAAGCGTGAGCCCATTTTACAACTTCTTTTGTAATAGCCATGTTTTTTTCAAAATCTTCATGTGAAGCATCAATCATGACAGATGAATATCCTGCTTTTATTGCAGCTGCTATAAATTCAAAATGTTTTCCATGATCTAAGTGTAAAGCAACTGGTATATTCACACTCTCTGCATATTCTCGAACCATTTTAACAAACAAACGAGTGCCTCGATAAATGTCACCATTTCCGGCATATTTAATAGCTCCTTCACTGGTTTCAATAATTACTGGGGCATTTTTTTCAACAGCCCCCTCAATAATTGCAATTAAAAATTCTAGATTGTTAATGTTGAAAGCAGGTACTGCGTAAAAATTTTCACTTGCTTTTTCTAAGATTTCTTTGGTGTTTACGTACATAATTTTCCCTCCTTTTATTTTCAAAATTATTATATCACACTAAAATTTTATTTAAAATTGGAGTGGGGCATAAGCCGGATTCTGTTTGTGCAAGCATCTATCTAGGAAATTTGTTACCAAATTTCTCAAGCGGTCTACCCGGGATATGGGCGGAGCCACCCTATCCCTGCTTGACCTTGCTCCAGGTAGGGGTTACCAAGCACATGGATTACTCCATGTCTGGTGAGCTCTTACCTCACCGTTCCACCCTTACCTTTCGGTGGTTTTCTTTTCTATGGCCCTATCCAGGGTTTTACCCTCCGGATGTTATCCGGTACCATGCCCATGGAGTCCGGACTTTCCTCGGTTAGTCTAAGTTTGACTAACCGCGCTTGCATGCCCCACTCCTTGTTAAAAAAAATTAATGTTTTATGTTAAAATAAATATGATAAAATAGTATCAAGGATATGATAATGAAAAAAACCTATTTTTTAATTATTGTGATTTTAACAATTATGACAATTAATTTAATGCCATTTTTTAAAAAAAGTTCAATTAACTCCGAAGATTTAATGCATTTTTCGGCTACTTTTATTTTACCATATAATTATAAATTGTGGTTGGTAGATAAAAATGGAAAGATATTTGATTTAATCCAATGTTCAAGTGAATTTAAAAAGGTTCCAGTTATAAAAATTCCCAAAGATTTTATTGACGAAATTAATGGAGTTGTTAGCCAGGACATTCTCAAATTTATTCCAGACAAAATTCCTTCAATAATATACGAAATAAATCTTAAAGATAATAGTTTTGTACTATTAAATAATGCAAAAATTTATTTTGAAGATATTGGTAAATTGGCTGTTTACTTTGAGAATTTAAAGGTTTGGTATAAATATACGAACGTTAATGAAGTTTATTATATTAAAGACGATATGTTAGTAAAAGTGAGGTGAAATAATGGCAAAATGGGCACCAGTTATATCTATAGACATTGGTAATGATACACTTAAAGGAGTTGTTATTAATTATACAAATGAAGGCAAAGAAATTGTAGCATATTCTGCTGTAAAGTCAAAGGGTATTGAATTAGGAGATATTAAAGATGTTGTTTCATTAAATGACTCGATGAATATTTTAATTGAGAATTTAGAAGAACAGGTTGGTAAAATTTTAAAAGGTGATTTTTTAGTTTCATCTAGTTGTGGGAATTTCGAGTTGAGAGAAATTAAGGAAGAATTAATACTTTCTGAAGATGAGAGTAATGCAATTGTTAATGAGAGACATTTAGATGAACTGAAAGAACTGCTTTTAACAGAATTTATAGGAGATAACAATCTTGTTTACCACCTCTATACTAAGAGATATATTTTAGATGGCAAAAAAATTGTTTTCAATCCTGTTGATATGAGTGCTAAAAAACTTGAAGCAGTTTATTCTTTGATTATTGGAGATAATGTTCATAGAAGTATAGTTGATTACGCTACTAGAGATACAATTGGAGAAGCTGATTATTTTATATCTCCGGTTTCTGCAGCAGAGGCAATACTAACTGGTACCGAGAAGGATAGTGGTGTAATGCATGTTGATATGGGTTACCATACCACTGTTGCCACAGTTTATTTAAATAGTGCACCAGTAATGTTGGTTAGAATTCCTGTTGCAATAAGGCATGTAATTCTTGATATTGCAAGAGTTTTACGAACTTCTATTTACGAAGCGGAAAGATTGTTAAAAATACATGGAATAGGTGTTTTTGAAGGCATAGAATCATTAAAAATTGAATACAAAGCATTAGATGGAAGAACTAGTTTTGAAACAGAAAGAGAAAGACTTGCGAGAATCATACATGCAAGACTAAGAGAAATCTTTATGAAAGTAAGAAGAGTGTATAGAGATGCTGTTTTGAATTTCGATGAATTTAAAGATTTAGGTATTCCAGGTGGAGTTGTTCTATCTGGAGGAGGAGCAAATATTCCTAGAATTACTGATGTTGCTTCGGACATATTGAGATGTTCTGTTAGAGTAGGTAATTTTATATACAATGAGGATTTTGTGATAGAAGAAAATGAAAATGTCTTAAATGATCCAATGTTTGCTTCAGTTTTGGGAAATGTTGTATTATACGAAAAAGCTTTTGATTATATTAATGAGAATGTAAAAAAAAGAAGTTTTGCAGAAATTCTCTCTAACTTTTTTAAAAAATTGTTTTGAGGAGGAATAAATATGGGTTTTAATGTTAGACGCGAAAATAATGTCTCAAAGACTTTACCTGTGATAAAAGTTATTGGGGTTGGAGGGGCAGGTTGCAATGCTGTAAATAGAATGGTAGAAGCAGGTATAAAAGATGTTATTTTTGTGGCTGTAAATACTGACGTTCAAGTTCTTGAAGTGAGTAAAGCTGATGAGGTTGTTCAAATAGGTGAAAAATTAACAAAAGGATTAGGAGCAGGTGGTGATCCTAAGGTTGGTGAAGAAGCAGCTCTTGAAGACAAGAAAAAACTTGAAGAGCTTTTAAGAGGAACAGATATGCTTTTTATAACTGCTGGTTTTGGAGGAGGTACTGGAACAGGCGCAGCTCCAGTAATTGCAGAAATAGCAAAAAGTTTAGGAGTTTTAACAGTTGCAATTATTACTACGCCATTTTTCTTTGAAGGAACCCCAAGGTGGAAAGCAGCAATGGAGGGTATAAAAAGAATTCATGGTAAAGTTGATACTCTGATTAAAATCAGCAATAATAAACTTCTCGAAGAACTTTCACTTGATACTCCATTAGTAAAAGCTTTTGCAAAAGCTGATGAAACACTACACCAAGGAATTAAAGGTATTTCGGAATTAATAACTAAACGGGGATATATTAACTTGGATTTTGCAGATATTGAATCAGTAATGCGTGGAGCTGGTGCTGCAATGTTGGGTATAGGTGTTGGAAAAGGTGAAAATAGAGCTATTGAGGCGGCAAGAAGTGCAATGGAAAGCCGTTTAATTGAACATCCTATTGAAAATGCAAGTTCATTAATTTTAAACATTACAGCTCCTAAGACTTTTAAATTGCAGGAAATGCAAGAAGCTGCTATGATTATTAGACAAACATGCAGTGAGGATGCCGATATGAAATTTGGTGTTATAATTGATGAAGAAGTACCGGAGGATGAAATTAGAGTTACTCTAATAGCTACAGGTTTTGACCAAGAAGAAGATTTCTTGTTCTCAGAAGAGGATATTCCAGCGTTATTTAAATTTGGTTTGGAGGTAATGGGGGATGATGGAAAAAAGGTATAAGAGGTTAGGGGATATTTTAATTGAAAAAGGTGTTATTTCACAAGCAGATTTACAGTATGCTTTGAATATACAAAAAGAAACAAAAAAGCCAATTGGTGAAATTTTAGTTGACTTAGGTCTTTGTACTTGGCAACAAATCACAAAAGCATTAGCAGAACAATATGGTTTAAACTTTTTTTCTGAAAAACCGAAAATTGATATGTCATTGAAGAACAAAATTAAAGTTGATTTGATGGAAGAGTTAAGATTTGTACCAATTAGAGAAGAAACTGATAAGTTAATTGTTGCAACAGATAATGTGTATAATCTTTCTTTGATAAAAAAACGATTGAAATTTCTTTTTGATAAAGAGGTTGAACTTTATTTAATTGCTCCTAATTTATTTGAAGAGTTAATGTTTGAAATTAAAAACGAAAAAGAATTTGATTTTGAAGTTGCTGAAGAATTGTTTTCGCAAGAGGTGGAAGAAGAGGAAGAAACTGTTAACGAAGAAGAACTTTTTGATGAAAGTACACCAATTGTAAGAATGGTTAATAATATAATAGAACACGCAATACAATTAGAAGCTAGTGATATTCATATAGAGCCTCGAGAAGGGAAGAATGTAGTTGTGAGATATAGAATTGACGGTGTTTTGAGAAAAATAACTGAATACCCAAAGGCTAGTCATAGTTCAGTGGTAACAAGAATAAAGATAATGTCAAAATTAGATATAACCGAGAGAAGATTACCTCAAGATGGAAAATTTTATTTAAAAAAAGAGAATGAACAATTCGATTTCAGGGTATCAACAATGCCTTCGGTTTATGGAGAAAAAATTGTTTTGAGAATTTTGAGAGTATCTCAATCACATAGAAAGTTAGAAGAATTAGGTTATTCAGAATATAATTATCAGAGGATACAAGAATTAATTAAACATCCTTATGGAATTATTTTGGTTACTGGACCAACGGGGAGTGGTAAGAGTACCACCTTGGTTGGAATTATTAATTCTTTAAACCATGAAGGTGTGAATATTATAACAGCTGAAGATCCCGTTGAATATACAATTAACGGAATAACTCAATGTCAAGTAAACCCAGAAATTGGATTGACATTTGCAAAATATTTAAGATCATTTTTAAGGCAAGACCCAGATATTATAATGGTAGGTGAAATAAGGGATAAAGAAACCGCTCAGCTTGCTGTTGAAGCATCTTTAACTGGGCATTTAGTTTTATCAACTTTACATACTAACACTGCTCCTGGAGCTATTGATAGGTTAGTAAATATGGGAATTGATCCATCGTTAATTAGTTCGTCATTAATAGGTGTGATTGGGCAGAGGCTTGTAAGAAAGGCTTGTAAAAATTGCTCGGTTGAATCATCTTTACCCGAAGAATACAAAAATTTGGTTTTAAAACTTTATCCAGAGTTTGAACCCAAACAGTTAGTTGCACAAGGATGCGATGCTTGTAATGATACAGGATATAAAGGGAGAACTGCTATTGCAGAAGTTTTAATAGTTGATGATGAAATTAGAAGATTAATTAAACGAGGAAATTCAGTTATTGAAATAACTGAAGCTGCTAAGAGAAGAGGGATGAGGACTTTATTTGAAGATGGGATGTTTAAAGTCATATCTGGTGAAACAACTCTTGCAGAAGTTATTAGAGTTACAGGAGGTAGTGAAGAAGAATAGTTATTCTTATAATTAAATACATGTTATAATATCAAAGTAAAATAAAGATTCGGGAGGTGCTCTAATGAAGCCAGCTTTTATTAAAGAAACTGAAGAAAAAATGAAAAAGACTATTGAAGCTATTGATGATGAATTAAAGAAATTAAGGACAGGTAGGCCTTCACCTGCTTTATTAGAGGAAATAAAAGTTGATTATTATGGAGTTCCTACGCCCATAAATCAGGTTGCTACTGTAAGTGTTTCTGAAGAACGTTCGTTGATTATTAAACCATGGGAAAGAAATTTATTAAATGCAATTGAAAAAGCTATACAGGCTAGTGATTTAGGCTTAAATCCTATGAACGATGGAAATGTCATAAGATTAGTCTTTCCAACTCCTACAACAGAACAAAGGGAAAAATGGGTAAAAAAATCAAAAGATATTGTCGAACAAGGGAAAATTGCTATCAGAAATATTCGAAGAGATATTTTAAAAGATTTGAAAGAAATGAAAAAAAACGGAGAACTTTCTGAAGATGATGAAAAAAGACATGAAAAAGAGATTCAAAATTTAACTGACAAGTATATACAAGAGTTAGATAATCTTTTTGAGAGAAAGAAAAAGGAGATAATGGAATTTTGAGTCTTCAACACATAGCATTTATAATGGATGGTAATGGTCGATGGGCAAGAAAAAGGAACAAGCCCAGAGTGTATGGGCATTTGAAGGGTGCATATAAAATAGAGGAAGTAGTTAGGTGGTGTGCATTAAGAGGGATTCGGTACACCACCTTTTATGCATTTTCAACTGAAAATTGGAAAAGACCTAGAACCGAAGTTAACTTTATTTTAGGCCTTCTTGAAAACAAAATTTCTGAATTTTATGAAAGAATGAAAAAAGAAAAAGTAAGATTAATTTTTTCGGGCCGCATAAAAGAAATAGGAGATAAGATTTTCAATATTTGCAAGGAGTATGAGGAAAAAACAAAAAATAACGATAGAATTATTGTAAATATGGCTTTAAATTACGGTGGAAGGGCAGAAATAATAGATGCAGTTAGAAAAATTATTAAGGGAAAATTAGAAAATATAGATGAGGAAAATTTTAAGGACTTTTTATATGCTCCCGATATTCCCGATCCTGATTTGATTATAAGAACCTCTGGTGAAAAACGATTAAGTAATTTTTTGTTGTGGCAATCTGCTTACAGTGAATTATATTTTACTGATGTTTATTGGCCTGATTTTTCAGAAGAAGAATTGGATAAAGCTATTGAAGATTATAAAAAGCGTAAAAGGCGATTTGGAGGGATACAGTGAGCGAAACAAAATTGAGACTTATTTCAGCTTTAATTGTTGCTCCATTTGTTGTAGCTTGTTTTATTTCTTTTAAAAGTTTAGTAGGATTAGTTTCAACAATAGTTTTATTATCCAGTTCAGAGCTATTTTTTTCAACGATTATGAAAAATAAAAAAATTGGAATTATTATTATATACATATCTTTAACTTCTTTATTTCCAATTTTGCTTGGATTATGGTTTATTAATAATCCGTTAGAACTTCTAAGTACTCTTTTTATAATTGGAATGACTATTACATTGTTTTTAATTAAAGACAAAAATAAAATAATGGAGTATTATGGAGTTTTTTTAATTGCGCTGATTTACATTTCGATGAATCTTTCTTTTTTTATACCTCTCTACGCTAAACATGGTGCAGCAGTTGCGTTGTTAACATTAACATTAAGTTGGGCTTATGATTCGTTTGCATACTTTTTTGGAATGTCTTTTGGAAAACACAAACTTCCTTCGATATATAGTCCAAATAAAAGCTTTGAAGGAGTATTTGGAGGAATTCTCGGTACAATTTTATATACCTTAATTTATTTTGCTATAATAAATTCATTTTTTCAATATAGTATTCCATTTTGGTATTCAATAGTTTTTGGAATAATAACCGGTGTTTTAGATACTTTTGGCGATTTGTTTGAATCTTCTATAAAAAGAGCGTATGGATTAAAACATATGGGGAATTTTATGCCAGGGCATGGGGGAATGTTAGATAGAATTGATGGTCTTTTATTTGTTGTACCAGCGATTTACATTTTTCTTGAAATTTTAAGTAAATAATTCGGAGGTGGACTCTGTAATATGCGAAGTGATGAGATTAGGAAATTATTTTTAGAATTTTTTGAAAAAAAAGGGCACAAAATTTTTCCAAGTGCTTCCTTGATTCCAGATGATCCGCAGCTTCTTTTTACAGTTGCTGGTATGGTACCATTTAAGCCGATTTTTTGGGGCAAAGTTGAACCTATATATACTAGAGTAGCTTCCTGTCAAAAATGCTTGAGAACCACAGATATTGAAAATGTTGGTAGAACGCCGAGACATCACACATTTTTTGAAATGCTTGGTAATTTTTCATTTGGAGATTATTTTAAACAAGAAGCTATTGAATGGGCTTGGGAATTTGTTACTCAAGTTTTAAAAGTTTCTAAAGATAAATTATGGATATCTGTATACGAAGAAGATGATAAAGCATATGAAATATGGAGAAAGATAGGTATCCCTTCAAATAGGATTTTAAAATTAGGTAAAGAGGATAATTTTTGGGGACCTGCAGGACCAACTGGCCCATGTGGACCTGATACGGAAATTTTTTATGATACAGGCTTGGAGGTTCCTACAATTGATGGTAAGGAACCAAATCCAGCGAATACTGATGGAAGATTTGTTGAAATTTGGAATTTGGTATTCACAGAATTTTATCAAGATGAAAAAGGAGAACTTCATCCTTTAGAGAGAAAAAACATTGATACAGGTGCTGGTTTAGAGAGATTAGCAGCAATGATGCAAGGTGTGTATTATAACTTTGATACAGATCTGTTTGTGCCTATTATTGATAAAATATGTAACATACTAGATGTTGAATATAAAAAAGATGAAAAAACCGACGTTTCCATTAGGGTAATTGCAGATCATATTCGAGCTATTACATTTTTAATATCTGATGGGGTTTTGCCTTCAAATGAGGGAAGAGGTTATGTTTTAAGAAGAATTTTAAGAAGAGCTGCAAGACATGGAACATTGCTGGGTGCCCAAGAATCATTCTTGTTCAAAATTATTGATACCGTAGTTGAAAAGATGAGTCCAGTTTATCCTGAAATTAAAGAAAAAAAGGAATTTGTAAGGAAAATTGTTCAAGGTGAAGAAGAAAGATTTATACAAAACTTAAAAAGAGGTTTAGAACTTGTTAATAAAATAGCTAAAGAAAATAATGGTTTTATAAGTGGAAAAGATGCATTTAAAATGTATGATACATATGGATTTCCCATTGATATTCTAAGGGATATTGCGCAAGAAAATAATTATAAACTTGACGAAAAAGGCTTTGAATTCTATATGGAACAACAAAGAAAAAGAGGAAGAGAAGCTCAGGGTGAAATTGAATTCGCAAAAAGATCTGCATATGAATCCTTGAATGTAGTAACACGTTTTGTTGGTTATGAAAAATTTGAAGAAGAATCTAAGGTTTTATATATAAAAACTGATGATTTTGTTAAAGAAGCTGAAGATACTGAATGTGAGATTGTTTTAGATGAAACACCATTTTATGCAGAAAAAGGTGGACAAGTTTCAGATATTGGAGTAATAAAAGGTTCGAATGGTGTTTTTAAAGTTGAATATGTTTATAGTCCAAAAGAAGGAATAATAGTTCATAGAGGAAAATTAGAAGGTAAAATAAGTGCTGGCGAAATTGTAGATGCAAAAGTTGATGTAAAAAAAAGAAAAGCAACGATGAGAAATCATACTGCTACTCACTTATTGCACGCTGCTTTGAGAAAAGTATTAGGAGACCATGTTAAACAAGCTGGTTCGTTGGTAGCTCCAGAAAAATTAAGGTTTGATTTTACTCATTTTCAAGCTTTAACTGAAGAGGAAATCAGAAAAGTTGAAGATATTGTCAACCATGAGATTTTGAAAGCTCAAAAAGTAATAGTTGAAGAAAAAACCTTTGAAGAAGCCGTAAAAGAAGGTGCAATAGCTTTATTTGAAGAAAAATATGGAGATTTTGTTAGAGTTGTTAAGGCAGGAGATTTTAGTGAGGAACTGTGTGGTGGAACGCATGTTTCCAATACTGGTGAAGTAGGTTTGTTTAAAATTATTTCTGAAAGTTCTGTAAGTGCGGGTATAAGAAGAATAGAAGCAATTACCGGGTTGAATTCTCTTGAATACTTAAGAAAATTAGAAGAAAATTGGAAAATGGTTAAGCTGGAACTTGATGCCAATGATTCTGAGGTAATTAATAGAATTAGAAAGATGCAATATGATATTCGAGAACTTGAAAATAAATTGAAAGACTATATAAAAGAATCAATTAATATCGATGAGCTTTTAAAATCTTCTGAAGAGATAAACTCGATTAGGTTTATTGTAAAAGTGTTTGAAAATTTAGATATGGATACATTAAGAGAAATTACTGATAAGCTTATTGATAAAGGTTTAGATTTAGTTGTGATGTTTAACAGACTTGATAGTAAGGTGGTAATTGTAGTAAAAAGGAAAAAAAGCTTAGATAAAATACATTCTGGAAAAATTGCAAAATTGTTAGCCGAGGTATTAGCTGGAGGTGGTGGAGGTAGACCAGATTTTGCACAAGCAGGAGGTAAAGATCCAACAAAAATAAATGAAGCTATTGGAAAATTAAAAGAATATTTAAGAAATATTCTTTAAGAAGTGAAAGTTAAAATAAAAAACCAAGCATTGTTTTCAGTAGTGTATAAGTATACTT
>Ga0190344_1000274_pt1 | contig 29041 bp, 23 predicted proteins | sample 48721323_MG_FD_161662 | JGI IMG/M metagenome (GOLD analysis project Ga0190344, IMG submission 161662) | Hydrothermal vent microbial mat bacterial communities from Southern Trench, Guaymas Basin, Mexico - 4872-13-2-3_MG | ecosystem: Environmental > Aquatic > Marine > Hydrothermal vents >... | reverse complement strand
ACATCCCGGCGGAGGCGGCGGGTCTCCAGCGCGCGGGTGGTCTGGATGAGCAGCTCTTCGGGATTGACCGGCTTGGTGAGGTAGTCGTGGGCTCCGGCGCGCATCGCCTCCACGGCGGACGCAACCGAGCCATAGCCAGTGAGGACGATCACCGCCAGAAGGGGATCCCGCTCCCGGGCGCGGCGAACCAGCTCGATTCCGTCGAGGGTCGGCAGGCGCAGGTCGGTCAGCAACAGCTCCACCGGACGCTCGGCGAGAAGCTCCAGGGCTTCGCCACTATCGGCGGCTTCGATGACGCTGTAACCAGCACGCTTCATCGTCCGCGCCAACGCCTTGCGCACCTCGGAGTCGTCATCGACAATTAATAGCAGAGGTTTCATACGACCTTAGTTGTTCAGTAGGATGTTAGATTCCCAGCAGCTTGCCCAGCCAGTGCCAGAGGCTCGGTTGCGCGTTTGCCGCAAGCAATAGCTGCAACCCCAGCAGAATCACCAGGATAAAGACCTGACCGATGATGGTCGCCCGCTCGTTGCGGATGCCATTCTTCGCCCGGAACTCCCGCCCGCTTTCGATAGGATAGGGACGGAGGCGGGGAATCACCCGCCGCACCTTCTTGCGGTAGGCGGAGAAGTCCTCGCCGAACTCCTCAGCCAGGAACGGTTCTTCGAAGCGGATGATGAAGTAGTAGTGGAAGAGGTAGAAGAGGGGCTGGGCGATGATCAGCGGCAGGAAGCGGGAGATGACTACCGTGCCGAGAGCCATGAGAAAGTTGCCCACGTAGAGCGGGTTGCGGATGTAGGCGAAGGGTCCCCGGGTGCAGAGTCGCTTTGCCTTCAGCTCGTAAGATCGGGTATCGCCACCGGCGTAGCCAACTCCCCAGAAGCGCAGCAGCTCGCCAGCGATAATCAGCGGCAAGCCGACCGCCCAGCTCCAGCCAGCGGGGCGGGCGAAGAGAACCAGAACCAGCAGGAAGGGGACCGGAACCAGACCACGGAGACGAAAGAGTACGGCACCGATTCGCTCGGCAAGGGGTTTTTGTTTTTGACTCACCGGGGATCCTCGTAGGAGAGACATCAATCCGCACACCAAAGTGCCATTCTACTCTGTTTTACCGTTATATGACAACTGTTACGACGGTGGATTGAGCAAAACAAGGACAATCCGTGATCTCTGGCAAATCCGCAGGTCGACATAAAGGTCAATCCCATACATGACCTTGAGAAATCTATAATCTCTTTCAAAGTGTTCCGGGCAAAGCCCCTTGTCTTAACGTCAAGCCCCTGCTATTCTGCTCTTCAGTAATGGTCTGCTACCCCAAATGCCTTGCTATAACCTTGTTCCCATTTTCTGACTCCTCCAGACATGGCTCTCGCTATGAAACAGCTATCCAGAACCCTCTCGATTGCCTTTGTCACTCTGCTGCTGGTCGTTGGCTGCGGGCGCAAGGCGAATCCTCCCGGCTTGAATACCCAGCAGGAGCTTCCGCCACGGCTGGTCTTTCTTTCTCAGGCAGACGATCATCACCTGAGCCTGGAGTTCGACCGCCCACTGGATGAGGCGAGCCTCGGTGAGTTCACCCTTGAGGGACCAGGCACCGCCAAAGTGGTACTGGTTCGGCTGGAGCCGAGCAACCCTCGCATCGTCCTCCTAGACATCAGCGGGTTGCAACACGATGAAACCTACTGGCTCACTGCGCGGAACCTGCGGGGGAGCGATGGGCTGCTGGCAGAGCCGCTCCGGCGGGAGTTCATTGCCACGGAGTCTGCCGATATAACGCCGCCGAAGCCGGTCAAGCTCGCCCCTCACGGAGAGACCTCCAGCCACCCGGCGATCTTCCTGCTCTTCAACGAGGCGATTCTTGCCGACGGGGCGGTTGCGACCCTGACTGAGTCGGTGGGTGAAGATACCACGGAACCAGCTTCGCCGCTTAGTCTCAGCGTTGAAGCAGAGCGGAATCAAATCTCGCTGCTTACTAGCGAAGCCCTGAAGCTGGACACGAGCTACGACGTTGTGGTGAGCGGAGTTACCGACCTCGCCGGGAATCCGGCGGAGGATTCCACCTGGCTGCTGGAGGTTCGCAGCGGAGAAACCGGCGGACGGCTGGAGGCGACGGTAACTATGGCGGACGGCTCCCCACTCCCCGCGGAGGTCAAGCTGCTCCTTAGCCCCACTCTTGATGGTCAACTGCCCCTGGCACGGGCAAACAGCAGCGACGGCTCGTTTTCTCTGTCCGGGCTGGCGGAGTACCGTGCCGCCGACTCGCCCTATCTTCTTGTCAGCGGCGCGGAAGAGGGCGTTGGCTTTGAGGGCTTCTACGACGAAGACGGGAACGGGACCCCGGATCGTCTCGGTGCGCTGCGTCCCGGAGAGCTTAGGCAGGTCGGGCTGACCCTGACCCGGCGGAGCGAAAGCGGCTCGACGGTCAGCCTGGCTATCCTCGATCGAGCCACCGCCGCTACCCTGACCGTTACCGCGTTGGCAACGGACGAAGCGGGAGTGGCAGCGGTCGAGGGCTTCCTGAACAGACCGGGAAGCGACGGAACCGGGCTGGCCTTTACCGCACTGCCCTGGGAGGGGCTGCCAGGCGATAAAGAGCTGTACGCCTACCTTCCCCTCTCCATAACCGACTGGGAGGCTGACGAGGAGCGGCTGCTCCACGTTCACGCTCTGGGCGAAGACGGCGACTGGGGCGAGTTCTTCACTCTAACACTCACCAAACCCACTGATACCCCCACGATAAGCGGACGGCTGCTCTTCGAGAACACTCCGCTGACCGAGGGCTACGTGGCTCTGCTGGATGAATCGAACCAAACCGTGGCTCTGGACAGGAGCGACGACTATGGACGCTTCACCCTGCCCGCTCCGGTTGCTGGTGAGAGGCTCATCGCTGTCCATGATGACGGATCAGCCCTGCTGGTCGGCTTTGCCGGTGGAGAAGAGAACATTCAGCTTACCCTTCACCCCTGGACTGAAGTAAATGAGCTTTCCGCTTCGGTAGTTCGCTTTGACCACGCCAGTGAACTGCCCCTGCCCGAAGACTACCTGTTGATCGAGGTCTCCCTGACCACGCCAGCGGAGGAGTCCTTTACCTATACCTACGAGCTGAAACTGGGTGGCGCGGGACTTCCCCTCTCCACCGACATGAGCGGAAGAATCACCGCCCGTCTCGCCCTGCCAGAGGAGCTACCAGAGCGAGCGAGCTTCACTACAATCAACTCAGCAGAGGAACGGCTGGGCTACTCATCAGAGAGCCTGAGCCTTCAGCGGCTCGACTTTACTACGGTTACAGCGGTGGACGAGGGCAGCGAACTCCGCCTGAGCTGGAGTCCGGTTCCCGGAGCCGCTGGCTACGCCGTACTGCTGATTCCCCATGACCGCTTCAGCGAAGAGCAACTGACTGGCGAGGGTGTCTGGACGAGCCGTCCCCATCGGCTGCGGATAACCGAACTGGTTGTCCCCGAAGGCGAGGTGGAGGACTACTGGGGCGTTCCCGGCGGAACCCGCTACGTGGTGGCTGTCTGCGCTCTGGGAGAGGACTACGGCGACCGCGCCTGGTCATTTGGCGAGTTGATACATCCGTAGCAGCGCGGCATTGTATTGACACATGTAGGGGCGAAGCTTGTCTTCGCCCTTTGTATTTTCGTCAGGGGTTCCCCTTCCCCCCAAGGGGGGAAGGTCGGGAAGGGGGGCTATTGCCAACCAACGCTGGTTCCCCCACACCACCAAATGGCAGATGATATTAGAACTTCACGGCGGGCATTTTTGCCGATGAGGCAATCCCCGCCCTACATTTCGTCTTTAGCGTATTTGCGACATTCTTCAGGTTTTCCGACCGCAGGTCGGTACTGTGATGCAACGCACCGCATTGCAAAAGGGGCGATCCTTGTGATCGCCCCCTACAACGTCTTACGCTTGCTTATGAGGGTGTATGCACTACAGGTCTTTGCTACTCCTCGGCTACCCAGTTCTCGTCCCAGCGACCACCGAGGTGCTCGGCGAGGAACTTGTCAATCCGGTGGAAGGCGTCGAGGCGGTTCTCCGGACGACCCAGACCGTGTCCTTCGTCCTCGTAGATCACCATCTCGTAGGGGATGCCGGATTCGTCAAGAGCGGCGGAGATGATCTCACCCTGAGAGATGTGGACGCGAACATCGTTGCGACCGTAGATGAGCAGCATCGGAATGCTGATCCGGTCAACGAAGTGAACCGGGCTGCGGCTAATCAGCATCTCTTCATCTTCGACCGGGTGTCCCATGCTCCGGTAGATATGCTCCAGATAGGGCTTCCAGTAGGTCGGGATGGTATCGAGGTCGGCGATGAGATCTGCTGGTCCCAATCCGCTAAAGGCACAGGCGAAGAGGTCTGGGGTGAAGGTCGGACCAGCCAGAGCGGCGTAGCCACCGTAGCTCCAGCCGTAGATACAGAGGCGATCGGGGTCGGCAATACCTTCTTCAACCGCCCAGAGAACGGCATCGGTGAGGTCGTCCTGCATCTTGCCGCCCCACTCCTTGTCGCCTTCGTGATAATGTGCCTTGCCGTAGCCGGTGCTGCCGCGATAGTCAACCTGAAGCACGGCGTAGCCACGGTTGGCGAGCATCTGAACCTCGCCGGAGTACCCCCAGAGGTCTCTCGCACCGGGACCACCGTGGACGTTCAGAATCAGCGGCAGGTTCCGTGGATAGACTCCCACCGGGAGGGTCAGATAGCCCTCTATCTCCAGTCCGTCGCGGGCCTCGTAACTGATCGGAATCATCGGGGCAAGGGTGTACTCGTTGACCTCGGGACGGATGTCGAAGAGCTTTTCGAGAGATTTGTCATCACGGTTGTAAGCCCAGGCTGAACCGGACTTGACATCGCTATAGGTCGTCAGCAACCAGACGCTGTCATCGACGGAGCGGTCGGAGAGAGCGTACTCCACAAACTGCTCGTTGAGGAAGGCGATGTCGTCCTCCAGCTCCTCGTCCAGAGCAACCCATTCCTTGGTCTGACGATAGAAGGCGATCAGGTCCAGCTCGTTGGTTACCGGGCTGAACTCATAGCCGCCTTCGTCGAGTTCATAATCTGGGTCTTCGGCGATCACCTTGGTAATGCCCGTCTCCAGGTTATAGCTGGTCAACTGACCGGTGTCGGAATTGCGGGTGTCCACCAGGAGTAGCTCGGTACCAGCGGCGTTGAAGGCGAGAGAGAAGGAGTTGGAATCTTCAAAATCCCAGCTGACCAGCAGTTCCCATTCGTCTTCGACGGTCTCTCTGACGAAGACATCCATGCCACCAGTTTCGTTAAAAGCTCCCATCGCCAACGGCTCACGCTCGTGGGTCAGGTCGAAATATGCAGCGTTGCCTGGGTTTTCTGCCAGCATGGTGATCTCACCGCTGACAACATCGAGGATGTAGTAGTCGAAGATCTCCGGGTTATTCTGGTTGGTGCTTAGAATCACGGAGTCGGGATAATCGAACTCCGGGTCGGAGATACCGCACTTCACGCCGGGGAAGGGTGTCAGGTCGGTAACCTCTCCGGTGGCAAGCTCCACCCGGAAGATGTGGTGGTTCTCGTCGCCGTCTGAGTCTTGGGTATAGAGGAGGTAATCGCCGTTCTTGACCCAGTAGTGGCGATAGATGCCCTGACCCTTGTCAAAGGTAATCGGGTGGTCGTCCTCTTCACCAATGGTCTTCAGCCAGATGTTCAGCACGCCTTCGTGGGGCGCGATGTAGGTCATCTGGGTTCCGTCGGGAGAGAGCCGGGGAGAGAAGCGGTTCGGCTGACCAAAGAGGGTCTCCAGGGGAATCAGGCGGGGTAGCTCTGCCTGAGCAGCGAGTACCACCAGCAAGAGCAGTAGCACGGTGAGTTTCTTCATCTATCTAACCTCCGGGTTTTTGGTTGTTGTGCGCTGTCAAATGTTTTTTGCAAAATCGTTTCTTGCAATGTGAACAGGGACTGCCTCAGCAGCCACCCCCAATCTGATACACAGAACGAGGCATTGGTTTCAGCAAACAAATCAGGAGCAATCGTCATTGCGAGGGAGTCTAGCAGAAAGAGCCGGAACAAGACAGAGACTACGGCAAAAAGTTTCAGAACAACTTGACCTTTCAGCACAGGTTCGGCTAAACTACAAGATGAAGATTGATGATTCTTTCCATGATGTCCTTATATTCTCCCTATGCTCGCTGAGGTTTGGCTCCGATGGCTGACGGAAAAAAGAAGCTCTATCTGAAAATTGACGGTTCCCAGTACGGACCGGTGTCGCCGGATACCGTCAGACGCTGGATCGAGGAGAGTCGCTTCGGTCCAAACGACTACCTGCGCCAGGAGGATCAGAACACCTGGATTCAGGCAAAGGATGTTACCTCCATCAACTCGCTTTTCCATAAGTACAAAAAGAACGCCAACGTCCAGAACTTCGATAACTGGGCGCAGGCGCGGGGCGAGATTGAATCGGAGAAGAATAAAATCGAGTCTGAGCGAGTTCGCCTCGCTGAGGAGCAGAAATCCCTGGAGGCCTCCGCCCAGCAGGCAGAGCTGACCAAAGAGAAGGCTGCCGAGATCGAAAAGCGGCGGGTGGAGCTGACGAAACAGGCAAACCAGCTGGAACGTGATGCCGCCGAGCTGATCCGCACCGAAGCCAGCCTGAAGCAGCGTAAAAAACAACAAACGCTCATCGTCGGGGCAATCATCGCCGTGGTAGTTATCGTCGGAACCTGGTTGACGATTGACCTGATCGGTCAGCAGAACGAGCTGGAGGAGCGTATCACCCAGCTTGATGAACGACTGCTCCAGATCGACAATCGCTTGATGGAGTTGGATTCCGCCCTTGCCCGCGCCCAGGCAGAAGGCAATGTCGAGCTGGTCGCCGAATTGGAAGCCGAGCAGGAAGCACTGCTCTCTGAGCGTGAAGAAACCGCCGAGATGCTCGAAGAGATCACCGGGGAGGAACGCCGCGCCGACACACCGGATGTTGACGGTGATGAAGCGGAAACCAGCGGAAGGACAGGGCGCATCGCCGTCTCCGGCTCGGTTCAGATTACCGGTGAAGGAGCCTCCGACCCCGCTCGCTCGCAGAATCAGATCGCCGCGGCGGTCTCCTCTGCCCTCGGCTCGGCTCGTTCGGCGTACAATGCCCTTCTGGCTGACGATCCCACGGCGTCCGGCTCGGTCAACATCATCTTCACCATCAACCCCGACGGCAGTGTCTCCGGAGTTACCGGCTCGAACAACACCCTGCCGCCGGGTAGCCTCTTCGGCACGATCCTCGGCGGAGTACGTGGTCTGAGCTTCAGCGCGATTGAAGGCGGCGCCGCCAAGGTCAACTATCCGGTCTCGCTCACACCGCAGTAACAGACCGACTGCAGTTATAAACATCCCGTAGGGGCGATCCTTGTGATCGCCCTTCTTTACATACCCCATTGGGCAACAAACAAAGGGCGGACACATAGGTCCGCCCCTACGAGCGTATTTTAAGCATCCTCAAGGTGTTCCGTAGGGGCGTATTGCATACGCCCTCGTAGAAATGACGATGTTGTTAAACTCCGCAAGGTTTATGTAGGGGCCGACCTTTAGGTCGGCCCGTGAAATTGTCAATGGATTGAGAACAGCCCCTCCATCCTAAATTCTTCCCCCAATGGGAGGAGGGGGAATTTTTGTGCAACTGGCTATAGAAAAGGGCGCAGCACGCTGCGCCCCTACGACATCAAAATCATGTTTGTGAGCGACCAGCGGGAGCGTGTACGCGGGAGTAATCTCTAAGCAAAACTAATCGTCAACCGCGAGGCTATGTGCAGCTTTAAGCTGCCTGGAGTTCGTAGCTGAGATTCCCGTTGTACAGAGCGACCAACGGGAGCGCATGCGCAGAGACAACCATCGCACGTAACAACGGTTACTTGCGAGGCTTAAAGTTCGTAGCTGATTTTGGTGATCACAATGCGGTAGAAGTCACTGGGTGCGCCGAGGTAGTCTATCTCCAGCTGTCCGCTGGTGAAGCTGTAGCGGTCAGAGGCGAGGCGATACCAGAAGTCGCCGCTGGCATCGTTGCCAACACCCCAGACGACCACGCCGGGGGTGTCTTCTACCTTGGCTCCCTCGATGAGGTCGTCAATGGCAAGCAAACCACCAGCGTTCTCGACCTCGGTGTAGGAATACTCATAGGCGACACGGCTGGCGTGAGGCTCGATAATAGACTCCGGGTCTTCGCAGGAGGTAAAGACGACGGCGAGGATCGCCATCAGGAGAATCGGGAGAAATCTCTTCATCCTAGCTCTCCTTTTCGTAAACAACCACGATACGCAGCATGGCGTGCCCTGCCGTATTGGTGATGCGCAGACCACCTTCGCGGCACTGCCAGTCGCCCAGAGGCAGCGGCTGCCACTCGGTGCCGTTACTGTCGCCATCGCCGTAGATAATCAGCAGTGGGGTGGTGTCGTCATCGTTGGGATCGAAGTGGATGGTGTCGAAGTTATCCACCCAGTCTCCGCCCTGAAAGTTGGCAACCGGGTACTCATAGACGTTGATCGCCGCCGCGCCCTCGACCCCAATAGAGATGGGGTCCTGCTCGCAACCGACACCGAGGAAGTAGCCGATGCCGATGGCGACAACGAGGAGGGGGATAGTGGCAAGAAGGTTTCTTTTCATCTGCTTCTCCTGTTCGTTCGAGTAAAGCAACTTAAGGTAATCTCTTCATATACCTGAATGGTGCCGAAGTGGTTCCCGGCGGATGAACCTTACCCCACCGACCGTCGGTAACAGTAAAACAAACCTCGGTCTTAGGCAAGCCCGTTGAGATTTTGCTGAGATTAGCCTTTTATCTTCCTGTCGGGTACAATCACCCTGGATTGGGAGGTATTATGCGAAAAAGCTGTTTACAGATGTGCTTCGTGTCCCTTGTGATTGTCCTGCTGGTTGCTGGTTGTCGCAACTACTATGCGGAAGGCTCGGTGCGGGAGCTGGCGGCGTATAACGCCGTGCCGGAGTCGGTGGAGCATTCGCCCCTTCCCGGTGAACTGATCGGCGATCCCCTGGACAATCCCAGTGCTACGATTATCTCAAATCGTGCTACGATTTCGCTCGGTGGTCGGCTGGAGAACTACTCGGTGAATGGTGGCTCGATAACGGCAACGGGGAGTATCGTCGGGCTTGGATCTGCCGGAGCGAGGCTATTCCTTACTTTGGGCGATGGTTGGTCGGTTGCTGGGGGAGTCCGTCGGCTGGGTAGCTTTGCCTACGAAATTGGCGAGGGCGAGCGGTTTATCGAACTCGAGGGCGACCTCTGGGGTGGTGGAGCCAGCATCTCCTGGGGAAAGGAGCTGCGCCTCGGTCTCGGTGTGGAGGGACTCTACGGTGGCTGGAGCTACCGGGCAGAATCCCCTGACGATGACAAGCGAGAAGACTCCGCTACCCTGAGCGGCTTGCGATGGCGGGTTGCTCTGGGCTGGAGCAACTCTGACTGGGCTTTGGGCGCAGTGCTGGCGAGTAGGGTCGATCTCAGCCGTGGTCCCGGACTACCCTGGGAGGGACGGGTCTGGTTCTTCCTTCCTCTGGCGGCGGAGAACGGCGACCGCCTGCAACTCCAGCTTATTGGTGGAGCTAACGGCTGGGAGGGTACCGCCAGGTTCACCGGAACAGCGGGACAGTACCTCAGCGCGATGCTGGCCAGCTCCTTTCTGGGGCGCGGCGGACTCCGCTGGCTCCTCCGCGAAGGCATTCAGATTGAGGTAGGTGCGGAGCTTGCCACCTACCCGATTATCGAAGGTAACGACCGCCTGCTCTACCCCAGCTACGCCCTGGCAGTGGGCTTTGGTTCAGCCTGGCGGTGGCGGGGCGAGGCGATCTATCGCCACCTCGGCGGTCAGGCAGGCGATCTGATCGACGCGACCACACTGGAACTGCGCCTGCGACTGGAGACAAGCCTGTAACCATATTTCTGCTTTGTAGGGGCACGGCGCGCCGTACCCCTACGTATGCGTCAAAATCCCGCAGATGTTTAATCTTCGATTGTAGGGGTGCGGCTGCGTGTGCGCCCTCGTAAAAATGCCAATGTTGTTAAACTCCGCAAGGTTTATGTAGGGGTCGACCTTTAGGTCGGCCCGCAAAATTGGCAATGGGTTGAGAACAGCCCCCTCCCTTAATCCCTCCCCCAGAGGGGAGAGAGAGGCTGATTTCCAATAGACAACCACGACGCGCCGTGCCTCTACAGTTTGAATCACCACATCTGGTGATAACGCCGCCGCTGTGTTACCCTCCTCCTTCTGAAAATCAGCGAAACAAACAGAAGCACCAAACCAGAGAGGTACTCCTTGGAAACTGCCAAAAAGGGCGATAGCGTAAAAATCCACTACACCGGTCGTCTCGACGACGGCGAGGTCTTCGACTCCTCCAAAGACCGTGAGCCGCTGAGCTTCACCCTCGGCTCCGGGCAGGTCATCCCCGGATTCGACGAAGGCGTAACCGGCATGGCGATTGGCGAAGAGAAGACCATCAAGATCCCTCACACTCAGGCGTACGGCGAACGCAAGCCGGAGCTGCTCATCGAGGTCGAGCGGGCGCAGCTGCCTAAAGACCTGAAGCCGAAGGTCGGCATGCAGCTCTCAATGACGACGGAAGACGGGCGCGAGGCTCCGGTACTCATCAAAAAGGTGGAAGAGGCGATGATCACCCTTGACGCCAACCACCCCCTGGCGGGCAAAGACCTGACCTTCGACCTGACCCTGGTGGCGATTGGATAGGCTATAGCTTGCTAAACCTAAAAGAAAGACCGTCGAAAGGCGGTCTTTTTTACAAAATCTGGAAACACCCCCCGACTCCGGCTATACTATTTATGCGTTGACGATAAGCCTCGGCGCGGATAAGAACAACCCTGTGGAATCGGGTTTAGTCTGCGGATAGTCAGCTTGCTCCTGACCTCCGGTTCGCGGACAAACGCCCGATTCCCTTTTTACTAGCTTTGGGCTGTGGTAGAATACCGCTGGTCAACAGGCAGCATCAATAATGGAGGAGGAGCCTTGAAGGACGACATCGCGCGGGAGCTACTCACCTACATTCGGGTTATCGAGGATTTTCCTAAACCGGGAATCAGCTTCAAAGATATTACCACTCTCATCAGCAGCCCGGAGGGTTTCGCAAAAACCCTCGATGCCTTCGAGAGCCTGCACCAAAGCGACCCGCCCAATGTCGTCGCCGGCATCGAGAGTCGGGGCTTCATCTTCGGCGCGGCACTGGCTGACCGCCTCAACTGCGGACTGGTGCTGATCCGCAAGGCAGGCAAGCTCCCCGCCGAGACCTACTCCGCCTCCTACGCGCTGGAGTACGGCGAGGCGACTCTGGAACTCCACACCGATGCCTTTGAACCGGGACAGAAAGTTCTGCTGATCGACGATCTTTTGGCAACCGGAGGAACCGCCGCAGCAGCAGCCGGACTCATCGAAAAAGCCGGAGCCACCGTCCAGAGCATAGACTTCGTCATCGAGCTGGACTTCCTCAAAGGTCGCGAGAAACTGACTAACTACCAGATTAACACGCTGATACATACGTAAGCCTGCCCTCCGCTTAACAGGAGGGTTGGGTGGGTGAAAGGGCCTGTAGCTCAGTGGATAGAGCAGTGGTTTCCTAAACCGCGTGCCGGAGGTTCGATTCCTCTCAGGCCCACCACCAGCTTGAAGCTGGACACACTTTCGCGATTACAGGAATAGACTGATGCACGCAACACCCACGGTTGATACAAACTAAGACGGACTGCCCGCAAGCAGCAACGCCAAGCGTTGCATCTTGCTTTCACGGCTGATTGTCTCAGACGAGTTATGTTTATTCCCGCAGACACGCTCCCGTTGGTCGCTTACATCTGTCATTTGATGGTCTGGGGGCGTATTGCAATATGCCCCTGCAAACCCCTGCGAATGTTTAGAAATCACTCCCGTCAACAAAGGCTTCTATGAAGACTACTGTTATCCTGATGACTATCCTGCTCATTCTCCTGTTGGGTGGCTGTGCCGACGAGAGCGATACCACCGCTGAAGAGACCCTTCCTGCCACAGAAACAGCGGAGATGACAGAGCCAGCCGAGGTCGAGCTATCCTCGGAGCTGACGGGCAGCCTGAGCGGAAAGACCGTCGTCCTGGTGGTTACCGAACGGTTCTTCGACCCAGAGTACCGCGCGGTGCGCGGATTGTTTGAGCAGGCGGGAGCCAAGCTGCTGGTACTCAGCGACCTCCCCAACCCCGCAGGCGAGGGCGGCAGCGAGCTGGTGGCAAACTATCGGATCTCTCAGCTGGCGGAGATGCCCCGCCCCGACGCAGCCTATATCCTCCACTCCGGCTCGGTGATGGCACTGCCCAGCTATCCGGAGTTCATTACCTGGCTCGCGGAGCTTCGTGAGCAATCAATCTGGTTGGGGGCAAGCGGAGTCGGTACACGGGTTTTAGCCGAAGCCGGGCTGGTTGACGGTGTCAGAATGTCGGTTTATGCCGGACAGCTCGACGCGCTGGAAGCAGCGGGCGCGGTCATTAACGAGGCGGATCAGGTAACCGTTGACGGCGACGGTCGAATCGGCAGCTGCACCTTCTGGCCCCGGGGTGGCGAGCTTGCCGTTCAGCTGATCGAAGCGATGGCAGCGGAGTGATGCTCGATTTTACCTTTGAACGGGAATTTCAGCAGAAACGGCAGCTTAACGGCTTGCTTGCCGGACTGGACGAGGCGGGGCGGGGACCGATCGCTGGTCCGGTAACCGCTGCGGCGGTGATCCTCGACCCGGACAATCTGCCCGCCGGACTGGATGACTCCAAGCGATTGAGCGCGGCACAGCGGGAGCGGCTCGCTGTCGAGATTCGAGAAAGGTCGCTGGCGTGGGGAGTTGGCTGGGGCTGCGTGGGAGAGATCGCCCGTGAGAACATCATCGGAGCCAGCTTCCTCGCCATGCGACGCGCCCTCGACCGGCTCACCGTGGAGCCGGTTTTCTTGTTGGTCGATGGACCAGCGCAACGGCTGCACTTCCCCCGACTCCGACTACCCGCCATCGGAATCGTCAAGGGAGACAGCAAGGTCGCCAGCATCGCCGCCGCCTCGATCCTTGCCAAGACCGCCCGTGATGAGGTGATGGCTCGCTATGACGAGCTGCTGCCCGGCTACGGTTTTGCGAAGAACAAGGGCTACGGCAAGCCAGCCCTGGATGCTCTCAAACGCCTCGGCGCGACACCGATCCACCGCTACAGCTGGTCAGCGGTTCAACAACTTGAACTGGGGTAATATGCTCATCCGTTGATTTTGATGCTGTAGGGGCAGCCCCCCGTGCCTGCCCAGATGAGTAGAGAGTACAACCACAGGGGGTTGCCCCTGCAAGAAGGTCTCAGGTAATCCAAAGGAACAACATGGAATCGGCACGGATCTCGTTAAGTATCAAATGTCGCCGCTGCGATGCACCCATCCCCCTCAACGGTCCCTGGGAGGTTGCCCACTGCGACCGCTGCCAGAACGATACCAAGATTCCCCATGAGTTCTGGAAGGACATCCTCAAAGACATTCACAGCGACCTGCGCAACGAGCTGGAGGAGGGCGAGGGCTACAACTCCACCATCTTCGGCACCTTCAGCACCAGCCTGGGCTATGGCGAGCTTACGCCTTACTGCATGGACTGCAAGACGAACTTCGACCCCGGTCAGTTGAAGACCACCAGCGACAGCCTCACCTGCTCCAAATGCGGAAAGAAAACACCCATAGCCCTGGCACCGGAATGGCTGCGCAGGGTCTATCCGCCAGCGAAGCTAATCGTCAATGGCTTTCTGCGCACCGGGGATGGCGAGCTACCCGCTGAGACCTCCCGACCGGTGGTCTTTAGCTGCCCGCAGTGTGGCGGCGCGCTCAAAGTAAACGGTGAGGATCGCCTCACCGACTGCCCCTATTGCGAGGTTAGCGTTTACCTGCCCGACGATCTCTGGTTCCGCCTTCACCCGGCAAAGGTCAAGCGTCGCTGGTTCGTGGTTTTTAAGGGCGATCCTGTTTCTGACGATAGCGAGTAGATGATGAAAAGACTCAGTCCCCGCTTTCTGTTGATTATTGTTCTGCTCCTCTGCGCTGGCTCCGCTTTTGGTAAGGGGTCAATCGAGGGGCAGAAGTACCGCAACACCGACTACGGCTTCCGCGTAACCGCTCCCGATGGCTGGTCGCTGTCGAAGAATGTCGGTGCCTCGCTCATCCTGCTGGAAAGCCCCGACGGGCAGGTCAGCTTCCGGGTCTATGTGAAGCTGATGGCGGGGCTGGTCTCGCCGGTGGACTTCCGCAAGCAGGCGAAGCGGGAGTATGGCATTCGCGGGGATGCCGTAACGTTGCAGCGGCTGATTGAAGCCTGGGAGGGTGCGGCGCCGGTCTATCTGCCGCTGAATACCACCAGCTACTTCGACCCGGTCGTGGAACCGCTCAATGGCGAGGCGGTCTCCGGCGAGGGAGCCTTCCCCGAAGGGGAAGGTATCGATTCAGTCGATGGCGAGTCAACGGTCGAACCAGCGATTGAGGAGATTACCCTCGAACCGCCCCCCGTCGTGGAGACTCCCCCAACCACCGACTACGGCGTGGACGACGACCCCGACGCTGGCATGGTTGCCGTGGAGGACTGGACGGTGATGGAGGCTCTGATCATGCTCCAGCAGAGTACCGGAGTGCCGTACAAAGACAAGGAGATTCGCGACCGCGAGCGTCAGAACGAGAAGGATCTGGAAGATCAGCCAGCAGTGGCGGTTGACCCGCTCACCGCCGTTCTTGCCGAGCTTGCCGATGCCAAGCCGTACATCGCGATTTACGACACCACCCTCACCGATCCGACCACCGGAGAGACCACCAAAACCCGCCGCCTGGCGTGCTATGTCCTGCGCAACATGGTCGGCTATACCTTCGTCGCCACCATGCCCCAGGATCGCTTCGAGCTGTCCCTTCGCGAGTTAATCTCCATCTACGACTCCCTCCAGATTCCCGGTCTCGACGGCGGACGCTACGGCTCCGCTGGCTCGATGACGATGGATCCGCAGACCACCGGAGTAGTGGTGGGCAAGGTTCTCGTCCGAGGAACAGCCATCCCCGGAGCCAGCATCTCTCTCTATCGCACCGAGGCGGATTACCAAAACCGCCGCCCCTACAAGACCACCACCAGCAGCTTCTCCGGGGAGTTCCAGCTCGTCGGGGTCTCGCCGGGAACCTACTATCGGCTGGAGGCAACCGCCGATCTGGGCGAGCAGCGGCTGATAACCTACCTGCCGGTAACCGAGCTGAAGGTACGGCGCGGCTTCGCCAGCTTCTATAACCTGGAGCTGGAACAGGTGCAGTAAGTTAAAAAGAGTAACTACTCATTAGTTACAACTATTCGAAGATGTGCTACACTGCTTTCAGGATGTGATCGAGTCAACCTGCGCTGTCTGGCAATTAAAATCAGAGCTTTAGGAGGAAAGATGTCTTTCAAGAAAAGTGTAGTGCTGCTTTTAACAGCTGCTGTATTTGTTTCTTTTGCGGATATTTCTCAGGAAATATCCTATATATCCCTTGATTTGTTGCCAGAAGATGCCGAAGAGAGAGCATTCGACTTGGTTGAAGACTGGCTTGCGCATTTGCATCCAGATGAAAACATCGTGATTGGTGATCCAGTACCTCTTCAGGCTCCAGATGGGTTTGTGCGTGCTTTGAGCTATCCTCTTGGTCTAAATCATGAGGGTACTTTAACTCTTGATGACTGTTTGCAGGTATCTATCAGGTATAGCGAAGCAAAACATGCCAGATTAGATTACTTAAGATCACTTGATAGTGAGGGTAAAGAATTATTCTATAACCACTTAGATGAAAAAGCAGAAGAACTTTATAGTATCGTACGCAGCACTGGGGATGAATGGGATCAGTATCGTTTTATTACCCTTGCCTTCTCTGATGATAATCCTGTGATTATCGGTACTAACAATTTGGTTGAGTTTGGTGCAAAAGAACAGGAAACAACAAGTACCAGTGGCGATTCTGGAAAATTAGTTAGGTACGCATTTTGTCCTTGGGACGGCATTTCGATAAGGATCGTCGGAGTTTACAAGACAATAAGTGGTGAGGAGTTTTACAGGTTTACCCGTGGGTGTGTATTGCCGAATTCGTTTATTGAGTCTTACGTGAGTAAATTTCCTGTGATGAGTCAAATTTTAGAAAACTATCCTATATTTGAGAATGAAATACTAAGCACTCATAAAAGTGATAGTGAAAATAAAGATAGTCAAGAGAGAGTTTATTTTCTTGATGAGTGGGAAATTACTCAATACGGCTCTGATTGCTGGCTCGCAACTTTTTGTATGAGATGTTTAACACAATCAGAGGGTTTTTTCGGTTTTTCGTTTAAGGGTGATTTTCCTGAACCACAAGTTGGTGTAGAAGGGGGTGAGGAAAGCTATCAAATTTATTACAAGGATACTTTCCTACCATGGATCGACTCAGACTTATACCCTGGTGATTATTATGGTAAAAGTTTTACGGAAGCAATTATTAATAGAGATTTTGAAAATGAAGAGAATACTTGGCTTTATAATTTCGAGGAAGACTTCAAAAGTACTGCAGGTCCAGATTATTCCTTTACCGATGAGCATAATATAACTTATGAATTCATCACAGAGTTTTGGGCGGAAGCGTGGTTTCGTTGGGACTATACTTGGGAGGATATAAAGTTGAAGTTAGTTGATGGGATGGGGTTGACCACGGTCTTGGCTCAAACACTTTGTTACAAGCCTGGAAGTGCTGGAGGTAATGGTCATGCTGTGTTACTTGTCGAGATTGATGGAGCGGATAACGTATATTTTTATGATCCACGACCTCAATTAACGGGCGTGCAAAATGAATTCTGGAATAGTATGAGTGATAAATATATAGCTATCGAATGTAATTACTTCAGTGCCACGGGCGATTCCCGCATAGTCATCTCCGAAAGTTCTGAAGACGCCCAGTTCTTGCGCTGGGTTCCCTACCTGAACTTTGATGTAAAGGGCTACACGGTTCTCTCCCGCGATGAAGCCGGACAGATAACACAGTTGAGCGGTGTTATCCGTGCTAATGACGATGGCGGCTGGCAACACTTTGAAACGGAATCAGAGGGCGAACTTGGCGTTCGTTATTATCCAATCGGAAACGGTGAACCAGTGGATGTATTCGCTGGTGAGGAGTTTTGTTTTGAATAAAAAACTCCCATGAAAAAACCCCGCGTCGCTGTTATCAGTCTGGGCTGTAAGCTCAACGCCTACGAGGCCGAGGCCACCCGCTCTGCCCTCACCGCCGCCGGTTACGAAGCGGTGGAGTTCGGCGAGGATGCCGAGGTCTGCCTCGTTTACACCTGCACCGTTACCGGACGCGCCGACTCCCGCTCCCGCAACCTTCTGCGCCGGGCGGCGAAGGCGGTTACTCCCGGCGGGCGGGTCATCGCCGCTGGCTGCTACGCCCGCACCGACGGGGATAAGCTCCTTGAGATTGAAGGCGTTACCGATGTCGCTCCCGGTCCGGTGGCGGAGCTGCCGGGGATTCTGGACAAAACCCAGGAGAACACCCGGCGGTGGTCTGACCTCACCGAGGGCGACTCCTTCAGCTACCACACCCGGGCGTTTCTAAAGGTGCAGGACGGCTGCGACGGGGTCTGTAGCTTCTGCAAGGTGCGCATCGCCCGTGGTCCGGCGCGGAGTCGTCCCGCAGCCGATGCCCGCCTGGCACTGGAGCGTCTCGTCAAAGCCGGACACCGTGAGGTCGTACTGACCGGAGTGCATCTCGGCTACTGGGGCAAGGAGTTCGGTCAGACATTGAGCGACCTGTTGAGGGAGCTGCTGATGGTTCAAGGGCTGGGGCGGATTCGCCTCTCCTCGATGGAGCCTCAGGAACTGACCGACGAGCTACTGACGCTCATCGCCGGGAGCGAAGGGCGGATGGCGCCGCACCTCCATGTTCCGCTTCAGTCCGGCTCCGATGTTGTCCTCCACGCCATGCGCCGAGGCTATCGCTTAGAGCAGGCGATGGAGCGGATGGCAGCGGCTCGGCGGCTGATTCCCAACCTCGGTCTGGGACTCGATGTCCTCACCAGCTTCCCCGGCGAAACAAAGGCGGACTTCAACGCCACCCTCCACGCCGCGCGGGAGTGCGGGGCCAGCTATCTCCACGTCTTTTCTTACTCACCCCGCCCGGGGACTCCCGCCGCTGATTATCCCGGTCAGCTCTCCCCAGAGGTGAAGAAGGAGCGGTCGAGACTTGCCCGTCGGCTCTCCCGCCAGTTGGCAATGGAATACGCTGAGAGTCAGGTGGGTAAGGAACTCTCCGTCCTGGTGGAGCGGCACCGAGCGGCTTCGGGCAGGCTCCTCGGCGTGGCTGGGAACTACCTGCGCTGCGAGCTGCTCGACCTCCCCGACGACAGGGCGGGCAGATTGATAACAACGCGGGTCATTGAACCGCTCAACGAGCCGGTTCACGGTCCGGCAAAGGTTCTCTGCCAGCAGCTTTAGATACCTGCTCCATCTGAACAGAAAAGACCGCGAAAGCGGTCTTTTCTCGTTCTATCTGATACCTAACGTCAGCTTATTGAGGGATTGCGCCAAGCTGCTGCATCAGACCCAGAGCATTCGTCGTCTGCCATTCGGCGACGACCTTTCCGTCTTTAATCTCTCTGATGAAATGCCCGTTGCCGACACTCCGTAGAACTCGCCGCTGTGCGTCATGGCGTTTGTGTACTCCACAGCCACCTGATCACCCTCGGCAATCACCCGGGTAAAGTCCATATCCATATCGGTCATTGCGCTGGAAAGCACGCCCCGCATAAAGCCGATGTACTGCTCTTTGCCGATAGGATCGCCACCGTCGCCAACATAGGTAAAGTCTTCGGAAATTAGTTCGTCGACCTTGTCCCACTCGCCGTTCATGATCGCCCGGGAGAGGTTCAGGGCTACTTCTTTGTTCGCTTCCAGGTTCGCCATAGCTTCCTCCTGCGCTACGCAGTTTTCACACTCTTCGGGACAATCTACTTCGGTTTCATCGCCGCAGCCGATCAGGACTCCGGTCGCCAGCACGACCACAAAAGTCAGTAAAGCAAGTCGTAGAAACTTCATCGGTTACCTTTCTGTTACAGGGGTGGGTTTGTAAGTACACTCTGTGTTAGCTTTCTTGTTACACGATCGGGGGGTTTTACACGAGCAATGGTCAAAATTGTTCGCCTGTTCACGGCATCTGTTCGGCAATAAGGAGATTTGTTCTTCTTATGATAGAGAACAGTCTGTGAAATCAGCGAATCAATCCAACTCAAGGATTGTTCGCCTACGAACTTTCTGTATGATAAAGCATTCCCTTGGGGTTGTCAAGGGAAAAAGAGAAAATTTTTACCCTTCCCCGAATTCTCGGTACCGCTTCAGTTGACAGCCCTGCTGCCCTGGCTTTGATATTGTAGAGATGTACCTAGATGTTGATCCGTTAATTGCGCAAATGGCTCCTCAGCGTCATTAGTCCCGGAGCGAATTCATCTCGCTTAGTGTGCTTGTGAGAACTCTTCTCATTATGATACACTATCCTTTCAGATGGTTTTCCTGACTACGCAGCAATCACAGAAACGGGAGGATATCGTGGCGAAACTCATAGGCCTGACGATTAAAGGGGCTGGTGGACTGGATTCCCCTGCGGATCCAAGGTTTGGAAGAGCGGGAGCATTTCTGGTCATTGATATTGAAAAGATGGAGGTCGTAGCCGAGCTCAAAAACACAGCGATTGAGGCTGCTCATGGAGCCGGAACCGGCGCGGCGGTACTGATGAACGATAACAAAGTAGAGGCTGTTATCTCCGGTGCCTTTGGTCCGAAGGCCTCACAGGCACTGGAGGGCTTTGGCATTGAAATGTGGCTGACGCCAGAAGGGCTAACCGCAAAAGAGGTGCTGGACAAGTTTTCCGCCGGTACCCTAAAACAGATGAAGTCCTGAGAGGAGACCGATGCGTCTGGCAATTGCCAGTGGCAAGGGAGGCACGGGCAAAACCCTCATTGCGACCAGCCTGGCAAGGCTGTGGGCTGATCAGGGCAGGGCTGTCGCGTACGCCGATGCCGATGCCGATGAACCCAACGGTCATCTGCTGCTGAACCCGGCTATTACCCGCGAAGAACGCTTTTCGGTAAAGGTTCCGGTGCTGAAAGAAGAAAGGTGCGCTGGTCATGGTAAGTGCCAGGATATTTGCGCGTTCAACGCAATCCTGTCCCTCAAGGACAGTGTTCTGGTTTTCAACGAGCTGTGTCACGGATGTGGAGCCTGTCTGCTGGCCTGTCCTGATAACGCGCTCACTGAACGGGATCGCGAGATTGGAACCATCTCCCGGGGCATGGCCAACGGAGTTAAGTTCTATGGTGGACGGCTCGATGTTGGCGAAGCGAGGGTTACTCCTCTAATTGCCGGAGTCGTGGATGCCGCGCTTGATAACGCTTCGGACGAGGAGCTTATAATTATCGATTCTCCTCCCGGAACATCGTGTTCGACAATGGCAGCGATTGAGCAGGCTGACCTGCTGTTGCTGGTTACCGAGCCAACGCCCTTTGGAATGCACGACTTGAAATTGGCCATCGAGCTGGGGCGCGCGCTCAACAAGAAACTGGCGGCGGTAATTAACCGCTCCGATTTAGGTGACAACACAACAAAAGAGCTGTTGGAAAAAGAGTCTGTTCCTCTGCTGGCAGAGATACCCTTTGATCGTGCGGTGGCAGAATCATATGCCGCTTCACGGCTGCCGGTTAGCACCTGCGCGGACTTTAGAGAAAGGCTGATGCTTCTGTCCGAAGAATTGGATATCATCACGAGAGGAGCGGCAACGTGAAAGAAATTGTCGTATTAAGCGGTAAAGGGGGGACTGGAAAAACCTCTTTGACGGCATCTTTCGCCCTGCTTGCTGAGCAAAAGATATCTCTCGGAGATTGCGATGTCGAGGCGGCAAACCTCGCCCTGTTGATTACGGGTAACAACACCAGCGAAGAGTCCTTCGTCGCTGGTCAAACGGCGTTTGTGAACAGTGAAGCATGTACCGCTTGCGGTGCTTGTGTGGAGGTATGTCGCTACGCGGCAATCATAATCCCCGCTGATGCCAGGGCGGCGATTGTGGATGACATTCCCTGCGAGGGTTGTCGGGCGTGCAGCGTGGTCTGTCCGACCGACGCTATATCTTTCAGTGATGTCCGTGTCGGAACAATCTTTCAGCGTAAAACTGCGGTCGGACCGATGATTCACGCGGAGCTTGGAATCGCCCAGGACAATTCGGGCAAGCTGGTTTCCAGGGTTCGCAAGGAGACACGCTCACGAGCAGAAGCCAGCGGCATTGAGCTTGCAATTCTGGATGGTCCTCCGGGTATCGGGTGTCCTGTCCATGCTGCGATCACCGGGGTTAGCCTGGTGGTGGCGGTAACGGAGGCCTCGTCGTCGGGGCTGCACGACCTGGAGCGCCTGCTTGAGCTTTGCAAACACTTCAATGCCAAAGCTGTTGTTATCATCAACAAGTACGACCTCTGCGTTGAGGTTACCGAAAAGATCGAAAGGCTGGCAGAGGAACTCAACATTCGCATTGTCGGGAAGATACCCTTCGACGAGAATATCCCCCGGGCGTTGGCAAGAAGAGAGGCTCCCATCGCTATTCCCCGGATCAGGGAAACTATCCAGCAAATCTGGAATGATATTAAGCAAGAGCTGGGAATAGCCTGGACTCCGATTTCCTAAAATATCCCTTGCCAGCTTCGCTGGTTTGTAGTAACCTGTGGTTGGCGGGGTTTCTGCCGTTCACGTAAGCAGGGCTTTATTAAAGAACCAACACTTTATTTGACGGGACCCGAAAGTGGGCCTGGTCGCCAGCGGGATTGCGGCGCGAGCTGTTCTTCCACCCATCGGCTTCCTGACCCCACGGCACCCACCTGGTGCGTCGGTTCTGGAATGGCAACACTTACGGCTCGGCGGTATCCTGCAAAAACTCCCCCTCTCTGAGGGGGAGTTTTTGCAACGCAGTGCGTTGCATCACAAGACCGGGCTGCGCCCGGAAAACCTGAAGAATATTAAGAATACGTTGGTAGGGGCGAACCTTGTCTTCGCCCTGTTTAGACTCGACAAAGGGCTGCCGCTGAGGGCTACTCCTACGAATGTACTCAAGATGAACGCAAGGGGTTCCCCCTCCCCCTTAAGGGGGGAGGGTCGGGGAGGGGGGCTGCCGCCAATCAACGCCGAATCGAGGAAACCTGTAAATGTCATATGGTTTCGCTGGCGCAATGTCCTCGTTGTAGATTTGCTAATTGTCGAGAATAGCCCCCCTTCCTTAATCCTTCCCCCCCTAGGGGGAAGGGGCTGTTAATGAAAAGGGCGGACCTGTGTGTCCGCCCTTTGTGGAATCAGAAGTAATGTATCTTCAGGTAGTTCTGTAAATCCGTCGCCAGCTTGAGGGTAATGCCCTTCACCTTGGTCAGCTCCTCGACGCTGGCTTTTCTGATCTTCTTCAGCGAGCCGAAGGCATCGAGGAGGGCGCGGCGTTTCTTTGGACCGATACCGGGGATGCGCTCCAGCACCGATTGCAGCCCGTCGCTGCGCCGGAGCTGCCGATGAAAGCGCAGCCCGAAGCGGTGGGCTTCATCGCGAACCCGCTGAACTAGGTGCAGTGCCGGGGAGTCCTCCCCCAGCCGGATCGGGGTTGAACGACCGGGGAGGTAGAGCAGCTCCTCTTTCTTGGCAATGCCGACCACGGGGAAGGCTCCGCCGAGGTCGTCCTCTTCCAGTGCCTTGACCACCGCGCCGAGCTGCCCCTTGCCACCATCGACAATCACCAGGTCGGGGAGCTTCCCCTGCGCCGCCAGCTTTGGATAGCGGCGATGAACCAGCTCCGCCAGCATGGCAAAGTCGTCGGGTCCCGGGGTCTTCAGCTTGTAATGGCGATAGCCCGCCTTGTGCGGTTGCCCGTTGCGGAAGGAGACCAGCGAAGCGACGGGATGCTCCGCACCGAGGTTGGATATATCCATCCCCTCGATCAGCGTGGGAACATCCTCCAGCCCCAAGCGTTTGGCAAGCTCGATTGATGCCTCCGCCTGTCCCCGCTTTGCCAGAGCGGCGATCAGCTCGTCCTCCAGACTCTTGCGGGCGTTGCGCTCCGCCATCTCCAGCAGGCGACGCTTCGACCCCCGCCGGGGGATGTCGAGGTGAACCTTCGCCGGATTCCGCTTCCGCTCGCCGCTGTCGCTCGGTGAAAAGCGCAGTCGGCTCTTGGTACTCTCGGTTACGCCACCGTCGGAACGCAGGGCGGTAAGCAGCAGTTCGAGATTCTCTTTGTCCTCCGGTTCCGAGGGCAGGAGAATCCGCCGGGGAATCCAGTCGGCTCCGGTGTAGTAACCGTTAATGAAGGCGAAGAGGATGACTCCGTCGGTTTCTTCGGGTGCGGCTTCGAGGCGAAAATGCTCATCGGCGAGGAGATAGCCCTCGCGGATTTTCAGCAGCTCGATCACGGTCTCGCCCCGGCGGCGTGCCAAGCCGAGAACATCTAGGTCTTCTCGCCCCTCGCTGATGACATGCTGCTGGGTAACCAGGGCATCGATGGAGCGGAGCATATCCCGATAGCGGGCGGCGGATTCGTACTCCCGTCGCTGGGCTGCCTCACGCATGGAGCGTTGGAGTTTGTCGGTGGCATCCCCCCGGCGACCGAGGAGGAAGTCCTTCGCCGCCTTGACATAGGAGCCGTAGGTCGCCTGACTGACCTTCCCCACGCAGGGGGCGCAGCAGTGGTCGAGGTGATTGCGCAGGCAGGGCTGCCAGTCCGGCATCGGCTCGGAACTGCCCTGCTCCTCCCAAATGTGAACCTCTCGCTTACAGACCCGCAGCTGAAAGAGCTGCTGGAGGGTGCGGATCGTCCGCCGCACCGCCTTGGCACTGGTGAAGGGACCGAAGTAGGCACTACGCTTCTCGCTGGTGTCCCGGGTAAAAATAGCGCGGGGGAACTCGTCCTCCAGAGTGAGCCGGATGTAGGGGTAGCGTTTGTCGTCTTTGAGGTTAACGTTGTAGCGGGGCTTGTGGAGCTTAATCAGCGAGGATTCGAGGAGCAGAGCCTCCACCGGATTGGCGGTGATGGTTACCTCGACATCCACCACCCGGCGCACCAGACTGCGCAGGCGCAGGGGATGGTCGGCGGACTTCTGAAAGTATGACCGCACCCGATTGGCGAGATCCTGCGCCTTGCCGACGTAGAGAATCCGGCTGCCCTTGCCGAGGAGGCGATAAACGCCTGGCTCATGGGGCAGCTGCTTCAGTTTGAGGTCAAGGGTGGTTTCTTCAGTTTCCATCAACTCTATAAACTCCGGTAACCAAACGCCACGCTAATCTCCTGGGATTCACCCGGTTGCAGGGTCAACGGCTGGCTCATTACCACCTGTAACCCCTGCCAGGAACGGCGGCTGCCCGCCTCGGTCTGCTCGATGGTCTCCACCGCCGCCCAGTGCAGATCGAGGGCTGGCGTGGTTTTAGCGAATAACTCCACGCCGAGGCGTTCATCGGTCAGGCTCCAGCGGGAGACAGCGGTTTGCTCTCCAAAAGGAGAGTCCTCCAGCCCGTACGCTTGCTCTGCCATAGTGGAATGGAGCCGAAGGCGGAGGTCAACAGGACCGCTGGGTGGTGAGGGTGAGCAGTCCAGCAGTGGGGTCAGCCTGACCGGAACCTCACTCTGATTATTAAGGGTAAGTAGAAGCTGCCAGCGGTCACCAAGCAGCTCGTACCGTTTTTTCAGCTCAATTGTGCTACCGTTCAGGAAAATCGTGCTACGCCAGAGAAGGCTTTCCCCCTTCACCTCTTCAAACTTGGATTGAATCGCCGATGACTGGTCGATTATAAATTGATCAGCCAAAAAATCGTCCGCTGTAGCTCCGTCGGTCAGGAGCAGCAGGCGGAGAAAACCCCGCCGTCCGCTATCAACGGTGAATTTCTCTTCAACAGGCTGGTGGTACGCCTCGGCAATCCGGGTGAAGCCCCCCGCCAGCCCCAGAGCGGGTTCCTTCGACAACCAGTCCAGCACATCGCCCCGCTGGTCGAGAACCACGGTCTGGCGGCGGTCAATCAGCAGATTGTTTCCTCGCCCCAGCCGCTCGTAGTCCAGCCGGACAGTCTGCGACTCGACTCCCTCGTCCAGCCGCGCCAGCACCTCCGCCAGCCGGGCGTAGCAGTGATGACGGAGGAAGTGATAATAGACTCCACCGAAGAGACCGTGCCAGTAGCCGTCATTGACGGCTGCCTGATCGAGCTTGTCCTGAAGCTCTTCCCGCTCGGTTTTGGAGAGACCAGCCGCTGCGTTAAGTCGGTCGTGAACATAGAGATAGAGCCGGTGCAGCCGGAATGCCGCCGGATACTTTATCAGAAAATTGCGCCAGAGTGTTCCCCTGGGATTCTCGGTCTGCTCCTGCTTCTTGCGGGACTCTGTGGGCAACGCCCAAAGCCCCATCTTATCGTAAGAGCCTGTCGGCAGATAAATGCTCTCAGTCGGCGGAGCTATCGCCAGAGCCTCACTGAGCAGCAGCGGCTCAATCCACTTGGTCTGCCGGAGCAGGGTCAGGAACCGCCGCGCCCAGCCCTCTTCGTAGCAGACCTCGTGGGTTCCCGGCCACAGCCCCAGCTTTTCGCCGTCGTTCATCACCGTAACCACAGCTTTTTCATCATGCTGTGGACGGCAGTTGCTTAGGTACGCCAGCGTCGCTTCTGGTTCGCTCCACGGAATCAGGTAACGCAGCTCCTCGTCGATGGGGAAGATTGCCAGGGGCAGCCCGCCATCCTCAGTGGCAAAGATTTTTCCCTTGCCGCTCTCCTCGGTAACTAATCCCCTAAAGTGAGCTTCGTCCAGGAGGGTGTAGCGATAGCCAGCCCGGTGCAGCTCCCCGGCAAGGACCGGCTCCCAGACCCGCTCCGCCAGCCAAGCTCCCGTTGGACGAACGCCAAACAGCTCCTCAACCCGGTCTGCCAGGCGGAGAAGCTGACGCTGTCGGTCGTCCGGGGGCAGCATGGTGAGGATCGGTTCGTAGTAGCCGCCGCCGAGGAGCTCCAGCCGTCCCTGACGTACCAATCCCTTCAGCTGCTCGATGTAGCCCGGCTGCTCTGCCACCAGCCAGTCGAGCAGACCACCGGAGATGTGCAGGTTGAAGGGCAGTCCGCTCTCGTCGAGGGCGTTGAGCAACGGCTGATAGCTGCGCCGGAAGGCGTACTCGAAGGTGCCGGGGAAGTTCCCCACCGGCTGGTGCAGATGAAAGAGGAGGGGCAGGAGAATCCGCCCCTGTCGGAGAGGTTGTGTCTGCTCCTTCATTCACCACCCCTTCTCGCCAGTCAGGCAACCAAACACCATTCCACAAGGACACGGCGTGCCGTGTCCTTACAACGTAACCTACCATAACAGGTTAGAACTGAAACTCTCGTCCACTCGGCAACGATTATAATGTAGGGCGGGCATGCCCCATCGGCTAAAATGCCCGCCGTGAACTGGGCAACCGAGGGTACCTTTATAGCCTGTAGTCAGCGGGGTCTTCACCCTGCTCTTTTAGCTGCCGCAGATACGCCGGGAGCGAGGCATCGACGAACTCCGTTCCATCGGAAAGGCGATAGACTCGCCGACCATCCTCCGGGCGCAGGGCGATCAGCTCCGGCGGTGTATGCAGAGGATAGCGTCGCCCCTTCAGAACCAGCGTTGGCATATCGAGGCTGTCCAGTTCCGGCATCAGGGCGGCCTCTTCGGCTAACTCCTGTTGCAGCCGTGCCAGCGGAACCCGGAAGAGCGGCGAGGCGGTTTCGTCCTTTACGTTCAACAGCGCGCGGGGGATGATTCCGACCAGTCGCAGGGTTCGGCGCAGGGCGGCAAGCTCGAAGCGGCGGGAGTTATCAACGGTGAGCGGAGTCTCGTTGAAAACAGCGACCCCGGCCTCACGCAGCCGCTCCACCACGATAATTGTGTCCGGGGTAACCTCGTAGGCGTGAGCGAACCCGGTGATGACCGAAAGCTCCAGCTCGCCGAGCTTGACCCGGCGGGACATCTCTTTGGTCAAAAGCGAGGTGAACCGCTGGGGCAGGGAGAGGAGAAAGTCGGTCCGCAGGCTGATCCGGCGAATGTGCTTGTGCCGCGCCAGTCCGGACAGCACCAGCTTGACCTTGTTGTCCTCCAGACAGAGCAGGTCGCCGCCAGCGATGATCGCTTCCTCAATGTGAGGGTTCTCACCAAACCAGTCCAGTGCCTTCTGCAGCTCGGAATCCGTAACTGCGGATTGAGGATCTGGTGAGCGGTAGAGGTCGATCTGGAGGAGCGCGGGATGGGGGCGGAGGGTCGCCGAGAATGGCGCAGTCTGCTCGACCACGGTCAGCGACTCAAGCTCTCCCCGGTGTCGATGAGCCGGAATCGGTAAAACCCGGTGGCGCAAGGCTCTATCGTGAGCGCGGGAAGGATCGTTGTCCAAGAGCGAGAGGTAGTGCGGGGTTATCTGCCAGCTTCCCTCGGTCTTGGCAAGGGCAGCGGCTTCGTCGTCGTGAAGAGCAATCAGCCCGGCGAGTACCTCCGCGTCGGAAACCCGATTGCGCGTCTGCCAGAACCAGTCGTCCCAGCGACTCGGCGTTCCACCGAGCAGGTTGACGATCCGAACGCGATTCTTGTGTCGCTGCCGGGTTACTTCGCGCTCCAGACCGGAGCGGTAGCGGGAAAGCTGTTCTGTGGCGTAGCCGCGCTGCCGCTTCAGTTCTTCTTCGTCGACAACAGCGGGTGATTCGGTTGTCCCGTTCAGCTTACCAAAGAGCGTTCCCAGTTCCTCAATAAAATCGGTCGAGATGCCAGCGGATTCTCCTTTTGCCAGGGAGTGAAGGGCGATCAGGGCTGGGGCGACAGCCCCACCCTGCGTAGAGAAGAACCGCTTCAGGATATCGGCTTGTGGTGTTCCTCCGCCAGCGTTCTCTATCAGGGTTAACAGAGAACCAGCAACCTGCCCAGGTTCCCCGGCAGCCATCAGAAGCTCCCGCAGTTCAGGAAGGGAGCTAAAAAGCTCTTCAGCGTTGTTGTGCTTACTCATCAGATTCGCCCCATCTCCGACAGACAGCAGATTCTCATGGTTTTTCCCATTTTTACTACGCCACCATCGTTAGTCTAAATATAACTGATTTGGAGGTCTCCAGTCCACCCCTCTGACCGATGGTGAAAAACGGTAAGCATAGACAAAAGATTCCCTGATAATTTTCCTATTACCCTTGACAATTTGTAGTTTTCATGCTAATAGGAGGAGAGTCTTTGGAGTGGTCTGCAAGGAGAGTACCTTGACTAAACTCGTAACGCTAGTGCGGTCGCTATAATTCCGCAGTTTTCGTTACACAACAGAAAGGGAACAACGTGTTATCAAAAACTTTCATTTTCCTGCTCTTACTCGTTGTTGCAGGAACCTGTTCGGCTCTGGGCGGTTATTTTCCGGCTCATGCTGGCGATGGTGCTGGCTATTACTTCTGGGATAGCGGCGAAAGCTCCGACTGGGCACCAACTTACGAGTGGTTTTCACCGCAAAATGGACAGAGTTGGCAAGACAACGACACCTACTGGACTACTACTTTGCCCTTCGATATTCGCTTCTGTGATGTTGACTTCGCCGCCGGAGCAAGCTTTTACATCGGCTCCAATGGCATCCTCGGTTTTGTGGAAACCAACATGGACGAGCCGATCAACCAGAACCTGCCTAACGGTGGTGCTCCCAACGCCGTAATTGCTCCGCTCTGGGACGATCTGCTCGGTGGTTCTTCCGGGGACATCTCGCTGGATGTTGACGGTGCTGCACCGAACCGTCGCTGGATTATCAGCTTCTCTCCCTGGTACTTCTACGGCTCTCCGGTTGATTCTCTGGAGTTCCAGGTCGTAATTTCAGAGACCAACGTGGACGACGTAAACAACACCATTGAGTTTCGCTATCGCGACGTGATCGGGGACTCCTGGCGGGACAACGGAGCCTCGGCTACTGTAGGACTGGAGAATCTCGGAGGAACTGAAGCCGCTCTGTATTCCTTCAACCAGGGAATTATCTCCAATGGACTGGCTATCCGCTTCA
>Ga0190344_1000271_pt1 | contig 29340 bp, 27 predicted proteins | sample 48721323_MG_FD_161662 | JGI IMG/M metagenome (GOLD analysis project Ga0190344, IMG submission 161662) | Hydrothermal vent microbial mat bacterial communities from Southern Trench, Guaymas Basin, Mexico - 4872-13-2-3_MG | ecosystem: Environmental > Aquatic > Marine > Hydrothermal vents >... | reverse complement strand
GCTCCCCGACTTCACCTGGGAAAAGACCGACGCGGTGAAGGATCTTCAGAACGCCGTCTAAGGACGGAAATCGAACGAAAAAGAGAGCCAAACGGCTCTCTTTTTTGTAGCAAGAGGCTGGGGTTACTTGATCAGCTCTTTGAGAGCTTTGCCAGCGCGGAAGTTCGGAACCTTGCGGGCCGGGATATTGATCTTTTCCTGGGTCCGGGGATTGCGACCCATCCGGGCTTTACGCTCGGCGACGTAGAAGGTACCAAAACCGACGAGAGTAACCTTCTCGCCCTTTTTCATACCACCCTTGATTCCGCTGATGACAGCGTCGAGGGCAAGGCCAGCCTGCTTTTTGGTCAGACCAGCGTCGTTGGAGATACGATCAACCAGGTCTTGACGAGTCATATCTCCTCCTTTCTAGTTGCGGTGCGAAGCACCTTTTTCGTTTTGCGGACAAGTTAACATTGCAAGAAAAGACAGTGTCAGGGCTGATTTGCAGCACATTTAATGCTTAAAATCAAACCAACTGCAGGCAGTGTAAATGCTGGATTAACCGTTGTCAAGGAAAAAAGTGGGATAAAAGCGCAGTGGAAGCCATTATAGGCGGATTTATGCCGATATTGACTTTCCTTATCCCCGGTCAGTATGATACTTAATACTCAGTGTAAATGAAAAAAGTTGGAAAACAGTCTGGCTCGCAGAACCCTAACCGCTGTAATACAGGTAAGATACAAGCCTGACTGCTTTTATGGATTGCCGATGAATCACCACTACAGCAGGTCTGCAGAGACCAGCACCGAGGCTCCGGGGCTGTTTCGCAATTTTGTTAGGACAAAGCTGCTCTCCTGGGGGATTTTGGGAGAAATCGCCGAGGATCTGGCCCTGGCGGTGTACGAGGTCGTTGCCAATGTCATTGAACACGCCTGCGGCGGGGCAGAGGGAAAAGAGATTCGCCTGGAAATAAATGTAGAGAAGGAGGGTATAGAAGTGTTAATCTTAGACAGTGGCTCCGCTTTCGCGGTGAAATCTGAGCCGCTTGATATTGAACGCCTGATAACGGAAAAATCCAGCGGCGGTCTGGGGCTTGCCCTGATTCGCTCTCTGGTGGACGAGCTGACGTACCAACGCCACGATGACCATAATGTTGCCCGGTTGTTTATCAAGACGAGATAGCGAGAGGCGAGATGAAAGAATTAATCATCGAAGAGGTACAGCACAAGGACAGGCAGACGAAGATCTTCCGTCTCTCCGGGATGCTGGGAATCGAAGGCTCCACCGGGATTCAGCGGCTTTTCGAGGCCTGTTTCTCCGAGGGGGTTCGCAACACAATCTTCGAGCTTTCCGGGTTGGAGTTCATCTCCAGTGCCGGGGTGGGGGCGTTCATCTCTGTAACCCGGGAGCTGCGGGTTGCCGGCGGTGAGATAGTCTTTGCCCTGATGCCGAAGCAGATTCTGCGGGTTTTCGACTCCCTCGACCTGACCGACTACTTTAAGGTCTGCGATACTGTGGAGGAGGCCCTCGACCATCTCAGCCGTGTCAACGATTCGACAGCGTTGGAGCGGGGGCAGCCAGAAGAGCCTGTTCTCGATGGCGATGTAAAGCTCCCCGCGCCCAAGCTGGAGAAGGCGTTACGGTCGTTCTCCGCAGAGATTCTTACCATCAAGCCGGAGAACCGCCCCCTCTCCACGGTGTTGATGAAGGTTGCCCGGAGCTTCGACATCCCCTGGCTGGTGCTTTTTATGCCCAATCAGAACGGGACATTTACCCTGTCGGCGGCGGGCGGTAAGCAGGCGGGACTGGGGCAGGGCTATCGCTTCACCGCCAAGAGCAGCTTCCTTAAACAGCTTCGTTCGGCAGAGTCGGACTTCATCAACTTCCACCATTGGATAAAGAAGCTTCCGCCGAGCCGGGAGCTGGAGATGCTGAAGCTGGCGGGAACCCAGGGAATCTTCCGCCTGCGGGATGAAAAGGGACTGCACTCCTTCGTCTGTTTTGGACCAGAGCCGATTGCCGAAGACGGAGCCGAAGCCGACCTTCTCGCCCTCCTCGGCTATCTGCTCAACTGGTTTGTCATCTATCACAGCTCGCGGCAAGAGCTGACCACCGAGCTGGATGCCGTTGCCCAGCAGCTTCAGACCAGCACCCGGGAGCTTGCCAGCTCCGGCAATAAGCTGACCCGGAAGATGATCGAGCTGCGAACGATCTTCTCCGCCTCCCGGAACCTGACCCAGAACCTTGCCACCCACAAGCTGATCGGTAACCTGCTGATGACCCTGATCGGTCAGCTGGCGGCGGAATCGGCGGCGGTCTTTCTGATGGAAAAGGGGCGACTAAACCTCTACCAGATCAAGGGTGTCAACCTGGGCGAAGGGGTCAGCTTCTCCGCTCCGGTTACGCCGGAGTTCACCGAGCGGCTGCGCTCTGCCCGTGAGCCGCTGCCGCTGATCGCCCTCGCCGTTGCGGACAAGAGCCGGGTCAGCGAGAAGCTTGCCGATTTAGGACTCCACGTGGTTACCGGGCTGACGACCTCCCACGACTTCCTCGGCTTGATCGCCCTGGGGCGGAAGCTGGGCGAGAATACCTACAATAACGAAGACCTGCAGATTCTCTGGCTGTTGAGTCGTCAGGTGGCGGTTTCCCTGGAGAATGCCAAGTTCTTCGAGCAGCTTGACCATCAGGAGTCCGAGCGGATTCGTCGGCTCATCTCTGCCATCGACGCTCGCGACCCCTACACCCGTGGACACTCCGAGCGGGTCAGCCGCCACGTGGCTCTCCTTGCTCAGGAAATCAAAATGAACCGCGAGGAGCTGCAACAGGTCGTTTACGGCGCGGTACTCCACGATGTGGGAATGATTGCCACCCTTGCCGACGCCACCATTCAGGACACCGTCAAGCTCTCCAAAGAGCAGAAGCGGCAGGTGAACTCCCATCCCGATGTCGGTGCCAACCTGCTGGAGGTTATGGGCTTCGACGGACGCTGCGTCAAGACCGTGCGGCAGCATCATGAACGCTGGGACGGCGAGGGCTATCCGAAGGCTCTCTCCGGCGAGGGCATCTACCTGGGCGCGCGGCTGGTAAGCATCGCCGATGCCTACGATACCCTGACCAGCGGGCGACGCTATCGCAAGCCAATCCCTCGCGACGACGCTCTCTCCGAACTCAGCAGAGAGTCGGGACGACGCTATGACTCCACCCTGGTGGAGAAGTTCATTGCCATGATGATGCGAAGCTAGTAGCGCAGTGCGTCTTGCGAAGGGCGAACACAAGGTTCGCCCCTACAGTTTCCCTCCCCCCTTCGGGGATGGGTGAGTGGCTAACTGATAACCCCTGGCTGCGGGTCGACCGACTGGTCGGCCCCTGCGCCACACCTCGCGGATGTTCAGGGTACGTTGACATATGTGTCCGCACCTTTGTTGCGATTTACTCTTGCCAATTAAAAACCGCCCATCGGGGCGGCTTTGTTTACTTCGGGTAGCTGTTGTATTAATTGATTCGCTCAGAGCGTGAACGGCTGCTCGTCATAGTTATCGTCCCCGTTGCCGGAGTCCTCCGGCTCTCCGCCCTCGTTTACCTCGTCAATCCAGAGCCGCTTATCGCCGTCATCCTCCGGCTCGTCAAGGAGGCGATCCTCCAGAGACTCAATCAGCGAGCGAGCGGTGCTCACCACCAGGGATTGGTTATCGTCGCAGCGTTCCTTCAGCTCCAGATACTCCAGCACGCTTTGCAGCGCGGCAACCACCGCCGTCTTGACCGGATTGATCGTCCGTGAACTTTCGCGAATCTGCTCCATCCGCTCCTCGACGATTGCCACCGCCCGCTGAAGCGGCTCTTCGTCGGTTACGTGGAGGTCGTACTGCAGCCCGGCAATCGTAACGCTAACCTTTTTCTTTTCAGTCATATCTATCCTTAGCAGTTAGCGTGGTCAACGCAACCGATTGACGAGATTGTACTTAACCGGAGGCGTACTGACAAGGGCTACGCCGTGGCTACAGCTAGACCCTTGCATAGTTCGGCAATGCTACTGGGGAGGCTGCCGCCAGAGGATTGGAACACCCATAACCGCAGCAGATATCGACTGTTACAAAGTAACGACGACTTCAGCCAAGCCGGACGTGCAGGACGGAGGCTGCCTATGAAAAAATTACAGAGATTGCCCGATTCGTTCCCAGTGGAGCCTGCTCGCCGGGGAACAGGAGAAGATGAGTACCTCGGCGCGTCCGCTGATCGCCTCAACCGCCAGAAAACCCCAGCTGCGGCTGTCTTTGGACTCCGAGCGGTTATCCCCCAGCACCAGGTAATGCCCCGCCGGAACAGTGATCGCCTCACCATCAAAGGGCAAGCTGTCCGATTCCGGCTTCCAGTCGGAGTCGTTGAGGTAGTCCTCTGTCAGTAGCTCGCCGTCGAGGAACAGTCCCTCCGGGGTGAAGAGAACCGTCTCGCCGGGAAGCCCGACGATGCGCTTGACGTACTCCAGCCCCGGTTCCAGGGGAGCCTCGAAGACCACCACATCGCCGCGCTCCGGCTCCTCCGCCAGATAGGCGAGGCTGTTCACCAGCACCCAGTCGCCGGGCTGGAGCGTCGGCAGCATGGAGTTGGAGGCGACGAAGCTGCTGTCCACGGCAAAGAGGTGGACCGCCAGTAGCAGAGCCAGCACCAGCAGCAGGTCGGTCAGCAGTCGGCGGTTGGGGTTACTCCGCTGAGGTCTTGACATACTTCCGTCCGGCGGCATCCAGGGCGACCAGTCCCCGACCGGGGATGGTGAAGAACTCGTACTTCTTGATGCCCTCGTGAATGCTCACCGACATATTGGCGGGGGGCTTGAAGCCCATCTCCTTAAAACAGCTCTTGAGCATTGGCTGGGAGACGGAGCTGTAGCCGGCGACCTTGTTGAGATAGTGGACGTAGAGGGCGCAACGCTGGTAGTTGTTCCTAGCGATACGTCCCTTGACGAACTCCTTTAGCGAGGGCTTGTCTGCGCCGCCTGCTAGGTTGAGTTCGGGTAGCGGAGCCTTCCGCCGTCCGCGACGCTTCTGTCCGGTTGCGGGCTGCTTCGCTGGCTGAGGAGCGGCTTTGGCAACGGGGGCGGGTTTCCTTACCCGTTTGTCGAACTGAGCGATCTGCTCCTCGACGAAGTCGCGGGGGCCGCTGACCTTGATCGTTCCAGTGGTCAGATCAATCTCAACGGAGACGTGGTCTTTTTCTGCCATTGTTCTTGTTTCCTTTCAGGGTTTGTGGGGGTGTTTAGTTGAAGTTGTCTAGGGTTGTTTCGAGAACGAGAGCTTTGAAAAAGGATATGTTCGTTTGATCCATCTTCGATTGTGTACACTCACCCGTAGGGGCGTATTGCAATACGCCCCTACCAATAGCGTGTTCGCACGATGGTTCAGTTTTGTTGAGAGCCTTAGTCCTACCTGATCGCTCAAAGGTCCCAGAGAGTAACGCTCACTGCTCGACCTTGATAATAGCCCTTCTCTGAGCAGAAGGAAGGAGAGCAGGAGCTATCCCTAGTCCAGATACCGCAGCAGCAGCATTCCCAGACCCAGGTAGATTGTCAGACCGATCATGTCGTTTGCCGTGGTGATGAACGGTCCCGAAGCCACCGCCGGGTCGGCTCCTATCTTCTTAAATACCAGGGGCATCACGGCACCCATCAGCGTTGCCACGATGATCGCCCCGACCATCGCCATCCCGACCACTGCTCCCAGCATCGGGTTGCCCTGCATAATCCAGGCGACCCCTCCGGCGATGATGCCAGAGAAGAAGCCCAGCAGCAGCCCCACCCGCAGCTCGCGAAAGACTGTGCGCAGGATGCCTACCGGCTCGACCTTCCCCAGAGCTAGGTTGCGGACGACCACGGTGGAGGATTGCAGTCCGGCGTTGCCGCCCATCGCCGTGATTACCGGAATGAACGCCGCCAGGGTTACGACCTTCTCCAGAGCGTAGCTGAAGAGGTGGATGATCGCCCCGGAGAGCAAGGCTCCGGCGAGGCAGATCAGCAGCCAGGGCAGCCGCAGTCGGACGACGGAGAACGCGCCGCGTACCTCCAGCTCCTCGTCGGAGCTACCGACCATCTTGAAGATGTCTTCGCTCGCCTCTTCGCGAATGACCTCAAGGATGTCGTCAACGGTTACCTCGCCCAGCAGCACGCCGGTTTCGTCCACCACGGGGATGGCGAGGAGGTCGTACCGTTGGAAGAGGGCGGCGAGGTCTTCCTGATCCAGCTCTGGCAAAACGGTGGGATAGTCGTCCTCACGCAGCTCGCCGATGGGCAGCTCGTGATCGGCGGCTGCCAGGCGGTCGATAAACACCACCCCGGCGAAGCGGGCGGAGTCGTCCACCAGATAGCAGTGAACATGCCGCTCTTCACCGATGCTTTCCGTAATCAACTGCTGCGCCTGCTCCACAGAGACCGTGGGGGGAACGGAGACGAAGTCCAGTCCCATTCGCCCACCGGCGGTGTCTTCGTCATGTCGCAGCAGCTTCCGGACGGCGGTGGCTTCCACCGAGGGCAGGTGGTTGAGGATGCCCTCTCGCTCCTCCTCCTCCAGGTCGAAGAGGAGGTCGGCTGCCTCGTCAGCGGGAACCTCGCCCAATGCCCGCGCCGCCACCGAGGGATGGACGCTCTCGAAGTAGCCCTCGGTGAAGTGCTTCGCCAGCTCGCTGAGTAGCTCCGCCACCTGCGCCGTGGGCCAGAGGGTGAGCAGTTGCTCCTGCTCGTCCGGGGGCAGCTCCACAAAGCCCTGTGCCAGATCCGCCGGATGATGCTCGTCCAGAAACTCGCTGAGAGCGGCGGGGTCGTTCCGCAGCAGCAGCCTGCGTAGCTCCTCGCCGAGCCGCTGTCTGTCATTTTCCGGATTCATTATGTTATCCGATTATTGAGTAATTCTGCAAAACGGTGTAAAGAGTTGAGAGTAACGCACCTGAGTCATTGTTCCATAAATACAGGCTGAGTGTCAAATATAAAATTGTAAAAAGATAAAGACACTATTGGTTTTAGAACTGTTGTGGTGTCATCTGGTTACGGAGCTACGGATGTGATGATAAAAAAGAGACGCCGCTGGCGTCTCTCATTACAGAGTTTAGCGATAGCTTTACCACTAACCAATCGCCGCCTTCTCCATTCCGCTGCGGATGTGTTTGCCCTCCGGTCCGGCGCGGAGTCCTGCTAGCTCGCCCTGAAGCTGTTTCATCCGCTCGTTGTAGGGAGTTTCCTCTACAAGGTCAAGCTGCCGAGCCGCGTCCAGTCCGGCGATTCGCCCACCGATCATCGCGCTGGAGGCCTCCTCGATGCCCCCGGCATCCCCGGCAACATAGAGCCGCTCAACGGTGGTCATTCCGACGGTGTTCCGCCGAGGAACCCAGCCGCTCAGTTCACGAAGCATCAGCTGCTCGGCTCCCGCCATCCTCAGCAGGGCGTTCTGGGGAGAAAGCCCAATCGCCAGGCAGATGGCATCGCACTCAATCTCCTGCTCCGTTCCGCTAATCGGCTGCCAGTTGTCATCAATCCGGGCAATGACCGCGCCCTCCACCCGCTCCGAACCACGAGCCTCAAGGATGGTATGACGGGTCAGAATCGGCACTCCGGCGCGGGCGATTTTGCTGGCATGAACCTGATAGCCGCCGTACTTTGGCAGCCCCTCGACGATAGCGGCTACTTCGCAGCCAGCCTGAAGCAGCTGATAACTAACGATCAGCCCGATGTTGCCAGCACCAACCATCAGCAGTCGCTTCGCCGGCAGCACACCGTGGAGGTTCATCAGCGTCTGCACCGCCCCGGCTCCATAGACTCCGGGAAGGTCGTTGCCGGGGAAGGGGAGGAACTTCTCCGCCGCGCCGGAGGCGACGATGGTCGCGCGGGGGCGGAACTTACGATAAATGCCAGCCTGCTCCAGTGTTACGGTGCCGTCGGGATAGATGCCCAGCACGTGGCTCTCGCCCCAGAGGCGGACGTTGTCGCGCTCCTTCAGTTCGCTAACGAGATCCTCGCCGATGACCAGCCCCCGGGTTCCGGCTCGTTGCAGCTTGCTGCCAAAGAACTTATGGGTTTGCTTGACGAGCTGCCCGCCGAAGCGGTCGTTCTCGTCCACCACCAGAATCTCCAGTCCAAAGGGAGCTGCCTCCACCGCAGCGCAGAGTCCGGCGGGGCCTCCACCGACGATCAGCAGGTCCACTGGCTTCGGCTGATGCTGAGGTTTCAGGCTAAAACTACTCATCGCCATCCTCCTTTGGCAGCAGCTGTCCCTTATCACGTTGACGCTCTACCCGCATTCCCTCACGGAGCGGCGTAACGCAGACCCTTGTGTTCGGGACACCGTCAACCACCATCAGGCAGCTGGAGCAGTTGCCGATGGCACAGAAGAAACCACGGGGGCGATGCTCCTTGATTGAGTAGCGCAGGATGCGAACATCGTGGTCGTGGAGGGCGGCGGCAATCGGTTCGCCTTCATAGCCGGTCAGCGGCTCGCCATCGAGGGTGAAGCCGACCAGCCGAGTGCGCTTGAACTCAAGAACCGGGTGATTTTTTATCCGCATTCGTTACTCTTTACTATCGGTGTGAGGGGTGAAAAGAGCCGAGTGATTGATTTCACAGCGGGGATTTTACCTCAATTTTGCCATGTCGGGCAATGGACAGTGGCGGAAAGGTTAACCCCCGGTGTTAATTGCAACCTCGCTGATTGCGGTGTCGTCCCAGTGATTGCCGGGATAGACCTCAGGAATCGTCAGGCGAATCCACTCCACCTGATGGGTATCACTAAATAAGACGTACAGTCCCTGCTTGACATCCTCAAACTCTTCGGTAACGCTGGTGCCATCGGAGAGGGTGATCTGCACCTTCTTTACGCGATTGTTTGCTACCCAAAGCTCCAAAGAGGCGAAGTAGCCGGGCAGCAGGGCGATATCCCAAAGCTTGGTGGAAACACCAAAGCTCAGCGTCAGGCTCTCGCCGATGCCGGGACCGTCAACTCCCTCGACCCAGGCGGTGGTATAGTCTCCGTCAATTGCCGAGGCAGGCGAGCAGTCCGCTGCATCATCGGCAAGGTAGCTGGTGGCTTCGATGCTCCAGGATGACTTAGAGTAAGCCTCACCCTCAAATATCCAGTAATCATTACCACCGCAACCATCACACCCCAGCACAGTACCTGGCAGGGCAAGGGAAATCAGCAGGATCATCGCACCAATAGCTTTTCCGTGATTGCTTCGCATGGGTAGCTCCTTCTGCCTGTTGTCAGTGCAAAAGAACGGCAACTCCGGCATGGCTAATACCCCTCTATGTAATTGACGGCCAGCTCGCTGATCGCGGTGTCGTCCCAGCGTGTGCCGGGATAGACCTCCAGAATCGTCAGGCGAATCCATTCCACCACGTGGATATCGTCAAAGTGGACGACCCTCGTTGTGGAGGAATCCTCGAACTCCTCCGTAATGCTGGTTCCATCAGAGAGGGTGATCTGCACTTTCTTTAGCCGATTGTTGGCTGCCAGCAGTTCCGGCGAAGCGAAGTAGCCAGCAAGCAAGCCGATGTTCCATAGCTCGGCGGGGATGCCGATATTCAGGGTCAGGCTTTCGCCGATACCGGGACCGTCAACCCCCTCGACCCAGGCGGTGCCAATGTCTCCGTCAATTGCCGAGGCAGGGGAACAATCCGCCGCGTCATTGGCAAGGTAGCTGGTTCCAACAATCCTCATAGGGATAGGGCCGTCTTCATAAGAACGACATGGACCGCATTTGAACACCCAGTGATTACTCGTAGGTCCCACATTACCCAGTGCAATACTCGGCAGGGCAAGGGAAATCAACAATATCATCGCACCGATAGCTTTTCCGTGACTGCTTCTCATGGGTAGTTCCTTTAAGGAAACAGGTGGGAGGTGAGGTCTTAGAGCTTATCGACGGGTCTTGCGGTCGAGGCTGCGGAGTTAATCGAGGGAAACTTTAACCGCTTGCTCACTATTAAAAACTGGTTTGTAAAAATTAGCTTCTGGATACGGAAAGTGAATTCCCCTCTCGTTTGTTTCTGCGACGCGGAGAATTGCAAACGGCAAGAAAGTTTTAGCAGGAAATGATCTTAAGATAAGTCCATAGCCAGCTAGGTTGTCAAAGTCATCCTTGTGAAGCCCAATGACCCCTCCTGAGATATATCCTACTACGATGATATCTGCCCCATAATCAAAGAAACCAACAAGAATTAAACACAGTTCTTTCGTTCTTTTATGAAAATACTGACTATCTTCCACAAGATTCTCCGGCATAACAGCTTCGCTAAGTGAAATACCTTCTTTTTCAATAGCCTGTTTCCACTCCCCCCGTTCTTGGCTAGCTAGATGTCTATCCATTTTATGTTCCTGAAAATCTTCCATTGTCCGGATTTCTCCACGGGGATCGGCAAAAATCATATACGCAATTGTTGCATCGTCATAGCCATAACCATAAAGAGGCTGCGGTTCGCCGAGAACTAAATCACTTTCATACTCTGCCAGATAATCCTCCGCAAGCTCAAGTGCAATAGCACCACCATTTGCTGGTGCCTGTACGAAGTCAACATATTCAACACCACTAGCAAAACCACTAAACACAACAACTGTTAGAAGCAGCACTACACTCTTTTTGAAAAACATCTTTCCTCCTATCGGCGGGTTTTGCGGTCCAGGCTGCGGTAGGCAATCGCCTCGGAGATGTGGGCGGCGGAGATTTGCTCTACCTCTTCCAGGTCGGCTATCGTCCGTGCCAGCTTCAGCACCCGGTCGTAGGCGCGGGCGGAGAAGCCGAGGCGATCCACCGCCTGCTGGAGCAGCTGCCGGGCGGAGTCGTCGGGTTGGCAGAAGCGGCGAATCATCGGGCTGGTCAGGGCAGCGTTGGCGTGAACCTCCGTGCCTTTGTAGCGTTCCTGCTGCCGCCGTCGGGCGGCGTTGACCCGCTGGCGGATGACCTCGGAGGTGTCTCCGCTGCGGTCGCCGCTCAGGTCGCGATAGGGAACCGCCGGAACCTCCAGATGGATGTCGATGCGGTCGAGAAGCGGACCGGATATCTTCGCCCGATAGCGGCTGATCTGCGCCGGGGTGCAGCTGCAGGAGTGGTTGGGGTCGCCGTGATAGCCGCAGGGGCAGGGGTTCATCGAGGCGACGAGGGTGAAGCTGGCGGGGAAGGTGAGGGAAATCTGGGCGCGGGCGATGTTCACCGAGCGGTCTTCCAGCGGCTGGCGCAGTACCTCCAGCACGCTGCGCTCGAACTCCGGCAGCTCGTCGAGGAAGAGGATGCCGTTGTGTGCCAGCGAGACCTCACCGGGGCGGGGGTAGCTGCCGCCGCCGATCAGTCCGGCGTAGGAGATGGTGTGGTGCGGCGCGCGGAAGGGGCGGGTGGCAATCAACGCCTTGTCCGAGGGCAAGGCTCCGGCAACGGAGTGTACCTTCGTTGTCTCCAGAGACTCCGCCAGGGAGAGGTCGGGGAGGATGGTCGGCAGCCGACGAGCCAGCATCGTCTTTCCGGCTCCCGGCGGACCGATCATCAGCAGGTTATGTCCCCCCGCCGCCGCTACCTCCAACGCCCGCTTGGCGTGTTCCTGACCTTTAACATCTTCCAAATCAAGGGGATAACTGGCTGCCTGGGCGAACTCCGCCTTCAGGTCAACCCGGAACGGCTCCATTGTCAGCCGTCCCTCAATCAACCCCGCCGCTTCACCGAGGTTCTTTACCGGATAGACCGCAAGACCGTCCACCAGGGCGGCCTCTTTTGCGTTCTCCGGGGAGACCAGCAGCGTCTCAAAGCCCGCAGTACGCAGAGCCGCCGCGATGGGCAGAATCCCCCGCACCCCCCGGACGGTGCCGTCGAGGGAAAGCTCGCCGATGACCGCTGTTTTGTCCCGCTGGATGGCGATGACCTGGCGGGTGGCAATCAGAATCGCCAGGGCGATGGGAAGGTCGAAGGCGGGGCCTTCCTTTTTGGTGTCCGCCGGAGCCAGGTTGATGGTGTACTTTCCCGGAGCGAAGTCAAAGCCGGAGTTCCGCATCGCCGCCTGAACCCGATCTTTGGATTCCTTCACCGCCGCGTCGGGCAGACCCACCGTAACGAAGTGAGGCATTCCCGGCGAGACATCGGCCTCCACCTCCACCGGATAGCCGTTCACCCCGCTTACCGCAGCAGAGAACACCTTCGCCAGCATAAAACTCCTTTTAGTAGTATGAGATTGGTAAGTACGGAAAATCGTTTTGGGGTTAATTGTGGGTTTGTAGGGACACGGCGCGCCGTGTCCCCACGGTTCAGAGCTGGTCTCTGGTCAGAATGTCTGGCGTACTCTGCTGTTGCTGCCACTTTTAATCGGTCTCGTTTTCTTCACTCTTGGGCAGGTAGCGGCGCAGGTGCCGATTTTGATGGGGCGAGTGGACGGAGGCCCCCTCCGACAGGAAGAGCAGAGCCTGATAGCGGCGTTGCAGCTCTTCGCTGCTTGCCAGGCGATGCAGTCCGCCACCGCCGAGGCTTCCTCCTGGGTTGGCGGAGAGGTCGAGAAGCTGCACGACGGCGGGGTCTTCCTGAGCCAGCTTCTCCGCGTCCTCAATGGTCGAGACCACCGCCTTCATGCCGTGGGCGATCCGAACCACCGCCGGACAACCACCGGGGAGGGTCAGCGACTGCGTCTCCTTCTCTGGCAGCAGATAGTTCTTGCTTCCCAGCGTCGGTTTTTCTCCCGCCTGATGAGCCAGCAGGTCGAGGAAGCCCACCGCCGCACTGCCGGGGACTCCCATCAGTGTGCCGATGCCGGAGCCGCGCGGCTTGGCATAGGAACGGGGCTTGGTAGAGGGCGAGTCGAGCTTCAGCAGCCGGATCAGGCTGGTCAGCTCCCGCACGGTCAGGGTGGCGTCCAGTCCCCGCTCGGTGGCGAGGGAAGAGTAGCGGGTCAGAGATTCTTTATTTCCCGTCTCCGTTGTAATCTGCGCCAGATAGCAATGCCCCGGTGGCAGTCCCTGTTCGGTGGCGATGAACCGTCGCCAGGTCAGTGCCGCCAGGCGGGTCGGCGGAGCCAGCGTTGGGATAAGCCCCAGCAGGTCGGGTCGCTTCTGCCGCAGGTATCGCTCCACCGAGGGGTCGCGATTGAGCAGCCGGATCGCCTTGTCGTCGGCGTTAAACTCCTCCGCCAGTCTGGTCAGGTAAAGGTCGGCTCCCCAGGCGGCATCAACGACCTCCTGAAATCCCAGCTTGTGCAGGATACCGATGAGTCGGGGAAGAGCGTTCAGCCCCAGCTCGGACATCAGCATCGCCGCTGCGGCTGGCTCCAGCAGGGCGACGGAGTAGCGTTCCCGCGAAATCAGGGTGGACTCCACCGTGGTAACCGAGGAGCGGGGCATCAAGGCTCCCGCCGGACAGACGAGGGTACACTGCCCACAGCCGATGCAGGGCGGAGCCGCCAGCCCGTATTCGCTCACCGGAACGACCTGAAGCAGCTCCGGGTCAATTCGCAGGGCGTCCAGTCCCTGTTTCTCTGAGCAGACGGCAACACAGCGACCACAGGCGAGGCAGCGGTCGCCGTTCAACGACAGCACCGGAGAGGTGCGGTCGTGATAAGAGGTGAAGCTCAGACCGGCGATCATGGCTTCGCTGATGTTGAGTTTGCCGAGGAGCCGCTCCAGCTCGCAGTCGCCGTGGCGGTCGCAGACCTGACAGCTCGGCTCGTGGCGAGAGAGCAGCAGCCGGGTAACCTCTCGCCGCCGGGACATCACCGCCGGAGAGCCGCTGTGATAGACCGCGCCTTCCTCAACGGCGGTGGCGCAGGAGTTGACCAGCTCTCCCGGTTCCTGCTCCACGACGCAGATCCCGCAACGCTCTTCCAGCTTGAGTTCGGGGAGATGACAGAGCGTCGGCAGCTCGGTACCGTTGGCTCGCGCCGCCTCCAGAATGGTGGTTCCTTCTGCGGCGGTAAGCGCGTTGCCATCCAGGGTGAAGTGAACGCTCATCGCAGTCCCTCCCCATCGGATTTGTAGAGGAGGTCATCGTGGAGGTGGATGCCGCTCTGCAGACGACCGGCCCAGCGGGAGATTGCCTCCGGGGCGACACCTTTAAGGTACTGCGCCCAGCGTGCCAGGAAGAGCAGCTCCACGGCTTCGCCGTTGCCCAGCACCAGCCGCTCCAGGCTCTGTCCGACCAGCCGCCACGCCAGCTGCTGCGGGGTACCGCTCAGGTCGTCCTCATTAAAGCGACGATACTCCGCTAGGAAGAAGGCAAAGGGATGTTCCGCTTCGTCAGCGGTTTTTTCCGCTTTAGAACCACGCCGCTTGGCAGTGTATTTTGGCTGCTTAGAAACAGCCTCCGCCGTCCATTGCAGCAGCCAGGGGGGGAAGAGTTCATCCGCCGGGTTCTTAGCTCCCTTCGGTGGAAAGTCGAAGCTCCGGGAGAAGTCGCCGTGAGAGATGCTGGCTTTGCCGTTCACCGTTACCCCGGTAACAGAGCCGGCTCCACCGCCACAGACCAGGTCGAGAACATCGGCGAGGGGGGTTCCCAGATTAACTTCGCAGTGTCCCCACGCCTTGCTCGACCCCACGATGGTGAAGCACTTCGTACCGGAGGCGCGACCATGACCAAAGCCGGAGAACCACTCACCGCCCATCTCGGTGAGACTAAGCAGGTTAAGGCTGGTCTCCAGCTCTACCCGAAGCATTTTTTCATTCTTAGGCGGAGGTTTCGTTACCAGCTCCACGCTCATCGCGAAGTCGCTGCCGGGGATGGTCGCCTCCAGCAGCCCCTGCTCCACCAGGTTGTGCCGAGCCAGCTGAAGGTTCTCAATCGGAATCTCGCTGGTTGGCTGATAGGTATCGGGAAGTTTTAGTTTCTTGTGCTGCTTACCCCAGTCGTCGGGCAGGCGGATGATCGCTTTCTTTGCTCCGGTCAGCCGACCGAGGAGCATCAGCGACTCCAGCACGGCGAAGGGGGTTGCCTCCAGCAGGCGGCGGGTGAACAACGGTGGATTGGCGACGGAATCGGTCAGATCCAGCAGCAGGGTATCAACCTCGGAATCGGCGAACTCCTGCCACTCCTCCCCGGCGGATTTGCCAGTTCGGCGGGAGACCAGCCGCGCCTCGTCGAGGAAGGAGAACGCCTCCTCGCTGTTCAGATTCTTGAGCATGATGTAGAGCGGATGCAGCCCTCCGCGCATGATGTAATCCTCAAGGCTGGTTGGTCGCGCCAGCCCGGCGTGGGGCGTTACCAGGCGCATCTGCTTATCGAGGAACCAGGGGTAGAGCTTGGTGGAGATGTCATCAATTGTGTAAAGGTGGCGGTTGTCCTGAAAGTGAACCTCATCGCGCAGCGGCGGATTGAGAACCATCATTACTTTGTCTTTTGGCAGTTCTCCGCTGTCCAGCAGCTCGATGAACTCGTCCAGCTCCTCTGGCTCGATTCCGGCGTAGATAACCAGCGGCTCGTCCGCCTTTAACACCCAGATGACCGGCTCGGCGTAGCAAGCTCCCAGGCAACCGGAGCGGACAACCTCAAAGCGTTCCGGATCCAGCTTCCAGCGCAGGCTGGCGTAGATCTCCCCGGCTCCCTGACCCCGTCCGCAATCGCCCTGGGGAACACCGACGAGGGTTCCCGGTCCAAAGGCGGTCCGTCGGGCAATCGCCACCCGCCCACTGCGGCAGCTTTCGTCGCTGTGACAAAAAGGCCCCGCCGTGCGACAGGCGAGCCAGTCGTCGCAGGGAGTCTCCACGCTGTGCGTGCATTTTTCGCAACAGCGGTCAAAGAGGCTTTGGGATTCGTCCATAGAGTTTTAGCTGACCAATCTCAGAAGGTATTTGAATAATTATATTTTACTATATGTACTTCATAATATCTTGCACTGTAACAAACGAGAGGTCTTGATGTTGAGACAAGGGGTTTCAACCCCTTGCGATAATTGAGATACGTTCCAAACCTACAAGGGGCTAAAGCCCCTTGTCTCAGACAAGCGGGATCAATATTTTCTCAAAGGTATCTTTCAGCTAATCCATTAACGTACCGCGAATGATGGCGCGGGAGGCAAGCGACCGGCGGAGGAGCCGCTTCGCCAAAGCGTTGACCTGCTCGGTGGTAATGGCGGCGATGCGTTCCGGGTAAAGCTCTACATCTTTCAGCGAGCGTCCCGTTGCCAGCGCGCCGACGTACTGCGACAGAACGGCGGAGCCACGCTGCCGTGATAGTTGATAGAGACCGATTAGGTGCTGGCGGGTATCGTTAATCTCTTCCTCGGTAAAGCCGTCCCGGTTTGCCTTAGCCAGTTCCTCAAGTAGAGCCGCTTCCGCCTCATCGCCACGCCCCGGCTGGGTTCCCAGGTAGGCGACGAAGGCTCCGCCACCGAGCAGCGGTCGATAGGCAAAGAAAACCTGATAGGCGAGATGGCGTTTATCACGGAGCTCGTGGAAGAGACGATTGCCCGACCCGCCGAGGACTCCGGACAAAACAGCAGCGGCAAAGCGGTCTGTGCTGTTCAGGTTCGGTGCGGGAAAGGCGAGTGCCAGATGGGTCTGCCGCTTGGGCAGCTCCAGCTCCACTCGCTTCGCCTGATACTCCGGCGGCGGTGGTGTTGGGGCTGGCTCCCCTGCGGGAAGCCCGCCGAAGTGCTGCGTCAGCTCGTCAATCAGTTCTTCCCGCTGGAAGCGACCGCTAACTCCAATCAGCAGTCGTTGTCCTGCCAGTCGTTCACCGTACCAACCTGCAAGACGGTCTCGACTGAGGGCGGCGATCGACTCCTCCGTACCGCTGAGAAAGCGTCCGTAGCCGGTTTCGTTAAACAGGGCATTGTTGACCAGCCCGAAGGCGTAGCCGGCGGCGTTCTCGCTCCGACTGGCAATCCCTGCCAGAATATCCGCCCGCTTTGATTTCAGTCGTTTCTCAGGAAAGGCCGGGCGCAGCAGGGTCTCTGCGAACAACCCCAGTGTGGTGGAGAGGTGGCGAGCGATGCCGTTGTACCAGATGCCGAAGAGGTCGCTGGTGCGATAGCTGGTCAGCTCCACCCCGTAGAACTCCGTCGCGGCGTGAAACTCCGGGGCATCGTGAAGCTCGGTTCCGCGCAGCGACATCTCCAGGGCGAAGCCGCCGATGCCTTCCTCTCCCGTTGGTTCCTCGCAAAGCCCGGCGACAACCGACGAAACCACGGAACACTGATGGCGAACCGGGTTCTGGCGCAGCACCAGCCGCACTCCGTTGGGTAGTGCCAGCTCCTCTACCTTTACCGGAGAGGGAACAAAGATCGTGGGCGGTGGTTCGGTTGGAGTCTTCACCTTCGGCGGCGGTGCGGTGTCGGGAACCTCAACAATCAGCTCCAGCTCCGGGGCTTCCGCCTCTTCGGGCAGAATCAGAGCGAGGTTGAGCGATTCGTTACCCAGGTAGCGTTGGGCGACCTCACGGAGCTCTTCCGGCTGAACCGCCTGAAGGCGACGGAGGTACTCCTTCGAGCCACGCCAGTCGCCAAGATGATCGTACCAGGCAAGGGTGTACGCCTGTTCTCCAGCGGTCTCCTGCTCCTCCAGCCAGGACAGCTCCACGCTGTGGTGCATCCTCGCCAGCTCGTAGTCATCCACCAGCTGCTTGCGCAGCAGCACGACCTCCGCCAGCAACGCCTGGAGGGCCTCCTCCACGCTTTCGGCGGGCAGCTCGGCATCAATCACAAAGAGTCCGTTGTCATCGCCGTCGAAGGTGTAGGCTACGACATCATCCAGCAGATCCAGCTCATCCTTGACCCGGCGGTAGAGCCGGCAGGAGAGGCCCTCACCAAGAATCGCCGCCAGCAGATCCAGTGCCGGAGCGTCGGCGTGAAGCTTCCCTACCGTCGGCCAGCCCAGAGCCAGATGCGCCCGATGAACCGGCATCCGCAGAATCTTCTGCCGGGGCGCGGTCTGTTCCGGCTCAACGGGAGACGGTGTTGGCGCGGTATAGGCTCCGTCGTAAGTGGAGAATTGCCGCTCAAGCTCGGTCAGCACAGCTTCTGGCTCCACATCGCCCACCACCACAATCCGGGTGTTCTGTGGCGTGTAGTAACGCTGCCAAAACTCCACCAGCTGTTGCCTTGTGAAGCCGTTGATGTTCTCGTGGCTTCCGGCGATGGAGCAGCCGAGGCGGTGCTTCTGAAAGGTCAGCGAGGAGAGCAGCTCCCAGAGCCGGGTCTCCGGCTGGTCATCGCGCATCCGAATCTCTTCGCGGATGACCTGAAGCTCCTTCTGAAGTTCGGCTTCGTCGAAGACCGAGTTCGTCAGCACATCGGCGAGCAGCTCGACCCCAAAGCTGAGCTGCCGCTTTGGCAGGTTGAGGTAATACGCCGTGGCGTGATAGCTGGTGAAGGCGTTGATTTCTCCGCCGAGGCGTTCGACCTGTCGGCTGATCTCGCCTACTCCCCGGGTCGGCGTTCCCTTAAACGCCATATGCTCCAGCACGTGGGAAAGCCCGGCGGTGGTGGCGTCTTCGTTGACTCCGCCGATGCTGATGAACGCCCAGAGCGAGACCACCGGGGCAGCGGCATCCCGCCGGACGATGAGCTTCAACCCGTTCGACAGACGACGGGTGAGAGTGGATGAGTCGGTTGTTGATTTACTGGGCAAGGGTTCCTTAGGCGGGGAGGTTTTCCTTGGACAAGGGGCTTGAGCCACCTTGTGAATTTGCAACGTATCTCAATTTCCTCAAGGGGTTGAAACCCCTTGTCTTAACATCAGGGAGAGAGAGCCTACAACGCTCCCAGCTTCTTCAGCTGGCTGGCTACGTCGCGATAGCTGACATCGATGGCGTAGCACTCCAGCAGGTGTTCCTTCGCCTGCTTCTGCTTACTGCTCTCCAGATACAACAACCCCAGGCGGTAGTGGAGGATCAGCCGCTCGTCATCCTTCTTCGCCGCCTTCACGGCGCGCTCCAGCTCTTTCAGTGCCAGGGGGATCAGCCCCTTCTCGATAAAGCAATCGGCAAGGAGGCTGGCAGCCTTGGTGCGCAGCTCCTCAAAGTGAGCCGCCGCCTGGAACTCTCTGATCGCCTCCTCCATCATCCCCATCTCTTTGAAGGCGATGCCGAGGTCGTAATGCCCGGAGGGGTCGTCGCCATCGGCGAGGGAACTCATCGCCTCTTTGAACTCGCCGACGATGGTGTCCAGCTTGCCCTTCTGCTCGTTTAGCTTCGCCACCTCTTCCGGGGTCAGGTCTTTCGTCTCCGGCAGGACGACCTCGAACTCGTCGGGATCTTCCACGGTCAGGACGATGTCGTCCCTCTCGTCTTCCTTCTTAGCCTCACTGCTGGCGGCAGGTTTATCTTCGGAATGCCCCAGCTCCTTCAGCTTCCGGGAGATCTGTTCCGCCTGGTGGGGATCGCCGAACTTGATGGAGAGCGACTCCGCCTCCAGATACTCTTCAATCGCCCGGTTGATCTGACCGCTCTTTTCGTACAGCTCGGCAAGGAGCGTCCGAATCCGGGCGTTGTCGGGGTCCAGCGTGGCGATCTGCTCCGACGCCAGCATCAATCCACCGTTGTCCCCCCGGTCCAGCGATGCCTGGGCATAGCGGAGGAACTGACTGGAGGCCTCCGTCTTCAGACCCTCGCTCAGGTAAAGCTCCGCCAGCTCCCAGAAGACCGCCCGGGGCGGGTCAGCCAGCCGCCCTGCCTTGCGCAGGATGGCGATGGCTTTGGTATTGTAGCCGTCTTCGCGATAGAGCGTGGCGGCGCGCTGGTAAAAATTGTAGGCGCGCTGGGGATTCTTCGCCCGACCGTAGAGGTCGCCCAGAGCATTGCAGAGAGCAACCTCCTCCTGCGCGTCGGGGTTGAGTTCGTCGAAGGGAGAGGTATCCCCGGCACCTTTTGCCAGGGCGCGACGGGCTTCATCGAGTAGCTTTGGCATGCCTAACCTTTGGTTGTGCGTATCCGGTTTAGATACAATTGCTGCGGGGCTGTAAGGGTTGTTAAACTATTTTGTTAATCGCGGCTATCTCGCCGTCGAGATAGCGTCCCACCGTGGGGCAGCTGTCGAGGTTCGCGCAGAGGTCAATGTCCGCGCCCAGACCGAGGTCAACCAGCGTTCTGCCGTGGTCGGACTCCGCCAGCATTGCCCTGATGTCGTCCCGGTGCTGGTCATAGACTGCCCAGGCGACGCGGGCGCGGTCGGTAAGGGTTACATCGGCTGCGAGGAGACTGTCAACAATCGCTCCGGCGCAGGCGGTGTCCTCCAGATTGGCGAGGCGCAGCTTGCCAGCGCAGACGAGGATTGTATCCCGCCTGTTTTGCAAAAGTGTTTCAGCCACGGCGGCGCGGTTGGTGAAGGCGGCAAGCCAGACCGCTTTGGCATCGTGGCAGCCCGCCAGAGCGCGGGTGCCGTTGGTGGTGGAGAAGGCGATGCGTCTGCCAGCAATCCGTTCGGCGGTGTACTCTCGCGGTGAGTTGCCGAGGTTGAAGTCGGTGGGTCGCCGACCGCCCCGTTCTCCGCCGAGGAGCAGGTTCGGCTCGATCATCCGCATTGCCCGGCAGCTTTTCAGCCGGGCGCGGGGAATCACCGCCGCAGCACCGCTAACCAGGGCAGCGGTGATGGTCGTCGTCGCCCGCAGGACGTCAATCACCACGGCAGAGCAACCAGCGAGGTTAAGCTTCGCCAGCTCCGCTAAACTAAGAGCTACGTCAAGATTCATAAGTCAGAGATTCTTGGTTATTGGAAATAGTCGTAAGATTGCTTAATGGCGGCAAATACGGGTTCAAGATCGTCGTTGAGATTAACGATAAGCTCGGATGTGCCAGATCCCCAATGACCAATTGAAGAAATATCGCGAATAAGGGAGTGAGAAAACCCACTAAGAGCAGTGTAAGGAATATCAAGGATAAGTTTAATCTTGCTTTTCAGTGGAATAACCTCGCAGAAGTTGCGGCTAGTTGCGTAGCTAACGTACAGCTTCATTGGTTTTTCAACGACATTGTCACCCAAACTCAGCAGATATTCCTGAATATCTTCAAACAGTGTTTTGATAGCGGCTGGTTTGTCCTCAAGGAGTCTCTCTACAGAGTAGGGGGATACTGCCTCAATCTCCTCGTTGCCTCCATCGGGCGTAGCCTTAACTTTTACAGTTGTTTTCGGCAACGGTGAGGAATAGACATCCTCCAGATAGAGGTTGCTGTCTCCGTAGAGGCGATAGCTCTTCAGCTCAATCGCCCGCCCGATCTGCTCCACGGCGTAGCGGTCGTACTTGTTAAAACCCTGAGCGATGAGAATCAGACGAGAGTAGTCCCAGGAGACCTTCACTCCTGCGCCGAGCTTCTGCTGCACCGCCATCCCAAAGTCGCCTTTATGGTCCAGTAGCCAATCGAGGTAGTAGAGACCCTGATTGATAACGTTGTCCTTGGACGACAGCTTGTACTCGATGATGACCGGGCAGTCGTTCTCATCAAGCCCCAGGGTGTCAATCCGCCCGCCGTGCTTTTCTCCGGTGCTGAACTCACTGGCGACGAAGCGGATACCCATCAGCTCCTCCAGGTTTCCCTCGAAGAGCCGCTGCAACTCCCGCTCCTTGGCGAAGTAGCGGGGCTTGATGCGGGTCAGGTCATCGCCGGATAGCCGGAACAGGGGCATTGGTTCTCCAGAGAGTTTGTAGCACACGCCGATTTCGCAAGGGGCTAAAGCCCCTTGTCTGGGGATTGTCAGGGCAAGATGTTGAGACAAGGGGTTTTAACCCCTTGCCAGCCTACAGCACCGTTTCTTCTTCCATGAAGGCGGTGTTGAAGTTGCCGGAGACGAAGCGGGGGTGGTCCATCAACGCCCGGTGGAAGGGAATCGTCGTGTGGATGCCCTCGATGATGAAGTTGTCCAGGGCGACCTTCGTCCGCTCGATGGCATCGAGGCGGTCTTTACCCTTCACAATCAGCTTTGCCACGAGGCTGTCGTAGTACGGACTGACCATCGCACCGTCGGAGGCGTAGGAATCGACCCGGATGCCCTCGCCCTCTGGCGGAGAGAACTTGTCGATCCGCCCCGGTGAGGGACCGAAGTTCTTGAGGGGATTCTCGGCGTTGATTCTGCACTCGATACAGTGTCCGTCGAACTTGATGTCGTCCTGAGTCCAAGAGAGTTTCTTGCCGTCGGCGACGAGGATCATCTCTCGCACCAGGTCGGTGTCGGTGAGCATCTCGGTAACCGGATGCTCCACCTGAATCCGGGTGTTCATCTCCATGAAGTAGAAGTCGCCGTTGGCATCGAGAAGGAACTCCACGGTTCCGGCGGAGTAGTATTTGGCGGCGTGGGCTGCCTTGACGGCGGCTGCGCCCATCTTCGCCCGAAGGGCATCGTTCACCGCCGGGGAGGGAGATTCCTCCAGCAGCTTCTGATGACGACGCTGGATGGAGCAGTCGCGCTCACCCAGGTGAACGACATTGCCGTGGCGGTCGCCCATGATCTGGATCTCGATATGGCGGGGATTGACGATGAACTTCTCCAGATAGAGGCTGCCGTCGCCGAAGGCGTTCTCTGCCTCCGCCTGCGCCGTGGCAAAGGCGTTACCCAGCTCCACCGGGGTTTGAGCAACCCGCATTCCCCGTCCGCCGCCACCGGAGACCGCCTTGACGATGACCGGATAGCCAATCTCCTCGGCGATGGGAGCGGCCTCGTCCGGGGTGTCGATGATACCCTTAGAGCCAGGAATGACCGGGACATTGGCAGACATCATGGTCTGCCGGGCGGTGGCCTTGTTACCCATCAGGGTAATGGTGCGCGGAGAGGGGCCGATAAAGGAGACCTTACACGCTTCGCAGATTTCGGCGAAGTGGGCGTTCTCCGCCAAAAAGCCGTAGCCCGGGTGGATGGCGTCGGCATCGGTGATCTCCGCCGTGGCGATGATCCGGGGGATGGAGAGATAGCTTTTATTCGGCGGTGGCGGGCCGATGCAGACAGCCTCGTCGGCGGCGATGGTATGGGCGGCTCCCCGGTCGGCTTCGGAGTAAACAGCAACGGTGCGGATGCCCAGCTCACGGGCGGCTTTCATGACACGGAGGGCGACCTCGCCCCGGTTGGCGATCAGAATCTTGTTAAACATGCGAACCTCACGGGAGGATGAAAACGCGCAAGAGAAAGAGACACTCATCAGAAAACCAGACAATCCAAACGATTATAAGATAGACCGCTCGCTCAATGCTAGAGACGACTTGCCTTCTTCGACCATTCTCTGGCTCTTTATCAACGGCGCGGGTTGAGGTAGAATGAACCGGTGAGACGACTCGCTACAGCTCTGTTGCTGCTGGCTCTCTGGAGCTTTGCCTCCGCCGAGGGGCTGTATCGCCCGCCGGAGGGCGGCTTTGCGGAGCTGCCCGGTGTGGTTGAGCCGTCTCTTGCTGATGTGGTAACCAGCCGCACTGGCTCGGTGAGCTTCTTCGCCGACGGGTTCAGCCCAGTCTTCTTCCTCTATAAGAACTGGCTGACCACTCAGGACGGTCCGCGCTGCCGCTATACGCCCACCTGCGGCGAGTACGGCTATCGGGCGATTGCTACCCACGGTCCGGTCAAGGGAGTGATGCTCGCCTTCGGGCGGATGCTGCGCTGCCATTCGCGCATTCCCGACGGCTACTACCCAATCGTCTATTACGACTACCGCTGGACGGCGTGGCTGAACGGGCTGGCTGAGTACCCGGACTGCGGAGCCTGGGAGCCGGTGAACCGCTACCTCTACTATCGAGAGCGGAAGGGACACCTCGTCGATCCCCTGCCGGGCGAGTAACCGGAGTATAAAAAAAGAGCCGAAACCGGCTCTTTTTGGTTTGCTGAATCTGCCACCTATAAAGCAGCGAGAAGATATAGGCATCAAGTTGCGAGATAAATAAAGCTTTATGGGTTGGTATCCGGTATTGATTCAAGAATTTGATGGATTATTGAAGCGTACCATACTAAATGAAGGGATAACTCTTGTTCGTTTTTTACTATGCTAGCCGAAAAAATACCCAAAAAGTACCTATCGGGTTTAGTAGACAACATCGATTTACCATCTGTATCACGAAAAGAAAGTATACGTTGTGTAAAAACGGGTGAACCACTCATGCCCTCCTCAACAGTAGCGTCAACTAGAAAATATGATTTTTCATTATGATAGTAACCAAAAGGAGATGCAATATGACCTGTTTTAACTATAGGAAGATTATGAAATTCATCATAGTATCCTTTAGGGTAACCTATTATTGAAACTTGATCTGCTGAGCTCGTTTGAACATTGCTCGGATAGCCATTTTTCGGTGTAATGTATCTTACGAGAGAACATTTATTTATTATGCTTGTTGGTGGAATAATGATACATACAACATCAGCACTAGACCCTAGGGTGGGATGCTCATACCATCTTTTGGTTCCATCTACGTTGTACAAAGGTATTTTTTCAAATTCATTCACTGGTAGCTCGTTAATATTATTACCAGTGTGTATCTTGAGCAATAGTTTATCCGGATAATAATCCGAATCTTCATCTATAATAACATGTCTGTTTGTTATATACGTTAATAGTCTATCTTGATAGAAGAAACCAGTTCCACTTCCTATAACCTGTGATCCATCTAGCATTAGAGCCTTTGCCGTGACAAGGTATATCTGTTCGAGTGTAATGTTTCCGTTGTCAGTCATTCTTTTTCTGCCCTTTCATTCCTTGAGTAGTTCCCACGCCCCACAGCATAGCACAAACCGGAAGAAGGTGGGGGATTAATTGTGTTCTGAATAGCTGCTTGAAGTTCTGCTCGGAACGGAACAAGCGACCCTTTCGGATCGCTTGTCGATTACTCTGCCAGCTCTACTGGTGCTAGACGAAGAGCTGCATCTGCGCCGTTGCTGCCTCGGCGAGGAAGGTGGCTACGCCCGCCAGCTTCAGGTTCGGATAGTCGATCATCTCTTCCTTCTTGAAGCCCATCAGGTCCATCGACATCTCGCAGATGTAGATCTCGATGCCCAGCGCGGCGGCGGTCTCGAAGAGGGAGTCGAGGTTCGGGGTGTTCTGCTTCTTCATCAGACCCTTGAGCATACTGGTTCCCATGCCCATCATGTGCATATTGGAGAGCTTGGTCTTGTTGCGCCCGGTGGGGAGCATCCAGCCGAACATCTTGCTCATGAAGTTCTTGCCCTTGACCTTCTTCTTTTTGTCGCGGAGGGCTGCCGTCGCCCAGAAGGTGAAGAAGAGGACGACTTTAGAGTCCATCGCCGCCGCTCCGGTAGCGATGATCATCGCTGCCAGAATCTTATCCAGCTCGCCAGAAAAGACGACCATTGCCAGCTTGTCCTCAACTCCGGGTCCGGCGGAGTCAACCTTCGCCTTCAGCTCGGCGACTTGTTTTTGCAGGTCTTCGCTCATCTGTACCGCTCCTTGGTTGCCGTAAAAAGGTTGCCGTAGAAGAATGTTAAATCCTTCACGAACTTCAGCCCAGCTATGTCAGCCGCAGGGAATATACAACATTGGCTCGGCAATGTCATTAGAAAAATCTGATATGCTTTCCCGGTTGTCCGTAACCGGTCTATCTCACTAGGCGTTGATAGCTACCGCCACCCAGAAACTCGACCAGCCCAAGATCACGCAATCGTTGAAGCTGCTGGCGGAGCTTGGCTCTGACATGATGATTGTCGGGATAGCGTTTCTCGGCAAGGGGAAGGCAGAGAGACTCTAGGTCGTCCAAACTGAACTCATTAGCTTTTAACAGCAGACAACCCTCCAAGGTCAGTGCCATCCAACCGTTAAATGAAGATAGAAGCTGTTGCCGCTGGCTCTCGTCCTTTGTGTCCAGTATTAGCTGCTCTATTTCTGCCTTGTTTGCCAACGACGACTGAGCCAGAAGCTCGCTGATTCTCTCCACGGGCGTTGTCAGAGCCTCCAATTCAGCCAGTTTCCATTCCGATAAGTTCTCTCCCTGACCAAAGCCACTCAGGGCAAGTTCTTTCAACTGCGACACCATTTCTAGCTCAGTAACAACAACGCCACACTCCAGATTACGAGTCAGCCCCATTCTGGTGGCGTTTGCCGAAGTAACCAGAGCTTTGTTGTTATCAACCAGATAAATCTTGGCATGCAGACCAGCCAGGCTGCGTACCTTCATGCCCTGACTAGCTACGCTAACAAGGCTTTCCAAACGTGAGCCGCCCAGAGCAAATTGTCGAAGTTCGACTCGGGTAATGAGGGTACGCTCCGCCTCCTGCGGTAAATCGGCGGTAATCTCGGCGAAAAGTCCGGTTACGAAGGGACTAACCGCCAGGAAGCTGCTTCGACAATTGCTAACAGCCTGATGCAGCCAATTCTCCGTGGGAGTTGTTACAAGCTCCATTCTTACTCCTTCACCCTGAAGTACCCACCCGCGCTATCCGGTGAGAGGACTCGTCTCGTAACAATCAGCTTCTCCAGGTGGGCGGAGATTGTCTTTTCACTCTCTCCCAGCATGGTTGCCAGGTCGGTGAGGGTCGCCGGGCGACGCTCCAGATAGGCGATGATCTCGGCGTAGAGGTCGAGGTCGCGCCGCTCCGTCCCGCCGCCGTGGTAGGCGGTGAGGGTCTCTACGGGGACGGTGAAGCGGCTGGCGATCTCGTTGAGTCGTTCTGGAGAAAGCGGCTCGGCTGTGGTCTCCGTCGGTGGGCGAACCACGGTGTTGAGCTGGACAGTGTCCGGGGCGATGCGCTTGGTGGCGGCGATGAGGGCGTTAAGCTCCGCCTCGCCGTCGTTGATGCCAGCGACGAGGAGGATCTCCAGCCAGAGCTTGCCGCTGAACTCCCGGCGCAGGGCAATCAGTCCCTCGATGATGTCGTCAATCCGCAGTCCGGCCGCCGGGCGGTTTACCGCCTCGAAGACTGGTTGAGTGGCGGCATCGAGGCTGGGCATGACCAGGTCAGCCAGGCAGAGGTCGGCTCGCACTGTCTCATCGGGAGTCAGGGTGCCGTTGGTGATGACGCAGATGGGAGCCTTGAGCAGCCGCCTCGTCCCCCGAATCAGCTCGCCGAGATCGGCATTCAAGGTTGGCTCACCGGAGCCGGAGAAGGTGGCGTAGTCCAACCGGGGCAGGTCGGGCTTTCGTTCCTCCAGTTCGGCGAAGAACTCTGCCAGCGGAAAGTAGCTTCGCCGCCGAAGGGTCGGCACGCCCCGGGTTCCGAGCTGGCAATAGACGCAGTTCAGCGAGCAGCACTTGAGCGGGACGATGTCCAGCCCCAGGCTGACTCCCAGGCGACGGCTTGGTACGGGTCCATAGAGGTGTTTCATGTTGTTGGTACCTCACGCACGGGCTATAGATCACTGCGGCTGACTGCCATTTAGACAAGGGGCTTCAGCCCCTTGCGGGACTTGAGTACGTCGCAAATCTCAGCAAGGGGTTAAAACCCCTTGTCTCAAACACCTTGCGTAGGGAACGGGAGTTACCGTTTGAATATTGTTGTTTGCTCTCGCGAGTTTGGGTGCAGCACTTTGCTCCTAAGCCAGCTTGATGACCTCTTCGACGAGGCGGCGGATGCCGTCGTAAACCTCGCCGATGTGGGCGGCGGACATATACGCCGGAGTGGAGACGATTTTGTTCCCTGCGTCCACATAGCAGTCCGTCGCCGGGCATTCTATGTGTTTGCTCCCCATCGCTTCGAGGTCTGCCGCCGTGGAGGGATCGCTGCCGATGGTCAGGGTGGGAGCGACGCTGGTTCCCCGGAAGATGCTGGCGATGAGAGCCGGGGAGATACAGATTGCCCCAATCGGCTTGCCCGCTGCCTGCATCGCCTTAATGACGGTGGCAACGGTTTCATCGGGCTTGGCGTCCTTCCCTTTGAAGGCGTAGTCGGAGAGGTTCTTTGCCGAGCCGAAGCCACCGGGAATCACAATGGCATCGTAGTCGGCGACCCTGAACTCCGCCAGGTCGTGGATCTCGCCCCGGGCAATCCGCGCTGCCTCGACCATCACGTTGCGTTTTTCTTCTGTGGGTGCGCCGCTGATGTGGTCAATGACGTGGTACTGGGGCTTATTCGGGGCGAAGCAGACGTAGTCTCCGCCGAGCTGCTTAATCGCCAGCAGGGCGCAGGTCGCCTCGTGGATCTCCGCACCGTCCTTGACTCCACAGCCGGAGAGCAGCACCGCAATTTTAGCTTTGTTACCAGTCATAGGTTTCTCCTTGGTTAGGGTGCCGGGAAAGCACAGTGAAAGTAATGAGACCTTTGAATAACTAGCCCGATTGAGATATTTTAAAGGCATCGTGAGCTTTAACTATCGGTTGGTTTTGACTTTAAGACAAGGGGTTTCAACCCCTTGCAAGAATCGGAGTACGCCACAGATTCACAAGGGGCTGAAGCCCCTTGTCTCTGACAGGCGAAGCGGGGACTTATTCAAAGGTCTCGTTATGTTAGACTCTCCTTATGGTAACCCTTCTCTACGACTTAGGCAACTCCCGTGTCAAGCTGGCTCTGCTCCCGGCGCAGGGTGAGTTCAATCCGGCAACCATCGTTACGCTGGCAGAGGCGGAGTTCCGCGCCAACCCCACCGCCTCCCTCAAGCCCTTTGGCAAGGTTGATGAAGCCGTTGGCTGCTCGACCAATCCCGCCGCTTTGGAGGCTTTGACAGCCTCTCTTTCCGAGCAGGAAATCGAGCCGACGGCTGCCCTTGACCGTTGCCCTCTGGCAATCGACTACGGCGAGGGACTGGGCGATGATCGGGTACTGGCTGCCTGGCTGGCGTACAAACGCCTCGGTGCGCCGGTGGCGGTGGTCGGCTGCGGAACCGCCGTTACCGTTGACCTCCTCGTCCTCCGTGAGGGTTTGCCGCACTTCCTCGGCGGAGCAATCATGGCGGGGGAGCGACTGCTCCTCAACGCTCTGGGACAACTCGGTGGTTTGCCGGAGCTGGAACCATCGGAGCTGATCCTGCTGCCGCCGGGGCAATCGACAACGAGCTGTCTGCTCATCGGGGCATCGAGCCAGGTGGAGGGCGGTCTGCGGCTGCTCCTCACCAGCTACGCCGCAGAGTTCCCGGAGCTGGAAGCCGTTGAGCTACCCCTGCTCCTCCACGGTGGCGATGCCGACCGCTATCTGCGCAGTCACCCCGGAGCCGTGGAGCGTGAAGAGTTCGCCGTCCTGGCGGCAATCGCCAACCTGATTACCAAGCCTTTGGTGTAAATAGCTTGCCCCCTCTCCCCTCTGGGGAGAGGGTTGGGGTGAGGGGCTAATACCAACGGCTTTAGGCTTATACCAGAGCCTTAAATATTAGATAGCTAAACCAATTCTTCAGAGGAACTCACCTGTGGACGTTTATCCCGGAATCAAGGCGGCGCAGGGGCGACTCAGCCCCAACGGCTGCTTTAGCATCGGTACCTTCGACGGGGTGCATCTGGGTCATCAGCGGTTGATTGCCCGCCTCGACGAGGTGGCAGCCGATGGTCCCGCCGTGGTGCTGACCTTCCGTCGCCATCCCC
>Ga0190344_1000270_pt1 | contig 29340 bp, 40 predicted proteins | sample 48721323_MG_FD_161662 | JGI IMG/M metagenome (GOLD analysis project Ga0190344, IMG submission 161662) | Hydrothermal vent microbial mat bacterial communities from Southern Trench, Guaymas Basin, Mexico - 4872-13-2-3_MG | ecosystem: Environmental > Aquatic > Marine > Hydrothermal vents >... | reverse complement strand
TTTATAAAGATGAAAATATTATCACTTCTGCAGAAGTTCATCCAGTAAAAAACGCTCAAACATTTGATGGTATTTCAGAATGTTCTCAAGGTAAATTAAGTGATTTTTTCTCTTGTCTTAATACTATTCGATATCACGATATTATGTTTAGCGGGACAATTTGGAATACAGACCCTGAAACGGAGATTACAATCACTGAAGTTTCTCCAGGAATAGGTTGGAACAACCGAACAGAGTTCACAGCACTCGGAGCAAGGTTAGATGCTCCTGTTCTCTTTATGGACTTTAACAAAGAAAATGAATCTCTTTACGTTCAGGACAATTCAATCTATAATAACTATGGAACTTTAGGAAATGGGACTGTTGGAAGTGGTTTTGAACCAACTTATAATGCGAGTTGTGGGGTTACTGGAAGTGGTTTTGATTTAGGTGGATGTTATGAGTTTGATGGTGTTGATGATATAATGACTGTAGGTGATGCTTCTGATTTTGATTATGAAAGTGCAATAGGTTCTGTTTTTACAACTTCAGTTTGGATTAAACCAGATACTCTTACAACTTCTGCTATAATGAATAAATATGATGGTGGTTATGGTTGGATTGTAGCTATTGCTAGTGATGGAGATTTAGGATTTTATACAGGGGCCACTGCAAGATGGACTACTGCTCAACCAATAAATACAGACGAATGGAATCATATAGTTATTGTATATAATGAAAATGGTGACAGTGTAGCAAATTATTATCACAATGGTGAATTAATACTAACTCCTGCTGCTTTCCCTGGATGGGGAAATTCAGATAGACCCTTAGGGCTTTCAGATTCTAATGGAGGTTTTGCAGAATACGACGGCTCCATAGACCAAGTTCAAATATGGGACAGAGCATTATCTGCTTCGGAAGTTCTAAACCTCTACAATGGAACAAAGAATAACACAGATTACATAGGAAAATACGCAAGTGATGGGGATTTCAAGTCTTTGGTTTTTTACAACGACACTTCGACTTATTGGAATACGACTTTTAGTTTGGCTGATTCAACAGGCGGGTATGAGTTTAATTTATCAGACCCAAACTTAGTCTCTTACTGGCCACTTGATGAATCCTTTGATGATTTAGTCGGAGGTAATGATGGAACAGCTAGTGGGGATATTGTTAATGCGACGGGAATTAGTTCAGGGGCGATGATGTTTGATGGTGATGGGGATTATGTTGATTTTGGAGATAATATTAATCTCGGTGATTCTCCGATTACAATCTCAACATGGATTAATCCTAAAGACCTTTCTTCTTGTTCAACAACTTATGGTTGCGGGATAATAACAAGAATTTCAACAGGTGGTGCAGAAGGGGACTTCATGATGAGCGTTGGTAGTGCTGGGGATTTTAAATTCTATCATTGGGATACGACAGGATGGCCATCTACAGGAAGACATGACACTTCAGATGGTTTAATTTTAAAAGATAATTGGTATCATATATTAGGTATTTATAATGGGACAGGTTATAAGATGTATATCAATGGTAAGGATACTTCTTTTTCAGATTCTGTAACTGGTAGTTGGACAAACATTGGAAGAATTGGTTATTCATATAGTGGCTCTCAATACAATTTCAACGGCTCAATCGACGAAGTAATCATATACAACAAATCTCTAACAGCTTCAGAAGTTGAAGACCTTTACAAAGCAGGATTAACACAACACGCTAATACAAATGTTACGCTTGAGACTCGAACAGCGACGAGTTATAATGTTAGTGATGCTGGGTTAGTTGGGTTGTGGGGATTGAATGGAAATGCGAATGATGAGTTAGGTGTTAATAATGGGACTGCTTCGGGAGTTATTTTTAATGAAGGTAATGGAACTGTAGGACAAGGTGCTTGGTTTGATACATCAGATGATGGAATCGTAGTGGCAGATAACCCAAGTTTAGACTTTACTACAGACACAACTTTTAGTTTCTGGGTTAAAAGAGATAGAATAGACTCCACAGATAGAATATTAGATAAGAATACAGGTGGACCAACAATATATTTTGATATAAATGAGAATTTAGTTATTGCAAAGAAAGGGCAATCAGTTATTTCAAATTCTAATCCTCTTGAAGCAAATAATTGGTATAGTATCATTATAAGATATACTCATTCAACTGGAAATGCTGAGATTTTTATAAATGGTATTAATAATACTATTGTAACAGGAGGATTTCCATTTACAGCTAATGCAAATGACTTATTAATCGGTTATTCAAATTCCGCAGGGCAAGAGTTTGCAGGAGCAATAGACGAAGTACGTATCTACAACCGTTCACTATCAGCAGACGAAATTCAAAACCTTTACGAACTTGGAAGTTATCATATTGAGTGGGGGGTGTGGGAACAAGGAAATAAATCAGAAGACTTAATTCCACAGACTTCAAACAGTTCAGGTAACTTCTTTCAATACAGAGAAAGTTTTTTAACAGACAACACAGATGTTAGTCCTTATATTTTGAATTATACAGTGGGGCCTGGAACAGCACCAACCCCTCCAAACACCGTACCAGATAATCCAACACCAATTTTGGAATCTCTAAATCCAACAAACTGGACAGAATCAGATTTGAATTGTAGTGCAACAATTACTGACCCTGATGCAGATGACATGAATGCAACAATTAGGTGGTATAAAGGGGGAGTTTTGAATAAAACAGAGAATTTTCTAAATCAACCAAATGGGACTCAAATAGAATCAAGCATAAGTTCAGACTTACTTCAAATTGAACAAATGTGGGAATGTTCAATGAACTTAACAGATGGACTCTTGAACTCGAATGTAATAAACTCAAGTAACTTAACAATCTTACCGACTCAGACCGCATTAGAGATGATAAATATTACAATACCTGATTTTACTTTTAGTAGTTCAACTTATCAACTGTTCTACGAATTTCAATTTAATACCTCAGACTCTGAGGACTTCTTAACAGCGGTAGATTCCTTCAACTTAGCAAAGTTGACTGGTTCAGGAAGTAATGATATTTATATGAAATTCGTTTTAGATGACGTCTCCTTATTTGATTATAAGGTGAGGTCGGTAAGTAAGATAACAGGACAGTTAGATGAAGGGATTTCTATGAATCTTCCACTTGTTTCAAATACTACAAATGGAGAGCATACGCTCAAATTATACATTAGAAAAACAGGAACAGGAGATGTAAGTATCAATGACATAGATTTTACTTTAATTAAACTACGTTCAGGTTTGGGGAACAAGGTCGAAACATTGCTTTTGGAAGATACATATAATTTTAATTCAGCAACTTTTGAGGAACAAGAAACATTCTTATTTAACTTTACTCCAACGCCTGCACACGAGTTATATTTCTTATCCTCTGTAACAGTAAATTCTACTGGGGACACAGAAATTGTTTGTTATACAAGGGACAATGCCCTTGGGGTAGATACTCCTTATGCAGTGAGAAGTTCATCCGCAGGGACAACGGGGACAATTCAACTATCTGCCATTAATCCCGTAAGACAAATAAATTTTAATACAAGTTTGTATTGTCTTTCTACAACAGGAGAGGATGTAACAGCGATAGTAACTGCCCTAAACTTTCCAATGAGAGACATAAAAGGAAATCCTTTTAACTTTAACTTTGGAATAAATTCTGCTACAAATTGGACAAACAACAGAACTTTAACGAGTGGTTCTAATTCGATAGTAAATACTACTCTAACGGTTCAAAACGGAACAAATGCGTTAGTAACAATGTCAACGAGTTCATACATGGCAGTCCATGAAGACCCAGTATTTTATTTAGCAACAAACGGGACTGCTATTTGTGATACAAAGAAAGAAAGACACTTTGGTGGAGAAACAACTGGGTCAAGTTTTATTAATGTGCTTTGTACTAATTTATCTGTTGGTGAGACTTATTTATTTGACTTTAGAGTAAACAACACCAACGATATGACAATTTACGATGAGGCAATAAATGTATTTGAAGGAACTGAGTTTGATATAGCTATTTCAAACACTCCTCCAATAGCATCCATTTTAACCCCAATCGATGACGAAACAATTCAAGGAGAATATAACATAACCTTTGATATAACAGACACACAACTTGACCCTTATGAAGTAAACATAACTTTAACAAATTCGACTGGGACTTATTTTGTTGTAGAGAATTTTCCAGATGGAGGAAACTATCTATTTAATACGACGGACTTTAAAGACGGCGAATATAATATGACCTTGATTGCTTGTGAAAATGAAACAACAGACGCCTTCTGTGGGAACGATACAGTGGGTATAATGATAAGCCAACAACCAGTAGTTACAATCCTTTATCCAACAAACGGAATAATTAACCATCAAATAACGGAGATAAATATTTCTGTTGATTGGGCAGATGGTCAGGGGTCTTGTTGGTATAGCCTAGATGACGGAGCAACAAACAGTTCAACCATTTCAGGGGATTTAAACTTTACTGGAATAAGCGAAGGAGTAGAAGGGACTAATGATTTAATAGTTTATTGTAATAATTCAAATGGAAATATTGGTAGTGATGTGACAAGTTTTACTATAGACTTCCCCCCTGCCTTAGAGATTAACAGCCCAACAGACGGAAGTCAAGTAGATCTTACATTTAACTATACTCAGACTTGTTTAGATACTCAAGGAGTAGATAGTCAATGGTACCATTGGAATGGTGTGAACTATACTTACACAGGAACTACACCAATTAATCTATTTGCAGGAAGCTGGTCAATTACAGCATACTGTAATGATACACTTGGACAAGTTGTTAGTGATACAAATAGTTTTAGTACCCTAGGAATTGGAGGGGTTACCCCTAGTACGGTCACTTGTAGATATAAAAAATTAGGATACTATAATCTAAATAGGCCTTGGATGAAGGAATCTGGCTGTATTGAATAATTAGTTAAGTATTTAAACTCAAAATTCTTTTATAACCAATGCTAAAAGGGACACTCTTTACGCTAGGGATGGTGATATTCTTACTTTCAATAACATTTGTTTCTGCCGAGAATCAAGAAATAGGTCCCTATCAGGCAGGAGATACAGTAACCTTAATTCAAAGTTGTGGTAATTGTAGTTATTGTAATGTAACCTCTTTAAAATATCCAAACGGAACAGAAGCATTAGAAGACTTATCAATGACCAAAGACGGTGTTGAGTTTGAATATGATTATGAAACTTCGACGGAGATTATAGGAACTTACATTGTAAACACTGATTGTGATGTTGATGGAATCTCAACTCCAGTTAGTTATGATTTGATTGTTACAGCAAATGGGAACAGTGTCCCGACAGCAGGAGTGGTTGTATTGTTTACTTTTCTTTTTCTTATAATCATTGGCGGATTAATTAGTCTATTAATGTATACCCTCTTTCACATGATTCAGTGGGACTTTGATGCTAGAGATTTAATTTATAACGTGTCCCTTTATTTAGTTACTTTCGCAGTTTATATACTTTCCAAAGAATATTTAGGGAATCCCTTTGTTAATGAGATGTTGGTGTGGGTTCTTGGAGTAGGAGCAATAACTACAATAATTTTTCCAATCGTTGCATTTGTTATGTCATTTATTAAAGGAGGTTTCGAACAGAATAGGCCAAGTGGTTACTAAAAGAAGACCAGTTAGGATGAAAACTCCTGCTGAATTTAAAGATTGGGTAGAGAAAAGACAACACAACATAGAGAAAGTAAGAATCTCCGCAGGAGTGACTAAAAAGCTCACAAAGATGGAAGCAATGAGGATTATTGCACGAACAGACGGAGTAGACTTACCAGATTACATTATAAGGGAGTTAAAAAACAAAAAATGAATAAACTAGGTCAAGCAAACATCGTGGCATTTATTGCGGTTGTAGTGGGGCTTTTTATATTAGCACCCTTAATGTTAAAAATAGTTAATTCAACACTTGATCCCTTAGAAGATACTTTAAACAATTCTAATGTAGAAGCAGGAGAGAGGGTTGGATATGTTCATGATACATTCATTAATTTTTGGGATTATGTTCTTGCACTAGCCTTCTTAGCGAATGTTATAATGATGTTGGTCTTCGCCTTTTTAGTAGATAGTCATCCATTATTCTCTATAATGTATATGCTCAGTTTAGTCTTTACATTTATGTTTAGTCATTATGTAGTGATTCCAGTAACAACAATTCTTGGAATGAGCCAATTTGCAACAGAAGTTGGGCAATTACCTATTGTAAACTTCTTAGTCTTGAGATTTGATTTAATATTACTTGGACTTGCAATATTGAGTGGAATTATTATGTATAGTAAATTTAGAGGCAGTGGTGGAGGGATTGTAAGATGACCAAAGAGAACAATAAAATGAAAAAGAATTTAATAATAAGTGTCTTACTAATTGGAATGTTCCTCCTTAGTTTTGCAAATGCAGCCCAATTTGATAATGTAAAAGAAAAGAATTGGAATAAAGAATTGAAACAAGATTTCAAAACAGACAAAATAGATTTGAAATATAATAAAATTTGGGACAAATATGAACCAATTACTGTAAAGAATGCCTTTGGTCTTGGAAAGACATTGTTCGAGGGAGCAATAACTGAACATACTGCAACTTGTAATTATGATAGTTGCTATTCTATTATGGATGTTTATTCTTCTGGAGATAATGCTTTAGTAGATAATGTTTATTTTGAAACAATTAAAAAGGATGGTTCAAGAGTTAAACAAAATGTTAGAAGTTATCAGTTCTATATTTCTACAGAAGGAGAACAATTCTTAGTAGATGATTATGAAACTGTTTGTATTGATTTAAAACAAGTTTGTAATCAAACAGTTAATGGAACACAATGTTCTACTCCTCAATCTTGTACCAAAAAGAAAGTTGGTTCACATTACGAAGAGAAACCAATATGGTCTAAATATACTATAGGTGACAAGATGCCTTCTGGAGAATACAAATTAAAATTAGAAGCAAAGATTAAGATAGGAAGAACTGTTGATTGGATTATTGAAACAAATGGAGAAAAACTTACTTCTTGGGCAGAATGGTCAGCAGGAAGTTTACAAGATGGTTTAGTTGCTTACTACTCCTTAAACGAAAGTAGTGGAAGTGTTAGAGATATTTCTATGACTGGACACGAAGGACATATTGGAAATGCTTTTAAATTTGATGAGGAGAAAAATTATGTTACTTTGGCAGATGGTTTATCCACAAACATAGCAACCAGTGATGAATTTTCATTCAGTATTTGGGTTAAAAAAGAAAGTGATACCTCTGGTTCAGACCAAATATTTCTGGCATTACGAAAAGATGTAAATGTTATGTTATATTGGGAAAGCAATACGGATAGTTTAGTTGGTTATGTTGGAACAAATAATGGAGTTGTTACTCTTGATGCTGAGGAAGATTTACCAAATGATTGGACTTTAATAACTTTAACAAGTTCAAAAACAGCAGGACAGAAGTTATATATTGATAATGTAGAAAAAGACAGTAATACAGCAGTATATACTTCATTATCGGCAGGTGGGGGACAAGATAATACCATAGGTATAAAATCGTGGGATTATACACAAGGACAAGTCAATGGTTTAATAGACGAAGTAATGATATTCGACGATGCTTTAACTTCTGGAGAAATCTCCACAATCTACAATTCAGGAGCAGGACAATCTTGTTCTGAAGTAAGCACAACAGACTTAGTTTCTTGTTATACTCTCGACGAAGTAGGTTCAGACCCCCTTGATGCCCACGGAAGCAATGATGGTGAGTTGAGTGGTGGAACAAACAATGGAGCAACAAGAGGGGTAGATGGAAAGATTGAAAAGGCATTTGATTTTGATGGAAGTAATGATTATATTTCTGGAATACCAGATGCTTTAATACCTAATGATGGCTCTGCTTGTGCTTGGATTAAAACAACAGTTGTAGGAGAAGAAGATGTATTTTATAAATTAGCTCCAATATTAGATTCAGAAATTACAACTACTGGAGCAGATGATTGGGCATTTGGTATAGATGATAACGGAAAAATTGCTTATGGAAATGGAGGTGGTTCAACTGATTATACTATTAGTTCTTCTACAACAGTAAATACAGGAAATTGGATGTTTGTATGTTTTACAAGAGTAAAATCTACTGGATTAATGAAAGTTTATGTTAATGGTATTGAAAATGGAAGTGCAACTGGGGGAACAACTACTTTAGACGGAACAACTTCAGATGGATACACTTTAATAGGAAAACAACACTGGTCTAGTGGAACAACACCTTTTGATGGAAAAATAGACGAAGTAGGAATATGGGACAGAGCATTAAATTCATCAGAAATCTCAGCACTTTGGAATGGTGGGAATGGTTTGAAATATGATATTGAAAATTCTCCTGTAACAGTTACTCTTAATTCTCCAACAGATAGTTTAGGTTCAAATACAAGTTTAATAACTTTTAATGCAACAGCAGAATCAGACGATACCTTAAATGTAACTAATATGACTTTGTGGACAAATGAATCTGGAACTTGGGAAATAAAGAACACTACAACAGGAATAACAAATTACACTCACACTCAAACTTGGCAAAGAAATATATCTGATGGAACATATATCTGGAATGTCCAAGCATGTGACACCGACGGAGATTGTGGCTTCGCAACATCTAACTTTTCTTTAAGTATAGATACTACTGCTCCAACAATTGAGATATTATCCCCCATAACAGTTATTGATTCATTGACTCCTGGAGAAAATGTTACTTTAAACTATTCAATAACTGATACGAATCTAGATAGTTGTTGGTATGAATATAATGGGACAAATACAACAACTCCTTGTTCTACTAATAGTTCTTTCATTTACGAGTTGGATGAATATACAATTATTCTATGGGCAAATGATACTGTGTCAAATGTTGGAAGTGAAACTATCACACTGGCTCCTTTAATTTCTGTAACTAATGAGACATATAGTGATACTTCCTATGATACAACTATTGAAGAATTTGAAATCTTTTTCGATTATAACTCCTCTGTTTATTTATCTCTTACTGCGAATATAGTTTATAATGGAACAAATTATACAGGAACTGTTACAACTGGAGATAATAGTGCAGTGGTTAACAGGTCTGTATCAATTCCTTCTGTACCTGCAACTACAGACTTGGAGTTCTATTGGGAGATTTACTTAAATGACGGGTCTACAATATATGTTGTACAATCTTCTCATCACAATCAGACAGTTTCACCTCTACCAGGAATTAATATCACAACAGACGAATGTTCTGCTGGAACCTTTAAGTCTCTTTATTATGACTTCAAAGATGCTGAAAACCTAACTAGTATGAATGCTTCTATTGCTTATAATTTCAAATTTGGGATAAGTTCACTACAAAATAAAACTGTCAATGGGGAAATTACCAATACTCCTTCATTCCACATCTGTATAAATAATACTATCTCTGATTACAAATTAGGATATGGAGAAATTGAATATGTTAATACAGGATACTCCTCTAGAAGATATTATATGTACGAGGGCCAAGAATTATCTAATGAAACACAAGCAAATCATACATTACATCTATTACCCTCTGCTTCTTCAACTTCATTCATCTTTGAATTTAAGAATACATTTTTAAATCCGTATACTAACAAGTTAGTTGCATTACTTAGATGGTACCCCGAAGAAGATGAATATAGAATTGTAGAAATGGCCAAAACAGATGATGATGGTTCTACTGTGATGAAAGTTCACACTGAAGATATAGATTATAGAGTAGGGTTATATGATTTAGATGGAACGCTCCTTAAACTTGCAGACCCCGTTAGGATGGCTTGTCTAGTTAACCCTTGTACATATACTCTAAAAGTAATTCATGACCCAATAGACTTCGATGAACTGTACAATATAGAAACCTCTCTTACATGGGATAAAGATAATGATAGGTTTGTATTCATTTACAATGATCCAAGCCAACAAACTTCTCAAATGAGATTACATGTATATAGAGATGCTGGATTCCAGGAAATCCTTATTTGTAATGACACTGCTAGCGGTTATACAGGTGTTTTAACCTGTGGAATCGGCAATGAAACAGGGAGAATAATTGCTAAAGCCTATCGAAGTGCAAGTCCTGAATGGCCAATAAGTATAGCCTATCACTCTATCAGAGACGCAGTAGAAAGCTCATTTGGACTATTTACTTCATTCCTTATTGTACTTGTGTCTGCTTTAATAGGGGTCTTCAGCCCCATAGCTTCAATATTCTTATTGCTTGTAGGGTTAATTATCTCTGTATTCCTCGGTTCTGTAACTTTTGCAGTAGCTATGGGTCTAGGAGTTTTGGGAGGAATCATAATAAATGTGATTAAAAATTACTCATGATAAATAAAAAGGGTTCAATGGAAGCATGGATGTATGGATTAATGTTAGCGATGGTGTTTGTACTAATCTTCACAGTAGTTGTTCTCCCTGATATGAATAATCTCCACTCAGGAGATTATGATGTAGAAGGTTTACCTACAGATTCATTACAAGAATCTTTAGAAAGTGTAAGTGGAAGTATGAATGAAAAGATTAGTAGTGGTGATGTTTCATTCTTAGGGGCTTTAGGAATGACTTTATCAACGTCATGGGATATGATTGTTGGAGTATTCCAGGCAATAGCAATATTTTTAGCAGGAGGATGGATAATGACTATAGGTTCAATGATGCACCTACCAACAGTATTTACAATGATATTGATTGGGATTTATAACCTTGCAATAGGTTTTATAGTCTTGAGAATTATATTTAAGGTAAGAGTTTAAAATGGTAAATGTAACAAATCACTTCAAAAATGCAACGAACTTGAAAGACCTGCTTGCAATTCCAAATGCAACAACTGGTGGGTTCTTTTGGTTAGGAATGTTAGGAATGATGTGGGCAATTATGGTTATTGCCTTTATGCCTTTTGGAATAGAAGTCGCAGCAATAACTGCAAGTTTCGTTATGCTAGTTGCTGGATTATTCCTTGTTTACCTTGGACTTGTAAGTTGGACTTGGTTAATGACATTCTTAGGAATTATATTATTCCTAATATTCTACATGGTTTGGCAGAAAAATAAGTAAAATATGCCCCAAAAAGGGGATTTAGTGTCCCTAATGAGTGAAAAAGTGTCCCCCTAGTATATAAACAACTTTTTAGTAGTTATTTTACAATGGAGGATACAAAATAACGATGTTTGATAATCTAAGTGCATTAGGATACGGATTAGTAACTTTCGCAGTTATAATTGGTGTTGGTACTGTTATCTTGACAAAGTTCGGTGACTCAGTTGGTGGTACAGCTAACGAGACTGTTTCCTACTTGAATACTCAATTAGGACAGACTGGACTTGCAGGATGGGCTCCAGCAATTATTGCTTTCGCGGTAGGTATGCTATTCCTTGGTGTCTTTATGGCTAAGGGTGGACGAAGAGTTTAAACGTTTTTTTAATTTAAAATGTTTGACAAATTGTCCGCTTTAGGGTATGGGTTAGTAACCTTTGCAATAATTATCGGTGTAGGGACCATTCTTTTAACTAAGTTTGGTGATTCTGTAGCCACTTGTGCTACTGACTATACTTATAATGTATCTCAACAGCAGTGTCAAAACGCTACTGGTGGAGATTTGACAGACCCAACCAACGCTGGTTGGACTAGCACAAATTACCTTAATACGCAACTTGGTACTGCTGGTTTAGCAGGATGGGCTCCCGCAATTATCGCCTTTACGGTTGGTATGTTGTTCTTGGGAGTATTCATGGCTAAGGGTAGGCGAAGTGCGTAAGTCAAGAGATTACTTTAAGAGTTAAGATAGACCCTTTGGGGGGAAACTTCAGAGCATCCCGAAGCTTAAACTCAATCATAGTGAAAAAAAGCCAGGGTTCTGGTGGCGGAGGGTGAAACCCCCTCCAAGTCATATTAACAATGAGAAAAAGAAAAATAATATCCTCCATAAGGGGAACACTCAGTTATGGTTATGGTGAACTCAAGGGCAGCCTTGCTGTTCCTGTGAAAAAGCGAACTAAGAAAAAAGTAATAAAAACTAAACTAACCCCTGAACAAATAAAAAGGATAAAATTAAAACGGTTTGAAAGAAAAAGGGTAGAGGCTTTGAAGAACTATAAAAAGAAAACTAAAAAAATGTATAAGAAAGTATCACATAAACAAATTAGAAAAAATCTCGGCTATGAAAATAAATTAAATTTGGAGGGATTATATTAATGGCACAAAGACAAAAGCGTGTTAGAGGATATCTTAGAAAAGTTCCAGGTTCTAGAAGAAAGGTAAGGATAAGACCTCATCTTCGTAAGATTAGAACAGATTATAAATAAAATGGCTTGTAGAAAATATAAAGTAAAATACAAGACTGAACTACCAAAAGGTATTAAGGAACAATTATCTAAACACACCAAAAGGGTCAAACCAAAGCGGGAAGTTTCAATTCCCTTGACAGGAAAGGTTCTTAGGAAGTATGGAAAGAGAATGACCGTCGGTGATTTGAGAAAATTATGAATTTTCATTACAATCTGGGACTAAGCACTTCTTGGTGTGTTGTTTAGTCCCAGTCTTATTCTTAACGATAGGTTTATAAACCAAATAACCTTATAAATAGTACACCAAAAAGATGGGATTCATATCAATAATTCAAAGTTCAGCAATTTATATTGTTATAGTTAGTTTTGTTGTTTATGGTGCCTATCAAGCACTCCCTTATGTTCTAGATTCTATAGACCAAATAAATGAACGGAGGTATAAAAATCGGACAAGCAGAGGTAGTACGGTTCATGAAAAAGAGAATAATTGCAACCAAGAAACAAATACTTAAAGGGACACACATTAACCCAAACTCTAAATGTATTTCAAAATGCGTTAAATCAAAAGACTTGAGAGTTATGGAATTTCCTGTGAATGGTTTTGTAAAGGACAAATATTATATACTCTCCGATTTTAAAAAATAATAATGGCACATATTTTAGTAACAGTTAAATCAAGGGCAGCTGTAGGAGATGCTGTAAATGAAATTAAGGCTATTTGTAAAGATAACTTATCTCTCACTGCTTACTCTGACCCTCGACAAGCAAAAGGAACGTTTAAAAAGATGAAAAAGGATGGTAAGGACGTTATTTTTCAAGATGGAATGATTCTTGAAAGGTTTGAGGATACTACAAAGGAAGAACTTGCAGAAAAGTTAGAGGCCGAAGTAAAAATGTTAAGAAGAAAGTTTGGAAAGTTAATGCGTATTGGATTCTCTAAGAGGTTAATAGAATGAGACTTCCAAATTTACCAAAAATAGAATTTGACCAAAATATATTTTACAACTTTGGTATTGCCTGTTTTGTCATAATCGCTTTAGGGAACCTGTGGTCATTATTTGGCCTATGGGAAGTGATTGACTGGGGATTAAGGGTGAGTAAAACTTTTGGGATTGTTTTTAATTTTGTGATTGCAAGATTCTTCTTATATCTAAAAGGGACACAACAACCACAACAGAATGTCCCTAGTTTGAGTGATGAGGATATGACAAAGGCTTTAGAGAAGATTAGTTAAGTATTTAAACTCTATATTCGTTAATAATCAATGCAGAAGAAACTAATTTTACACACCCAAGAAGAGGAAGTATGAAACTAGTTGTTGTTATTCTTGTCGTCGGGATGTTATTAGTTGGTGGTGTTTGTATCTGGGGAATTAATTCTGAGGAAGATTTAGGAAGTGGAATTTATATAACTCCCGAAGATACTAGAACTACTATTTATGAAAAAAATGATTCTGGCATATGGATAAAACAGCCATTTGGGAAAACCTCTGAAATAATAATTGGGAGTAATAATTAAAAATGGGATGGAAATTCTGGAAAAGGAAGAAGGTAAAGAAAGATATAAGTACAACAGTTACAATTACGCCAAAGGATAAAAGAACTACAGTTTATAAAAAAGATACTTCTGGGACATACAAGGCACAACCAACGGGAGCAACAACAGTTATTAGTGGTGGAGGTTCTTCTGGTGGAGGTTCTTCTGGTGGAGGTTCTTCTGGTGGAGGTTCTTCTGGGGGAAGTTCAACTCGACAAGGCCCTATGCCTGTTGGAACCACAACCGCAGACAAAGAATCTTTTGAAAGTACAGGAATAACTCCTGAAGGAAAATCATTTGCATTACAGAAAGGAACTGGAATAACTCCTGCAACAACAACCGATTCTAAAGAAGCAGGAGTGCCTGTAATCTCACGAAAGAAGTTAGAAGAAGGAGCAACACTTGGAAGGGCAGCTATAGTTGTTGATGAAGGAGGAGAAAAAGAGACTATGAGTAGTGTTGGAAGAACGCAATTTGTTACAGAGAATATTAATTTACCTTATCAATCTCAAGATTGGACAAGTAGGTCTCAAGCGAAATTTAGAGAGGGACAGCAGCAAATAGAAACTGCTGGGGCATTTTATGATTATCAAGGAATAGTTAGTGAACAATTCCAGAAAGATCCTGAGAGTTTTAGGGATGAAACTGGATTTACTGCAATAGAAACTCCTGAAGGGACGCAATATGGATTATCGTCTGAATACTTTGAAGAAATATCTCCTAGATTGGAAGAAATTGGGAAGGGTAGGATGGAATATGCTTCCTCAGCATATAGAACTAAGGAACAGAGAGTCCTCGGGGAGACTATAGATTTCACAAGCGGTATTGCAGTTGCTGGAGCAGGGTTAGTAGAATTTCCAATCAACCTTCTAAAAAGTGGGACGCAATACACTATGGAATTTGATGATGAAGGGAAGACTGTCAAACCAGAAAAATTTAGGATAAAAACAGATTATTTAGAAAGTGCTAGGGCAACCCCTGGAGCAGGATACGGATTCAACTTGAAAGAAGGATTGACTGTAGAAAGACCAGAAAATGTTTATGGCTCTTTGGGTGCGGCGGCTGTTGCGGTTCCTTTATTGATTGCTGGAGGGATGGGTCTCGGTAAATCTTTTTCTGCTGCTCTGGCGGGTGGTGCGACTAGAGGACAGGCGGTAAATATTGTTGCTGGTGAAACTCTTTCTAATTTTGGATATTTTAAAATAAAACCTGGTGTTGTTGGAATGGATTTCACAAAATCAACACCTTACAAAATTAGTTCTACCCCTGAGGATATAATTAAACTTGGACAAGCTGGAAAGACATCCACATACACCGTTAGTAAAACTGATTCATTTGGCCAGGATGTTAAATTAACATATGGAACTGTTAAGACTACCTTAACTGGTGGAACTTCGCCATCCATAAAAACATTAACTGCAACAAATGTAGAAATTGTAGGACTTGGAGAAAATATTATAACAGGTAGTGAGAAATTTTATAGTGGGGGTGGAAAAACTTACTCTACTGCATTGGAAAATGTTCCAACGTCTGCTGGAAGATATGATTTAAGACTTGCTCAACAATTCAGAGTTTTAGAAGGACAATTCTGGACAAGTGGTAAAATCACAAATATTAAACCTCAGATTGTAATCACTGGCGAGGGGCCAGTTCAGTTTAATAGAGAATATAGTTTCCTTAGAGGGTCAACATTTACAACACCTGGAAAAGAAATTGTGATTAGTGATAGTGAATTAACTTATCAAAATTTTGGTGCCCCTTCATGGACCAAAGTAACTACTGGGACATTGGGGACAAATTTAAAACCAGTTACGTTTGGTACTACAAAGGTTACACCAGGGGCTAGTGCAACAATATCTGGAACTGGAGAAATCTCATCAACCAAAACAAGATTCTGGGAGGTTGGGAAAGGGATAACAGATGGAACTGGAGTTAAAAGTTTCCAGGGCGGTGGTGCAAGGTCTTCTTCAGAATATTTACAACAACTATATTCTACACAAAATCTTGGAGGTGTAACTTCTGGTTTAACTAAGACAAGCTTAACGGCCGTAAAAACAGTCCCCACCGTAACAACGGCTCCTGCTGTAACAGGGATAGTTCCTTCAATCTATGGGGGGAAAGGAATGTATGATGTTCTTGAAGAAACAAAAGTCAAAACTGATACAAAACAAATAATTCAACCAAAAGAAGATTTTAGAGAAGTTTTCAAACCAAGGTATGGAACAAGGGGTCGGAGCGATATTATTCCGACTCAAATAACAAGACCAGCACAAAAGACTTCTCAAAAACAAATTATTAGTCCTATTCAAACAGTAATCCAAAAACCTGTTGTAATGCAACCATTGATTACGCCTACTGTTGGTAAGAGTTTCCAAGGAGGATTTAGTAATTTACCTCAAATCACTCCTCCAGGACTCCCACCACCAATAATCCCCAAGATTCCTCTTAGCCTAGGAAAGAAAGGCCCTGCAAAAAAGGTTGGAGGATTTGATATTTCAAGAGCAGGAAGTAGTTATGCTGCAGTTGTCTTCGACGTTCGGGGTAGAGAAGCAAAGGGAAGTTTTGGCGGGAAATTCACTGGGTTGGAAATCAAGCCATTGGCTGCAACGGGCCAAGCGAGAATTAAGATTGGCGGAGTAAAGGCTAAAATCCTGCCCAATGGGAAAAAGAAGAAAACTAGAAAGAAAAAGTCAAAGAAAAGAAAGAAGTAACTCTAACACAAGTATTTAAATACAGATTTGTATAGGTATCTACACACTACTATGGAAGAACAAGAATATCAAGAAGTTGCACCTGCAATGCCCTATCGAATGCCTTCTGATAAAGCAGATATTCTAGAAAAGATTAAACCAGATACCATTGTTGAGACAATTCGTAATAAGCTAATGGGCCGTAGAGAAAATCCTCAAACAGGATTATGGGAAGATGTTAAAGACTTAAAAGATAATGCCATCACAGAACTTGGGGCATGGGAATTAACTAACTTAATTTTGTCTGTTGCTAATCCAAACGTTTCTATTTCAAAATTGAAAGACCAGGAAATTAGAAAAAGGGCTTATTCAATTATGTGTACTGCAATCAGAATGTGTTTAGCTAATTGGGAAGGATATGGAATAACTAATAGGGCCCAAATTACTTATATTGCAGATATTATTTTCTCAATTTCATTTATTACAATGAAACAGGCTGATGCAGAAGGTATTAGGAAGATGATTATAGGAATTAGAAGTGAAAGTTATCATCACAGCGAGGCTGATGGAAATAAAAGAGGGATGTTTAGACAAAGATGATTATAATAACAGAAAAGGAGGTTATGAAAAAGTATGGCTTATAATTTAGGTGGAATGGGGGGGGCAATAGTGTCTTGGGGTTCTTCGATGTTGTTCTGGTCCATTGTTGCACTAATTATCGTTGCAATCTTTGTAGGTTTCCTTTATGTGAAGAAACAATTCTCATATAAGTTTCCAGTTCTGGAAGTTGTTGGAGTTGGTCAGGGGAAAGTCATGATTGAGAAATCCAAATGTGGTTGGTTTAAGAAAAAGAGTATGTTCTTCGGACTTATTGAGACTGGGGGCGAACAAGAAATGAGAGTTAAAGCTGGTAATCGGAAAGTTCAACAAGTTTCTTCTATGGATTATCAAGAAATGAATGGGAAGCGTTGTTTAATTGTTAAAAGAAAAGATGATGATCCAAATGTTCTGGTTCCGCTTAGTAGCTTTGAAATTTCTAATGAGAAACTATTGGCGGCTATTGCTCCTGCAGATTATAGAGATGCTGCGATAGATATTCTTGACGAGAAAAGAAAAGAAACTTTAACTTGGTGGGATGAGAATAAATCTACATTACTTTTGGCAGGTGTAATTATCTTCGCATTAATTTCTCTGATAATTATCTTTAACTTTGCTAAAGGAGAAAGTGCGGCGTGGAGAGATGCAATGACAAAAGTAAATCAATTACCTGCAAGTAGTGCAGCTCCTTAAAATTTTTTATTTTGGCTTTTTATTTTTCAAGCCTTTGTTCATTTATACTTCGCATTTAGATTTCTTACCTTTGCAAGATACGATACACCCTCGCATACTATTATAACAACACCTCTTACGATTAGAATCATAGAACCTACATTTGATTTTATCGAGGAGTTTCTTATCTCTCTTTTTCATCTTTACTCTTTTGTAGATTGATTTGTTTATATACTTTTGTTGATTATTTAGTTGCACAAAGTAGGCATATTACGAAAGATTTAAATAGTCTTCTTCTATGAAATATTAACCAAGATGGCACAAAAATTGGTAAAATTCATATCTACAGATGATTTTAGGAAGATTCTAAAGACGGAGAAGGATAATAAATATAAACTTGCTTACGTTCTAGGTTTTGGTTCTGGACTTCGTATCTCTGAAATCATTGGACCTGCTAAAAATTCTAATCAGGAAATTAAACCAATTACAAAACAACAGATTGATTTAGAATCAAAACAAATTAAAATTCTTGGGAAGGGTGGCAAGGAACGAATCACAGTAATCAATCCAATGTTTCCAATTAGAGATAATATGTTAAGATTATTACCCTTAAAGATTAAACGTAGGACCCTCCAGAATCACTTTAGCAACCATTGTGAAAGGGTTTTAGGTGAAAGACTAAACTTTCATACTCTAAGACATGGTTTTGCTAATCATATGATTAATGAAAGGAACTTACCTCTCCCGATGGTTCAGGGGTTTGGGGGGTGGAGTAGATTAGATACTGTTGGAATTTATGCGAAGGCAAATCCTGTAGCGGCAATAAATAAAGTGTGGGAGGGGTTTTGAGATGATACCGAAAGCTTTATATAGTAGTAGTGGTAGTAATTAGAATGAAATGTCCAAAATGTGATTACGAGTGGGAAACACATTCCAAATTAGGAATGGTTACTTGTCCAAGTTGCTTATTGAAGGTAAAAAACACAAATATTGTGCAACAACTAGAACAATCTTTAAACGTAACTAAACTGGAGAAAGACACATTATAAGTCTTTTGTGCAATGGAATTTGAGATAAGTGCTGCAGGATACCTGTTCATTGCATTGGCATTTATAATCTACGGAGTGATCAAACAAGGTAAAGAAGTAAAAGAATGGAATGAAGAAGAATCACCAAGAACTATAAGGAGGTAAAACAAAATGACAAAACTAATATGCAGTGGTTGTGAAAGAACTGTAGATGTAAAGAAAGTTCATGGGGATGAAGTTTGCAAGGAATGTAAAAAACCTATGAATGAAGTTACAGAAACAGCACCTGTAGAACAAACTGCCGAACAAATTGTAAACGAAGTTTCTGTACCAGAAAAAGAAGTACAAGAAGAAACAAAGAAGGAAGAAGGTAAAGTAACACTTCCAGTTAATTACAATTTCTGCGGAGAGTTACCAAACTTTCAAGATAACGAAGTTATCTAAATAAACAAATTTTTATTTTTTTAAATTTCTTTTTTTTCAACCATTACCTTATTCCACAATTCATTAATTGCTTCGGCGGTAGTGATAAAATTATGAACTTGCCCATCTTTTTCTAATGTTCTTAATTCCTTAGTTGGGAGTTGCTCAACAATATGTAGAATTGGTGCTGGTGCTTCTTTGATTTCTTCTTTAGCAACAGCCTTCTTAATATCCTTAGCTTGTTCATCGTATTCAGTATAATCTCTTACCATTATTTATTACCTCCATAATTATTTAGTTCTTCTGAAAGATTAATTTCTATGCAATCTCCGTCTTGGCAGAATGTGTTGTCATTATAATCCTCAACAGAACAGGTCTTAATTGTCCTAACTTCACAGGCGTTACAGGGGTCGTCGATTGCACCATAAGCATCTGCTAATGATAACACAACTTTGGTTGCATGGAGTCCTCCGATTACAACCAACACTATTATAAGAACGAACTGAGCTATCTTATATAACTCTGCCAGGCTTTTCATTCGGCTCCCCCTCCTTACCCAACCCTGGATTATCTCCTAGGCCGTTATTATTAATTGATGGGGGGCTTGGGGCCTGTGTATTGCGGATTTCCCTAGTATAGTTTTGAATAGTGTTGATATGAACCCCAAACTGCTCCGCAAGTTCTTTTTGTGAGAACTTAACCCCCTTCTTCATTAAGTTTTCTATAATTCTTTTTCCCGTTTCCTTCCTAATCTGGTCTGGAGTCTTCTTATCTTCTTCTTTATCCATACTCATTATTGCAATATCTTTCTTTCTATCATATTCAACTTCATTGAATATCTTTGGCAATGCTTCGGGGAACTTACCTCTAAAATTTGAGAACTTTCCATAACTTCTATTCTTACTTTTACGCCAATCATGGTAAAGTTGTTCCTTTCTTTTCTTTCCGAAGTAAGCAAACCTTCCAATCTCTAATTCATCTTTTGCATACACATGAATCAAACCAATACTCCTATCAATAACTAAATACTCATTCAACTTAAAGAATTTAGGAATACAAATGACCCAGAAGTGTCTTCGCTTCCTTGCAACCATTAATAACTTCAAGAACTTCTTCTGATTCTTGTTCCACCACTCGTTTGCAAGACCACCCAACGCACCCTCATCCCAGAGAATGATTTGTTCTTCTGTGTGCATCGCAAACTCTAATAATTTGTCTAGGTCAAAAAATACATTGGCCAATGTTAAAGGTCTCCCTGTTTTTGCACTGACATAAGCCCCTATGTATGCTTCAATATTAGATTTACCATAACCCTCATCTCCATCAATCAAAACGAGGTTGTCAAACTTCTTTTTCCCAGTCATGCGATTAACCATCAAGTCTAATTTAGCTTTTAGAAATTTATCCATATTGTTGAACTCTAATTCCACAACCCTTGGAGGAACCCCTGTTGCTTCTTCATATGTTTTTAACACTGGGTCTTCATTAATGTCAAACTTCTTAGTTTCTGAGTTATAATCCATCGAATGTTTCCTTTGCTCCGAACATCTTCTTTTCTTCCATCACTTTATTGAGCCATAAATTTATTTTCCTGAGTATGAAATATAATTTGTCGTTCCTTGAACCACCATTTGTGTAAGCCATCGTGTTTTCAGAAATTACTTTATTTGCTTTAATAATTAATTCATTATATTGTTTCTTCTCGGGATCTTTTAACTTCTGACAGACTTCAATGTATAGTGAATCTAGTAATTCAAACCAATCAGAGTATCTTCGTTCTTTCCTTGCTGCTAAAATTGCAACCCTAATCTCCCCTAGCTGTTCAGCATACCTTTGTCTTAAATCGTATTGTAATTGGTTTATTTCATCTGTTGCCATCTTTTAGTGTGTGATATTAAATACTGAATCGTATTTAAATACTTTTGTAAATACTTTTGTGCCTCCATTTTGCATCAATGACCATTCTACACCCACAATGCTGACAAATTGAATCTTTCAACACTTCTATGGTCTCGCCACATTCCTCACATAGCATTTTAACGAGTTTTGGAGCTCTCTGAACGACTTTCTTACTTTTTGTAGCCATATTTACTTATTGCCTCCTTTAAAGTCTTACAATCCCTGAATTTACCATATCTGATGAAGGTTCTTGTGATGTATGCTTCTCTAATGCAAGGTTCACAGTATCTACATTGCTTCCCCGCCCTAGCATATTTCTTTCCGCAACGTTCACACTCCTTAGGATATGCCATTATGCCTTCTCCTTCATTACTTCGTTCAAGTAATTATACATTTTGTTTACTTCATTGTTCGCTTTGATTCCAGGTAGCAATTCATTGTACCAAACGTAGACTTGTGCGAAATCTGCATCTTCGATTGTTTTTTGTTGGGCGGGGGTGAGAATTGGGGGGTATTTCATTGTAATTTATACAAATTACAAGGATTACAACCTTTTTTACCAAAACCTATTACTTTTATGTGCCATAGACTTTGATAGAAACCCTTGTAAAGGTTGTAAAGTTGCCTCATTTCCATTTAATTCCCTCCCAAACAGGATAAAACCCACCTAAGATTTCTTTCCTTGATTCTGTAACCCCATAATTATCTTCTAAAATTGCTTTTATGGCCTTATCTGAGGCTCCTTTTATCTTATGTTCCTTACAGTATCTCATAAATGCCTTCCTAACATCCTTCTTTGTAATACAACCATCAACATCCTCTCCAATACTATCCATACAGAAAGCAGTAAAACTATCTGATTTCCTAATCCAAAACTCTTTTATTTCTTTTGTTCCAGTAGTATAACTAAATTCTCTATTTTTAAGAAGTCTATCTAAACCATCCAGAGATTCATTCAGTAGCCCACTCAATTCTTCTTCAGTAGAAATCTTATCTATAATCTCTTCATCCATTATTTTTTTATAAGTTCTCTCTTTTTCAGGTAATTCATTATAAACACTTTCTTGTACAAATTCATAGGGGAATTCCAGAAGCACCCATCTGCTCCAAAACCCAATACTCAAATCGTAAACTCTTGGAAGTTCATTACAAGCAAAAATCATCTTAGCGTAGTTTGTAAAGAACAAGTCTCTTAGGTATTTTCTTTTGGCCGTAATTAAATCTCTACCAGTTACTTGTTTGAACATTCCAGTATCTTTTAAGTCAGAGTTACTTAAATCCCCTGCCAGGTTGGCCAATCTTGCGTGTAGTTCTGCAACTGAAGTTGAAGAAGGGGTTATTTGAGATAGAGGGATTGAAGAACAATTTTCTACACCAAGTAATTTTTTCATTAATAGTAACGTCTTCCCTTTACCATTTCTCCCACCACCAACAAACATAAATGCTTTTTCAAAATTATAATCTTTGTATAGGCAATACCCAATTAACTCAAACATAACTTCTGAATCACTACTATGTTTCAATATATCTCTGAAGAACTTTTTAGTATTGGGGCATGTAGCATCGGGGTTATAGAATACTGGGAGTTTGTTGAAGAATATTTTTTCGGGGTCAAACTTTCCTAATGTTCTTGTTTTAATATTCAAGATTCCATTTTCTACAGCTAACTCCTCTTTAGTTTCTGAATTAAAGAAATCATCTTGTTCAATATAGGTATCTGTTTCTATTTTATTGATTACGTCATTAGCAATATTCACTGTAAAATTTTCCTCTAATAAAAGTCTACAGATTTCTTTGATATATGTTTTCCCGTTAGGTGTATAAATCCCATCCTTATAAATCCAGATTTCTGACTTGATGTCATCTCTTGTTGTGTATACCGAATTTTTCTCTAGAATATACTTTGTAATAAGTTCAGTTGCTTCATCTCGTTTCCTTCCAAGTAAATAACTTTTTATATCACTTTTTAATTTTTCTATAGTACTCATCGAACTTCTATCTCTTTTTACTTTGTAATACTTAACAGGATTTTTATATTTATTCCAACTCTCATCTATTTCAATCCCCTCAAAAACATCTTTTAATCCAAAAAAAGGATAACCCGCTTCCTTCATAACTAACTTCTCAAAATTTGGACAATTTATTTTATTCTTAAATATTCTTTTGGTTATTCTAACGATTTCACTTTCCTCCCCAGTTTCTCTATAAGGTTGTCTTCTACTCCATTCAATAATATGACCTATTGAATTTTCTTCATTCAGTCCTATTCCTCTGAAAAAACTAGCCAGGGTCTCTATTATCCTCATCCAACTTTTTGAATCTCTATGTTCATATTTATATAATAAATATTGTATAGGGTATGGAAGGTATTCTCTTTCCAGTTCGCTTATTTCTCCAATCTTTATAGTATAATCTTCTTGTTCAACTTTGAGTTCATCAATTTGTTTCCAAAGAGTTTTATCTTCTATTCTTTCACCACCAATATCTACCTTACATAAACGATGCTTTCTTACTCCATTATCTGTCCCCTTTATATTCCATGAACCCCAAACCTTTATGATTCTTGGGAGGTCACCTATCTTGTCAATACTCCCATGATTCTCATACCTCTTAGCAACTAAGTCTTGGAACTGTTGCATCTTTGTTTCTACTGAATCTCGATTAGTTTCAGTTATTTTTATTTCAGGAATGGACATCCATATTTGATAACCATTTCCAGTGAATACTTTTGTTGGTGTTTCACACCCTGCGGTCATCATAGAGGCAATAATATCATCACAATCTTTTTCACACTCTAATAATTCCTCATCCGTAGCAGGTTCTTTTTCAAAACCTTCTGCCCTTACGGCATCAATATCTAAGATAACACTCCTAACAGAGATAACATCCTTCTTGTCAGTTCCATTCTCTTGTCTTTCCTGAATACCAACATAGATATTATAAGTTTCATTAAACTCCTTACATACTTTTACAAATTCATCTTCAGTTTTTACAAATTTCGATAGAGGGAATTTCTTTTTCTTAGGGTCTATAAGTCTTATTTCACTTTCTTTCTCATGTGCTAAGAATTTGTAACACCTTCTTACGTCTTCCTCGTTGAATCTCATACTTTCACCTTATATCTTTTTAACCAAGATTTAATTGACTTAATACAAGAGAAGTTTATTTCATCATCCCAAGAAAGGTTTTGTAATAATGCAAATATATCATGGTCTCCTTCATGCGTTCCACAGTTTCTACAACTGAAGATTCCATAAGGCCCTGTGAAAAAATAGTTTCCACAAGAAGAACACTTCCCGACTTGCAATCCATCTTGTCCCCAAACCTCCCCAGGTTCTCCAAATAATTCATAAAACCAAACAGCTTCACTAGAGATTAAGATTAATTCTTGTTGAGTATCTTTTACAAATAGTTCAGAGATACCATGATTGTTCTTACCTACAACCCCCTTAACCTCAATCCATTGTTTAGCTTCAGATAAGTAGAAGTCTGGTTTGTATGGAATTCCATTAGATAATAGAAATGTTTTTGGTTCATATTCCCATTTTATTTTTAAAGCATCTAGGAATAAGGCAACTTTTGTTTCAAGCTTACTTCTCATTTCAATTCCTTTATATACTGTAGGAATGCTAAATATGTTCTTATCTCCGTAGCTCATTCCCCATCCTCTTTCGGTTTTAACATCTCAATATCCTTAACTTCAGAAACAAATATAGTAACCAATCCTTTTTCTCTTTCTTCTAACATAAATATTAAATCAGATTTCTTCTCCACTAAATGACCATTAGCCCATTCACCACTAACTTTCTTGATATGTACTGGCACATGCTCGGAATAAAAGAAATTGAATTTCTCCATCATCCTCGTTTTGTGTTCGTTTATTTCCATCGTGTTACTTACAAATCAGTTCTCTTTATATACTTTACTTAATCTATTTTAAAGTGACAACACTTCCTTTGTTATTGCAAAGAGAATACAAAGGTTTATAAAGAACCTTTTTCTTAATACGGTATGAGAAATAGAGAAGTAAAAAGATACGCAGGAATGTTGGTTATAAAACTAAACCCTGCTGATGAAGGCGACCTTGGATTAACTGAGGGAACTATTGTTGATGTAGATGATATTGTAATAGTTAAAACAAAGGGGAAGAAAAAATGAGTGTAAATTTAGAACCTATTGAAAAAGAATGTCTTTATTGTGATAAACTTGCAACCCACAGTTTAACAATTAAAAAACATTTCAGGAGAACAACAGCAAACGTTTGCCTCAAATGTGGTAAGGGAAGATTTAAGGAGGCCATGATAATATGAAACCTCGAGACCCTCTAGATCTCTACAATGTAGAAGCAATGCAAATAACTACTCCTGAAGAAGCAAAGGTAATAAGAGAACGTTTAAACGAAGCAATGAAAATTAAAGAAATGAGGGCAAAAGCATGGCTAGCGAAACAGAACTAACAAACTATGAAGAAGAACTCAAAGGGTTTAAGTTAAAGAAAGTTTCAGCAGAGTGCGGAAACTATGGTGTGATTGGTACGGAGGTAAGAGAATGACTCCAGCACTCCAAGTACTAACTATCTCTGCGGTCGCATTAACAATAATCTTTTTAATAATTGCAATAATATATTTACTAGAGAGGTTATTAAAATGAGACTATCACTATTCATGAACGACGATGTAAGAGAGAACGTGTTTAAACACGTAGAGGTGGAACAACCATTAAGCATAGGAGCCACCCAATCATATTCTGGAGTGGCTAGACGGGGAAATAAGGGCATTGGTTCGAATACCTCCAAACCTCCAATGAGGTTGTCACCTCTACCTCAGAGGACACCAGGTTCATTGATACCACTCCAGGTTTATACCAATATGACTTCAACCTGTGGATATGCAGAGGAGTTAATGGACGAACTAAATCAACAAGGGAGGAAATAAACATGGCAAATTTAAAGGACTCAGCATTGAATTACGAAGCACCAACAATCCATAACATCGCCGAATTAGAAAAAGTTTCTACAGAACTTGATGTGAAAACTGAAACACATACAAAGTCTGATGGAGAATCATTTACTGTTGATGTTGTTATAATTGATGAACAGAAGTATAGAGTACCTGCAACTGTATTAGCAAACTTAAAAGCTATTTTACAAGCTAAACCAAATTTGAAGTTTTTCAAAGTGAACAAGACTGGTTCAGGTATGCAGACTACATATACTGTAATTCCTATGGATTAATATTCGTCGGATAAATCACACTAGTAAAAGAGGCGTTATGGGAATTAATTTTCGCCCCCACATATTAAAATCAAACAAAAACAAAATGGAAGCAAACCTACACGAAGCGCAAAGAATAAGTCTTGAAAGAAGATTGGATACTCTGAAGTTCCAAAAAGAGACAGCTCCTTACGACAGGGCTTTACCACAATTAATTGAACATTATGAAAAAGCTTACAAAGAATTAACAGGGAGGGATTATGATTATGGAAACAACAGAGAAAATACTCAGGCAGATTGACAAAGAAGCGGAGAAAGCAAAGAGAGAGATAAAAAGAACTTTCGAAGTTTCAGATTTAGAACTTAAAAGGATACTTGTAGATTTTGCAGGAAAATACAGAGAACTGATGTATCAGTTTGAGACAGTTAAATCAAGCAATACGGAGGATGCTGAAACCAAATAAAATGCGAACCAAAGATTTATACGAGGTAATGGGAAGAATGGTTATCGGCAAAGCATTAAGACTTGAACCCTCTAAGAATTATATCTTAGATAAATTAACCGTGGATGAATTATTAGAAATCAAGAAAGCAATTTTTAGTCACTCTGAGATGGAAGAATCTTCGCAGGGAGAGTCGGGTGTAAATCCCGACACCTTATGTTCGCAATCTCAACAGAAAGGGATTAATTGTCCTGAATGTGGACAGGAGATGAAAGAAGGTTCCAAGTTTTGTCATACTTGTAAGACCGAGTTTTTTGAACTAATAACACAATCTCGTGAGGAGGCGAACAAATGAAAACAATAAAAGGAGATTTAGTTTTAACAGAAGATACTATTATAGACAATGATTTAACCGTAGAGGGAGATATAAGATGTGAGGGTGGATCTTGGAATTTGAAATGTCAGGATTTGGATTGTTGGGATTTGGATTGTTGGAATTTGAAATGTTGGAATTTGGATTGTTGGAATTTGGATTGTCTGAATTTGAAATGTAAGGATTTGAAATGTTGGGATTTGAAATGTCAGGAGTTAAAAGCAAAAAATGTTTCGTATTATGGTGTTGCTGTTGCTTATAACTCAATGGAAGTAGAGAGTATAAAAGGAAGAAGGAAGAATTCAAAACATTTCTGCCTTGATAGTGAGATTGTAATTAAAAAGAAAGTGCCAAAGGAAATAACTAAAGATGGTAAGGTTTATAGGTTGGTGGAATGAATGATACAATTAGTTGATGGAGTTGATAGAGTATTAGTTAATGGCGACTGCCTAAAAGTCCTAAAAGAACTCCCAGAAAATTCAGTAGATTCAATAGTAACTGACCCACCTTATGGATTATCTTTCATGGGAAAGAAATGGGATTATGATGTTCCAAGTGTTGAAGTTTGGAAAGAATGTTTTAGAGTTCTAAAACCAGGTGCTTTCTTATTATCTTTTTCAGGAACAAGAACTTATCATAGAATGGCAGTTAATATTGAAGATGCTGGTTTTGGAATAAGAGATATGATTAGTTGGCTTTATGGGAGTGGATTTCCTAAATCACACAATATTGGAAAGTCTGTTGATAAGATACAAGGAAATGAAAGGGAAAAAATAGCACAAGGAATAAGTGGGAAAGAAGAAACTCATCTTGTTATGAATATGGCTTATACAGAAAATGGGAAATCAAATATGGGTGGAGAAAAAGATATTACAAAAGGAAACTCTGAATGGGAAGGATGGGGAACAGCATTAAAACCAGCTTGTGAACCAATAGTAGTAGCAAGAAAACCAATCTCCGAAAAGAATATTGCATTAAATGTTTTGAAGTGGGGAACAGGCGGAATAAATATTGATGGTTGTAGAGTTGAACATAATGAACCAATCAAAGAAACTAAAAGAGAAGAAAGACAATCTGAAACTTGGAAAGAAGGAAGTGGTTTTAAAAACGAAGAAGTTACATTGGCAAGTCCAAATCCACAAGGAAGATTCCCAGCAAACATAATCCTTGACGAAGAAGCTGGAAAGATTTTAGATGAACAAAGTGGGATTAGTAAATCAATTCCACATTCTCATAATCATAATAAAACCCCTAGTAACATTTTTGATGGTGGAACAATAACAAAAGGAGAAACTATTAGTAAATTTTCAGATAAAGGAGGTGCATCAAGATTCTTCTATTGTGCAAAGGCAAGTAAATCTGAAAGGAACTTTGGTTGTGAGGATATGCCATTAAAACATTATTTAAAAGAAAATAAAATGGGTGGAGAAAAAGATACAATGCTTACAGGTTCTGGAAATCCAAGAGACTGTAGAAAAAGAAACAACCACCCAACAGTCAAACCAATTAAACTAATGCAATACTTAGTAAGACTTGTAACTCCAAAAAACGCTGTATGTTTAGACCCTTTCATGGGAAGCGGAACAACTGGAATTGCTTGTAAGAAAGAAGAAATTAGATTCATTGGAATTGAAAGAGAAGAAGAATATATGAAAATTGCTAGTGCGAGGATTGAAGCATGAGGGGACAAGGAAATAAATTGCGGTTAAAAGGTATTAAACTCAATTCGAGGTGTTGCCTCGCAGGTCGTTAAAATGAAAGAAGAAACACTAAGGGGTAAAAGACAGTATTACATACAAATGGGAAGAGAAAATTATTATTATGGGGAAGAAGATATCAAGGAATTTTTAAGAAAAGAATTATTACTTATTTGTGATATGGCAGAAGGATTTATTAATTTTAAAGAATTTAAAGAAGAAAGATTAAAATTAACAGGAGAAAACAAATGAAAACAATAAAAGGAGATTTAGTTTTAACAGAAGATACTATTATAGACAATGATTTAACCGTAGAGGGAGATATAAGATGTGAGGGTGGGCTTTGGAATTTGAAATGTTGGAATTTGGAATGTAATGATTTGGAATGTAATGATTTGAATTGTTGGAATTTGGAATGTAAGGATTTGAATTGTTGGGA
>Ga0190344_1000267_pt1 | contig 29543 bp, 20 predicted proteins | sample 48721323_MG_FD_161662 | JGI IMG/M metagenome (GOLD analysis project Ga0190344, IMG submission 161662) | Hydrothermal vent microbial mat bacterial communities from Southern Trench, Guaymas Basin, Mexico - 4872-13-2-3_MG | ecosystem: Environmental > Aquatic > Marine > Hydrothermal vents >... | reverse complement strand
GCCGTTTTCTGAGTTAAGTCGTTTTCAAGTTGAGCAAAACTGTTGGTAAGTCAATTCGTTTATCCGCGTAATTCGTTGTACTGTTGAATGACGGGGAGCCGTTTTCTGAGTTAAGTCGTTTTCAAGTTGAGCAAAACTGTTGGTAAGTCAATTCGTTTATCCGCGTAATTCGTTGTACTGTTGAATGACGGGGAGCCGTTTTCTGAGTTAAGTCGTTTTCAAGTTGAGCAAAATCGTATTAAAAATTTTTTCACCGGTTGCTATTCACATTCAACCCCTTTGGGGTTGAGTTTATTTACCACTACCACAGGTTTCACCTGTGGCTATTCACATTTGACTCCTTCGGGGTAAAGAGCCTTTGCGATTGAGGTGTCGCATATCTTAAACACAATATTCGCATGAAAAAAAAGCCCCAAGTCTTTCGACTAGGGGCTTGCTGCATTTTGTTATCCTTAGCGAATCGGACAGTTCCAACTCATCCCTTCAATATCGGTGTAGGGCGTTTCCACTGGCAGAGGTACGCTGTTTTTGACGGCGCAAGTCTCAATGTCAAACGAATGGATACTGGTATCACTGGCTTGATGCAACGCAAACAACAACGAGTCATCCGCTAACATATCCAAGGCTTCCACTTCTGATGGAAAGTTGTCACAGGCTTTTTCCACGATGCCCGTGTTGGAGAAGTATCTATATAAGGCCGTGCCTTCGCTCCCATAGAGTACTTGGCCGTCATTATCCCAAGCGAGGCCTTCCACTTTTGCCGGATAAGATAATATTTCTGTTTTCTCACAAACACCGTTGTCAATTTGGTTAATATCAATGGTAAACAACCCTTCACCATCGGCCCAAACCCATAATTGGTAAGTTTGTGGGTGGAATGACATGGCTGAGACTTCGCCTAAGCCCGTACTACACACGGGTGTCAGTGTTCCGTTGTTTTTATTGGCTTTATAAAGATAGCCATGCGCCAAACCGTCTGCGGGATCATCACCAGAAGAAACGTAGAGTTCTTCTGTCTGTGGGTGGATATCCATGCCTTCGATGTCGTAGCCCGTATGAATATCTCCCAACGCGTTGACTTCAAAACCATTGTCTGGGTTAATCGTTAATAATTGTGAGTTATTCCGGCCGCCATCGTGTAGGGCGTAGACTAAACACGTTTCGCCTTCAGAACACGGTGTTTGACTCGTTACCCACCCAGACTGTTTACGATTAAGCCAGTTGAGAAGGGCCGGATCAGTAGCGGTTAAGTGGTTGCTGTCTAATCTTAGCGTTTCTAAATGAGTCAAATTCATCAGTGAAACTGGGATATCGCCGCATAATTGGTTGACGTGCAGATAGAGAACCTGCAAATTGGTCAAATTGCCCAACGATGCTGGGATAGAGCCGCTGAGTTGGTTACAGCAATTCTAATTTTTGAAATTGAATGAATTCAATGAGTTGAATAATGAAGTCGAGGTGCTGTGCCGGCCGATGAACTGAGGTGTGGGCTACTGGGTGAAAATCTGCCACGGCATATCGCTCTTAAGATGATGACTCCAAAAAATGCACCTAAAACTCACTCCTTTTACACGTCAAAATCCCAAGGAAAATAAAGGAAATTATTTTCCATATATTCAGTCAGTTACTCTATAATTAGAATTGCTGAGTTGGTTATCGTGCAGTTGACATAACAAACCAAAAACACTAAAATTGAAAGGAAAACAAAACGGTGATTTTAGGTTATGTATAAATCAACTGGTTTTTTAGCTAAAGAATATTCTGTTACAAATGAAACTATCCTTTCATTGGATAAAGGAGGGCAAATTTGAGAAAGTCAAAAAAACCAAAGGGGGACATTACCGGGTTTGGGTTGATGAACCAATTACCACTATTCTCTACGCAAGAATCTCCAGCGCCAAACAAAAAAGCTCACTTGTTAGACAAGAGGAATTGCTCAGAAAAAAATACCCATATGCGAAAATTATATCTGACATTGCCTCAGGATTTAACCAAAATAGACGTGGATATAGGGCCATTTTGGAACAAGCTATCGAGGGAAATCCATTACATATTGTGGCAACCACATCAGATAGAATCACCCGAAGTGGATTTGCACTTATCAAGTGGATTATCGAACTATCAGGTGGGCGAATCGAGCTTTTGGAAGAACCAGATTATTCCGAGCAGTTTATCGCTTTCGTTACCAGCTTCATCAACTCCCACTACGGAAAAAGAAGCGCAAGACGTAATCACAAGCAAAAAGATAAGGATTTATCCTGAAAACGAACCTCTATGGTTTGCGTCTTTGAATCTTTATCGTCGGGCTTACAATTTAACCATTGAGTTCATGAAGAAGGGGCGCAAGTCTTCCAGCGAGTTCAGAACTCAGATTTGCGATTGGTGTAAATTAGAGTGTGAAGAACATGACATAACTTACAACAGCAACCTTGTTCAGGCCGCTTACCGTAAAGCGTGTGACACACGCTCTGCTGTGATTAAAAAACGGATGAAAGGCGAAAAGGCTGAGATGTCTTTCATGTCAAGAAATGCACCTCAACAATATTTTGTGGTTCCAAGGTTGTCATCAAATAAGCAGATTTTCCCTAAAATATTGAAGGGTTGTAGGTGGACAGAATGTGCTCCATCTGAAGCTATAGGTCAAACAGTTATCGTGACTTACACAAATAACCAATGGTTTGCCAGTGTTAAATCGAATCAGTCTGTTGAGCCAACAAAAACTCAATCTTTATCCATTGTTGCTCTTGACCCAGGTGTTAGAACCTTTCAAACCGCTTTTAGTTTCGATTCTGCGGTGAGTTATGGTGATGGCTTTGTTAATGACCGGCTAGTACCCTTGATGTTGGAGCTTGATGCTCTTTTGTCTGCACGCGATAAGCTTCATCATGAAGATAAGTCTAAACAATGGGTTAAGGATAGGTTGAAAAATCTCAACTGGCGAATTGCAAAAGTTCGAGCGAGACAACAAAACCTCGTAAGTGATTTACATCGGCGCGTGGCTTATGATTTGGTCTCAAATCATGACGTGATTTTATTGCCCACTTTTGAAACCCAACAAATGGCCAAAAAAAGTAATGAAACACGCAAACGATTTTTGAGACGTAAAACGGTTAGGGGAATGCTTGGGTTGGCCCACTATAAGTTTAAGCAAACTTTGAAGTGGATGGCCAAGAAATATGGCAAAACGGTGATAGATGCCAACGAATCATATACTTCAAAAACCTTGTGGGACGGTTCTATTCTGAAAAACTTGGGAGGGAAAGCTTCAATTCTTTTCCAAGGAAAAAGGGTAAACCGAGATATACATGGTGCAAGAAATATTTTGATTCGGTTTTTGACAAAGGTGATAGATGTTTTATCACCCAAGGGAGCTTGCCCCTTAAACATAACTAAAGCCAGATTTTGTTGTTTTGGCGTTTTAAAGTAAGAGATACAGCAAACTGTTCAAGTTCCCAAGCGAATCAGGAATAGAGCCGCTGAGTTGGTTAGTGTACATCTGCAAGTGCGTCAAACTCTTCAAATTCCCAAACGAGTCAGGAATAGAACCGCGGAGTTGGTTAGTGTGCAGATAGAGGCGGATCAAACGGCTTAATTTTCCAAGCGAGTCAGGGATAGAACCGCTGAGTTGGTTGACGTGCAGATAGAGCGTCTCTAAATTGCTTAGATTGCCTAACGAGTCAGGAATAGAACTGCTGAGTTTGTTACGGTACAGTTCAAGAGACAGTAAATTGCTCAAATTTCCAAGCGACTCAGGAATAGAACCGCTGAGTTGGTTATTGTGCAGATAGAGGTACGTCAAACGACTCAAGTTCCCCAGCGAGTCAGGGATAGAGCCGCTGAGTTGGTTTTTGGCCAAATAGAGAAACTGCAAACGGCTCAAATTTCCCAGCGAGTCCGGAATAGAGCCGTTGAGTTGGTTAGTGTGCAGATAGAGGTACATCAAACGACTCAAGTTCCCCAGCGAGTCAGGGATAGAACCGCTGAGTTGGTTGACGTGCAGATAAAGGTACGTCAAATTGCTCAAATTCCCCAACGAATCAGGAATAGAACCGCTGAGTTGGTTACGGTATAGTTCAAGAGACAGCAAATTGCTCAAATTTCCCAGCGACTCAGGAATAGAGCCGCTGAGTTGGTTATTGTGCAGATAGAGGTGCGTCAAACGACTCAAGTTCCCCAACGAGTCAGGGATAGAACCGCTGAGTTGGTTTTCGTCCAGAACGAGTGTCGTTACATGCCCACCGCGACATGCGATTCCATTCCAAGAACAGGGGGCATTTGTGTCATTCCAGCCGGTGTTATTGTTCCAATGAGGCCCATTCGTGCTGTTATACAGATCAATAAGGGCCTCACACTCGGATTGTGGTATTTGGGTTTGGTGCGTGCAGTCTGTCGCCGCCTGTACCAAGGACGACCCACTTAAAAACAAAACCAACCCAATAAGCCGGATAAAACGGCGTGAATGGCGTCGATTTGACATAGCATTTTCTCCTTAAATTAAAAGGGGTATCTTGTGAGGCGGCGAATAATAAACCAATCCAAATAAAAAACCTAGTGCTTTTTTGTCGCAGGGCAATCTGATCGATGTAACACTTTTGTAACGACAGTCCGTCCGACAAAGCCAAGGGCTTCAGTCTACTAATGAAAAATGAAAAATGAAAAATGTTCAAATTAATTATAAGTCTATAATTTTGCGATGAATTTTATGAAAATTTTCCGGTGTGATTTTCACGGATTTGAAGTACGTTCCGTATAAAGCGTTTTACAATGCACAACCTTGGCGGTTTGTCTCAAAATTTTCTCAAACAACCCTAGCACAACCGGTTTGTAGTAGTCGCTTCAGCGACTATTACCGCTCGTTTTTGTTTACCCACTTGCCACTATTTTACTCCCTTCTTTTCCGGAGTATAATATTAAAAAAAAGTAGGTATGTTATTGAAAAGAATAGTTTTTTTGCGTTAAGTGTGAGTGCTTAATGAATGAGTCATTGTAAAATAAGTGAATGAATTTTTTCGATTAAAGGTAAAGGTAAGTGAGAGGGGTAGGGAATGTGTCAGGGGGCGGCAAATTCTAACCGTTTGCAGTCTCAATCATTTCGGTTAAAAAGTTTCGAGGTTGATCTCGCTTCGCTTGAGACGACGTTTGGCAAACATCGAAGGTTTTGCCTTATGTAAAAACTTCTTCAGTTTGCGAGTTCATGCCTATCAATGAGGTGAATTTACGAGAGCAAGCTTGATGTTTACCAATTTCCAGGAGTTACGCTGCGATAAAATGATGGCACTGGTGAAAGCAATAACGCTTATGCTCATCATAAGTTGCCCTTCGCTCGACGGTTTTTAACGACACCAAAAACGGGTGCATTCCTATTGAACGGGCAATAACTACAAGGATTGCATTTTAGAAAGGATTTTAGGACTTAAGCATTGACAAATTTCACAAAATAGGTTTTCACTGGAAATATCACGGGTTTGGGAATATTTGGCTGACGATTAAACCTAAGGAAAATGGCCCCAAAATCATCAATCACAAACCAGAGATGCTTTGTATTATAATATATAGCATAAAACATTAAATCTGTCAATGCGTAAGTCCTATATTTATAAAAACGGATTTTTGGATCAACAAAGGTGACGTGGATTAGGGTTGTAACAAACATTAGCATGCACTTTGTAAGCGCTTTTAAAAGAAGAAACTCCTTATGGGCTACCCTTCATCGCGGCGACACCTTGTCATTATCCAAGTCCAATATTCCTCGCATTCGCTCGGAATGACAAACTAAGTCAGGTGTCTCGCCTTAGGTGGATAGCCTCCTTATGGATAAGTGAAAGACGGTATAAAGTTTAATGCCCATTGTCGTCAAATTGAAATGGGTTTCAATCAAATCCTTTATAAAATGCAATCCTTGTAGTTATTGTTAAGAATTTATCACTTGAAGTTACCCGGAAAATGGGAATGCGCCCCAAAAACTTTCTCATCAACTATAGACATTGCCGAAAAAGCTGAAAAATATTTAGGGCAAAATGGCACTTTCAACCTTCAATAACTACAAGGATTATTTGCTTATGAAAGGATTATCAATATTGATGATTTACTATATACAATCCTTACATCTGGCAAACTGAAGATTCATGGCATGAATCTGAGATTTTCCAAAAACTCTCCCATCAAACTATCGAGGTATTTATGTACTACGCCGGCGGCCCCGCCCTTTCAGCCTATCGTATTGAAAAATTACTCTATAAAGCAAAGACTTATGTACCATCTCTCCTCACGCTTGAGGCCCAATATCTCTATTTTGTTGATGTTGAGCGTCCCCTATCAGAAATCGAAGAGGCTCGGTTGCTGGCCTTATTGCCAGATAGCAGATTCCCTCAAGGAGCGATTTCTGAACAATACTTACTCGTTATCCCGCGCCCCGGCACTATTTCCCCTTGGTCTAGTAAGGCTACTGATATTGCCGCCGTCTGTGGTTTGTCGGCCGTCAAACGAATAGAACGCGGCGTGTTATGGCATTTCACTGCCAACGCGCCCCTTGATGAATCACAAATCAAACAACTTAGCAGCCTAATTTATGATCGCATGACAGAGGCGGTGCTATTAAATATTAAACAAACCGACGCGCTATTTAGCCAAGCGGCCCCGCGGCCTTTGCGAACCATTAACATTTTAGCGCAAGGAATACAAGCCCTTATCCAAACAAACCAACAACAAGGACTGGCCCTCTCGGCCGATGAAATTGACTACTTATTTAATAATTTCAAAGCCTTGCAACGTAATCCCACCGACGTTGAATTAATGATGTTTGCCCAAGCCAATTCTGAACATTGTCGGCACAAGATTTTTAATGCCGAATGGATAATTGATGGGCAAGCACAACCGCTATCATTGTTTCAAATGATACGCCACACCTATCAACAACATCCGGGAGCGGTGATTTCCGCCTATCACGATAATGCTGCTGTGATGACAGGTTTTAGCTTGCGGAAGGGGGGCGTTCAGGAGGGTGAAAAAGGGGAGTTAGGGGGGATTTTTATGCCCGACACCGCTACCCATCAATATGGTTATGTTGAACAAGACACCGCCATTTTGATGAAAGTTGAAACGCACAATCACCCCACAGCGATTTCGCCCTTTCCCGGTGCCGCCACCGGTTCAGGCGGCGAAATTCGTGACGAAGGCGCAACCGGGCGCGGTGGAAAGCCTAAAGCCGGTTTAACCGGCTTTTCGGTATCCCATTTACGCCTACCCGACGCGCCGCAACCTTGGGAAACGCCCTACGAAACTCCGTCACGCATGGCAACCGCCTTACAAATTATGCTAGAAGGGCCTATTGGTGCCAGCGCCTTTAACAATGAATTTGGCCGCCCGGCCCTGTGCGGCTACTTTCGTACCTTTGAAATCGAGGTAAATGGGCGACGGCGCGGCTACCACAAACCGATTATGTTAGCCGGCGGTGTCGGCAACATTCGGCCGCAACATGTCCAAAAAAAGCCTATACCGCCCGGTAGCCTATTAATAGTATTAGGCGGCCCTGCCATGTTAATTGGCTTAGGCGGCGGTGCCGCCTCCTCAATGACAGCCGGGCACAGTAGCGAAGACTTAGACTTTGCCTCCGTGCAGCGCGGCAATCCAGAAATGCAGCGGCGTTGTCAAGAAGTCATTGATGCCTGTTGGCGCATGGGCGCAGATAATCCGATTTTCTCTGTACACGATGTTGGTGCCGGTGGACTGTCCAACGCGTTACCAGAATTGGTGCATGACAGCGGCTGCGGTGGACAATTTAAATTAAGTGCCATTCCCACGGCTGATCCCAGTTTGTCGCCGATGGAAATTTGGTGCAACGAAGCGCAAGAGCGTTATGTACTCGCCATTGCTAAAGAAAACTTACCGTTATTTAAACAATTGTGTGAGCGAGAACGGTGTCCTTATGCCGTCGTTGGCGAAGCGACAGCAGAACAACAATTATATTTATATGACGGTGAAACCGCTTTTATTGATATGCCGTTGTCGGTGTTATTGGGCAAACCGCCTAAAATGCGCCGCGAAGTCTTAACACACCCCTTATCACTCTCAAGAGAGGAATTACACAATCTCGGCCCCTCTCAACAACACACCCTTAGCCCCTTCGATCCAAGGAATAACGAAGCCAATTCCCCTCTTGAGAGCGGATTGAGGGGTGTGTCAAATATAAAAGAAGCCGCGTTCCGAGTCCTCCATTTACCCACCGTCGCCAACAAAAGCTTTTTGATTACCATCGGTGATCGCACCGTCGGCGGCTTAACCGTGCGCGATCAAATGGTCGGCCCTTGGCAAGTGCCCGTTGCCGATTGCGCCGTCACCGCAACCACTTTTGGCAGTGTCACTGGTGAGGCGATGGCAATCGGTGAACGCACCCCGTTGGCATTACTCAATGCCCCCGCCTCTGGACGTATGGCTATCGGTGAAGCCATTACCAATATTGCAGCGGCAGCTATAGACAATCTCAGTGACATTGTATTATCAGCCAACTGGATGGCAGCGTGTGGACAGCCGGGCGAAGACGCGGCCTTATTTGATACCGTAAAAGCGGTAGGAATGGAACTCTGCCCGGCGCTAGGCATCAACATTCCCGTCGGCAAAGACTCCCTCTCCATGCACGCGGCTTGGGATGATAAATCCGTCACCGCGCCACTCTCTTTGATTATTTCCGCGTTTGCGCGAGTATCAGACATCCGCCGCAGCCTCACGCCACAAATACAAGGCAACGACACAGTACTATTATTAATAGACTTAGGCAAAGGTAAAAATCGTTTAGGCGGTTCCGCGTTAGCACAAGTCTACAACCAACTCGGTGACACCGCCCCCGATATCGACAATCCACAAGATTTAGTGGATTTCTTTAGCATCATCCAAACCCTAAATCGACAAGATAAAATCCTCGCTTACCATGATCGCTCCGACGGTGGTTTATTTGTCACACTATGCGAAATGGCGTTTGCAGGGCATACTGGTTTGGACATTCAAATCCCCCCTACCCCCCCTTTTTCAAAGGGAAATCCCCCTAGGGCGGGAATATTTTCAAACATTTTTGCCAGTCTCTTTAACGAAGATTTAGGCGCGATAATAGAAATAAAAAGCACTGATATTGCTGAGATACAAAATGGGTTTGCCCAACAAACTCATTTAAGTGAACATCTGCATATATTAGGTACCCCGAATGGCAGCGACACACTCAACTTTTACCAAAACGACAAACTCGTTTTAAGTCTACCGCGTAGCACCCTGCAACGCGTATGGAGCGAAACGACTTATCATTTGCAACGCCTACGCGACAATCCCGACTGTGCCCAACAAGAATATGACGCGCTACTGGATACACAAAACCCCGGTTTATCGGTGCATTGCACGTTCAAACCAGAAATCCCCCCTCAATGGGGGATTTCACCACGCATCGCCATCCTCCGTGAACAAGGCGTTAATGGACAACTAGAAATGGCCGCCGCCTTTGACAGAGCCGGCTTTACTTGTGTCGATGTTCATACCAGCGATATTTTAAATGGACGTATTAGCCTCAAAGACTTTCAAGGGTTGGCAGCCTGTGGTGGATTTTCTTATGGCGACGTATTGGGCGCCGGTGGCGGCTGGGCAAAATCCATCCTTTTTAATCCCCGCGCTTATGACGAATTTGCGGCCTTTTTTCACCGAGACGATACTTTTGCCCTAGGCGTGTGCAATGGCTGCCAAATGATGGCACAATTACACGACTTAATTCCGGGCACCGAACATTGGCCGACTTTTGTGCGTAATCAATCAGAACAATTTGAAGCGCGGTTAGTTATGGTAGAAGTTGTTGATTCTAAATCAATATTTTTGCAAGGCCTGGCCGGATCACGTTTACCAATAGTCGTCTCGCATGGCGAAGGGCGAGCGCAGTTTGGTAAAGCAAGCATGGAACGAAAACGAGTTATAGACAGTGGTTTGGTGGCGTTGCATTATGTGGATAATTATGGAAACGTTACGGAATCTTATCCGGCGAATCCTAATGGCTCGCCTTTGGGAATCACGGGCGTGACAACACCAGATGGCCGTTTTACAATTATGATGCCGCATCCAGAAAGGCTTTTTTTAAAACACCACTATTCTTGGTATTCTTCCGATTGGCACGACGAGGAAGGCCCTTGGATGCAAATGTTTTGGAATGCTCGCCGCTGGATAAATTGACAAACCGGTGGGGTGGGTTATTATTAAGATATTAAGAGCAACGGGGTTTTAAAAACCCCGCACAAGGCTGTACAATATGAAAATAGGACTTGACTTAAAATACCAATCTTTGAAAAAGATGATGACGGTGGCTGATATCACCGGGAATGTTAATGTCAGCTTTATGGGTGATTTTTTGGGGAAAGGAATTGCCAAACAAAAGCTCATCAACCTACTGATAGAAAAGGATTTATCAGGGACAATCACCATAGATGGTGAAAAAATTGACTTAGACAAGTATAAGGCCAATAAATAGTCTATCGGTGCGTTAAATACCTGACGCAATAAGAAAGCCAGGGGCGGTGCCCCTGGCTTTAATAATACGCCCCTTTCTTGCTCTTATGCTTGTGCGTCAATAAGTAAGAAAGCGAATGAAAATAACAAAACCCTTATTTTCGGACAACTTTGATAATGTGGCACGTATTTTGAATTATGGTAGGTACTTTATCGTGACAGAAACTCGCAGGTTTCTATTCAAGGTGATTAATATTTTGCCTTGACTTCACGAATTTGAGCGCATGGCGCATGTGATGGAATACTTTTTGCTTTCAGGCAAATATAAAAACGCTTAGGGTAAAATGCCGTGGTTTACTGAGAGCATAAGGCCATAAATTTATTATGTTTTAATAAGTTATAAAAGATGTCATTGACAGATTGCCGCCGAGCGACTATATAGTTATTAAAGTTAATCATTTCACTCTCACTCCTCACCTCTCGGCTGTGGGCAAGGGCGCATCCCTTCTTCCCTCTGAGGGGCGCATTCGCTCTGGAGAGGGGGTTAGGGTGAGGGGAAAATATAAACCCAACAGAAACGGAGAAAGCAAAGATGAAAAAATTTGCGCTAGGCTTATTAATGGTAAGCGTTGCCACCAGTCCCATTTATTTAAATGGTTGTATGAGTAATACAGCCAAAGGTGGTGCAATAGGTGCTGTGTTAGGCGGAGCGGCGGGTGCCGCCATTGGAGATAAACCCGGGCGTGAGAAAGAAGCGGCGGCTATTGGTGCAGTTGCCGGTGGACTTCTCGGTGCCTACATTGGAAGCCGTATGGACAAGCAACAGCAAGCACTGGAAGAAGTGCCCGGTATGAGAAGCGTTAAAGTGGACAAAACAGAAGGAAATCAAAGGATTGAAAGCATCATGCAAATTCAGTTTGACGTGGATGAAGATCGTGTTAAGCCCTCTGAAAGGGTCAAACTTGACCAACTGGCGACTGTTTTAAAACAGTATCCTGAAAATAAAGTTGTCATTGAAGGCCACACAGACAGCAGTGGCGACGATCAATACAACCAAGAACTTTCTGAGCGGCGGGCGATGTCGATTGAAGAATACCTGAATGCGAAAAATCTGGGGATTTCCGCTCTGAAGTCGGTTGGTTATGGTGAAACCAAACCCGCTACGTCCAACGACACGACGGATGGCAAAGCACAGAATCGCCGCGTTGAGATTAGGATTTCTGTCGATCAAGATCGTGCGCGTAAGCTTTACAAAGATGAACAAGCACAACAATAATGGTGAATTGTGAATTGTGAATAGTGAATGATGAATTGTGAATCATTCATCATTCATCATTGAATGCCCTTTTGAAGTACATTCCGTATAATTTGTTTCACGGCTAAAGTTTTTCAGGAAAAACTTTAGCCGCGAACCCTTTCCCCCCTTTTTTCCTTACCAAGCGCCATTACCCTTTGACACGGCAGAAAAGGTTTTAAGCAACAACAGAATATCACCAAAAATTGATTGAGTGTTAATATACTGCAAATCCATTTCTACCTGCTGTGGAAAAGGAATTTTAGAGCGACCAGATACTTGCCAAATACAAGTGATACCGGGCTTGACTTTCAAACGTTGACGTTCGTAGGCACCATATTTTGCCACTTCGCTTTGCAAGGGCGGACGTGGCCCCACCAAAGACATATCACCCCGCAGCACATTCCAAAATTGCGGGATTTCATCAATAGAAGTTTTGCGAATGAGCCTGCCAACACGGGTAATGCGTGGATCGTTTCTCATCTTAAACAACACGTCATCTTGCGTATCACGGTATTTCATTAAAGCCACCTTGCGTTGCTCCGCATCTATATACATAGAACGAAACTTCCACATCCCAAACAATTGGCCCTGTTTACCAACACGAGTTTGATAAAAAAAGGCCGGGCCGGGTGAGTCCAAGCGAATGGCCAAGGCTATCACCGGTACAAAAGGCATTAACAGAATAAGCACGGTTGCACAAACAACGAAGTCGAAGAGGCGTTTAACTAAAAAACCACCGTATCGTGCATTAAAGCACCATAAGCAAAGCCCGTGAAACCGACAACGTTGCCAGAAAGTTGAGAAGAAACCCAGTGTGGTATCGCGTTGCATAAATATACCCCCGATTAGGCTTGGTATCTGTGTGAATAGAGTGAGTTGCTTTTACTTCAATCGCTTGATATATTAGCATTGACTTATGTTTAGCCAGATTGGGTTTTCGGAGCAAATTATTGTTTCTCTTTTTCTAAAATTACTCTACAATATTGCTAACTATTGATATTGGCTGGAATTAATACGTGAATATTCCTTATTTGTGGGCCATCAACTGGAATGAATCAGTACAACTTATGGGTTTTGTTTTTAACTGATTGATAATTCAGTTATTCTAACTAAATGCTTGATATAATTAATAATTTTATAACCGGCCTTGATATTTAAAGTCGAAATCACGTTATAGTCGGCCAAAAAATATTGATAACTATTGATATTGGCTGGACATTATCTAAAAGAATTTACATTTTGTTATTTTTAAAGTAACATAAACGTGCTTGAGGTGGTTAGCCTTTGCAAGTCAAAAAAAATGGACTCTCAAGCATTAATGTTACCTAAGCGATCATTAGGCGAGGGGATAAAGGGCTGATACTCCACTTCTATTAATAGTGTTGACTCATTTGTTGACATGTCAATAGTTGTCAATAGAATTGCTATCTTGTACACTGAATTGATACAAGTAAAAAAGTCGTCATAAGTCGAGTTGATGATCGTCGTGCTTGTGAGGTGGGGTGGTGCAGCGTCTAGCATTCTCAGTATGTTACCCTAAGCACAAGCGAAAGCGAAAGGATAAATGGGTTATCTAGCTAAAAAAATTTAATTGTACACAGTAGGAAGGTAAATAGCAATGAAGTCTTCTCTCAAACTGACACTGATGCTTTCTGTCGCCTGCAATACGGCCTTAGCTCAAGGCATCGCAGCGGGCCCTTTTCGGGTTTATCCTGAATTGGGGTTGACCCTCAAACACAACAGCAATATTTTGATGGCCCCTAAGGAGGAAAAGAGTTCGGCTATTACTGTGCTGACTCCCCAAGTCAGACTGGAACACAAGCAACGAGCCAATACTTACGCACTGTCCTTGGGAACAGAGATAGGTCGTTACACCAGCAGTTCATCGGACAATTATGAGGATGTGAAAATCTCCGGGAAAGCTGACTGGCAATTTGCGCGTCGGATTGGTTTCGGTTTAAGCGCGGATTACCTGAGAGGGCATGATCCTCGTGGTAGCACCGACCGTGGTGATAGCACTGAGCCGGGCGTTTGGGACACCAAGGGTGTGAGAGGCATGTTCAGCTATGGGAGGCATCAAGCGAGAAGTCGTGTTGAGGCCGAACTGGGACATGTTGCCAAACGTTACAAGGATAACTCGTCCGTGGTGGATGGGAATGGTAACTTGCTCGCGTTGGATGGGAGTGCGGATGACAAAAATGACACGGATCTCACGGCGAGGTTTATTTACCGGGTTTTACCTAAAACCCGTCTCTTCCTTGAAGCGACTGAGACCGTGACCGATTATCAATTGGACATCTCCACACAGGACAATGATCGGTTTGACTTTTCGATGGGTGCGACGTGGAGTGCCACGGCCAAAACGACGGGCAAGGCCAAGCTGGGGTATTCGAGAAAAACCTTTGATTCTGATGTCCGTGAAGACTTTTCTGGGCTCAGTTGGCAAGTGGGCGTGCAATGGAAACCGTTGGCTCGTTCCACTGTGGATATTACCACCGGGAGATATACCAACGACTCCACCGGTATCGGTGATTACTTGTTAACCCGAGATTTTTCGATAACGGGGACACACATTTGGATGCCACGTCTTTCCACGTCCGTAGGTTTCTATCTGGGCCAAACCGATTTTAAGGGCGACACAAGAACCGAGGCTCGCTCAGATGATAGCCAGAACTACAACCTCGCTGTCAATTATGACTTGCGTAAAGAAGTTAGCCTAAGTGCGGGGATGAACTTTGGCAAAAGAGATTCAAACTATGACAGCGACGACTACGATCAGCGCGTCTTTTTTCTAACAGTCAGAGCTGGCTTTTAAATCGTAGAAAAGTCCCAATGGGGAGACATTAATATAGCCAGAAGCCTAGGGCGATGCCCCAGGCTTTAAATAATACGCCCCGTTGGGGCTAAAGCCCCAAAGGGGCGACATTAATATAGCTTGGGGCATCGCCCCTGGCATCGCACTGGCTTCGCACTGGCTTCGCACGATGAATAGGATTTTTAAAGGATGTCATTTATGAAAAAAATTTATAACTTGTTGTTTTTAATACTGGTTTTTAGCTTGATAAGCAGTTGTCTTTCCACGAAATCATTCGATGAACCTAAGGAATTCTCCGAAGATATCAAAACATCGAAGCTAGATGAATTAAAACCGCACGAATTGAATCGAAATGGAGGTAAAGAAGAACAACTGAGTCAAACTCAACGGCAAAGGCAAACCGCACAGCTGAAACCACCTCAAATCCAAAAAAAACGCCAAGAAGAACGATACCAAGAAGAACTACAACGAAAACAACGTCAACGTCAACGCCAAGAAGAACGACTCCAAGAAGAACGACTCCAAGAACTACAACGTCAACGCCAAGAACTACAACGTCAACAACGTCGTCAACGTCAAATCTACAAACTTCAGCGGAATCCAGAAGAAATATTATCAAGCTATCGTCTAGGAAAAGGTGATTTGATCAGTATTAAAGTGTTTGGTGAAAAAGACTTCAGTGTGAAAACGCATTTGAGTAAAGAGGGCGCCATTTCTTACCCCTTTTTAGGCGAGTTAAGCTTTGCTGGAAAAACCGTTAGCCAAGTAGAAAAACTGATAACAAGAGGACTAAAAGGTGATTACTTAATGAACCCCAAAGTGACTGTGACCGTTTTGGAATATCGACAATTATTTGTGAATGGCGAAGTTAAAAACCCCGGGGGTTTTGCGTTTGTGCCGGGTATGACCGTCAACAAAGCCATTTCTTTAGCCGGTGGATTTACGGAAAGCGCCTCACGCGAGGAAATCTTTATCATCAGTGATGGTAACAAAACTGGAACACCGCTACCCGCTGATCTCAAAACTTATGTGGGCCCGGGAGACATTCTCATTGTCAAAGAATATCAAAAATTCTTTGTGGATGGCGAAGTCAGAAAACCGGGGAGTTATGTATTTGTGCCGGGCATCACCGTTAAAAAGGCCATTTCGGTAGCGGGTGGATTCACAGACAGAGCCTCACGCGAGGAAATATTTATTATTCACAAAGGGGAAGAAGAGACAAAATCATCACCCATCAACCTCCATTCTTCGATCACACCGGGGGATATTATCACGGTGAAGGAGTATAAAAAAATCTTTGTCACTGGCGAAGTCAAAAACCCTGGTAGTTATGATTATATTGCGGGACTGACCGTTAAAAAGGCCATTTCGATAGCTGGTGGATTCTCTGTTCGGGCCTCACGCGATGATATATTTATCGTCCATAAAGGAGAAGAAGAGACAAAAATACCCGTCAACCTTCATACGGAAGTCGAACCGGGAGATATTGTCACGGTGAAGGAGTACAAAAAAATATTCGTGAATGGAGAAGTCCAAAAACCCGGAAGTTATGACTATATTCCTGAACTGACTGTTGAGAAGGCCATCTCGATAGCGGGTGGATTTACTCAATTTGGCTCAGCTCGCTGGAGTAAAATTCTTATCCTCCGTGACGGAGACAAAACGGAACCAGTACCAGTTAGCCTTAATACGCCTGTCCATCCTGGGGACATTATCACGGTTGAAGAAAGCATTTTCTAGTAACTGTCCATAAAACAGGGGGGAAATTAATTATTAATGCGAATTAAGTTATTTATGGACAGTTCACTAAGGAAAAGGTTCATGCATAGTACCAATTTATTAAGAAATCTTCACAACCAATTCTTCGGCTGGTGCTGGAAAAATTGATTGACTTTTATGAGACTTTTTTATACGATTTCATATTATAAAGTAGCAGGTATCTGGTTCAGTACTCATCCTAGAGTACTGGTAAAACCTGAGACTTACAATCTATCAATTTGCGTTTCCCCAAGCAAATTCAGATTGTATAAAACGGCTCTCAATAATTTTCGGTAGCATGCAGGTAGATTCACCCACTTTTAGGAGTGCTATTGTTAATTTTCGTTAACATTAATGAATCGGAAAAAATGATTTATGACAACACCATCTGATCCTTCACAAAAACCAGCTTATCCTCTACAAAAAATACCGGCTGTGAATGAAACCGGCACGCCTACTTATCCGCCGCCGCAAGTGCCCGCTATGAACCAAGGGCCTACGAATGAAAGAAGAGCGCCCGCTTCTTATCCACAACCCGTCGTGGACGAAAGGCCGGCCAGTCAAAGTGACGAAGACGAAATTGATCTCAGGTATTACTGGCACATCATCACCAAATATAAGTGGAAAATTATACTGCTCAGTTTATTGATTGGTGTATTGGCGACTATTGTGAGCTTTTCGTTACAGCCTATCTATCGCTCAACGGCTCTGTTGCTCATTGAATTTGAGGACAAAAAGGTTATTTCTATTGAAGATGTTTATGGAACCAGTTCCTTCAGAAAGGAATATTTCAACAGCCAGTTAGAAATCATGAAATCTTGGGGTTTAGCGAAGAAGGTGGTTGACGATCTCAACTTAGTCTCTCATCAGACTTTTGATCCGGCCCAGCAACAGCCTGGTTTTTTTTCTCTTGATTGGCGTAAGTGGCTTCCCAGTGCGTGGCTACCCCCTAAAAAGTCCCCCACGTCCGAAGAAAAATATAAGGCTATCGTCAATACCGTGATGGATAATTTGAGTATTTTGCCGGTGCGAACCAGTCAATTAGTGAATATCAGCTTTGAGTCTTCAGATAAACAATTGGCCGCTGATGTTCCCAATACGTTGGTTAAACGCTATATTGAAAGCGATCTTGATGCCAGACTAGAAATGACCAAGAAAGCTTCCAACTGGTTGAATGAACGTGTAAACAAGTTACACGGAAATCTGAAAAAGTCTGAGAAAAAGCTGCAAAAGTACATGGACAAACAAAATCTCGTCAATGTCGCGGGTGTCAAAACAGTGGCTACCAGACAGATCGAAGAAACGGCCACCAAATTGGTCAACGCTCGCCAGCGATTTGTTGAATCTGAAAGTGTGTACAATCAAGTCAAAAAACTCAGAGGTCGTCGATCCACGGATGCATTGGAATCTATACCGGCCGTTCTGAACCATCCGCTGGTACAAAGCCTGAAAACAGTCGAACTGGATGCTGAGAGAAAATTTTCTGAACTCAGTGAACGTTATGGGCAAAGACATCCAAATATTATTGCGGCCAAAGCGGAACTGCAAACGGCGCGATCCAGTACGGCCAAGCAAATTAAGCATGTGATTGGGGGAATTTTCAGAGAATATGAGGTGGCGAAGGCCAATGTGCAAGCCCTTGAACGTTCTTTGACAGAAAATGAAAAAAAAATCCGCAAGCTGAACAAAAAGGAATATAAACTGGGCATCTTACAAAGAGAGGTTGATGTCAACCGTCAAATGTACAATTTGTTTCTAACCCGCTTTAAAGAAACAGATGCCTCGCAAGACGTACAAGCGCTACAATCAACGGTGGGGAGAATAGTCGATGAGGCCTTAGTTAGTAGCGCACCTTATAAACCCAGAAAGAAACTTATTGTGGCTATTAGCTTGCTGCTAGGTTTGATGTTCTCAACCCTATTGGCCTTTTTGTTGGAACATCTTGATAACACGATAAAACACACCGGAGAGGTCGAAGAAAAGTTGGGACAACATTTGTTAGGCACCTTGCCGAAACTTAAACTCAGCAGCAAGATAGGGGAACCTCGGTGGATGTTTTTGAAGGATTCACGATCGGCCTTTGCCGAATCGATTCGCACTGTTCGCACCAGCATTATGTTATCGTCCCTAGACACCCAGCTGAAGATATTAGTTATAACCTCTTCCACTCCGGGCGAAGGGAAATCAACCTTTGCATTCAACCAAGCCTTTGCGCTTGGGCAGATGGAAAAAACCTTACTGATAGATGCTGATATGCGTCGGCCGACCGTCGCCAAGTCATTAGGACTGAGTGCAGATGCCCCCGGTTTAGCTGAACTGGTGGCAGGGACACGGAAGTTTAAGGAATGTCTTATTTCTCATACAGACGAAAAGACAAACACAAAGGTTGACGTGATTCCCAGTGGCAAGGCACCGCCCAACCCGTTAGAATTACTTTCCTCAAAACGGTTTGGAAATATTCTCACAGAATTAGCTAAAGATTATGGGTACATTATCATTGACAGCGCCCCCGCACTGCTAGTCAGTGATGCGTTGGTACTTGCCAAGTATGCCAGTATGGTGCTATATGTAGTCAAAGCAGATTCAACGCCTTATCAAGCAGCACAAGAAGGCCTGAAACGGCTGCATAAAGCCAACGCGCCCGTAGCGGGTGTTGTTTTAAATCAGGTGGATACCAAGAAATCGGGCAAATATTATTATTATAAATATGGCTATTACAAAAAACGTGGGTACGGCGGCGGCTATGGCGGCGGCTATGGTGGCGGCTATGGTGGCTATGGTGGCGGTTATGGTGGCGGCTATGGTGGCTATGGCGGCCACGGCGGCTACTACGGCAGCTACGGTACTTACGGTAGTTAAGGCTCAATTGTCTGAATCAGAATTAAATAACGCAACTACAGGCCGATTCGTTATAATAAAACGCAACTACAAGGATTCGTTATAATAACGGATTAAAAAACGCAACTACAAGGATTCGTTGTAATAACGGATAAACGCAACTACAAGGATTACTTGCGTAATGATTGGATTTGATTAAGAAGGAGGTTTTTGAACTATAAAACCCAAATACCGCCACGCTTTAATCCGTTATTATAACGAATCCCTGTAGTTACACGTCCCAAGTAAAAACATGATTGACTTACACTGCCACCTGCTACCCGGCATAGATGATGGCGCTAGCAACATGGGAGAATCCCTTGCACTGGCCGATATAGCCTATACCAATGGTATCAAAAAATGCATTGTCACCCCACATATCAATCCCGGCCGTTATGACAATGATATCACCACCATTCGCGCCGCCTTTACCGCATTCCAACAAGCACTACAAGAAAATAATATTCCACTTCAAGTGGGAATGGCGGGCGAAGTCAGAATTTGCCCAGAAATTATGGGGATGATAGAACAAAACCGTATCCCATTTTTGGGCAGCTTGGACGGCTATCGTATTATGTTATTGGAAATGCCCTACAACCAAATACCGCTGGGCAGTGACAAAATGGTGCGTTGGCTGCTTAACAGAAAAATCCGCCCAATGATTGCCCACCCGGAAAGAAACGGCGAGATTGTGCGTCATCTGGAAAGCATTTATCCGTTTATTGAACTTGGCTGCTTACTACAAATCACCGCCAGCTCCATAGCAGGGTATTTTGGGCTCCAGCTACAACAACGGGCACAACAAATGTTGGAAATGGGATGGGTTAGTGTCATCGCTTCAGACGCTCACAACCAAAACCATCGTCCACCTGACTTAGAAAGTGGACGGGTAGCCGCGGCACAAATTGTTGGAGAAAGAGCGGCGTGGACTATGGTGCATGACACCCCAGAGCAGATTACTCAAGAAAAGTTCACTGAAAATGCGAATTAAGAATGAAAAATGAAAAAGGTATAATAGAGTTGTTGCAAATTAAGCCATGAGCTAAAGCTCATGGCTTAAAGCTCAAGTACCCTAAAGGGTACTAAAACCAAATAATATTAGGTAATACAATAACTTATGCTTTTTTAATCGACTTTTCATTCCTGAGCGTTACAAACTAGCAAATAATGACTGCCATAAAACTTACCGAAATTTTAAACTTTCAATGGGTTAGTAGGGGCATATCACAAAACCATTCTAAAGTCATCAAGCAAGCCATAGTGGTTGCTTTAATGGGCCTCCACCTGTGGCTGATTTATATCGCAGCTTCGTGGGGGCTGGCCGATTTATTCGCCAAACAAGCCCGCTACGACATGCAGCAATGGGAGGATCAAGCGTTAACAACAGACTCTTGGAAGTCAATCCACGCCACGCTGACTTGGGCACAGTCTTTTGAGCCAGATCATCCAGACTTGTTAGAATCTACGGGGCAAGCATACTATTTACTCTATCGTTCGGGCGTTATGACGGCCGCGGAACAACTGATGGCGCTTCAACAAGCGTTGGACTACTACTTGAAAGCGGCCAAACAAAGGCCCGTTTCAGCTTATACATGGGCCAATATTGCCATTCTCAAATCTCGATTGGGCCAATACGATGCACAATTTCTAGCGGCACTAGAGTCGACCGCGGTTTTAGGGCCATGGGAACCTTTTGTACAACGTGCAGTGGCGGATGTTGGCTTAGCCGCGTGGTATAAATTCCCCAAAAAGGGCCGCAAAAAGGGCCGCAAAATTGTGTTTGCGGCGATTGAGCGGGGAATGCACAAACAAGCCCACTTAATGAGTACACTCATCAAAAGACACCGACGTGAATTTATGGTGTGTGCCTATCGTGGTGGGCATACAACAAGACTGGCCGACTTTTGCCAATAATATTTTTAGATCGATATTCGTACCAAAAAGGCTTTAGCCCCAAAGGGGCGTATTATTAAAGCCTGGGGCATCGCCCCAGGCATCGCCCAATGCCATTAAGTTAAAGGCTTTGCACGTGGGATTGCCCCTACAAACCGTTATGTAATGTAGGGGCAATCCTTTATGGTTGCCCACACCCAAAAGAATAAACGAGAAAGAGCCTTTGGTAAAGCCGTTGTCTCAAAGCTAAAGTCCCCTAAAGGGGACTGGTAAATTCAGGATTTTTTTCAGAAGCAAACGATATGGCATTGAGTCTTCAGTGCCCTTTAGGGCACTTCAGCTATTAGACGACGGCTTTACCAAAGGCGGGGGGATTATTTGTTTCTAATTCCTTAACTTAATGGCATTGGGGCATCGCCCTAGGTTTCAAGAGATTTTTCAACCCTTAATTCGCACTGATAACTGATAACTGATAACTGATAACTAACATGATCCTTCATCACGGTGGCCTACAAGGCGTAACGGGTTCATGCCATGAATTGCGCGTGGATAATGCGGGAATCTTGGTAGACTGTGGCCTTTTTCAAGGCGATGATCATTCAACTCATGGTATTGACAGCGCCCATGCAAAACAATTGAACATTGATTTTGCGGTTGATCACATTAAAGCCTTGATCGTCACACATGCCCATATTGATCACATTGGACGCATTCCCTATTTGCTGGCTGCCGGCTTTCACGGGCCAATTTATTGTAGCCAAGCCACCGCTTTGCTTTTGCCCTTAATGTTGGAAGATGCCGTTAAAATAGGTTTGACGAGCAACCGGCGTTTGGTTAAACGCTTGATTAATAAAATTGAACAGAGTATCATTTCAATTTCATATCAGCGCTGGGAGACAATTGAACTCACCCCTCAAGTCCAATTTAAAATAAAATTTAAACCGGCCGGTCATATTCTTGGTTCAGCCTACGTGGAATGTGATACCCATTTTACGAATGGACAAAAACAGCGGGTTATATTTTCAGGTGATCTAGGTGCCCCTTATGCACCACTGATCCCGGCCCCCAAATCACCTTATGCCTGTGACACTTTAGTCTTAGAAAGCACTTATGGAGACAGAAGCCACCCCAACCGAAAACAACGCCGGCAAGTTCTCAAACAAATCATTGAACGCTGCGTGCGAGATAAAGGGGCCGTGCTGATCCCGGCCTTTAGTCTGGGCCGAACTCAAGAATTACTCTATGAGTTTGAACAAATTATCCACCGCCATAAGCGTTGGGATGAGATAGAAATCATTATTGACTCACCCTTGGCTAATCGCTTGACAGAAGTTTATAAACAACTAAAACCTTTGTGGGATAAAGAAGCACGCAGAACGCTACAACAAGGCCGTCATCCATTATCCTTTGAACAACTCCTCACCATCAACGACTGGCAAACGCATCAACGCACCGTCAACTACTTACAAAAAACGGCACGTCCGGTTATCGTCATTGCCGCCAGCGGAATGTGCAACGGTGGACGGATAGTTAATTACCTCAAAGCCTTAATAGAAGACAAACGCACAGACATTCTATTTGTGGGCTACCAAGGGCAAGGCACGATTGGGCGTACTATCCAAAAATACGGCCCAGACAACGGCTGGGTGGAAATTGAAGGCCAGCGTTATACCATCAACGCCCAAGTTCACACCATTAGTGGCTACTCCGCCCATGCCGATCAACAGAATTTAATCAACTTTGTCAAACGCATGCGCCACAAACCCAAAGAAATCCGCCTAGTGCATGGTGACGAAAAAGCCAAACAAATGCTGGCTAAACAATTAGCAAAAGTTTGTCCGCAACAAATACCGATTATTATCCCAAAAGCCAAAGGCGTTGCCCCAAGAAAAGCCCCAAGGTAATTGAGTACAACGAAACGCAGTGACGAAACGTCAATTGCGCGGATAAACGAATTGCCGTTTTTAAATCCTTTATTATAACGAATCCCTGTAGTTAATAGGATTTGGGGGCCATGAAACGTTTTGAATGATTTCAAATTAATATAAGGCCCACAAATTCTTCAACACAGAGACACGGAGTTTCACAGAGTTTCACAGAAAAAGCTAATTTAATTAATAATGACTCATAAAAAAATAAAAATAGCCCTAATCGGCTGTGGCAGGATTTCCGCCAAACATTTTGAAGCTATAAAAACGCACAATGACAGTTTAGAACTCGTTGCGGTTTGTGATAGCAATCCAATAGCGCTCGAAAAAGCAACTCAAGAAAGCGGCGTTAGTGGCTACTCTAATCTTGATACACTCTTGAAAAATACTGAGCTTGATTTAGCCGCTATTTGTACGCCTAGTGGTCTCCATGCTCAACAAGTGATCCAATGTGCCCAAGCTGGCTGCCACGTTATGACAGAAAAACCCATGGCAACTCGTTGGAAAGACGGTTTACAAATGGTCAAAGCCTGTGATGACGCTAGTGTTCACTTTTTTGTGGTCAAACAAAACCGCCGTAATGCCACCATTCAACTTCTAAAAAAGGCCATTGATAAAGGCCGCTTTGGCAAAATATACCTGGTACATATCAACGTTTTTTGGACACGCCCACAAGCCTATTATGACAGTGCCAAATGGCGTGGCACTTGGGAATTTGACGGTGGTGCGTTGATGAACCAAGCCAGCCATTATGTCGATTTGTTAGATTGGCTGATTGGCCCAGTAGAAAGTGTCCAAACCATGACGGGCACCTTGGCACGCAACATTGAAGTTGAAGACACCGCCGTGATGAATGTCCGTTGGCGTTCTGGGGCGGTGGGTTCCATGAGTGTCACCATGCTCACTTACCCAAAAAACCTTGAAGGCTCAATAACCATTATTGGTGAAAAAGGCACAGTGCGTGTAGGTGGTGTGGCCGTGAATGAAATACAGCACTGGGAATTTGCCGAACCGGATGAGGATGATAAAAAAATCCATGATGCCAATTATGAAACCACTTCTGTCTATGGTTTTGGTCATCCTTTATATTATGAAAATGTGATTAAAACGCTACAGGGTGAGGCGGAGGCCGAAACGGACGGGCGAGAAGGCTTACGTTCTTTAGAGTTATTAATTGCCGCTTACCTATCTGCACGGGATGGACGTACTGTGCCTTTACCGTTAGAATATTGATGAATTATTTTACTCACGAAACCGCCATTGTTGATAACGGTGCCCAAATTGGCACCGGCACCCGTATCTGGCATTGGGTGCATATTTGTGCAGGTGCCGTTATTGGTGAACGTTGCAGCTTGGGACAAAATGTATTTGTAGGCAATCAAGTCATTATTGGCAACAACGTCAAAATTCAAAATAACGTCTCCGTATATGATAACGTTACGTTAGAAGATGACGTATTTTGCGGCCCCAGCATGGTTTTTACCAATGTTTACAATCCTCGTTCAGCAGTGTCTCGTAAAGATGAATACCGAAAGACACGGGTTAAACACGGTGCCACTCTTGGCGCAAATTGCACAATTATTTGTGGTTATACCATTGGTCAATATGCCTTTATAGGGGCTGGTAGCGTTGTCAACCGTGATGTGCCGGATTTTGCACTGATGGTGGGTGTGCCAGCACGTCAAATTGGCTGGATGAGTTGTCATGGAGAACGTTTAAATTTACCCTTGACTGGCACTGGAGAAAGCACTTGCCCTCATACGGGTACACGTTATCAGTTGAAAAATGGTCTTTGTTATCAGTTAGACAATAGAGTTGTTGCAAATTAAATCGCCATGAGCTAAAAGCGACAGGAGGCTCAAGCCGACTCAGGAATGAAAAGTACCGATGTTTATTATTTGTGATTAAAAAATTATAAGTTATTGTCTTACATAATATTATTTGGTTTTAGTGCCCTTTAGGGTACTTGAGCTTTAAGCCATGAGCTTTAGCTCATGGCTTAATTTGCAACTCTAATTAAATGAAACAAATTGCCATCATTGGCGGTGGTATCAATGGTTTATGTTCAGCCTGGGCAATAGCAAAAGCCGGTTATAGTGTCACGTTGTATGAACGTAACCAAATTATGCAAGCCACCAGTGCTGCCTCTACAAAGTTGTTGCACGGTGGATTGCGGTATCTGGAGCAAGCTCAATTTCGCTTAGTGCGTGAAGCGTTGACGGAACGGGCGTGGTGGTTATCACACGTACCAGAAATAACCCAACCGGTTGAATTGATTTTGCCCGTGTATGAAAATACTCAACGCTCTCGTTGGTTACTCAAAATGGGCCTGTGGTTGTATGATCGGCTTGCTGGTTGTGATAATATTGCCCCCCATCGTTGGTATCGTGCGTCAGACTTACGTCGTTTGGCACCCACCCTAAAATCTCAAGGTTTACGAGGTGGCTTTGTTTTCTATGATGGGCAAATGGATGATTACAGACTGGGGCTTTGGGTGGCTGAACAAGCAAAAACGCTGGGTGTAAAAATTCTTGAACAACAAGCCGTTAAACGAATTTATCTTAATGGTACTTTGGAAATAGCCACTGATAAAAAACAATACGATGCCATTATAAATGTTGCAGGGCCTTGGACTGTTTCTCTGTTGACTGACAGCCAACTTCCAAGCGCATATCAATTAGATTTAGTACGTGGCAGCCACATTTTATTTGACAATCCTTTGGAGCGTGGCTATTTTTTACCAGTACCCGGTGAACCGAGAATTTGTTTTGCGTTGCCTTATCAAGGCCAAACCCTAGTAGGTACAACGGAAGTCAGACAAACCTTGGAACAACCAATCACATGCAGTGAGGCAGAAGCCAAATATCTTGTTAACGTCTACAATGCCTATTTTACGGATTCAAAGTCTGTTGATGACATTGATGAAACATTTTCAGGGGTACGGCCACTAATCCACTGTGCTACAGATGCTTATAAAACTACACGAGAATATGCACTAGAAACTCAAGGGCGTATAGTGACGGTATATGGTGGCAAATGGACAACGGCGCGTGCGTTGGGACAAAAAGTGGCAAATGCCGTACCAATCATACAATAGTTAAGGGCAACCATAAAGGATTGCCCCTACAAGAATAAACGATATTGTAGGGGCAATCCCTTGTGGTTGCCCCCTTGTGGTTGCCCCCTTGTGGTTGCCTTCAATGAAAAGCTTAACAAATACAGATACGCTGTAAAACCGGAGCATAAATCAGTATGAATGTTGAAGTCAGATGGCAAAACGGTGCGTTGATACCCTTATACCCAATTCAATTTCGTCATCAGGTTATAGTTATTATCGTGCCTGATGAGGAAATAGAGCAAGTGCTTGTAGAAACCTCTGATCCGCTTGAGAGTGTTAAAGATGAATCACTCAAGCAAATGATTATGAAAATGAGAAGAATTCGGGGACCCAAAAAACCCCAAAAAAATGATTTTCATCATGGATTGACAGATAATGAACTTTTTGCAGAAGGATTGAAAAAAAGTGGGAAATATGACTTATGAATGATATTCTTCTGGATGTGAATATTGTGGTGGATATATGTACTGAAAGATCGCCACATTTCTCGTCAAGTCTTGAAGTGATTTGTAAAGCGAAACAACAAAAACATCGCGTTTGGCTTTATGTTGGTAGCGTGCAAACGCTTGAGTATGTGATTGCTGCTGAACTTCAAAGACAAGACGAAGAACCAAGTTTTGCCAATTGTCTTATTAATGCACGTAAATTATTAGAAATTTTTACCAAAGACAAACAATGGTTGGCAGCCCTTGCACAAGAAGGGGACGTTTTTACCGACAATGATCCTGAAGATGCCCAGTTCTATAAAGCTGTCCAACGTTTGGGTACGGATGCGCGTATTGTCTCCCGTGATAAGAAAATGCTCGAACGTGGAGAGTATGCCATCAGCGTAACAGAATACCTTTTATTAACTGAAACAAAGCCACCAATTAATTTTATTGACCTCAAAACCCAACAAAACCAAAACCGTTTCCAATTAGAAAAAAATATCCACAAAGTTCTCCATCACGGCAAATACATCATGGGGCCGGAAATCCAAGAACTAGAACAAAAACTAGCCAACTATATTGGCGTAAAACACAGCCTTACCATTTCCAGTGGCACTGATGCTCTACTTATAGCCATGATGGCATTGGGCGTTGGGCATGGCGATGAAGTCATTACCACCCCTTTCAGTTTTATTGCTACGGCGGAAACCATTGTGTTATTGGGAGCTAAACCCATCTTTGTTGACATTGATTCACGCACTTATAATATAGAACCAAGCCAAATTGAGGCCGCAATCACTCCAAAAACTAAAGCCATTTTAGCCGTTTCACTGTATGGACAATGCGCTGACTTTGATACCATTAATGCTATTGCCCAAAAACACAACCTCCCGGTAATTGAAGACGCTGCCCAAAGCTTTGGAGCGACTTATAAAGGACGCAAATCTTGTGGCTTATCCACGATAGGCTGCACCAGTTTTTTCCCTTCTAAACCATTAGGTTGTTATGGAGATGGTGGCGCGTGCTTTACAAATGACGATGAATTAGCTAAAATAATGCGCGAAATTCGAATACATGGACAAGATAAACGTTATCACCATGCGCGTATTGGCATTAATGGGCGTATGGATACGTTGCAAGCCGCTATTGTATTGGCTAAATTTGCGATATTTCCACAAGAAGTCGAAGCGCGTAGTCGTATTGGACAAGCTTATACTGAAGCATTAAAAGATATTGTTATAACACCCTATATAGAACCCCATAATACCAGCGTTTATGCCCAATATACGATACAAGTTGAGAATCGTGACGATTTACAAAATCAATTAAAAGAACAAAGCATTCCCACCGCTGTTCATTATCCTATACCCCTAAATAAGCAACCAGCCTTTGCTCGTAGGGGCAATCCTTTATGGTTGCCCCTGACTGCGGCTGAAAAAGTGGCTGAAAGAGTGATGAGTTTGCCGATGCACCCTTATTTGACGGAGATTGAACAAACCCACATTTGTAAAACTATTCAACACACTGTGGTACTCTGTGATACCCTGTGAACTCCATGTTGAAAAAATTCTTCAACACAGAGACACGGAGTTACACGGAGTTTCACAGAGAAATCCTTTGGCTTTATGACTCTCTCTGTGGTACTCTGTGAACTCAGTGTTGAAAAAATTCTTCAACACAGAGACACCGAGTTACACCGAGTTTCACAGAGAAATATTTTGGCATTATGACTCTCTCTGTGGTACTCTGTGAACTCAGTGTTGAAAAAAAAAGCTTTTACAAACTGATAGGTGCTAAGGAATATGGCAGCGCGTGCTTTACAACTGATGATAAATTAGATAAACTAATGCGCGAAATTCGAGTGCATGGACAAGATAAACGTTATCACCATGCGCGTATTGGCATTAATGGGCGTATGGATACGTTGCAAGCGGCTATTGTCTTGGCTAAATTTGAAAATTTTCCACAAGAAGTCGAAGCGCGTAGTCGTATTGGACAAGCTTATACTGAAGCATTAAAAGATATTGTTATAACACCCTATATAGAACCCCATAATACCAGCGTTTATGCCCAATATACGATACAAGTTGAGAATCGTGACGATTTACAAAATCAATTAAAAGAACAAAGCATTCCCACCGCTGTTCATTATCCTATACCCCTAAATAAGCAACCAGCCTTTGCTCGTAGGGGCAATCCTTTATGGTTGCCCCTGACTGCGGCTGAAAAAGTGGCTGAAAGAGTGATGAGTTTGCCGATGCACCCTTATTTGACGGAAGTGGAACAACTGAGAATAATTGAATCCCTAGCTAGTACAACGAATTACGCGGATTGAGTACAACGAATTGCGCGGATTGAGTACAACGAATTACGCGGATAAACGAATTAATCTTATACCAAGGGCAACCATAAAGGATTGCCCCTACATGCCCATTAGATATTGTAGGGGCAATCCCTTGTGGTTGCCCCTCCCTTGTGGTAGCCCTTGGATTTGGGGGCCATAAAACGATTTGAACAATTAAGTACAGCGAATTGCGCGGATTGAGTACAACGAATTACGCGGATAAACGAATTAATCTTATACCAAGGGCAACCATAAAGGATTGCCCCTACATGCCCATTAGATATTGTAGGGGCAATCCCTTGTGGTTGCCCCTCCCTTGTGGTAGCCCTTGGATTTGGGGGCCATAAAACGATTTGAACAATTAAGTACAGCGAATTGCGCGGATTGAGAACAACGAATTACGCGGATAAACGAATTAATCTTATACCAAGGGCAACCATAAAGGATTGCCCCTACATGCCCATTAGATATTGTAGGGGCAATCCCTTGTGGTTGCCCTTCCCTTGTGGTTGCCCTTCCCTTGTGGTTGCCCTTCCCTTGTGGTTGCCCTCCCTTGTGGTTGCCCCTCCCTTGTGGTTGCCCCTCCCTTGTGGTTGCCCTTGGATTTGGGGGCCA
>Ga0190344_1000264_pt1 | contig 29699 bp, 31 predicted proteins | sample 48721323_MG_FD_161662 | JGI IMG/M metagenome (GOLD analysis project Ga0190344, IMG submission 161662) | Hydrothermal vent microbial mat bacterial communities from Southern Trench, Guaymas Basin, Mexico - 4872-13-2-3_MG | ecosystem: Environmental > Aquatic > Marine > Hydrothermal vents >... | reverse complement strand
CACTAAAAACATGTGGTACAAAAATGCCTGATGCTAGTTTCTTAGCTTTAGCGTCTAGTTGTTGTGTCCCTTGACGCGCTCGCCAGCCTGCTTACCCCGACGACGACCGAGAATCAGATAGCGATTCTTGCCCCGGCGGGTACGCTTACCCTTGGCGGGCTGTCCCCAGGGAGAGACCGGATTGCGTCCACCACTGGATTTACCCTCGCCACCGCCGTGGGGGTGATCGACCGGGTTCATGGCACAGCCACGAACGTGGGGGCGACGACCCATCCAGCGTTTACGTCCGGCCTTACCGATAGAAACCTGATTCTTCTCGGAAAGGGCAATCGCACCGATGGTTGCGCGGCAGTCAAGATGGACGAGGCGAACCTCACCGGAGGGCAGACGAATGTGCGCCCAGTCTCCATCTTTGGCAGCGAGTCTTGCCCAGGAACCGGCACTGCGGGCGAGCTGTCCACCCTTGCCGGGCTTGAGTTCAACATTGTGAACCAAGTGACCGAGGGGCATGAAGCGCAGCTTCATGGCGTTGCCCGGTTTGATCTCGACCTCGTCGCCGGAAATGACTGTATCGCCGACGGCTACGCCCTTGGGATGCAGGATGTAACGCCAGTCTCCGTCGAGGTACTTGACCAGAGCCAGGTTCGCCGAGCGGTTGGGATCGTAGTCAATGCTCGAAACGACTCCGGGGACTCCGTCTTTGCGACGCTTGAAGTCCACAATCCGCAGCTGCCTTTTGTGTCCGCCGCCACGATGCCGGGCGGTTACGCGACCAGCGTTGTTGCGACCAGCCGTGGAACTCTTCGCCTTGCGAAGAGAGCGGGGAGCGCGATTCTTCGACAGGTCGGGCTGCACCAGACGAGACTGGTGGCGAGTACCGCCTGAGGTTGGTTTTAATCTTCTTACGGGCATGGGTTGCTCCGTGCTTCCTTGAGAGCGTGGGGTTGTTGTAGGCAGCTATGCGTTAGCGACCGCCCCACTAGCCCCCAGCTCTGTTTAATGCTTAAGGTTGTCTTAGGCGTTTTCGAAGATGTTAATCCGCTGACCCTCGGCCAGAGTAACAATCGCCTTTTTCCAGCTTGCCGTGAAGCCGGTCTTGAAGCGAACGACCCGCTTCTTGCCGTTAACGTTGGCGGTGTTGACCTTTGTAACCTTGACCTTGAAGGCCTGCTCAACGGCGCGTTTGATCTCGATCTTGTTGGCACTTTTGACAACGACGAATTGATACTTGCCGTTTTCTTCGCGCTGGATAGAGGCTTTGTCGCCAACTACCGGTCGCAGCAGAATATCGTAGGGTTCTCTCATTTTGCTACCCTCCGAGGATTTGACCGAGCTTTTCGGCGGCGGCCTGGGTGAAGACGAGGTTATGGTGCCACATCACCAGATAGGCGTTTAGATCCTCAACCTGGGTCAGGCAGCTACCGGGGATATTCCGGCTGGCGAGCCACAGGTCTTTATCGGACGCGGTGGTAACCAGTAGCGGCTTCGCCTGCGCCTCGTTGTTTTTGAGGATGTTGAAGATTTCGCGGGTCCTCGGCTCGTTGAGCTTAAGCTCGTCAAGCACCCGGATAGCGGAGAGCTTGAAGCCGAGGGCCTCCTGGAGCGCCTTGCGACGAACCTTGGTCGGAATCTTCTGGGAGTAATCTCTGGGGTGCGGACCAAAGACGGTTCCGCCTCCTGTCCAGAGAGGACTCCGGCGGGTTCCGGCGCGGGCGCGTCCGGTTCCCTTCTGTCGCCAGGGCTTCCGTCCACCACCGCGCATCATGCCGCGAGTCTTGGTGGCGTGGGTTCCACGACGCCGGTTTGCCATGTGCGCCCGGACAACGTTGGAGACGGTTACGGTCAGCTCGTCGAGCTGTTCCAGAGGAAGCTCGATTGCGTGGACCTTTTCGCCGTCGCGATTGTAAACATCAATGCTAGCCATCGTTAACTCCGAGCGCGGACGATAACTCGACCGCCGAAGGAACCGGGTACGGCACCCTTCACATAGAGGAGGTTGTTTTCGCTGTCGATGCGGACAACCTGAAGATTTTTAACTGTTTTGCGCTTATCGCCGTAATGACCGGGCATTTTTTTGCCCTTAAAGACCTTGGCAGGCCAAGCACAGGCACCGATGGAACCCGGTGCGCGGTGGTTGTGCGAACCGTGGGTCTCTGGTCCGCGACTGAAGCCGTGCCGCTTGATTACGCCAGCGAAGCCCCGACCCTTGCTGGTTCCGATGACATCAACGCTGGCAGTCTCTTTGAAGAGAGCCACATCAACGACATCACCGATGGCGTTTTCTACGCCGCCGGCATCCAGAGGAACCTCGGCAACCCAGCGTTTGATGTCAAGGTCGTGCTTCTTGAACTGACCCTTGACCGGCTTGGTGAGACGCTTGGCGCGAACCTCTCCGAAGCCCAGCTGGACCGCTTCGTAGCCGTTAAGCTCGGCGGTGCGGATATCTGTTACTGCGCAGGGACCGACCTCGATGATGGTTACCGGAATAACCTGATCCTCATCGTAAATCTGGGTCATGCCCAGTTTGCGCCCTAATAATGCTTTAACCACGATCGTACTCCTGGAAACATCCAGCCGTAATGGCTGCTGCAATATCAAAAAATCGAGTTGTTACTTCCGTCTTCACTTTGGAGAGAAGCCGTACTGTGGTTGCACTGGCTTCCTACCGACTACCCCACCAGCCCCTTAGAGCTTGATGTCAACGTCGACACCGGCGGGGAGGTCGAGCTTCATCAGCTCTTCGGTGGTGTTGGCGGTGGGCTGCTCAATGTCGAGCAGTCGCTTGTGAATCCGCATCTCGAACTGCTCACGGGACTTCTTGTTGACATGGGTAGAGCGGTTAACCGTGAAGCGGTGGATCCGCGTCGGCAGTGGAATCGGACCGACGACCTTCGCTCCGGTGGCCTTGACCGTGTCAACGATGCTGGAGACGGAACGGTCCAGCAGACGGTGGTCGTAAGCGCGCAGGCGGACTCTGATTTTTTCGCTGGTTGCCATAACCTTCTTTTTCCTGGATCTGCTCCGGAACAGAGCAGTTCTGGAGCGGTTAAAACGCCCCACTTTTTAATCTTGCCGCACTGGCTATCTAGCTGGCTGTTTGTTACTCAGGATGTAAAAGTTAGTCCTGATTGTAAGCAGCCCCGTAGCCCCTAAATTGTCAGGGAAGGAGAAGTCGTCTTCTCCCTCCCGGAAGCTATCGCGTCTTTTGGTACTTAAAGGTTGTTACTTGATGATCTCGCCGACAACTCCGGCACCAACGGTGCGTCCACCCTCACGGATGGCAAAGCGGAGCTCTTTTTCCATGGCGATGGGGGTGATCAGCTCGATCTCCATCTTCACGGTATCGCCGGGCATGACCATTTCGCTCTCGCCGATCTTGGTGATGGCGCCGGTAACGTCGGTCGTCCGGAAGAAGAACTGGGGACGGTAACCGGGGAAGAACGGGGTGTGTCGTCCACCCTCAGCCTGGGTCAGAATATAGACCTGGCTCTTGAAGTGGGTGTGCGGGGTGATGGAACCCGGCTTTGCGAGAACCTGACCACGCTGGATGGCAGCGCGATCGACACCACGGAGCAGACAGCCGACATTGTCGCCAGCTTCGCCAGAGTCGAGGAGCTTACGGAACATCTCGACACCGGTAACGGTGGTCTTCTCGATTTTTTCCTGCATACCGACGATGTCAACCTTCTCGCCGACCTTGATCATACCGCGTTCGATACGACCGGTAACAACTGTACCGCGACCGGTGATGGTCATGGTGTCTTCGATGGGGAGCAGGAAGGGCTTGTCGGTGGCACGCTCAGGCTCAGGAATGTAGGAGTCGAGAGCTTCCATCAGCTCGAAGATGCACTTGACATCTTCGTCTTCCTTGTCGCCGGAGCCGCTGTTCAGCGCCTTGAGGGCGGAACCCTTAACGAAGGGGATGTCGTCTCCGGGGAACTCGTACTCGCTAAGGAGTTCGCGGACTTCCATCTCGACGAGCTCGAGGAGTTCGGGGTCGTCCAGCATATCCGTCTTGTTAAGGAAGACGACCATGTTGGGAACACCAACCTGGCGGGCAAGGAGGATATGCTCACGGGTCTGCGGCATCGGACCATCTGCGGCGGAGACGACGAGGATTGCACCGTCCATCTGCGCAGCACCTGTGATCATGTTCTTAACATAGTCAGCGTGACCAGGGCAATCAACGTGAGCGTAGTGCCGGTTTTCCGACTCGTACTCGACGTGGGCGGTGTTGATGGTGATGCCACGTTCGCGCTCTTCGGGTGCCTTGTCAATATCGTCGAAGTTGACGGCCTCGCAGAGACCAGCCTTCGAGAGATTGAGGGTCATCGCGGCGGTGAGGGTGGTTTTGCCGTGGTCAACGTGGCCGATGGTGCCGACGTTAACGTGGGGTTTAGTCCTCTCAAACTTTTCCTTGGCCATCCTGATCTCCTTTTTTTCTTCTTGCGACGGCTGATGAGCCGCTTTATCAAATGGTTAAGTCTGGCTTGTCAGTAACAGGTTCTGGATACTTGATAGCAAGCAGCCCCAACACCGACTCGACTATATGCCGAGGGACGGGAAGTGTACCTTGTCGCAGTCAAAAAAGCAAGGGTTTATTTGGTCAGTTGAAAGATTTTTTCTATTTATGCTAAAACTGTTCGGCGCGAATAGGAGTCAGAGCTATGATTGATTTCGGTTTATAGAGGTACGGCGTGCCATACCCTTGCCTCATATTACATCGTCTCCGGAACAATCACGCCCACCAGCGCCCCTTCGCCCCGACGGGAACCTCTTCGTAGCGCAGGAACTGGAGGTTGTAGGCTGCTCGTCCCTGGGTTAATGAACGAACCGTGGTGGCATAGCCGAACATAGTGGAGAGCGGGACAACCGCCCCGACAAGCTGCGAACCTGCCTGGGCATCGGTGTGGGTGATCTGCCCCCGGCGGGTGTTGAGGTCTTTGAGGACATTGCCGAAGAACTCTTCGGGAACCTCGACCTCAAGCTCCATTACTGGTTCGAGTACCTGGGGCGTGGCGTTCTCGCAGGCTTGACGGAACGCCCCGGTGGCTGCCGCCTGCATCAGTTCGGTGGTGGTGGCTTCGTCGTCGAAGGCGGCGGACTTGAGGGTAACGCTGATGTCGTCGAGAAGGGGATAGCCAGCCACGGAGCCCACGGAGAGTCCCTGACGCGCTCCGGTCTCTACCACTTCGAGGAAGCGGGACGGGAGCAATCTGTCTGCTGCGGTAAAGGAGAAGCCGCCGCCCGGTTCGCTGGGCTTGACCAGAAGCTCGACCCGGGCGAACTGACGGGTGCCGTTGGGCAGGGTCAGGTCGATTTCGTAGCGACCAATGCCCTCGGCGGTGATACCCTCTTTATAGGCGATCATCGGCTCGCCGACGCGGCAGACAACGCTGAACTCTCGCTTCAGCCGCTCGACGATAATCTCCAGATGAAGCTCGCCCATTCCGGAGACCACCCGCTGTCCGGTCTCGTGGTCTTCGGTAACGGTGAAGGTCGGGTCGTCCTCGGCAAGGTTTTCCAGGGCATCTTCCAGCTTGCGCTCATCGGCAGAGCTTGAGGGTTCTATCGCCACCCGGACGACCGGCACAGGGAAATCGATCTCGCCCAGAGCAACGGGGTGTTCCTTCGCGCAGAGGGTGTCTCCGGTGCGGCAATTTTTAAGCCCGACAGCTGCGGCGATCTCTCCGGGTCCAAGCTCCTTCACGTCGGTCTTCTTGTCGGCGTGCATCTCCAGCAGGCGGTTAACCCGCACGCTGCGCCCGGTGTGGCTATTGAGCAGAACATCTTTGACCGCAACCGTGCCGGAGTAAGTGCGGAAGAAGGTCAGCTTGCCAACAAAAGGATCGGTTGCTGTCTTGAAAACATAGATGGTCGCTGGCTCGGTGGGCTTTGGCTCCCGGCTGATGATCTCGCCACTTGTTGGATGAACCCCCTGCACCGCTCCACGGTCTTTGGGATTGGGCAGGTAGCTGAGGATGCCGTCGATCACTGGCTGCACGCCTTTGTTCTTGAGCGCACTGGCGGCGAAGACTGGCTGAATCTCGCTGGCAAGGGTTCCTTTGCGCAGAGCTGCCTTCAGCTCTTCAACGGTTATCGCCCCACCGTCGAGGTAGCGCATCATCAGCTCGTCGTCGTACTCCGCTGCGGTCTCGATCATCTGCTCGCGGTACGGCGCAGCCAGATCTGCCTGTTCCTCGGTCAGCGGAGAGCGGTTGACCGTCTCGCCCTTCTCGCCGTCAAAGGTGATGTACTCTGAAGTCAGCAGGTCGATCACGCCGGAGAAGCTATCTTCGATACCGACGGGGATCGTTACCGGAATCGGGTTCGCGCCGAGTTTATCGACGAGGGAATCCACGGCACGGTCGAAGTTGGCACCGACCCGGTCGAGCTTGTTGATCATCACCAGGCGGGGAACGCCGTAGCGGGTTGCCTGCTTCCAGACGGTCTCGGACTGGGGCTGAACCCCGGCTACTCCACAGAATACGCCGACCGCTCCGTCGAGAACACGCAGGGAGCGTTCGACCTCAACGGTGAAGTCCACATGCCCCGGAGTATCAATAATGTTGATTTTGTGGTCGTGCCAGTGGCAGGTCGTGGCGGCGGAGGTGATGGTGATTCCGCGCTCCCGCTCCTGATCCATCCAGTCCATCTCGGCGGCACCTTCGTGAACCTCGCCGATCTTGTGCGTCTTGCCGGTATAATAAAGGATGCGCTCGGTGAGGGTCGTTTTGCCGGCATCGATATGCGCCATGATCCCCACGTTGCGGATCAGTTTTATTTTGTTACCAATTCTGGAGGTCGATTGAGACATGTATCCACATCTCCTTCCCCCCTCTGGGGGGAAGGCTGGGATGGGGGGCTAACCGTTAACCCAGTACAACGGGGATAAACCTCCAGCGAGGATAACCCCTGATGCCCCCAATAACAATACACAAACAACAGCCCCTCGATGGAGGTTGTCGGGGCGGCTCCGGGCTGTACGAACGGTAAAGCGATTGCTCCGCCGTGGCGGAGAGTCCAGGCTTGATCGGTCTCCGTGGAGACCTGAATCAAAATCATCAGGGCAGCTATAACTTCGGGACTATACTCTAGCCCCCTGATGATCCCGTTTTACCCTTGTCGGCGGAGGTTGGCTCCGGGCGGAGCCGTCTCTGCCATAGCGGGTGGGCTGGTTGGTGGGCGGTATTTCCGCAAGAACAACACCTGATGTATCGTTCTTTTGGCAATGCCCCAACACTAGCCCCACGGGACTGGGGTGGGTCGGCGGGTATCCTATCGCGAAGACGAGGACTCCGTCGGTTCCCAGGGTAGAAAAGGGGTTGAGGAGACTCAACCCCGTAAGACATGTCTTTAGAAGCGGAAGTGGGCGAATGCCTTGTTGGCGTCTGCCATGCGGTGCGTATCTTCGCGCTTCTTGACCGAGGCACCAACGCCGTTGTGGGCGTCGATCAGTTCCAGTGCCAGACGGTCTGCCATGGTGTGCTCACCGCGTTTGCGAGAGAACGCCAGCAGCCAGCGGATTGCCAGAGCGGTCTTGCGCTCCGGGGCGACCTCGATCGGTACCTGATAGGTGGCACCACCAACACGGCGGCTCTTGACCTCAAGGTTCGGCTTGACGTTGCGCAGGGCATCCTGGAAAACCTTAACGCCCTCTTTGCCGGTCTTGTTGTCGATAATAGTCATGGCTTTGTAGAAGATGCGCTCTGCCACGGAGCGTTTGCCGTCGTGCATCAGGTTGTTGATGAAACGGGTAACGATCTGCTCTTTGTAAACAGCATCGGGGACCAGCACACGGCGGGTAACTTTTTGTCTGCGAGACATGGGCTACTTCTCCTTCTTGGAGCCGTACTTGCTGCGCCCCTGTTTGCGGTCGTTAACGCCGATGGCATCGAGGGTTCCGCGAACGATGTGATAGCGGACACCGGGAAGGTCTTTTACACGACCACCGCGCACCAGCACGATGCTATGTTCCTGGAGGTTGTGTCCCTCGCCACCGATGTAGCTGGTAACCTCGGCACCGTTGGTCAGGCGCACACGGGCAACCTTACGCATTGCCGAGTTAGGCTTTTTGGGGGTAACGGTCCAGACGCGGGTACAAACGCCCTTGCGCTGCGGGCAGGAACCCAGAGCCGGAGACGCTGTTTTCTTCTTGGGGATCTTGCGACCCTTGCGTACGAGCTGGTTAACAGTTGGCATGAATTTTTTTCCTTGGGAGCCTTGAGCTTCTGAAACACTTCTAAAATCTGACACGCAGACACTGCTCTGTTTGCGATAGATACCACACAGGGCGGGTAGTGTAGCTCGCTGCCGGGGCGATGTCAAGGGGCTTTGCAGATACCCTTTTGTTTGACACACAGCGTACCCTTTGTTAAAGTGTCAGTTGTGGGGAGCAGCTGTCTCTCCGAAGTCTTGAATAACCCTGCCGAAAGGGACAATTACCATGCGCAAACTAACCATCCTGCTGATGCTGCTGGTTGCAGTATCCCTCGCCAACGATGCCATCTCGGCTCTTGCTGATGGCACCTCTGCCGAAACAACCTCCACCGGCTATGTGGCTCCGATACCGATGAGCAAGGCTGTCCTCTTTGATCAAGCCTACGACGGCACCATTGACAACGGCTACGGATACAGACCTTCCTTCATCCTGGCTGAAGATTTTACCCTCAGCAACCCCAGCCGTATTGAGACCATCGAATGGTGGGGTCTTTACTACAACGCCCCCAGTGGCGGCGATTACATGGTTCGCATCTACGACGACAATGGCGGCGTTCCCGGAACCCTGCTCTCGGATCTAACATACAATCCCACCCTTACCGATACCGGTGATGACGCTTTTGGTTCCTACGACATCTACCACCACCTGGTAACTCTGGATCCGGGGGATTACTTCTTTGCCGATGATGCAACGCCGTACTGGCTCGCCTTGCAGGGTCAGGGTGGCGATAGCAGCACTTACTGGTGCGTCTGGAACAGTGGTAACATGCACTATACAATCGACGACGGCAGCAACTGGGATTCTTATGGCGTGATTGGCATGTTCCAGCTCAACGGCACCGAAGACCTTCTTGCACCAGAGGTCAGCGGACAGGTTCCTGCCGATGGAGCAACTGGCGTAGCCGTGAACTCGGACATCGTCTTCCACGTTACCGACGACTGCTTCGGCGTTGATACCTCTACCATCGCCTTCAGTGTTGAGGACTCTGCGAAGTCCAACGGAGCAAGCAGCAGCCTGTCGAGTATTGGGCACACCGGAGCGATCACCGGTACGCTGGTCGTCGATGACACCGACCCCAACGATGTCATCTGCACCTTTACTCCCGATAGCGACCTGCCGCCGGATACCATCACCTGCACCGTCGCCGCTGGTCTGGCTGACGAATACGGTCGCGCAACCGCCAGCGACATCGTCTGGAGCTTCGACACCGTCGGCTCCGCCGTAGAAGAAACCACCTGGGGACAGATCAAGGCTCTCTAGGCAACGCGGTGCGTTGCATCACAGGGCTGGGCTTCGCCCAGAACACCTTGATATCGTCCGCTCCCGCTGGTCGCTCAAAGATGTGATTTTATGTAGGGGCGAAGCTTGTCTTCGCCCTTTTCAATAAATAGCCACCCTCCCCCTTTTGGGGGTAGGGATTAAGGGAGGGGGGCTATCGCTAACCAGCGTTAATTCCCCAGCACCACTGAGTGGCGGATGGTTCAGCTGCGTGATGTCCTCGTGACAGATGAACTACGCTCATCTAGTGGGCGACCGTGAACGGTCGCCCCTACAGGTACTCGGAGAATGTTTGAAATACGTTTGCAGGGGCGGACCGATTCTATTGGAGTTGGTGTCCGCCCTTTTGCGTTGCAGATAGTAAAAACTTTCACAAACTTTTGCACAGATGTTTTATAGTTTCCCTTGTCTCAAAAACCACAGGGGAAACAGGATGGACAGAAAAAGCATTCCACGCGCCACCGTCCGGCGGCTATCCTTATATTGTCGCTATCTGGCAGAGATCGAAGAACAAGAGGTCGAGTACGTCTCCAGCCGTGAGCTGGGCGGCGGCATCGGTACCAACGCCGCTCAGGTGCGCAAAGACCTCTCCTTCTTCGACCGCTTCGGCACCCCGGGGCGCGGTTATCCGGTGGGCTTCCTCCGGCAGCGGCTGGAACAGATTCTGGGAATCGACGGTCGTCGCTGGCAGGTAGCAATTATCGGGGTTGGTCGCCTCGGCTCGGCACTGGTTGACTACGGCGGCTTTTTGAAGCACGGCTTCCACGTTGTTGCCGTTCTCGATAGCGACAAGAAAAAGATCGGTCAGACGGTGAAATCGCTGACTATCGAGGATGTCGCCGACCTCAAAGCGGTTATCGAACGCAGCAAGGTGGACATCGTCGTAGTCGCCGTTCCGGCGGAGTTCGCCCAGCGTGTGGCAACCCAGGCGGTGGACGCCGGCATCCGGGCGGTGCTGAACTTCGCCCCAGCAACGCTCATTCTGCCGGAGGAGGTCAACCTGCGCCACGTTGATCTCGCCGTGGCAATGGAGAGCCTCTCCTTCCACCTGGTCAGATAGAGGAGCAACACACTGCGTTGTTGTAGGGGCGAAGCTTGTCTTCGCCCCTTGTCATATCTACAAAAAAGGGCGATCATAAGGATCGCCCCTACGGTACCGGAATAACCTCCGTTTGTGCTAGCCAGCTTCGATCGTCAGGAAGACCGTTCTGCCGTCGCGCCAGATCAGGATCAAAATCGGCTCGCCCTCCTCGACCATCCGGGTCAGGCTGGAGAAATGCTCGGCATCGCTGACATCCTCGCGATCATACTGAAGGATAACATCACCCCGGTAGATTCCCGCCTCATCGGCGGCGGAGCTACGCTCGACATCGGTTACGACAACTCCCTGCGGCACGCTGAGTCCCAATTCAGCGGCCAGTTCATCGTCGAGGCTCTGCACCGCCAGCCCCAGGCTGCTGACCCGGGCGGAGTTCTCCTCGGGCAGCTCCCGATAATAGGCAGCCAGATCGGCGGGACGCTCACCGATGAGTACGCTGATCTCCCGCTCCCGTCCGTCTCGATTGATGACGAAGTACCGCCGCTCGTCCACGGTGAGCCGCGCCACCCGATTCTTCAGGTCGGCGGAATCGTGGATCGACTCGCCGTCGAGAGCGATGATGACATCGCCCACCTGGAGTCCGGCAGCGGCAGCGGGGGAATCGGGCAGCACCTCGGAGACCAGCGCGCCGCCATGCTCGGTAAGGTCGAGGGCGGCGGCAATCTCCGGGGTCATGTCCTGAATGGAAACACCGAGCCAGCCCCGCCGAACCGAGCCGTTGGCGCGGAGGTCAGCGGCAATCTCCCCTGCCATGTTGATGGGAATGGCAAAGCCGATGCCGATGTTGTACGCCTCGCCATAGCCGCCGCCAGAGCGGATGGCGGAGTTGATGCCGATGACCTCACCGCTGAGATTGACCAGGGGACCGCCGGAGTTTCCGGGATTGATCGAAGCGTCGGTCTGGATGAAGTCCTCGTACTGCGCCAGCCCCATATGGTTACGACCAATCGCGCTGACGATGCCAGCGGTAACGGTCTGGTGCAGCCCAAAGGGACTGCCTATCGCCAGCACCCACTGACCAACCCGGAGGTCGTCGGAGTTCCCCAGCCGGGCGGTGGGAAGCTCACCATCGTCGGCATCAAGGAGCTTGATAATCGCCACGTCGGTATCGGGGTCAGAACCGACCAATTCTGCTTCGTAAACCCGTTCATCGGCAAGGGTTACCAGAATGTTGGTCGCCGCGTGAACCACGTGAGCATTGGTCAGTACGTAGCCAGCGGAGTCGATGATTACTCCGGAACCAGCCGCCTGCTGCTCCGGCATCTCGCCAAAGCCCCAGAGGTCGAAGAGGTAGTTCTCGTAGTCGTCGCTGTCCAGGCTAACCTCTATATAGACCACGGCGGGGGAGACCTCCTCCGCCACGGTGGCAAAGCCGTCCTCCATCGCCCGCAGCAGGTCAAGGCTGCTCTGTGCCACGGTGATTCCAACGGTGAAGACAAGCATTAGCAGGGTTGAAACGGTAAGCAGCTTACGCATATTTTCCTTTTCGTTTGAGGCTTTTGGGGTTGAAGAGCTTCCCTGCCTATACGGAGACGGTTGGGGTGATGTTCCCGTAGGGGTGTCGGTAAGGTTTACGCCGTAGGGGCGTATTGCATACGCCCTTTTCTAATGCGAAACTGTAGGGGCAGACCCCTGTGCCTGCCCTTTTTCAATTTGACGAGGGGCAACCACGGGGGGATTGCCCCCACAATGTCAAAATCGTCTGGGGGAAGTAATCACCGCAAGATTTTGACCTTATCTCCTTCCCCCATTGGGGGGAAGGTCGGGAAGGGGGGCTAACGCCAACCGATGCTGATACCAGATAATCATTAAATGGCAGATGGTTTCGCTGCGCAATGTCCCCAATACAATTTGATGGCAGTTAAGAATAGCCCCCCTCCCTTAATCCCTCCCCCCAATGGGGGGAGGGGACGATTTCAAAACATTGGCAAGATTTACGGGAGTGAAGCTTGTTTTCACCCTCTGAGACCTTTGCATAACTTAATGCTTTTGACTGTTCGCCTGTTCGGGAGGCTGCCGCCAAGCTGTCAGTATTTCTGTAACGATAGCAAATGACTGATGTTATAGGATTGCGGCGATTGCTAGCTAAGCCGGACGTGTGCGACGAAGGTACTTATGCAAAAGTTTCCCTCTGTCGAATATGACGAGAATATGAAAAGGGGCAGACACCAATCTCAATGTAATTGGGTCAGTCCCTTGCATAAACCTCAACATCATTTCGCAACCCTACACCACGTTTGGCTCGTGGACCAGCTCGCCACGCTCAAAACGCAGCGCGTCCAGAGAACTGATCAGCTCCGGGGTTTCTCCGGTGGCAATCGCCTCGGCGGTGAGCTTCGCCGTTGCCGGGGCAATCATAAAACCATGACCAGAGAAGCCAGCGGCATGATAGAAGCCGCTCAGGCGCGGGTCTTCGCCCAGAATCGGCTGCCCGTCCGGGGTCATTGCATAGAGTCCCGCCCACTGGCGGATAACCCGAACCTCGGATAATATCGGCAGCAGGCTGGTTACGGCACGGGCGGCGGCTTCGAGGAAGTCCCAGCTGGAGTCAACGCCAAAGCCCGGCTCTTCGGGCAGCCCCAGCCCCATGATGAACGCCCCGTGAACCACCTGCTGACAGTAGAGATGATGCTTGAAGGAAATCACCATCGGGTCGAAGAGCGGCTCGTACGGCTCGGTGATGAGAATCTGATGCCGCTCCGGGTAGATATCGAGGGGTAATCCGGCAAGCTCGGCAATCTCCGTCGCCCAGCCACCAGCGGCATTGACCACGGTCTTCGTCTGGTAGCGACCTTTATCGGTAACCACGGTCTTCGTGTCGCCGTCGGTTTCAATCGCCAGCACCTCTTCAAAGCTCTTCAGCGTCGCGCCGCCACGCTCCGCCGCCCGGGCGTAGGCAAAGTTCGTCTTAAAGGGATTGGCGTGTCCGTCGGTGGGGCAGTAGGTCGCCGCCGCCAGTCCTTCGATATTGAGGACGGGGACTATCTCCCTTGCCTCGGTGGGATTGACCAGCCGCACCGGAATGCCGAGGCTGTTCTGCAACGCCAGGTTGCGCTGGTAGAGAGCAACGGTTTCGTCGTCCCACGCCAGCACCAGGTAGCCACCCTGCTCGAACTCAATGTCCTCGCCCAGCTCCTCGGAGAGACCCTCGAATATATCCACGGAGTCCTTGGCGAGGCGGCAGTTCATCTCCAGCCCCCACTGCTGGCGCACTCCCGCTCCGCAGCGTCCGGTGGCTCCGCCGGATGGATAACCCTTGTCCAGAATAAGAATATCCCGCAGACCGAGCTTGGTCAACTCGTAGGCGATGGCGCAGCCGATAACACCGGCTCCGACAATGATAATATCGTAGGATTTTTCAGGCATAGTAGTTTGTGGATGAGTGTAACCCGTAGGGGCGTATTGCAATACGCCCCTACAAAACCTAGTGAATGTTCAGAAACCCACCCATTTGGTGAGAGGGCAGGGGTGAGGGGCTAACGTCAAACGGAGGATGGCTCCGACAACCCAGCCTCGGCGACAGGTAGAATCTGATGAGATACCGAGCCGGGCAGCGAGCGGCGGCTCATGAAACGCATCACAAAGCCGCTAGCGTAGGTCACAGCTTCATCGCGGGAGTCCCACTCGTAGATGCCCTGATTCTCTCCGGTCTCGGCGTTAACCGTCCAGAGCTTGGCACGGAAACCGGGCAGACCGATGAAGAAGGGAATCGGCAATAGCGAGAACAACCGATTGAGCTGGGTGGACATCCGCGCCAGCTTGAAGCGAACTCGCAGGATGACGCTCTCTTCGCTATCTCCGCCATTGCGGATTATCACCTGGCGAAAGACCCGGAACTCCCCAGACCCCTTGCTCGGAACCACCTCGCCCCGGCGACCTTTTGGGAAGATCACCCGGTCGGCGAGGGCATTGCCAATGGTTCTGACCAGCGAGGCGAGGGGATTGATTGCCACTGCTACTCCTCGTTTAGCAGCGTTCCGAGCATTACCGGATGGTACGGCGGACGGGCGATCATCGGATAGACTTCGTCCACCGGCTTTCCGGTTTCGCGGGCGATGATTCCGGCGATGAGCGTCCCGCAGGTGCGGCTCTGGCACGGTCCCATCCCCACGCGGAGGTAGTGCTTCAGCTCATCAACGGTAGTGTGTCCCTCGGCAATGGCAGCTTTAATCTCGCCCAGAGAGATGTCCTCGCAACGGCAGATGATGGTGTTGTAACCAACGTTTTTGTCGTCTTTACTCATTGCCCGCCCCCTTCACCCCTCGAAGTGCCGAGAGGCTGATGCCCCGTGCCTCCATCGCCAGCTCCTTTGGAACCAGCAGGTGCAGCAGGTGCGTGCGGTCTTTGAAGCGTATCGCCTTGAGACATTTGCCCTTACCTATTTCCTCGGCGGCGCGGTTGGTCAGCACAACCTCTTGCCCCTTCTCCGGCACGGGGAGGTACTCCCAGGGGAGCTGCACCACGGCTTCGTCTTCCTCGCCCCGGGTGTAGTCGAGGATATAAATCGCCAGCCCGGGACACGCCACCACGCAGAGACCGCAGCCGGTGCATTTGTCTGGGTCGGTGCGGGGGAGGTCGTTAAGGTCGGCGAAGGGCAGGACGGCTCCGGTGGGGCAGGAGGTGTGGCAGGGGTCGCAGGGGATCTTCTGGAAGCACTCGATCATCAGCACCGCGCCCTGAGCCAGACGCTCGGCGGACGGGGCGACCGAGGCGAGCTGGTCGGCGGTGGGGACTCCGGTTGAGTAGAGTTTTTCTGGCATAGCTTACCTTTAGCTCTGCACGTCCGGCTTAGGTGTAATCGCTGTCATCTCGTAATCTACAGTTTTAGTTATCGTTACAGCAATTTTTTCACACCTGAACACCCTCCTTGATTAGCGGTTAATCGCCCATCGAGTCAGGCTGAGGCTCTCTTGGATTACCTCGTCGGCGGCTATTGAAGGGAAGGCAATGCTAGCACAACGGAGGTAATTCAGACAAGAGGGAGGGGTGTCGCAGGGGCTTCCTTTTATCCCCTCTCCCCTCTGGGGAGAGGGTTAGGGTGAGGGGTGGTTTGACAAAGGGCAGACTTATAAGTCTGCCCCTACAACATCAAAAAACAGTATCTGCAGGCGACCAGCGGGAGTGGATGACTGTGGCGGTAAACGTAAAACGAAGTATTCCCTGGTCGCGTAAGTGTGATGCAACGCACCGCGTTGCTAGTAACCGGCGTGGATGAACGATGCCAGGACGGCGTTCTGAGCGTGCATCCGGTTTTCCGCCTGGTCGAACATCACGGCGTTGGGCAGGCGGCTGACCCCGTAGGTCAGCTCTTCGCCGTAGATGGCGGGCAGGCAATGCTCGATGATGGCATCGGGCTTGGCGAGCCTGAACAGCTTTTCGTCGAGTTGGAAGGGACGGAAGATGTCTTTGGACTTGGTACCCTTCTCGCCCATCGATTCCCAGACATCGGTATAAACCACATCGGCACCCTCGATCGCCTCGAGGGCGTTGTGGCTGACGGTGAGCGTGGCTCCGTACTTTGGACCTTCTTCCTTCGCCCAGGCGACGACATCAGCGTACTCCTCGGCGGGCTTGTCGTCAATGGTCTCCGCCGGACAGGCGATGGTTACGCTGACTCCGAGTTTGATTCCACCGAAGACGAGGCTGCGGGCGACGTTGTTGAAGTCGCCGAAGAAGACCAGCTTCAGACCATCGAGGCGGCGTTTCTTCTCCCAGACGGTGAGGTAATCCGCCAACGCCTGGCAGGGGTGAGTCCACTGGCTCAGACCGTTGATGACCGGGACGCTTGCGTATTCGCCCAGGTCGGCAACGGTTTTGTGTTCAAAGGTCCGTGCCATGATGCCGTCAACGTAGCTGGAGAGGACGATGGCGATATCCTCGGTGGTCTCGCGCTTGCCGAGCTTGATGTCTTCGGGACCGAGATATATCGCCTGTCCGCCGAGCTGCGCCATGCCGATATGGAAGCTGACCCGGGTGCGCAGAGAGGGCTTCTGGAAGATCATCCCCAGGGTTTTCCCCGCCAGCAGAGGATGCAGCTGCCCCCGCTTGTTCTCCAGCTTTAACTGATAGCCGGTCTCGATGAGCTGGTAGAGTTCTTCAGTGGTGAAGTCTTTCAAAGACAGTAGGTTACGCCCACGCAGATCAACAGCCATTGCCTACCTCCCAAGGTTAAAAACAGTGGCAAACACCTCACATCGCCGGGCAGTATAGTAATGCTTTATGTCGCTGTCAACGGAAACCTTTGCATAAGAACCGTTATCCCGCACGTCAGGCTTGGCAGTTACTTACTGTAGTTTTATAACTTCGGGTATCAATTATGGTTACAGCAGTGTTCACAGTCTAACGGCAGCCTCTCTAACAGGCAAAAGTCAGGATTATCAAGTTATTCGAACGCTGTCAACGGATATTCCAGCAAGTTTGGAGTTGTGTTAACATAGCTGCTGACTTAGGTGTGTTACCGTTGTCCATAAGGGGGAAACGATGAAGAAGCTGGTTGCCGGAAACTGGAAGATGAATCTGCTGCCGAGCCAGGTGAGCGGCTACGCGAAGAGCTTTCTGGCTACGGTTGATAAGCTCGATGGTGTTGACCTGCTGCTCTGCCCCAGCGATACCGCTCTGCCAGCGGCGGTGGAGGCTTTTCGGAACAGCGGGGTTCAGGTCGGAGCGCAGAACATGCACTCCACCCGTTCCGGCGCCTTTACTGGCGAGACCTCCGGCGAGATGCTCGCAGATATTGGCGTAACCCATGTCCTGCTGGGGCATTCCGAGCGGAGACATGTCTTTGCTGAGGACGACGAGCTGATCCACACTAAGCTGGTGCTGGCTCATGAGTTGGGGCTGAAGCCGATTCTCTGTGTTGGCGAAAAGCAGGGACAGCGGGAGTCCGGCTCCACGGAGCAGGTACTTCGCGAACAGTTTGAAGGCAGTTTGGGAAAACTCTCCAATGAGTTACTGGCGGCGACGGTCGTCGCCTACGAGCCGGTCTGGGCTATCGGCACCGGGTTGACTGCCACGCCGGAGATCGCTCAACAGGCACACCGCTTCCTGCGGAGCCTGCTCGGCGAGAAGCTGGGTGAAGCTGCCTCAACCGTTCCCATTCTGTACGGTGGCTCGGTGAAACCTGCGAACGCTGCGGAGCTGATGAGTCAACCAGACATTGATGGTGTTTTGGTCGGTGGGGCGAGCCTGAAGCCGGACAGCTTCGCCGCCATTGCCAAAGCAGCCCTATAACAGACTCAGAAAGCAGAAGTTATGGAAGTAACCCTCCTTGCCATCACCCCACAGCCAGAGAAGCTGATCGAGGCTGCCGGGCGCACCGCTTACCTGAGCTTCGAGAAGGTTTCGGAAGGTTCTGCTGGCAGGTTCTGCCGAATGCTGCTCCGCCGGGGACACGAGTCGGTACTGGAACACGCCTCAGCGACCTTCCGGGTACGGGGTGGCTCACGAGCCTTTACGCATCAGCTGGTGCGGCATCGGCTGGCAGCCTTCACCCAGCAGTCGCAGCGGTATGTTGAAGAGAAAGGCTTCGAGGCGGTAATGCCGGAGAGCATTCGCAGCAACCCCGCGGCGGCGAAGCTCTACGAAGAGGCGATTGCCGCTGACCAGCAGCTCTACGATTCGCTACGAGAGCTGGGGATTCCCCGGGAAGACGCCCGGTTCATTCTGCCCAATGCGGCGGAGAGCGAGCTTGTCATCACCGCCAACCTCAGGGAGTGGCGGCATATCATCACCCTGCGCGGGGCGAAGAGCGCGCAGTGGGAGATTCGCCGCTTCGCCGTGCTGGTTCTGGAAGAGTTAGCCGCCCATGCTCCGAACGTCTTTGCCGACTTTCAGATAGCCGACGGGGGTAGTCGAGTAGATCAAATCGAACTGAAGGGTAAGAGCTGATGCGGCTTCCTGAACAGATAGAGGTCTTGATAGTCGGTGCAGGTCCGGCGGGTAGCCATTTGGCGACCCGCCTGGCTGAGGGCGGGCGTGAGGTACTGATCGTCGAAAAACGCTCCGAGATCGGTAATCCGGTGCGCTGTGCCGAGGGTGTTGAGCTTCCGGCGATTCTGGCAACCATTGGCGAACCGGAGCCAGCCTGGGTCGGAACCCCGGTTTACGGTGGCTGGGGAGAATCGCCCAGCGGCAATCAGGTTCGTTATGACGCTGGTGAAAAGGTCGGCTATGTCCTCAATCGTCGGCTCTTCGACCGGGGGCTTGCCAATCGGGCGGTGAAGGCTGGAGCAAAAGTCTGTACCCGAGTGCAGGTACTCTCCGCCGAGCGAGAAGCCGCTGGCTGGCAGGTTGCGCTGCGCCAGGACGGAGAAACCAAAACGCTGCACTGCCGACTGCTGGTCGGTGCCGACGGTGTTGAGGGACAGGTCGCCCGCTGGGCAGGCTTGAGCGGTAGCTGGCCGCTCAGGCGAGCGCACTCCTGCGCTCAGGCTCATGTGGTCAACTACCCGGTCGAAGAACGTCCGCTGCTGCGGTTCTATCTGGGAGAAGAGGTAACTCCGGGAGGCTACGCCTGGGCATTCCCCACTGGCAACGGCGGAGCCAACATCGGGGTCAGCATCGATTCGTCCCGCGATGGCATTGAGCTGGCGGAGTTCTATTTGCGTAAACTCCTGCGGGAGAAACTACCGACGGTTAAGGTGGTCGAGCTGAACAATGGCTCTATTCCCGCCCTCAACTCGCCCCGGAAGATTGTCGCCGATAACCTTGTCCTTGTGGGGGACGCTGCCGGACATTCAGAGCCGCTCTCCGGTGGTGGAATAGCCAACGCCCTTCAGGGTGCGGAGCTTGCCGCCGAGGTTCTGCTGGCTGCCTTCGCCGCGGACAGCCTCACAAAAAAGTCCCTGAGCGATTACCCCAAACGCTGGGCAAAGGGCGTCGGCAAGAGCCTGAAACGCTACGCCCGGCTGCGCCGCCTCTACCTCCACCTGACTGACAGGGACTTCGACGAGCTTATCTCGGTAATGAACCAACAGATGGAACGCTGGCGCGAGGGCAGAAAAGGCTCCGGGGTGATCTCCCTGCTGACCTCGGTGGTAACCAACTCACCGGGGCTGCTGGCAAAGCTGCGCTATCTGCTGTAGCAATCATCGAATGCGATGGATGCGAACAAATAATCCTCCCCGTGGGGAGGTTTTTCGTTGGTGTTATCTTATACGGTGCTATACTCGATGCTGCTCAAGCTGGCAGGAACCTGAGCGGCTCTGACCTCGTATGAAAACTGTTTGGAGTACTTCGACTTGAAAGGTAAAAAGTAAGGAGAAAAATGGACACTCTGTTGAAATGGAAGATTGTGGCGATTGCCCTTGCCATTGTGGTGCTGGGTCTTGGCACGCTGATGACGATTATGTACCTCGGTGGATCGGGTTCAGGCTCCTCAACTGCCCCTGCCGCTCCCCTCTTCAGTCGGGAGGAACTCAGCGCGTTAGCCGATACCGACAAGGCCTTCGTGGCGGTCAATCAGGTGGTCAGCCCGGCGGTGGTGCAGGTGGAGACGGTGATTAAATACTCCGACACCTCGTACCACGAGTTTGGTGGCGATATGTTCGAGGAGTTCTTTGGTGAAAGCCCCTTTGACGACTTCTTCGGCGGCTCTCCCTTTGAACACCCCGGCGGCGACATCAGCGAATACTACACCGAGGCGATGGGTTCCGGCGTGATTGTGAGCGACGAGGGCTATATCCTTACCAACAATCACGTGGTCGCCGATGCCGAGGAGATTACCGTTCATCTCTCCGATGGACGCTCTTTACCAGCGGTTGTTATCGGAGCCGATGCCGGAACCGACCTGGCGGTTATCCATGTCGAAGCCACTGAACTTCCCGTAGCGACGCTGGGCAATTCCGACAGTCTCCTCGTCGGTGACTGGGTGGTGGCAATCGGCAGCCCCTTTGGGTTGGCGAGTACCGTAACCGCCGGGATTGTAAGCGCGTTGGGACGAGACAATATGCACCTCGCCGACTATGAGGAGTTTATCCAAACCGATGCGGCGATCAATCCGGGGAACTCCGGCGGCGCACTCTCGAACCTTGCTGGTGAGGTCGTCGGCATTAACACCGCCATTGCCACCCAAACCGGAAGCTACATGGGCGTTGGCTTTGCGATTCCGATCAATCTGGCACGAAACATCATGGAGCAGCTGATCGAGACCGGAACCGTAACCAGGGGCTGGCTCGGCGTTACCTTGCAGGATGTTACCCCTGAGCTGGCAGAGGCACTGGAGCTTCCCGACGGGGCAGCGGGAGTGCTGATCGGCGAGGTACTTCCTGATACTCCGGCGGATGATGCCGGATTTAAAGCTGGCGATCTGATTACTACCCTCGACGGTGAAGCGATGGATAGCTCCAATGAGCTGCGGAACAAGGTCGCCGCCGCCCGTCCAGGAGAATCGCTGACTTTAACAATCCTCCGCCACGATAAGCTGCACAACCTGAGCTTTACCGTGGGCGAACGCCCGGCGGAGCTGACCCGTGGTGGCGGCTCACCCTCTCACAACCACGCTCCTCAGCAAGCCACAGCGCGGGGAATCACCGTGGAAATGCTCACCGGCGACCTCGCCGCCCAGCTTGGCTACGACGGCACCGATGGTGTGGTTGTTACGAATGTCGAGGGTAACTCCGCCGCCGCTCAGGCAGGCTTGTATGTGGGGATGATTATCCTCAGTGTTGGCGACGAAGATGTTCGATCCCCGGCGGAGTTTGCCGAGCTGGTGAAAGACACCGACGAAGCCCTGCTGCTCTATGCCTGGAACTCTGGTGGACGAATCTTCCTCGCCCTGCCCCCAGAGTAGCAACGCGCTGGCAACGCGGTGCGTTGCATCACGGTACTGGGCTTCGCCCAGAACCCCCTGAGGTCGTCCGCTTCCGCTGGTCGCTACCTGTTGATAAATAGGATATTACGAAGCGAATGCAACGAGCGTGTACACGAAAAAGAACGCTGGCTGTCTGATATGATTAGCTGCGAAAGTGTCTCCAGCTTCAAGCTGGCAACGCGGTGCGTTGCATCACGGTACTGGGCTTCGCCCAGAACACCCTGAGGTCGTCCGCTTCCGCTGGTCGCTTACACATATCGTTTGATGGTAATATTATCCGCAGAAGGAGAAAGAGATGTCCTTCCCCAGCAAACTAGCCTTTATCCTCAGCGGAACCGCTCTGTTGCTGACTAGCGGAGTTAACCTCGCCAATATCTGCGAGCCGGACTACCTAGACTGGACCGTGGTCGAACCGTTCCTGACCCACAAGTGCCTCATCTGCCACGACGACGACTGGGCGGCGGGTGGGGTCAACATGGCTCATCCCGAAACCTACACCGTTGGCGACGAGCCGCTGGTTCGACTTTACGATGCCGACTCCTCGCCGCTCTATACCGTCTGCGTGGATGTGCCGGAGGTCTCTTTACGAGGCGCAGACCATACCCTGATGCTTACCGCCGAAGAGCTGACCCTGCTGCGAGAGTGGATAGATACGGGTGGCTACTTTATCGGATACTAAAGTCAGAGTTACAATAAACGAAGAGGTCGTCGAAGCGACCTCTTCTCTCATTCATTCCCGGCGTTGCTACAGGCTGTGCATCTCCCTGAACAACGGAGCGACCAGCGGGAGCGGACGATCTCAAGGTGTTCTGATGCGAAGCACCAGCTCTGTGATGCAACGCACTGCGTTGCCTAGTCGAGTTCCTCCGCATCTGCCGGGTCGCCGTCGTATTGGTAACTGACCCAGTCGAAGGGGTTGATCACCGTGGAGGCGACATTCATCAGGTGGGCGTTGATCCGCTTTAGATAGCGAGAGAGCAGGGTGCAGAAGATGGCATCTCTGGGGTCGAGCTTCTCCTCGGAGTAGAAGAGTTTCTCGATCAGCCCGTCGGACTTGGTGGAGACAATCCTGTGATTCTCCAGCACCTGCGCCGCCGCCTCGTTGTCGGAGTCTACGAAAGCCTTGTGGGTCAGATCGAAGTCTGCGGAGACCAGCGCCTCAATCTCACTGAGGACCTCATAGCCCATTGACTCGGCAAAGGGGCGGTCGTAGTGTTCAGCCAGCTCCAGAATGTTCTTGGTAAAGTCGCCGCAACGCTCGATGTCGATATCCACGTTGAGCAGCACCAGGGCGGCAACGGTGTCGCGCTTTGGGTTGATGACCAGATGCTCCGCCACCAGGCGGCGAACCTCCCGGCTCATGTGGTTGATGTAGCGATCACGGGCGTAGATGTCAACGTCGCACTTACTGCCTTTTGCCAGGCAGCCGATGACCAGCCGATGGCTCTTTGCCACGGAGTTGAGCATCTTTTCGGTACGTTCGAGAGCCTGAGAAAGAAGGGCTTTACTGCGCCAGGCGGACATGAATTTGCTAAACATAGGTTTCTCCTGTGGTCTTAAAGTGTCCAAAGTCGTCTTAGCCGAGCAACAGTATCACCGCGCCGGGAATGATGAAGAAGAGCAGCAGGATCAAGACAATTGCCAGGAAGCGATGCTTCATCACCAACTCACCGGTCTTGCGGGCTAAGGCCAGCGGCAGCTTGCGCAGAGGATAGAAGATAGCAATACCAAAGACGTTGAAGAACAGATGGGTGAACGCCACCGCCATTCCCGCCGGAGTTCCCGCCGCGAGAGCAGCCAGCAATGCCGTAACCGTGGTTCCCACGTTGGCACCGAGGGTGTAGGGGAATATCTGCTCCAGCGTCAGCAGCCCGGAACCGAGCAGAGGAACAACCAGGGCTGTTGTGATCGAGCTGGACTGGACGATGGCGGTGAAGATGATCCCCAGAATAAAGGCACGCACTGGTGTTTTGAAGAGGTAGTTGTGCAGCACGCCCTCGAAGCGGTCAATCACCAGAGAGCGCATCAGCTTGACCAGGTAGCGCAGGGCGACGAAGAGCAGCACGAAAGCGATAATCAGCGTTAGCCAGTAGGTCTCTCCGGTGGCATCCACAATCAGGTGTTTCACCGGGTCGATGATTGCCTTGAGTGGTCCACCGGAGGTCAGATCAACTCCGGCAACCTCGGAGGAAACCCCGGCAAGCCAGCGGGTCAGCTTCTCCAGAGGGTGGAAGAAGTATTCGATAGGGAAGATTGCCGCCACGGCAAAAATGTTGAAATAATCGTGGACAATCGCCCCGCTAAAGGCCTTCTTGAATTCATCGGGTCGTGAGATGTGGGTCAGCGAGACAATGGCGTTGGTAACCGCCGTGCCGATATTCGCTCCCATCACCATGGGAATTGCCACGGAGAAGGGCATCTGCCCGCTTGCCACCAGAGCGACCAGCATACTCGTCGTCGTGGAGGAGCTTTGGATGATGCTGGTGGCGAGGATTCCGACGAACAGCCCGACAATGGGGTTAGAGGTGCTGGAGACCAGAGCCTCGGAGAAGCCCTTGCCAAAGCCCTTGAACGACGCACCCATCAGCTTTATCGCCAGAATAAAAAGATAGAGCATCACCAGGATGCCCAGGATCTTTACGATATTCAGGATTGGCGAAGACTTCTTTTGTTCGTCAAGGAGTTCCATTACACCTCCGAAACTTTTTACACAAGAAATTTATCTGAAAGAGGTTATTTATCCACTAACTCATTTTACAGTAAGCAGATACAATATGAGCGGATTATACCATCAGCAGCCCGTGATTGTCAATTGATGCAAAAAAATCGAGAAATACTGGAAATCCTATCCCTCTCGTGCTAGAATACCACAATCGCTCATGGGTGAGTTCTGCATCCCATCGGGCAGGGGGCAAGAGGCTCTGTCAAGCTAGCCCCCGATAAAAACAACATTTCGACAGGCACACTTTGTAACCTGTTCCACTTTAACCTGTTCCATCTTCCCACCCTCCCGTTTGGGGAGGAATCACAACAAGGAGCGAAAGATGAAGAAGCTACTCTTGATCGCGCTGGTCTTGGCTCTGCTGACTCCGGCTCTCGCCATCGACAAACATGGTCTTCTGACCATCGGTGGACGCGTTTTCTACTGGCTGCCCCAGGGCGACTTTGGTAACGCCTACACCGGCTCTATGGGCTTTGGTGCTAAGGTCGGTTACGGTCTGTCTTCCAACATGGAAATCTTTGGTGAGGCCTGGTACGGTATGGCTGGCTTTGATGAAGACTTCTGGGGAGACCAATTTGAGGGTGACGGCAAGAATTACTACCTGGTTACCTTCGTAGCTGGTGGTCGCCTGAACCTCTCTCCCTACAGCCCCTTCGATCCCTACATCCAGGTCGGTGCTGGTTACTACAACTGGGCATACACCGAAGTTGACGACGATGCTGGTACCTACACCTATGGTGAGGCTTCCGACCAGAAGTTCGGCATCAACGTTCGTGGTGGTGGCGAGTTCTTCACCTCCAACCAGATGTCCGTTGACGTGGGTGTCGAGTGGAACTCCATCTTCGGCGTTACCGTTCCCATCAAGGATTGGAACGATCCTGACGACCACAGCCAGGGCTGGGAATGGAACGAAGAGAATCAGACTGTTAACATCCTCGCCTTCGGCATTGGTGTCAACCTGTACTTCTAAGTTCTCGATAAGAGTTCAAGTACGATTGTTACGCAAAGAGAGCCGAAAGGCTCTCTTTTCCTATTGACCACGAAACCACTTTAAGTCAATCAATAATGAGGAAAGTTCACCTTAACCAAAATGAAAGGACCGTCGTGAAAAGATTACTCCTTATCGTATCTGTCCTGACTCTTCTTGCGCCAGCTACCGCCATCGACAGGGAAGGATTGCTCTCCACTGGTGGTCAGGCGTTCTACTGACTGACCCAGGGCGATTTCGGCAAAGCATACTCCAACTCCCTCAGCTACGGTGCCAGAGCTGGCTACGGTCTCTCTTCAAAGTTCGAGATATTCGGTGAAGTCAGCTTTAGCAGCTTTGATTCAGACGATGACTTCTGGGGATACACCTTTTCCGGTCAGTACTCTCTTGCCGCCTTCGGTGTCGGCGGTCGTCTGAACCTTTCTCCTCTCGATCTATTTAGTCCGTACATACAGCTGGGAGTTAGCTATTACAAGCTGGAACACAATGAGATAGATGGAAGTGGCGGCACGGATAGCCACAGCAGGCTCTCCGGAGACAAGTTCGGTTTATCCTTTATCGGCGGCTCAGAGTATTTTCTCTCCGATCGGCTTTCCGTTAACATCGCCGCAGAGTGGAGATCGATCTTTGACGTACTGGTTACGGTTAAGGTGCCGACTGATGACGGACAGGGCTACAGCTGGGACGAAGAGAATCAGACCGTTAACATCCTCGCCTTCGGCGGTGGCGTGAACCTCTACTTCTAGGTTCGCCTCTGCTGCATCGTTTAGGTTGTAGATAACGAGAGAGCCGCCTGGCTCTCTCGTTTTAGTTTGAGCAATCATCATGGAAATGAATCTGAGTGAAACTATTGACAATAACTAAACTAATAATTCAGAATAGCAGCGTCATTGTTTATTCACTAGGAAAAGGAAAGAGAATGAAATTGACTAAGTCCTTATCAGTGCTACTGCTAACCTGTTTTGTCTTTTCTGCTTTTGCCTGGGAATGTCCGGAATGCGACGGCGAAACCACAGAGACGGCTGTTCTCTGCGCAAGCTGCGGTAAGGTGGAGGTTCCCTCAAAAAACTGCCCCAACTGCGATACACGGGTTGCAACGACTGCGAAGTTCTGCCCAGAGTGTGGATTTAACTTTGAGACGAACACATTTGCTGCAATAGATGACGAGGCTCCCGCTGAGCAGATCGCCCCTGAACAGACTCCCCAAAAACAAACAATGGGAGATTTCCTGCTTCTTCCACGTCTTGGTCTGGGAACACTTGGTATCCAACTTGGTTTCAACCTTGGAACTGATACCTTCCTTGGTCTGGATACCACCTTTGCCGGTAGCTCCAGTTCATCTTTAAGTGAGTTCTTCTTTGGTTAGCAGGGATTTTTGGGCGAGGAGGTTGTGCGATTTTCGTGGGGTTCCTATCTGGGTTTAATTTTTGAATCCGGTTTTCACTCAACGTTTACTGCATTTGGCACCAGGGAGAGACTGGGAGTTGATTTCCAGTTCAACAGAACGGTTGGTCTTGAACTTTCGCTCTCCGTTGATATGATTTTTGGTGCCACAGCCATTGTTTTCCTCTTTAATCCCACAATCGGCCTCGTGCTGGCACTGTAGCAACAGTTGACAATTGATGCTGTATAAACAAAAGACCCCGCAGGGTCTTTTGTTTATCAACCGTTGGATACTGTAGCTCAGTCCAGCATATCGGTGAAGAAGAGAAGGTAGAGGAGAATATCGTTGCCAGAGATTTCATCCTCTTCATAGAGTACCAGCAGGTCATCATCTTCGTTGACCGCCTCACCCATCTCGACTTCTGCCAACACATCGAAGGAGCGGTTAAGCAGTTGAGTTACATCACCATCGAACTCCAGATAGAACTTGGTAACAAAGCTGGTGTTCTTGATCTTCAGCTGCTCGCCACCGCTTTCGATATAGGCGATTGCCTTGAAGTCGGCATCTTTGATCATCTCATCGCCCAGATAACCGACAATCTCGCCATCGGCATCACGAACGGTGCCCTCTTCGTCAATCGTCCCCACCAGGTCGCTATCTTCGTCCTCGATGCGGTACTCTTCGATCAATCCTGCCAGACTCAACGTAACCAGAGCCAGCAGAAGGAGCGTCGTTAGATTTTTCATTGTCTTCACCTTGTTTGCACAGCTGGATTTTTCTCGCTGTCTGAAACATGTTGTTAAACCGTCTCTAAATCTTTGGACAGTATAGCAGCTTTGGATAGCTAATTCAATTTTAGGTAATGTTTTTTCAAAAAAGTTTCCGTCCCAGCGTTAGCTTGACCGTCGCCGCCGGTTGGGTTAGGATACGCCTGACTGGGGAGTATCCTAGCCAGGAGGAAAATGAGCTGCGACCGCAAAGAACAGAATCTCGCCGCCTGCAACTGTACCTACCCCTGCGAGAAGAAGGGTCGCTGCTGCGAGTGCGTCGCCTATCACCGTGATCGGGGTGAGCTGCCCGCCTGTTACTTCGACACAGCGGTGGAACGCAGCTACGACCGTTCCATCGCCCATTTTGTAAAGCTGAATAGTTAAGTCAGGAGATGCTGTCATGAGAAGTGTAGCCCTTGCCCTTTTGGTATTGATCTCGGTGATTGCCGCTGCCCCCACCGTGGCGGTGCTGGAGTTCGATGCCGTTGATACCGAAGAGAAGATCGCCCGTGGTGTCAGCGAGCTTATCCGCACCGAACTAAGCAGTAGTGAGGTGTTTCAGGTGGTCGAACGCGCCCGCTTGGCACAGGTTCTCTCCGAGCAGGCTCTCCATGCTTCGGGTTTGGTGGACGAAGAATCCGCCGTGGAGCTGGGGCGGGTCGTCGGCGCGGACTATGTAATTGTCGGCAGTGTTACCCGCTTCTCCAACTCCTGGACGGTGGCGGCTCGCTTCATTGAGGTCGAGACCACTGAAGCCCTGACCGGAGTAACGGAGACTGCCAACGCCGAGTGGGCGATCCCCAAAGCCTGTCGTGAGGTCGCCGCCGCGCTGGCGGAGACCGCCGGAGTCGAGCTTGCTGGCAGAGCAGGCACTCTGGTCGAAGGCGAGACCTACTCCCTCGGCTTCCGAGGCACCGGGCAGATCGTCTTCCACCTCGGCGGCGACATCCATACCCTGATGCTGGAAAAGGACGAAGGCCGCCAGCTTACCCACGATGGCTATAGCTGGCAGTCCACCCTCTCTCCCGATGGTCGCCGGGTTGCCTTCAGCTCCCGCCGGGATGGCGAACTGGAGCTTTACACCATGACCGTGGAGGGAACCCAGGTCAAACGCCTCACCGAGAATGACTACATCGAAGACGCCCCCTGCTGGTCTCCCGATGGTAAGCGGATCGCCTTCCACACTGTGGGCGACGGCAACTGGGAAATCTACTCCTTCAACCGCAACGGCGGAGACCTCCAGCGGCTGACCAACCACGCTGCCGAGGATTCCTACCCGAACTGGTCACCGGACGGCGACAGCATTGTCTTCCAGAGCAATCGCGGCGGCGGACCCGACTACAAGGTTTACCTGATCGACGACGACGGCGGCAACCCCCGCAAGCTGACTACGGGGAAGTTTCCCTCGTGGTCGCCTGACGGCGAGCAGGTGGCGTTCGTTTACAATGACGACCTCTACCTGATCGATGCTGATGGAGAGAACCTGCGCCGCCTCACCGAGGACGGCGGCACCAAGCGGTTCCCCCGCTTCACCGGCGACGGAATGGTGATCATCTTCGACGACACGCGGGACATCTACGCCTACGACCTGCTGGCAGGAGACATCTTCCGCCTGACCTGGACCGGCTGCGTCGTGCCGTCCTGGGGTCCGGTGGAGGAATAACGCAGAACCTATCATAGGGCGTATTGCAATACGCCCCTACAAACCCTGCGGATTCTGTAATGTTCTGATGGTTTTCTGGGCGAAGCCCAGCTTTGTGATGCAACGCACCGCGTTGCTGCCCCTGCACGCCGATTATCATCCCTTTCTTTTCAACGATATTGAACACCCTTTAGCTGAGTAGTCGCCCATGCCCACTCACTTTCAGGTAACGCTGTCAATCTACGAGGGGCCGATGGAGCTGCTCCTCGAACTGGTCGAGCGTCAGGAGGTTGACCTGGCGCAGGTTGACGTCGCCCTGGTCTGTGAGGAGTTTCTGGAGTACGTCGAGCAGGCGGAAGAGCTGGAGCTTGACCTTGCCGGAGAGTTCCTGGTGATGGCAGCCGGGCTGGTCGTTCTGAAGGCGAGGCTGCTCTTCCCTCGGCGCGATGAGGAAACCGACGAGGCCCTCAGTTCCGCCGCCGACCTGCTGGAGAACATCGCCGAGTACAAACGCTTCAAGGAGCTTGCCGGGGCACTGCGGGAGTTCGAGCTGATCCAGCTGGAGCTTTTCCCCCGGGGTGCGCCGGCGAAGTTCGACCATCGCCGTCCCCGCCTCGACGACAGCTCCGACCTCCACGCCCTGGTAGATGCCTTTCGTCGACTGATGCCGGTGCCGATGGGCGAGGAGTTCCTGGCGCGGGAGCGGGTCTCCATTGCCGAGCGAATGGAAGAGATAACCCGGCTGCTCACCGAGCGTGATAAAATCTCCCTGGCGGAGCTGGTCG
>Ga0190344_1000263_pt1 | contig 29811 bp, 25 predicted proteins | sample 48721323_MG_FD_161662 | JGI IMG/M metagenome (GOLD analysis project Ga0190344, IMG submission 161662) | Hydrothermal vent microbial mat bacterial communities from Southern Trench, Guaymas Basin, Mexico - 4872-13-2-3_MG | ecosystem: Environmental > Aquatic > Marine > Hydrothermal vents >... | reverse complement strand
TCGACAGAACGCGCCATACTGGAAATCAGCATACCGATGCCAAGAAAACACCAGGCTAACGCAACCAGTAAGCCAGTGTAAAAAGCCAATAAATGCCAAGGTACTGTCACGTCACGCCATAACCCCCAGCCTACTGCGACTACCATTGCCATAAAAACGGGTAGGAAAATGACGATAAAGCGTCCAATGAGTTTTCCCCAGTACCAAGCCGAGAGAGACACAGGTAAAGAAAGTAGATATTCAAAAACCCCCGCATCGATATCACCTGCAACCGAGCGCACCGTACTCATTAAAACAAAAATGGGCAAGATAGCCATACACACAGAGATGTAAGTCAGCAACAAACGGGTTAAACCAGTCAATCCCATGACACGAGATTCCGTCAACCCAAATACCAATAATAAGATGATGAGACCACCAAATACCGTGGTATAAAGTAAAAACCAACGCGCTCGCAAGGATTCAGAAATATCAAGTAAAGCTGTCAACCATAAATGTTTCATCAAAAAATCACAGTATAGAAATAATCAATCATGAACGAAAAATGTGCTATTCCCTAAAAAGTTCACAGAGTCGTACTTCGTTCGACAGAATACTTGAGCTAAGGAAAATCTCTGTGAGACACTATAGATATCCTAAATGAGTTGTAAATTTGAGTACACGAATTTAAATCCTTTTGGGCTTATGTTCTTCACAAATCATTTAGGATCACTATATGTTGTGTGTGTTGAAGGGGGCGAAAGAAAATCGTGCCATGCACCATTTCACTTAAGAAGTTTCGCTTCGCGAAACTTCTTAAGTGAAATAAAGTTGCGCGCAACTTCTTAAGTGAAATGTGAAATACAGTTTAAGTTGCCCAAGTTGCCCAAAGCCATAATCTAGAGATGAACAATTGGACTTTTGAACAAAATGATAAAAATGAACATTTCACATTTCACGCGCTTTGTTGCGCGCAACTTTAGCGAAGCTTCACTACGCGCGTGAAATGTGAAACACTGTTCATGCCAGTTTTGAGTTTTACTGGTATTAAAAATACCATTAGGCAATCTCGAAGCGATTGTTCGGAACTTGACAGCCGGAGCTTTTTAGTGAGTGACATGCTGGTGAAGATTTTAATACATCATTCAATTGACATTTGCGAATTTGTTGTTGTTCCAAGCTGGGGGACATATCACAGGCACCAGCTTTTATTGAGGTTTGGCTAGGTATGCCTAATACACGCTTCTGTTCATGGGTTTTTGTTCGATTTGAGGACATTTGTTTTATGCTCCTTTTTCTGGTTTTGAGCTTGAATAACATGATGCGAATGCATAAAGTCTATCGATGATATTAACGGCCTTTTATAGTTACAAGTTTAATAGTATTTAATAGTATTAATAGTATGAATAAAAAAACCTGTTTTTGGTAAAATGCGGCACCATATCGTCCACACAATATAAGCTTCATCACGTTTTTCTTTAACTGTAGTGATTTTTAATCAAGTTCCTACAAAAAAAACGCTCTACTTAGAGCCTCTTGCAAAACTCCATCAAAACAATATCTTTATAGCTTATCAAAATGGATATGTAGTATAATAAAAAAATATAGATCAAGCAATACTTAAATCACTCTATTACTCTACTCTGGATATTTTGAGATGAATCAACTCTTCGATAACTTTATCCCAATATTGGCTGACCATTCAAGGAAGCTTATGACCAAAGTTGAAAAAAGAATTAGGTGAACTGACAACAAAACAACAATTACTGATAACGGTTTTAGAAGTTCTTCGGATAGAAGAACTAAATGAAAAGTCATCTTCGTCTTCCAGGCCGGTATCGAAGTGACCGAGTAGCGATAGCTAGAGCATTTATAGCCAAGGCGATATATGATATGCCCACTACCCTAATTTTATTGGATCGGCTCGCATGTTCCAAAAGTTCTTAGGCGAATTTGTTTTTGTGCGAAAGTCAAAGAAATTCTTCGCTGCTCAACGTTTTCTCGGGCGTTTGCAGAATTCGCAAAAACTAAGTTGCCGGGAAAAATACATGAGGCATTGATAAAAAAGACTTGACCCTGAAGAACTCGCCTTGCACATTTCAAGAGATGCTTGAGCAAATAGAAGCCCGTGAAAAACCGATAAAGAAGGATAAAAACAACGAAGAGCTTCAAAAACAGAATCTATCCCGTGGACGTCCTAAAAAGGGTTTCGATATCGTCAAAGAACCTACTCGGGAACGATGCTCCGGCGACATGAGTCTTGACCAAATGCTGGAAGACTTACCCAAAGACTGGTGCCTGCGTGGTAGCAAGAAATTAAGTCAAGGGTCACACAGAAACTTGGGTCGGTTACAAGCTTCATATCGACACAGCTGATGGGAAAGGCACGGTGAGTTGTGTGTTAACCTCTGCTTCAACACATGATAGGAAAAAAGCAATTCCTTTGGCAGAAAAAACGAAAAAGCGAGTAACCAATCTCTATGATTTAATGGATTGCTGCTTATGATGCCTCCGAAATTAGGACGAAAAGTTTTGAACTTGGTCATGTTCCTATTATAGATGTCAACCCGCGCCGTGATAAGGTTTTGAAAAAAGAACTTTTAGCCTCAAAAAAACGGCTTCAATTTATCCATGTTGAGTATTCTTTCCAAGTTCGTTATCGTGAAAGAAGTGCATCTGAACGAGTCAATTTCAGTCTGAAAGATGAATTTGGGGGTCGCCATGTCCGTGTGTGTGCGAGGTCACGCCAAAGTTTTCAGTCACCTCATGTTTTGTATCTTAGTCATTACTGTCGAGCAATTAATGCGATTTATTGACATAGATTAGTATCAATAATAAGACAATATTGTTAAAAATAACTATTTGAAGAATGTAGGGACTGGTACGTTCCAAAATCACCAATTTTACTTGTTTTTAGCTTTATAGTACTAATTTCGTTTTGGGCAGGCAAAAATTGATAATCAAGTATTTTTTACTTTTTTTTACACACTAGTCGTGGAAGAGTTTAAGAGTTTTGCAAAAGGCTCCTTATATAGAATATTATGCACTTGTGACACAATATCCTCTACACGACGTTTTCGAGAAGTCACAGATTTCTAAAACAGAAACGTTCATGTATAGATATTGTAATTTATTTAATACAATACTTGATAATCAATAGTTAATAGTTAATAGTTTCATTTATGAATGATAGTATTTACATACTATCAAATACCATCAAATACTATTTAATCAGTAAATGTATATAATACTAAACACTTCTATAGTGTACTCAGGTTAGTTTTATTATCATAGACTTTAAAATATTTTTCATTTTTCAACATTCGAGGTTCAAGTTTTTGTTTGCCCCAATTTGAATCTCGAATAAAGTTCACAGAGTAGCACATCGTTCCACAGAATCTAAATATAATAGACTTGTCCCTAAATAATTATATTTTGTATTTCATAGACTTATATAGACTTCAAAATTGAAAGTCATTAAAAATCAATTTGTTATGACAATAACACTGAGATTTGATAATTACTAATTGATCAGATATAAAGATATTAGCTTCATTTTTAACCCAATATGTAAAAACTTTTTTTTCGATGTTATTTATGTTGTTACAGTCTTCTGGAAGTTGCCAACACAGAAAAATTATTTTTAGGCACTGATACACGGAATCAATTATTTTATCTATAAAAATCATAGAATTATTAAATGTACTTTATTTGAATTTGTGCTGTTGTTAAAAACATTTAATATCAATATTATTCTGTAATAATTGCGTTTCTATTTGTTTCATTAAAAATTGCTTTGTCAAGATATTATTCGTAAGTTACGTAAATTGTACATATTTATTGGTATCCTTTATTTTATAGGTATCGTTTATGTGTTATAAACTTTATTAATTAATATGTTATAAGCCCTTATTAAGGTCTAATATTAATTAAATTGATTTAAACAGCTATTTAAGAGTTGTCAAGAGAGTCACTTTGGGGAATAATCCCTTTTTTATAATCTCTCTTGCTTTGCAATTTGCAATTTTATACAGGCACAGGTTGATAATGATTTGAAAAACTATAATATATATTCTTCTAGCAAAGTGACTATTATGCAATAAGAATTTTAAAGAGAATCTCTGATTGTAACAGATTTTTGAAACACCAAAAATAATGGGGCTTTTCCATTATTTGAAAGGGCGATAACGAACGGATCGCCCCTACAATATTTGGCGTCGGGGCTGGGATTGCGTGTTCGCCCTCCCCAAAATCCGTTAGAATCAAGAGAATATTAATACAAATCAAAAATTGAATTAAGTTATTTAAAATGACTTAGGAACGCGCATAAAATAACTTTTCACGCAAAAGTACAGCGAAGCAAAACTTTTGCGTGAAAAAGACAACTTTTTCTCAATACAGCAATAACAAGGGAGTCGCTAATTTTTTATGGATATTTTATTTCATGCACGTTCCTTAATAAGAAATTCTACGCAAAAGTACAGCGAAGCAAAACTTTTGCGTAGAAAATTGTTTGACGTGATTTCAGGCTGTTCATTTTTTCATTTTTGACTTGTCTTTTCCCGTTTGTACAAAGCTTGACTTATACGTGCCAATAATCTAATTTTATAAGGCGATACTTAACAAGAGGTAACATCATGCGTATTAACGTCAATATTGACGACGAATTGTTTCAAAAAGCCACTAATTTCAGTGGCTTGAAAACTAAAAAGGCTGTTGTCGAACAAGCACTGAACTTTTATGTTCACATGCAAGCTCAACAACAGATTCGCCAATTACGAGGCAAGATGCCCTGGGGTTGGGATGAGAATACTGAGGAGGGGCAGACGGACAAATGATTTTACCAGTATCGAAAATATGGATTGACTACTTTAGTGGCAAAACCACTTCACAAACTGAATTGCTCGACGATATACTGGCTAATGGTCAAGTTATCGTAGGGGATATCATTTTGAATGAAGTTTTGCAAGGTTTTCGCACTGATACCGATTTTGATCGGGTCAAACATTTACTCACTTGTTTACCCTTTCGAGAAATGCTAGGCCAAACAATGGTCCTGCAAAGTGCACAAAATTATCGCTTGTTACGTCAAAAGGGCCTGACTATTCGTAATACAACGAACATAGCGGTAGGTACGTTTTGTGTGATTAATAAGTTAACCTTATTACACGATGAACCTGATTTTTCATTAATGGTTGAGCATTTAGGCTTACAAGTGTTGTAATGCAAATCTCCTTTCCAAAGCTAAGCTTTACCCATAAGTCGTCTATCGTTGTGTGAATGGTGATTTTTTAAGTTTTTTTAAATGAAAACAATAATTTATGTAGTGGTTAGGTTGAGGTTAATATCAGAGAGTTAATCAGCTTCAATCCTGATAAATTGGTTGTTTAAAGCGTTCCTGATTATAACGGATGATCGGAGAGGGCGATAACTTCGGTTCGCCCTTTCAAATAATGAAAAAGTCCCATTATCAGTATAACGAAAACCTTTTTAATGATCTTTGTAGGGTGGGAGCGCTGTCCGTCAAAAATCAGTTTTTTTTCCTTAAATTTCACCTGCTTGCCCACCACTTGACACCATAAAACCCTTGATATTTAATCCGTTTTCGATCTACTGATTATTTCTGGTGTCCCCCGCTTTGAAGTTACAATCAGCAGCGTTCTATTTTTTCGTTTAAGTTTAACATTTCACGCTTTCAGGTTAAGGAATATCCAAAGTGAAACAGTGTGTTTTGTCGGGTGGGTAACGTGTTTTTAAAGCCCACCACGCCATCAATGTAGGGCTCCCTACGTGTTTTTAAAGCCCACCATTTCCTCTAAACATTCAACATTTTCAATAGAAAGATTTGTTGGTCAAAAATAAGTTTGGAAAAGGAGATTATCAAAATTCCCCCCTACAGCTTCAAAAATCACATGAAACTTATCAATGCTCAATGATTCATTTATCAACACATTGATATTTTTGATATTTGGCGTGTTGTCTGAGAAAACACACCTTAAGGTGAAATACGAATTTGACACTATGTTCATATTTTGTTCAGGGTAAAATTTAAACCCCTATATTCACCCTAAAATAGGTTTTATCAGACAACACGCCATTTAGTAATTAATATTTTAGGCCAGCGATTATCTGACAAACTCTATATGCCATGGGACACAAACTCTATATCAAAACCTTCGGATGCCAGATGAATGAATATGATTCATCACGCATTGCAGATGCATTACAAGCTTCTCACGGGCTAGAACTCACTGATGATCCAGCAAAAGCAGATGTTTTATTGTTAAATACGTGTTCTGTCCGTGAAAAACCGCAAGAAAAAGTGTTTTCACACTTGGGCACATGGCGACAGTTGAAAGAAAAACATCCTCATGTCATCATTGGCGTGGGCGGTTGTGTCGCGAGTCAAGAAGGTAAAGCGATTCGTGAACGTGCCCCTTATGTCGATTTGATTTTTGGGCCACAAACTTTGCATCGCTTACCGACTATGCTGTCTGAAGTGCAACACACTCACAAACATAAGATTGATATTTCTTTTCCTGAAAACGAAAAGTTTGAGACTTTGCCAGAGCCCAAAGCTGAAGGCCCAACGGCGTTTTTGTCCATTATGGAAGGGTGTAGCCATTATTGTACTTATTGTGTCGTACCTTACACACGCGGTGAGGAAGTCAGTCGCCCATTTGATGATGTCATTGCAGAAATCGCCCTCTTAGCAGATCAAGGTGTGCGCGAAGTCACCCTGCTTGGACAAAATGTCAATGGATATCGAGGCTATAAGGCAGAAGGTGAGATAGCAGATTTAGCCGTCTTGATAACCTATATTGCAGCGATTGATAGTATAAAGCGCATTCGTTATACCACCTCTCACCCACTAGAATTGTCCTATAATCTCATTCAAGTCTACGCAGAAGTACCCAAATTAGTCAGTCATTTACATTTACCCGTGCAAAGTGGTTCGGATCGGATTTTAAGTCTGATGAAACGCGGACATACAGTCTTGGAATATAAACAAAAAGTCCGCAAATTGCGAGCAATACGCCCCGATTTAAGTTTGTCTTCCGATTTTATTATCGGCTTTCCAGGAGAAACAGAGGCCGATTTTCAAGCAACTATGCAATTGATTGAAGAAATTGGATTTGATCACTCTTTTAGTTTTATTTACAGCCCGCGCCCCGGAACACCTGCAGCCAGTTTACCTGATGATGTCCCAATAACCATAAAAAAACAACGTCTTGCTCAATTGCAAGCGCGTATCACTGAAATGGCTCACGCGATTAGCGCATCATTAGTTGGCAGTATACAACTGATTTTGGTTGAACAGCCATCACGTAAAAATCCTGAAGAATTAGCAGGGCGCACAGAAAATAATAGAGTCGTGAATTTCCCCGGAAAAGCTGATTTGATAGGGCAATTTGTAAACGTGCGAATTACACAAGCCTTGCCTAATTCGCTACGGGGTGAAATCTATCAATGATCAATGATTATTCCCCCAATTTTCACAACCCAAAAATAAATGATCTCAATGGTTTTTTTGTAGGCTGGGTAACGGGTTTTTAAAGCCCATACGCATCAACTTAAGCTCATTTGAGTGGTTCAGCCCTTATTCGATATAGGTTTTCCTTCTGGATAAATGGTGAAGGACTTGGGGTGTTCAATTTCTGGTTAAATCTTCAAGTTTTTAACTCTAAAACTGCGAAGATAGGCAAAGCTAATGGTAAGAAATTGTCAGTAAATCTTGGAAAATTATTGAAGAAAATATTGCTTCAAGGCTTGTTAGATGGAACAAAAATCGGTAAAAACGGTGCAAAATCCACCAACCAGTGAAAGACTACTTAAAGCCCACTTCTGTTTACCTTCTACTAGAGTTTTTCAGGTGTCTGGATATCTTCGGTTGCTATTTTGTCTACAACAAAGGTTAAGGCAACGTATAATGATATCAAAAGCTTATAACAACCTTGATATAGAGTTGAAGCTAATTGCAATCAAGTTAGTATTATTACGAATAACTTGGGCCGCTTTCACAAGACTTCTATTCGGATGATTCCAGCATCCCATTAAAATAATCCAATGTTGAACAACACAAGCAAGCAATGCAAGTATAGATTTCACATAGATATCGAAAAGGATTGTTGCTTCTTGAATTCTCTAACTTTGCGTGACTTTGAAAGAGTTTAAATAATAGCTCTATTTGCCATATTGCGAAATACAATACAAGTGCTTCATCGAAGCTGAGTTTATCAATTGGTGCTTGAGTCACCAAAAGAGTGAAATCACATAAAAATAAGCTTTTCTTTTCAGGCTGTTTTTCCTTTTTTATTTTTTGATGCCCCTTTAAGTGCTAGGACATAAATTTTAAGGTATAACAGCTTCCATTGTTTTTAATAAAAATATTATAGTGATAAACGAAAAACAGAAAAGTGAATGGTACTGACTTAAACAAAAGAATACACCATAGTCGATGGGTGAAAATTTCACGGCATCCGTGACTTTCAGGCATTTAGCTAGGTAACATAATTTTAACCTGAGCCAAATATGGACGGTAATCGGAACGTCGATCTAACTGAAATAGACTACCTTCGCTTGGTTCGATATGACTGCTAGCAGTTGTCGCATCTAACCGAACTATCTCAGTTGAAAGATTGTATTGTCTTTTCGTTTATTTTTTAGTGCCTCGTTAATTTAAATAGCTTAATATTCAATAAGTTATCTTTTTTATATATAATTCAAAGCGTTATCAAAGTACAATACCTTCGCCAATAATAATAACATTTCACGCCAAAGTTTTTGCGCGCAAAAACTTTGGTGTGAAATATTGTTTTTGAAAGAAATTATAGTTACTGTGTCTATTCAAACACTTAAAAATCTGAATTTCTCTTTAAATTTTAAAATCAATAAGTTATGAATTAAAATTCGCTGCGCGAAAACAGGAGGCTATTTTTAATGAAGAATAAGGACTCATGCGCCTTTCGCGCTAGCAAGCACAAATAACGTCGTCTCGACGCACTGCGTTTCGTTTGGCAATATAATAACCACATCAAATTGATATAATTTGGCGAAGGTATTGAAAGTATATAATAAATTCAATAATTTATATTTGTTGCTATATTTGTATTATTACAATAATATTGTATACTTGTATTATAATTATAATAATGAAACTGAGTTGATTCTTAGAATCGTCATAACATAAAATCAATAACTTACGAATTACTTTGACTCGAAAAAAATAAGCGAAAGTACCGATTGTATGCTCGTATTAAGTACTTTCCTTGGTCTTGTTCATATTTTTGCCAAGATTCATCTTGGTTTAGATAGCGTAAAATCGCTGCAAGACGGTCATCGCTAAAGTCCAAGGCTCGAATAGTCAAACCGGTGATAGCTGAAATGGTCTGAATATGTTTGGCAGCCCAATCCTGAACCCGATTTAAACGATGGTCGGCTTGAGACAATATATGGGTTAACAAAATAGTAGCAGTCCAGCCGCTACGATTGCCCTCCCAATTATTATGGGTAGGAAAATTAGCATCTAACAAATCTGCAACACCCATTTGTATAATATGGGTTAACAGGAATATCATCGACACGCTCAGTTACTATATCTATATCAGAAGTTGGATTAGTGTTCATTAGTTAAATTTCGCCTTAGTGTTGTATTATTTTGTTAATTATTTTTAGCATAAAACTGTTATGTATAATCAAATTCTAAAAACCACTTTTGAAATCACTGAACCATAAGTAAATAGGTGCTGATAGCCAGAATTTGAGTTTGCACTTGGGCGACATACTGAGCGCGGGCCTGTTCAAAACCCAGTTGCTTGTAGCGTAACAGATAATCTTTTTCATTACGTCGTGCCATTAACATGGCAATTTGGCTTTGCAGGTTAAGCTGAGCGATGCGGCCATCTACATTGATCACCTTGCTTACAATGGTTTGCATCTGAGTCTGGTTAAGGAACGCGATAAAGCTAATGACTAGAGATAAACTGATCATCACTAAACCAACGATAATCAGCTTGTTTCGTATTTTGAGATTGTTGAACCAATTGAACATCATAAAATAACCTGATTGTTTTTATCGCTTAGGGCTTCGATGTTTTTGGAAGCAAAGGGCAAAAGTGAAACAGAATGCAACAGGTGAACTCGCGATTGAAAAACGCGCTTTTTTGCAACAGACGCTAAAGACGCGCTGTAAAAAATCGAAATATTTGCGTCTCTTGCGTCTCTTGCGTTATAAATAATACTAACATAAAACGTGCCAAGTATAAATCCTAATGCCGATCTTTGGCCCAATCAGGCACGTATTGGCTTTGGCCAGGCCAAGGATGGCGAGGATAAGGGTAGCTGATCCGATACCAAGCTCGGCCGCCGTGACAGCCATAACAGGCATCGGCATTTTTTTGCCCCGCTTTTTCAATGGCTTCGCTATTGAGATAATTAACTTGATGGCGAGTGGTACGGATTGTGGCATGACAAAGTAGGCAATTATCGCCCATGATTTCCCGGATTTGATGCCAAGGTTCTGGTAATCCCATCAATTGTGCGTTAAATTGTCCATGACATTTGAGGCAGGTGGTTTCTGGGTTAACGGTTTTACGCAAAGTAAAGGTGGCATTTGCAGAAGTGGGCGGAATAACGGCTTCTTCGCGAGGATCATGGCCCTGATGGCAAGTATTGCATTGCAGATTCATCAGTTCTTTCGCAAGCGGTGTAACCAAATGGCGGCGGTGAAAGGTGTCTTGTTCGCCAGCATAAACTGTTAAGGTTTGATACCAAGCCAGTACGGTTTTGCTTTGGATGCCGGCTGGTGATTGTGCTTTGACTTGAGGTTGCAAAACGGCTTGATGGCAGGCTAAACACTGTTCATTCGTTGCTGTTTCAATTGCGGGTTTAAAATGTAAGGGATGCCAACGTGCCTGTTCATAATCCAGAGCCGGATTATTTTCGGCCATGACTAGCAATGGATAACACAAAGCGAGTTGAAAAAAATGACGACATTGTTTAACCGTTTTATTCATGACAACTCCGAGTGAATTGAATTATAGAATAAAGGATTGATGTGGATTTTTTGAGAAACAAGCAATAACGATAAGAATTAGGATTTTTCTGGTTAGATAGCATTTTCAGCAAGCGTGAAATAAGTAGGTTAACAAAAATAAATTAACTTTTTTAGATATCGAATAGAACGCTGATTCGGCTTGGCTAGACTGATTTTCGCATGATAAAAATGTTAAAAGACTTATGTGTACCTACATATGTGTACCTACATAAGTAGGTACGCAAAAGTTTATTAACATTTAGTAGTCCAGCGAGGGCCGGTGGGCAGCAAAAACACGCTACCCACCATTTCACGCGCGTCGTGAAGCTTCGCTATACTTTAGCGTGAAATACAAAAAATGTTAAAAGATTTATGGGTACTTACTTACATCATTTGTATGGAAAATATTAATGCAATTATGTAACTTAAATATTTTGACTTATCCGCATCGATTATACAATCCTTGTAGTTATAGGTTTTGACTTATCCTTTCTTATATACAATCCTTGTAGTTATAGGTTTTGACTTATCCTTTCTTATATACAATCCTTGTAGTTATAGGTTTTGACTTTATCCTTTCTTATATACAATCTAAATTTTGTTTGAAAAGAGCAGCAAAATAAATTAAATGTGACATCGTCAAGTTAATTAACAGAGTTCCAAAAAACTTGAGCAGGATGTAGTGCTTTGACAGCAACACCATCAGCTATCTGATGACGACAACTTGTGCCCGTCGCTACAACGATAGCATTGTCTTTCACTTGTCGGATAGCGGGGAATAATTGCATTTCGCCAATCTTCATAGACAGATCATAGTGTTCATAACCAAATGTACCTGACATCCCACAACAACCCGTTTTTAAAGCCCTAACACTCGCACCAGGTAATTGGTTAAGGGCGTTAATGGTACTGTTAATGCCAATGAGTGATTTTTGATGACAATGAACATGTACGACAATATCTTGTTCTTTAGGGGTAAGTTGTGTCGTGTCAATATTACCCTTTGAAATTTCTTGGAGGATAAATTCCTCAAACAAAAGTGTGCGTTTAGCTAAGGTACGCATCTTCAGACGTTGTTCTGCTTCAACCAAATCAATAGCGCCATCTCTTAACGTCATAATTTCTGGCGGTTCTATACCAATAATATTCACGCCCGATTGCTGTAGCAACTCATCACACTGTTCAATCTGTTCACTAAGCTGTTTAAGGGCTTTTTTAGCTTGCTTGAGCAAGCCTTGGCTAATTAATAAACAGGGGGATTGCGGTAAAAAAATGGGGATCACTTGGTAACCGTTATATTCCAGAAATTGGATAGCGGCCTGACCGATTTTTGGCTCATGGTACTGTGTAAAAATATCACAAAGTAAGGCTACCCGTTTATGGGTTTGGTTTTGGATTTTAGAATCTCTTTGTTTCCACCAATTTTTTAATGATTGTGTGCTTATGGTAGGTAATTGGCGCTGTGGTGCAAACTGTAATAGTTTTCTTAACCATTTGTTTTTTATCAATAAATTAGTTAATCTTGGAAAATGAGCGCCTAATCTGATCATGAGGGCATAATAAGATAACAGTCTGGTTTTGAGTGGTATGCCTTTTTGATTATGGTAGTAATGCAAAAATTCTGATTTAAGGCGTGCCATATCGACATTAGCGGGACATTCTGATTTACAGGCTTTACAAGAGAGACATAAATCCAATGTTTTTTTCAGTTCTTCAGAGGCAAATTCCTTAATCGGATTATCCGAATTGAGTGCTTGTATCAGCAAATTTGATCGCCCTCGTGTCGAGTAATATTCCTCTTTGGTTGCCATGTAGGATGGACACATCGTACCGCGTCCAACGCTTTTCCGACAGACTCCACTGCCATTACATTTTTCAGCGGCCGCTTTGAGTCCTAAATCTTTTTGCCAATCAAATTGCGTTTGAATGGTGATGTCTTGTGGTATGGCATCGGTTCGTAAATTATGATCAATAGGCCGTTCTGTGAGAATTTTATTCGGATTGAATATCAGATTTGGATCAAAAGTCTGTTTGATTTGGCCTAGCAGTTTATAAACCTCTTCACCCAGCATTTTTTTGACATAAGGCCCACGTACTCTACCATCACCATGCTCACCAGATAAGGAACCTTTGAATTGTGCAACCAAATTAGCCACTTGATTGGCAATACGCATAAACGTTTTTTTGTCTTGCGGTTGCCGGATATCTAATTCAGGCCGTAAATGCAATAAGCCGACTGAGGCATGTCCATAATAGATACATTGCGTTTTATGTTTTGCCATGATTTGTTGGATTTGGCTGACATAAGCGGGTAGATCGGGTACCGCGACTGCGGTATCTTCAATAACGGCAATGGCCTTTTTGTCACTCACTTTGCCCATCAATAAGCCAAATCCCGCTTTGCGTAAGGCCCAAACGTTGTTGATCTGTTGAGCTTGAATGATGGGATAAGCGTAACCGAGGTTGTCTTGTTGTAAGGCTTGGATCAGTTGTTTGGCGCGTTGTTCTATTTTCAAACTATTGTCATCAAACAATTCAATGATTAATACCGCACGCGGTTCTCCTTGAATCCAAAAACGGTTTTGACGTTGTTCCAGATTGTCTTTGGTGCAATCTAGTACATTTTGATCAATCAATTCTATAGCAGCGGGCTTATGTGGTAGCATGGCTACCGTTGCCCGCATCGCTTCATCCAAATCGTTAAAATGCACACAAACTAATAATTTGTGTTGAGGTGTCGGAACCAGTTGTAGTGTGGCTTCAGTTAGTAAAGCCAGTGTGCCTTCTGAACCGCAGATCAATGGGGCTATATTAAAAGGTTTACCGGCTTGATTCCAAGGTTGCGCGTTAGCGAGATAGTCTAAAGCATAACCGGTATTGCGTCGGATGATTTCGGGTTTCGGGTAATCGGTTTTTATACGTTCCTGATTAGTGTCAATGGCATAGTAGACGGTTCGATAAATATCGCCTTCTAAACCCTGTTTTTTCAGTTTGTTTTCTAACTGATTTTGATCTAAGGGCCCAAATGTGGTGAGTGTACCATCTGACAAGACGGTTTCGACTTCGATAACATGATCGCGGGTGGTGCCATAAAGAATGGAATGTGAACCACAGGCATTATTACCGATCATTCCGCCAATCATACAGCGATTTGAGGTTGAGATATCATGTGCAAATTCGAGCTGGTTTTTGGCAGTGCTATCATTCAGATCGTCAAGAATCACTCCGGGTTGTACGCGGATAGTGTTGTTTTCTGTGACTTCACTGAGAATTTTGGTCATGTGACGCGACACATCAACAACAATACCATTACCGACACATTGACCAGCAATACTGGTTCCAGCAGCTCTCGGAATGAGTGGCATACGATGTTGATTAGCAAATTTGATAATTGTTCTGCAATCCTGTTTGTTCTTTGGGCGAACAACGGCTCTAGGGAGTTCTTGATAGATAGAGGCATCTGTGGCATAAAGCCGTCTTGAAGTTAAGTCTCTTAGTACTTCTCCTTCAATGGATTGTTCCAATTGCTGATAGAGATTGTTTAGATTGTTTGTTTCCATCATTCATCACTATAATGGTGGGCAACAAAAACACGTTACCCACCATTTCACGCTAAAGTTTCGCGGAGCGAAACTTTAGCGTGAAATACATTTTGATTTATAAGTAATTAATGGTGGGCAACAAAAACACGTTATCCACCCTACAGTTGAAATGTGGTGAGTAATTAATGGTGGGCAACAAAAACACGTTATCCACCCTACAGTTGAAATGTGGTGAGTAATTAATGGTGGGCAACAAAAACACGTTACCCACCCTACGTTGGCAATTCAGAACTCCCCATCAAATACTCATCTACTGCTCTAGCTGCTTGCCGCCCTTCCCGAATAGCCCAAACGACTAAGGATTGTCCACGACGCATGTCGCCAGCGGCAAAAACTTTGTCGAGAGAAGTTTGGTAGTTTTTGGTATCGGCTTGAACATTGCCGCGCCCATCCAGTGCAACGCCTAATTCTTCCAACATGCCTTCATGAACTGGATGCACAAAACCCATCGCGAGTAAGACTAAATCAGCTTTTAATTCAAACTCACTGCCAGGTATTTCTGACATTTGCCAACGCCCGTTTTCGTCTTTTTGCCAATCTACCCGCACAACTTGCATCTTTTTAACTTGACCGTTTTCGCCTTGAAAGGATTTCGTGGAAACACTCCAATCACGTTTACAACCTTCGTCATGAGAAGATGAAGTCCGTAGCTTATTAGGCCAATTTGGCCAAGTGAGCTGTTTATCTTCCTTCTCTGGCGGTTTCGGGAGAATTTCTAATTGCGTGACTGAAATGGCCCCTTGACGAATAGAGGTGCCGATACAGTCGGAGCCGGTATCGCCGCCACCGAGCACGACAACATGTTTATCTGTGGCCGTTATGCGTTCTTCTTCAGGAATGTTATCGCCAAGAACAACATGTGTTTGTTGAGGTAAAAATTCCATCGCAAAATGGATACATTTTAATTCACGTCCTGGCGCGGGTAAATCGCGAGACTTTTCGGAACCCCCCGTTAACACACACGCATCAAATTCTTCAAGCAGTTTTTTGGCCGTTCTATCGACTCCAATATGACAATTGGTGCGGAATCTCACACCTTCAGCTTGCATCTGCGCCATGCGGCGATCAATCACGGACTTTTCCATTTTAAAATTGGGAATACCATAACGTAGCAAGCCACCAATGCGATTTTCTTTTTCATAAAGCACGACATCATGTCCGGCCCGTGCTAATTGTTGGGCACAAGCTAAGCCGGATGGGCCTGAACCGACAATAGCGACTTTTTTACCTGTCCGGTGTGCTGGGATTTGTGGTTCAATCCAACCTTCTGCCCAAGCTTTGTCGATGATTGCACATTCAATCGTTTTTATCGTTACTGGCTCATCGGTCAGATTCAAGGTGCAAGCCGCTTCACAGGGGGCTGGGCAGATATGCCCTGTAAATTCAGGAAAATTGTTAGTCGAATGCAGAACATTCAAGGCTTCGCGCCATTTTCCATGATAAACCAAATCATTCCAATCAGGGATAATATTATTGATTGGACAGCCATTGTGACAGTATGGAATACCGCAATCCATGCAGCGTGCGCCTTGTTGAGTCACCTCGGATTCCATTAGAGGTATGATAAAATCTCGATAATGCTGAATACGATCCGATACCGGCGCGTATTGGCGATCATGACGTGAGATTTCCATAAAACCGGTCATTTTACCCATGATTATTACGTTCTCCTTAATTAAAGCATAAAAAAATGAATTGAGTTATTAAGTTATTTTGTTAATAAGACTGGTCAAATTGATTTATAGATAGAACGCTGATGACGCTGATTTATCCTGATAAACACTGATTTTCATTTCAACAGGATATAGATTGTAGGGGCAATCCCTTGTGGTTGCCCTATTAATGTTTCATAAACAATAAACGAATTGAAGAACAATTGGGAAAAATTTTCAAGTGAAGAGAGTTTTGCAAGGTGGGATGATGGCGTTGTGAATTGCGTGTGTTAAGGAAGAAAAGAGACATCAGTAACACTTTGTTTTTCATTGATTGAAATAGGGCTACAAATTGTTAGCGTTTATGTGGATAAGTGTACTCGTCAAAGTGCAGATTGAATTGAGTGTGGCATTTTATGTCTTGAAGAATAATTATTTTCAAAAGGGCAACCACAAGGGATTGCCCCGACATCATCGATGATTCATTACCTTCATGGTATCATGACTCGTTTTTGACTAGATGCGACATTACAATTTTGTCATTTTTTCTTTATCAATTTTTAAAGCCCAAGGCAAATCATTCTTTTTCCAGCCCAGTACACCATCAACGACGTGGTACACCTTTTTATACCCAGCCTCGGCCAATTTATTGGTTGCTAAGGCACTCCGATTACCTTGACGGCATATTAAAACTATAGGACTCTGATTGTCTAAACCTTTTTCTTTCAGGCGTTCTTCGATGTTAGCCACAAAATGATTATTAACTGCCACTTTACGATGGGCCTGATTGATAATAATCGGCACATTGGCATCAGCCATTGCTGGCATACCGTCAGCTACTTCGGCAGGAGTTCGGACATCAATAAACAAGCTTTTGTTTCCCTCTTTTTTGAGAAAGTCCGCGGCTTCTGTGGAGGTGAAATACAGTTCTAATGCTGTTCTTTTTTTAGCAGGCACTTCAGGCTGGTTTGTGACACAGCCATTAAGCATTGTAAAAACGAATAGGCCAGCAACAAGTTGACAGAAAAAACGATACTGAGGTTTCATATTGAGCGTTATTTCATCCTTTGAAGTCAAAATCAAATACAATTGATAACAGTCCAAAAATCAATATTGGACTGCTTAATAGGGCAACCACAAGGGATTGCCCCTACGAAACGATACATAAAAGGGGCAACCACAAGGGATTACCCCTACAAAACGATTTTTTATTTAGCGTCTGGTACAAGAATACAGCCAGCAGAGTCTTGATCAGGTTCACTGCTACTCGTTTTGCGACGCTGTGCTTTTTGGGCAATGGCAGATGCGGTGGCAGTTTTCTCTTTTTCATCCGGAGCCAGTTCCTCTAACGTGCAGTCTGCATAATCATGGGTTAGTGCGGGTCCAGACGGCTTTGAATTAGCACCTGTGCAAGCGGTTAGGCTTATTCCCATAATCAAAATGCCGGCACTAGCCAAAGTGAGTTTTGAAAGTTTCATGTTGAGATTCTCCTTTTGAGGGTAAAGAGATGATTTGGCACTGGGCCGTTGAATGGATTGGTTAAATGGCATTATCGCCGTTCAAAAGTTCAGAATGATAGAAGCAAAAACACTTTTCCCATTGAATGACCCCAGTACCTATCAAAGTTTATCAAAATCAATTTCATCAAAGTCATAATCAGACCAGGGCAAATCATTTTTCTGCCACCCTTGAATGCCATCTATTATGCCATATACATTTTGATATCCTGCCTTTGCCAACAGCTGAGCTGCTTTTGAACTCCGATTGCCATCCTGACAAATCAGAAAAATGGAACTCTGTTTGTTTAAATGCTTTTTTGTCATCTTTTTTTCAATGGCAGGTACGAAATCATTGTTGAGTAGTTGTTCAGTCTTTTCCTTTTCTTTATTCCATTTTTGAATAATATAAGGCACATTGGCATCAATAGGGGTTGGCATACCATAAGAAGATAATTCACTCTGGGTACGAACATCCACAAAGAAAATATGTTTACCCTTTTGTTTGAGTAAGTCATGAGCATCTTTGGGTGTCAAATACAATTCCGTTTTTTCAGCGGGCAATCCCCCCTGTAAAGCACATGCGCTGAGGATTAAGAGGAAGAAAACAGTAAAAATTGGCTTAAATCGTATCATGACATTCATTTTAACGTGACTCCTGTTTAATTTATTTTCCCCTTGTCAAAAAAAGGAATCAGTGCCTTTCTCATTCCCCTCGTTCACTTTATCAGTTCAATTCTAATTGTGAATCGCGTGTGTTAACGGATAAAATCAAGCATTATTAATTGATTGTTTTTATTAAGTTTTTGTATTAAAAAGGGGCAACACATGAATTGCCCATAAAAAATAATGTTATTTTCAATAAAGGGGCAACCACAAGGGATTGCCCCTACCAGAATTGAGGGGATGTAGTGTTTAGACAATCGTTATTGACTAAACTTATAATCTAGCATAAGCCAGTATTTGTTCGTATCGCCGTTCTTTAAATCATCGCCTTCTTTATAAAAGGCCCCTTTGGCCATCAGGTTCAGCTTTTTGGAAAGCTTATAGGCATAAACCAGATCAAACTCACTACCATAATCAAGCCCGCCATCGTCACTTTCAAAGTTGTGATAAAAGCCAATCAGTCTGCCGTACTTTTTATTGATGTATCCCACCGTAACCGCGGTATCCACCAGCCCTGCGGCTGGCGTTTTGAGGAATTTATCCGCCCAACCATTCATGGCGTGAAGCGTTGCCAGTGGGGTATTAAAAGCCCCTCCCTCTGAACCTTCCTTCTCTCCCAGTACTTCGTAATTAAGGCTTAGGAAAAAATCGCTATAGTTGGCCCTTGCGCCCAACTTGTAGTAGTCCGCCTCATGATCAGGCTTCACATTACCCATTGATTCTTCTTTCAGGGTAGCCTTGTTCTGAATCGCGTATTCTGCCTCATAACTGAGTTTGACACCTGAAAAGGCGGTTTTGCCAGTGGCCCTGATACCAAAGGTATCATGAAATGAGGAGAGCAGATAGGCATAAGGGGTCACTTTCAATTCCGGTACCACAGTATAAGCCGCATTGACTATAACCGAGTTGGTATCAAGCTTGCCGTTTTCCGTTATCCGGTTCACTCTTTTGATATAGCCCGCTGTGAGATTCAGGTTTTTAATGCTTTTGTCGATAACGGAAAGCATATCAAAAGTTTGTGGCATCTGTCTCCAACCAACATGACCTATATATCGTTGGTTATCCAAGCCCAGCATCTTTCTCCCAAGGATCAAGGTAGTCTGATCGAACTTGTAGGCTAAATGAGATTGAGTGATCCGCGTCTGCGTCGGGTCCATAATCACATCATAGCCACTTTGCTCTGGCTTGTAATCATCCACAATCCCAAAATGGCTCACATTAGTCGCTTCCAAATTGCCATCAAGTCCCTTTATTCCACCCACACTACCAAATTCGCCACCAAGAACGGTTCTAACCGTTAAGGCTTTAGCCGCCTTATCACCACCATCCACATCCGCATACTCAAAGCGAGGTCGCAGTTGTAAATAAAGTAGTGAATCGGTGAAAGGCGTAAAGCCCAGCTCATTGTCAGCTGAGGCTATACCACCGGTTCCTAGCAAAATACCAGCCACAACAAAATGAAGTTTTGATGATTTCATTCTTTATCCCTTATGATATGTATTACGCTTTTTTTTAACCGTATAAAAATCAGTTTTTTAACTGAGCTTCTGGTTTTTGATTTAAAACTTCGGAAAGCTTTTTAGCCTCTAATGATTTTAAGGATTGATGTCAATAGCTTTAAATGTAAAATCAATCACTTTTTCGATGCGTAGTTTAGCTTCGCTAAACTACGCGCGTGAAAACCCGTTTTCCGAAGTTTTCAGTTTTTCACGTATTTACAAATGTGCGCTGTATAGTTTGAATATTGCTATCGCTTTCATAAAAGTCGCCTTATTAAATAAAACATGGGTGACTTTTTTAGAACGTTTTGATAGCCACTTGCCCTTTTAAATAAGGAGTGCCGATTATAAACTTTTTTTGTTGAAAATAGAAAATGAAATCTGATAGTAAATTATGAATTGTGAATTGTGAATAATTAATTGTTATAGTACAACGAATTAGGAAATAAACGAATACCCTAGGGTAGCGTTGATTCACTATCATCTTCATGCCTTTGAAATCAAGGTACGAATCGCTTTCATCAAAACGACAAGGATTGTATATAAAAAAGGATTAAACTTCGATACATTACCACGATCTTATCTTTTAATATCGTTTTTATCCTTTATTTAATTACAATCCTTGTAGTTCGATAGTTCACGCTTAGGTTTGATCATTAAATGAACACATGAACGCCTAGCCCTGAAATTTATTGCTGAAAAAAAGTTAGGCTCTCAATACAAAACTTTATTAATTACAATCCTTGTAGTTCAATAGTTCAAGCTTAGGTTTGATAAACCCATGAACACCTGAACGTCTACCTTTTTATTCAGAAAAAAAATGAGGCTTTCAGCTTTCAGTATTAATTAATTAATAAATAAAACGCGCCAGCGTCATACACACTGGCACGAAAGCATCAAGATTTAATGAACACGCTGTTCAGCACTATTGCATTTGAATTAAAAACGCTAATTGACAATTATGAAAGGCTCAATCTTCGTAGGGTGGGTAGCGTGTTTTTGCTGCCCACCATTAATTTTTTTGAGCTTATAATATGGAAAAAATGGTGGGCAGCTACGCTACCTACCCTAACCCGCCTTTATCAAAAGAATTGGGCAACATTACGGATTGCCCCTTCTGCCGAAACAGAGGGGGCAATCAATTTGATTGATTAATTACGCAGGTTTATCTGAGGACTCAGTTGTTTGTTCTTCATTCTGTTTTTCATCAGTAACTGCTTTTTCCTCTTTCGAGTTTTCTTCCAGTTTCAATGTTTGTAGTTGGGCCTCAAACGCCTTAACTTTCTCCATTTGCGCCTCTATCTCAGTGTCTATCTCAGTTTTCAATTGACTCAATTGAGTTGACCACTGTTCAATCAAGGCCGCTTGTGAGCTTGCGGTTTCCTCTGTTAACGTTTGATTATCTGCCGATAATCCCTTGATCTGATCGTTTTGTGCTTCAAGCGCTGTAGTCAGTTCGCCCACTGCCGTTTCTTGTTGAGTCACTTGATGAGACAAAGCTTTGAACTGCTCACCTTGTTGGTTAAGCGCAACCGTGTTTTCCTCTTTCACGGTTTGCAATTGGGCATCAAGTGCCTTGAAAGTCTCATTTTGCGCCTCTGTCTTCTCGGCTATCTCAGTTTTCAATTGACTCAATTGAGTTGACCACTGCTCGATCAGAGCCGCTTGCTGCTGAAAGGAATTTGTGGTTTTCTCAGTCACCGTTTGATTGTGTGCCGCTAATCCCTTGATCTGATCGTTTAGCGCTTCAAACGCTGTAGTCAGTTCGCCCACAGCCGTTTCTTGTTGAGTCACTTGATGAGACAAAGCTTTGAACTGCTCACCTTGTTGGTTAAGCGCAACCGTGTTTTCCGCTTTCACGGTTTGCAATTGGGCCTCTAACCCATTCAGTTTATCGTTCTGTTCTTGAGCCAATACTTTGAGATCTGCTTTCAAAGTCGTTTCTAACTGAGTGACTTGAACTGCCAATGCTTTGAGTTGCTCATCTTGCCGATTTTGTGCAACCGTGACGGCCTGTTTCAAGGTTTGCAATTGGGCATCAAGTGCTTCGATTTTTAAGCCCGCTTTGTCGTTCAGCGCATTTTCCGGTTGCTTGATTGAAGCGGCCTTTTCTTCCTTCAAAGCCTCAAACACAGGCTGTGTTGTCATTGAGGTGGCAGTCTCTTTTTGCAAAACTTGCAAACTGGCCTCTAATTGACTTGAGCGGATTTCAAGCGCCGAAATCTTTTTATTATTTAATAAGCTTGTGAAACCGGCCACAATCACAATTAAAATGACCGAACTCATTGCCCCAATAACAAGAGAATTGTTATGAGGTATTTGCTGCGGCTGATTGTCAGCGTTGTTAGGCGTACTGTGGTTCTCATTTCCCATAAAAAATGTCCTCGCGAAGTGAATTATTGAGGTATTGAAATCATTGAAAGGGAGCATCCCTAGTTTAAAAGGGCTGACACGTCAGCCCCGATCCACAAAAATATCTTCATCAAGACTACTGAGGAGATAATTGTGTATGATATTCCAAAGAGATTCTCTAAAGCTTATGCAGGGCGCATTCCCAAAAAAAGGGTCATTATCAATCTTGGCGATCCGCAAAATAAATTTGGAACGAAATTCGGGCAGCAAAATAACATGCATTCCAATTGGGCCGCAAAATAAATTTGTTTTGAAAATCGGGCCTTCAAAATTTATCTTCATGACCTTTTTTTAGAAATGCGCCCCCTTAAGCATTCTAAGCTGTTGCCGGTTTAGTGCCTTTAACATACAAGTACCAATAAATACCCCCAACCAATCCAGCACCACTCACAATATTGCCCAGAGTCACGGGAATCAGATTGTGAACCACAAAGGTGTAAATATTCAAGGAACTGAGTTCCCAAGTAGGATGATTGGACATGACAAGCTCTGCAACCGCAGGTTCCAACGAAGCAACAATACCCGCTGGAATAATAAACATATTGGCGATACAGTGTTCAAAACCGCTGGCGATAAACACCATTACTGGGAACCAAGCCCCTATAATCTTACCCATCGTATCCTGACCAGCTACAACAATAACAGCAGCTAAACACACTAACCAGTTACACCCAATACCCCTAACAAAGGCTTCCAAAAATGTCAAATGCGTCTTTTTATACGCTATAGATACCGCATGGGCACCGATTTGGCTGCCATGTCCGTCCCAAATACCGCTGGAGTACATCATCCAAACGAGGAATAAACCGCCAATAAAATTGCCCGTATAAACAAGCGCCCAGTTGTTTAGAACTTGGTTAGTGGTTAAACTTTTATTTAACCAACCCATGGAAAGAAGACAGTTACCTGTAAAGAGATCAGAACCGGCAACGAGGACAAGGACGAGGGCAATACCAAATACGCAGCCGCCAATAAAACTGCTGAATCCAACACCAAAATACCCTGCCATATCGTGAGTCACGGTGGTCATAACTTGGGCGGCCAGTGCAATATAAGCACCTGCAAGGAAAGATGAGACGATTACCTTAGAAATAGGCATTTTGACTTTGTAATCGCCAACACCAATAAATGCTTGGGCTGTTTCAGCCGGAGTCAGAAAATTTTTTGCCATCGTTTTCCTCTTTAGAATTTTTCCTAAATTATATTAATAGTAATAATAAATAAATAGTAATAGTGAAAAGAGGGCGAACACAGCGATTCGCCTCTACACCATTCTATCAAATGTCGCGTAGCGGCAGACTTGTGTGTATGCTCTCTTGCTCAAGTTGCTATCTAGTCAAAAGAGGGCGAACACGCAAGTGCAGCCCCGACATCATGCCATCAAATATCTATGGGCAGACTTGTATGTCTGTCCTCTTACTAATTGATTTTTATGAGAATTATATAGATCAGATAGTGACGCTAAACACGCCATTTCGCCCCCTATATCATTTATGCTATTTTGAAATTGATATGTCCAAAACTAATTAATTTTCCAAAACCCTATAAATTGTCAATTGTCAATTAATTAAATTTGATGGGAATAAAGGGATAGATAGCAACTTGGATTATTTTTCATATTATCATAGTATTTTGCAAAAACTGTAGTAATCAGATTGATGTTGAACAGATCATTATTAATCAGCGTAAATCATGACAATCATGACAATCAGCGTTCTATCACGATTTTAGATTTGCTCAAAATCTCATTTTTTGTTTAACATCCGCTTGATCACTACATTTAAATTAAAAAACAGTCAAAAAATTAGAATCATTTCCATTTATTAATTAAGAATTAAGAATTAATTTTCTCTATAATAACCGGTTTGAGACGACTGATGAAACAACAAATTAGATTGAGTTATAAAATACAATAATAACGCGCTGAAAATATTTTCATTTTTAAATGTATTTTCTTTCTTTAATTATTTATTTCAAAAGTGATTTAAAAGACAGACTTAGGCAAGCACAGGGGCAACAGGGGCAACCACAAGGGGATTGACATGACGACGCGGTGAAAGGGTAAGCGAGGGCAAGCAGAATATTGTAGGGGCATTGCCCTAATTAGGCATCAATGCCATATCGTATCGGGCAAACACGCAGGTATTCCCCTACTGTAGGGCTTTCCTTTAGTGTTCGCCCAGGTTAAAAAAACTCGCACATCCCTGTGCTTACTCATCAAACGAACATCAACTCTCTTTTATTGATATTGCCGAAAATTCTATTTGGGAGACTTTGGTGTCCAACTACCAAAGCCCCCCATGCCACTCATTCCGCCCATACCAGACATGCCACTCATACCGGCAATTGTCGGATAGAACACGATGACACCTTGAGGCATAACACAAGAATGGCTAAAAGCACCTGCCATGCCAGACATATTGCTCATACCAGACTGATCGCTTTGCTCGCTTTGCTCGCTCATTCCGGCCATACTGCTTTGCTCGCCGTTTTTCGCGTTTTCGCCACTGGACATACCACTCATTCCACTGGTTGTAGGATAAAACATGATTACACCTTGTGGCACCATGCAGATATGACCCGCCTTGCTAACCGTGACACTCGTAGCTGCCATAGCAGATAGCCCACTCATTCCAACCAGACCACCACTCATTCCACCCATGTCAGACATACCGCTCAAACCACTCATTTCATCTTTGCTGGCTGTGTCTTCTGCCACAGCGGATTGCTGTGTGCCGACAACTAAAGTACTAATCATAGCAGCCAGTCCCATAGCTTTATTGAATTGACGCACGAACTGCATTTTATTCTGCTCCTAAAAAGTTAGACAAAGTTGGACGTTTTTAGGTAATTCGCTCTCTGTTGATAATTCCGAAAAATTGCAACTAGATTCCTGGTTGAGCAGTCCCAACCGTTGACATCAGTCCCGCAAAAACGGTATGATATAACCATGTACTTTACGTTCTGGAAGGCAGTCCCGGTTGGGTAAAACAGAGCTTCAAACCAAGATTTGAAGAGCTATTTACCAGCCTTCACCTCGAAATACCAGGTACAAAAAAACATTTCTTGTTATGAGTCAACCTGACTCGTGCGTCATATTGTAGGACGACTTAGTTTCATTTTCAAGTCATGATAATTGTATTATTGTAACTAAAAATACACAAAAAACGTTTTCACAGAAACGCAATTGCCAAAATTTTTGCGTGTCCCCAGAGCTTGTCTTCGGTGCGTAAAAACTTTAATGTGAAAAAGATATTTTTAAGGCATCGCCAGCAGACTCAAGCGTCTTTTGCGTTTATTTTCCGGTTTTTTTAGTAATGGCCAAAAAATAAGTTCCTTTATGAACTTCTGAACTTGGAACAAAACGATATTAACAGTCACTGTTCACGCCAGTTTTGAGTTTTACTTATATTAACACCTATATTAAAGACGCACCTCAATCCCTCGATCTGCCATCACTTGTTTAGCTTGGGCAATGGTGTATTCTCCAAAATGGAAAATACTGGCTGCCAGCACGGCATCTGCTTTACCTTCATGAACCCCTTCTGCAAGATGTTCTAATGTGCCGACTCCGCCAGAAGCAATCACGGGAATACTGACGGATTCACTGATGGTGCGTGTCAATGCTAAATCAAAACCATTGCGGGTGCCATCTCGATCCATACTGGTTAGCAGTATTTCACCCGCTCCAAATTCAGTCATTTTTTGGGCCCAGCCCACTGCGTCAATGCCAGTCGCTTTACGCCCGCCGTGTGTAAAAACTTCCCAACGTAGGGGTTCACCTTCTTGACTGACTTGCTTTGCATCAATCGCGACGACTATGCATTGTGAGCCCAAATGTTCACTGGCTTCTTTGACAAATTCTGGATTGAATACGGCGGCTGTATTTATCGCTACTTTATCCGCGCCAGCATTGAGCATACGCCGAATATCGGATAGTTGACGAATACCGCCACCTACTGTTAGGGGAATAAAGACTTGACTGGCGACTTCTTCAACGACATGTACTATGGTATCGCGTTCATCAGAACTCGCGGTGATGTCTAAAAACGTGACTTCATCTGCGCCTTGATCGTCATAACGCTTCGCAATTTCAATCGGATCACCAGCATCGCGGATATTGACAAAATTAACGCCTTTAACAACTCGTCCAGCATCAACATCAAGACAGGGAATTATGCGTTTTGCTAACATTTTTAGTTATCAATCTCAATAGGGCTATCGCAAAATAACAGGCATTCCAATAGCAAACAAGCAAAATAAATTTTGCTTTAGAAAATCTGCCTATCGCAAAATAAATTTGGAACGAAAATCGGCCTATCGCAAAATAAATTTTGCTTTAGAAAATCGGGCTATCGCAAAATAAATTTGGAACGAAAATCGGGCTATCGCAAAATAAATTTGGAACGAAAATCGGGCTATCGCAAAATAAATTTTGCTTTGAAAATCAGGCAGAAGTTAAGTACAAAAGTTAAGTACAACTTTTTTTTAGAAATGCGCCCTTTTGGGCAACACGTTACCCACCCTACATTGGTGTTTTTGGGAGATGGGTGGGCAACACGTTACCCACCCTACATGACAAAGCCATCGGCTAATTTTTGGGCTTGGGTAAAATCTAATGTGCCTTCGTAAATCGCGCGGCCTGTTATTACGCCCATAATATCTTGTTCGGCGACTTCACATAAGGCCCGAATATCATCTATCGTGGTTATACCACCGGCGGCTATCACTGGAATTTTAATGGAGCGCGCTAATGTGACTGTTGAGTCAATATTGAGGCCTTGTAGCATTCCGTCACGACTGATGTCTGTAAATACAATCGCTTCAACGCCGTCTTGTTCAAATTGTTGTGCCATCTCTATGGCACTATGACGGGATAGTTTTGACCAACCTTCTGTTGCCAGTTTCCCTTCACGGGCATCTAAACCGACGATAATATGCCCTGGAAATTCTCGGCAGATATCGGCAATAAAGTGTGGAGACTGAACAGCCTTAGTACCAATAATGACATAGTTTACCCCAACATCAAGATAAGTCTGTATGGTATCTTCATCACGAATACCCCCACCCACTTGTATTGGAATATCAGGGTAAGTTTGAGCAATTTCATGTATGACTGAAGCATTGACGGGTTGACCAGTAAAAGCGCCGTTTAAATCGACAATATGTAAACGACGTGCGCCTGCCTTTATCCAGCGTTCTGCCATGGCGACAGGATCACTGGAAAATACCGTATCATCCTCCATACGGCCCTGTCTAAGCCGTACACACTGACCATCTTTTAGATCGATGGCGGGTATAACTAACATTTTGGGTTCCTCAAGTGAAATTAAGAATGAAATAATGACAAGGATTATAAAACGGTTTCTAAATAAATATAAGTCTTTGAAATTAAATGAGATAATCCAATGGGGGCAACCACAAGGGATTGCCCCTACCACTTTGAAATTAAATGAGTGTATATAAGTTGGCACTGTTTACTTGTGTGCTTAAAAGGGGCTCACAAATAGATAATGATGATTCAATGAATGAATTGTTTAATTCATTCATCATTCATCATTTATCATTCTAGCTTTAAACAGATACGCCGAGACGTTGAGTGGGTAATTTATAAATCAAACGACGTTTTTGAGGTTCGGGATGAGATTGCACTAAAGGGTGAAGTTCTTTAAGCGCATTTTCATACACGGCCTTTTTAAAATAAACGACTTCACTTAAAGGATACCAATAATCAACCCATAACCATTGGTCAAATTCTGGATTATCGCTTGTATTCAGGCAAATGTTGTTGTCATGGCCTAAAAGACGTAGCATATACCAGACTTGTTTTTGACCGATGCACAAAGGGCGTTGGTGATAACGTATCAAATTATGAGGTAAGCGGTAACGTAACCATCCGCGTGTGGCACCTAATACATGGACTTGTTTAGTGGTTAAACCTAATTCTTCATGGAGTTCACGAAATAACGCCCGTTTTGGGGTTTCAGTCGCTTTAATACCACCTTGTGGAAATTGCCAAGCATCTTGTCCAACACGTTTTGCCCATAACGCTTGCCCATCCTGATTAGTCAGGATAATACCTACGTTCATTCTATAACCGTCTGTATCAATCATGGGACTACTCCTTCTGTAAGATGAATAAGGGAGTGTTTAATGCATTATTAATATTGATTTATATTACTCCATTACACAGCAATTACAACCCTTCGTTCAATTATCAATTCTTTGCCCCAGTTTTTGCGCGCAAAAACTTTATTTCACGCGCGTAGTGAAGCTTCGCTATACTTTAGCGTGAAATGTGGAAATCAATTATCAATTATAAATAGATTAAATAATCCCGCCCATCAACAAGCTCAGGTATGGGCAAAATAAATTTGGAACGAAAAGGCAAAATAAATTTTGCACTCCATACCTTCGCTGAATGCCTGATTGTCGTTGCAAAATTTATTTTGCGGCCCTCTTGGAATGCCTGTTATTTTGCGGCCCTCTTGGAATGCCTGTTATTTTGCTTATTTTGCTTTTATTTGTTTTCGATCTACTGATAATTGATCATTGTATTTCAGCCTGAGTGTATTCAAAGACTTGAGTCAGAGTGGCATCGGGATAACGCGCTAATACTTTTAGAAAAGATTGGGTAAACACTCCACCTTGTTTCATTTCATAGGCGTTTTGAGATTCGCGTGCCGCTGCAAAAACTTGGCCCTTAAGCTGTTCTAACCCATTTGCCCTTTCCATTGGATCACGCGGCAATGAAAACGTGCCGATTTCACCTTTGGCATAAAATTTATGCCGTACTTGATTTGATAGCCTCTGATTTTCTGAGTCTCTACTACCCTCGTAGCCAGCATCAATAAACGTCATAACACGTTGAGTGGGTAACTGATTGATTAATCTAACTAAATGATCATCGGTCACCACATCTTGTCGATTGGGATGTTTTGAATCTTGAACATCCAAAGTGACTAGCACTTCATCGACTTGATCGGCTTCATCTCCATTATCATCTCTGACATAAGCCCCCGCTCCTGAAAAGAAGATGATCACACGATCATTTGGTTTAACCCTCTGTTTTAAATCTCTCAACGCTTGTTCAAATTCGACGCGATAAACGCCTTGTAATAAACACACTTGTTGCTCGGGTACTTTAAAGCGGTTTTGCATGGCTTGTGCAAATTGTCGCGCATCTTGATCGCTGAAACGAAGTTGGCCGACGTTTGCACCCGTTGCCAAAATAAAAGTCTTAGGCTGTCGCCCATTATTAGGAATACTCTGCCAACACGAGCGAGTTGTGTGCGCGACTAGAGAACTTTGAACAGCTAAATCATCAGTATTGCCTTGCTCAATAGGCTCTCTAGCAACAAAGGGATGATTAATTTTACAGGCCGTCAATGTGAGATAACATAAGAGTAAGACAGAAATGAGCAATCTCTGTATTTTCATAATATTGATTCTCCAAATCGAATAACGGGG
>Ga0190344_1000262_pt1 | contig 29876 bp, 20 predicted proteins | sample 48721323_MG_FD_161662 | JGI IMG/M metagenome (GOLD analysis project Ga0190344, IMG submission 161662) | Hydrothermal vent microbial mat bacterial communities from Southern Trench, Guaymas Basin, Mexico - 4872-13-2-3_MG | ecosystem: Environmental > Aquatic > Marine > Hydrothermal vents >... | reverse complement strand
TTTGTAGATCTCTGATATTATTCCCGGTCGCTCCAGGTCAGATCCTGTCTTTTATAAAAGCGGATCCGCCCATCCTGTTCACCTACCAACAGGTCCGGTCCTTCCGGTTGTCCGTAATCCCAGATTTCCGGTGAACAGGCATGCTGCCCCAGGTAAATTACATTTTCTTTAAATCTGATCATTTTTGGAAAAGCAAACACAGGTTCGCTATTGGTGCCGACATTTTTAAGGAAAAGGACCGATGCTCCTTGAAGGCTTTTCGATTGCGGGAGACCATTGATTGGATCGGGTACGGAGCCATGCCTTGGTGTCCCTGCCAGAATATCTGTTTTCCCGTCAAGATCCCAGTCCTCCAGTACAATTTTGAGCCGTCCGGAGCCTCCGGCTGAAAGAAAATTTCCTTTGATGGTTGAGCCATCATCCAGGTATAGTTTTCCTCCATCTTCAACATTATAAGCATCAATTTGCCAGTATATATGAAACTCATCATCATCATCCAGGATGACGTAAGCCATTTTCTCCCCCATTTTTTTTACTCCGGGTTGAACCCGCCAGGTGCCGTGCAGTTCCAGTCCCTCGCAATAAATCGGGACCGGAAGGTCAAATACAGGTTTTCCGGGTTTACCGGTATTCAGGTATACCACGTGTCGGGAAACAGCACTGTGCATCAGGATGTCAAACAACCCATCCCCGTTCCAGTCGGCAAGGGTTGGACAGGCATATCCCCATCTGGACTCCGCAGGTCCCTGGATTGATCCGTTATATCCTGGCTGAATGTGGATGGGCTTTCCGCCTGCTTTAACTTCCTGTGCCTTCAAAAAAGCTGGTTGTTCATTAGTACCTTCATTGAGAAACAGCAAAACCCGGCCTTCCGAGTTGCCCGAAACAATATCCAACTGACCATCATTGTTCCAGTCCACCGTATTAACCACCGGTAGTGTGCCAGTATATAAGGTGGCGTTTTTCTGGAGTACCTGGAAGGGTTCTCCATAAATGGGTGTTCCATTCTTATGAAATTTATTGGAAAATGGATAGTACATCAATTCGCATTCCCCCCCTACAATCAAATCAGAATACAGTTTTGTTTCCGCATTGGTATAGGATAGGGGAAAAGGGGCTATTGCTTTGTGCCTCAGAATTATTCCTGAGGCATCAGTTACATACGCTTTTTTACCAGGATTATTTCCTGTCAGGGGATAATAAAGCATCAACCCATATCTTGATCCGGTAAGCAAGTGTTTTGGGCCAGATGGTTTATATTCAACCAGGGTCAGGTTCTGGTAGTTGTGTAAGACCTCCCTCTTTGTGAGAGAAAACGGGTGAAAACCAATGGGAGAATTTACGCCTGGCGTGATTGTATCTGAAATATACAGGTATTCATACGACCAGTTTCCCAGAAATACACCTGCGCCATTATACATGATGTATTCAGGATCCCTCCAGTACCCTTCTGGACGGTGCTTAATTCCATCGTTCATAGCCAGGATGATTTGCAATGTGCTGTCGCTTATTTGATATACTGCCATGGTGGAAGGGAATTCCGGGGCAGATGGAAGACCCGTCATAAGAAGCTTGCCTGCATTGTAAAGTTTGAATTGAAACGCATCTTTATCAAATATGGTCCGGTGGATCTCGGAGCCAATGAGCCACCATCCATGGATCGTTCCATCATTCGTTTGAAATATGGAACCTGAAAGGCTGGGACTTGTATCGGAAATCCCCAGCGAAGCAGGATCAGCCAGTGATATATTGATTTTTCTTTCAGGGGCAAATACAGGTACTCCTTCGTTATTCCGTCCTTTCCATTCATATAAATACAATCCCGGACCCGGGTCCAGGCTGTGCCTGTTTGCCATCACAAACAGATCGGGCTCTGCATGGTTAAAAACAAATGCCCGGCCAACCGGACTGGATTGAAGTCCCGGAGCGATGGGGCCGTGCCGGGTACTGCCTCCCACAGGGATCCTTTCTCCGCTTTTCAGCGGTGCACCTTTCTGTTTTTTATATGAAGTTGAGCATCCCAGTGAAAAAATAACTGAAAGGATAACTGAAAGGATTACCAGGAAGCTAGGTGTCCATAAATATTTTAAAGGTTTTGGCAATCTTGCTTTTACTGCTCTGCAGATAAAGTAGCGGAAATACAAACATGGATTGTGCAGTTGCATGATTTGGAATTTTTATTCAATTCTTCCTCACTTCTTTTCACTTGTTATAGTGATTCTAAATAAGCCTCAACCAAAATAAATACATCAAAAACTTTTGGAAGATACAAAATAAATTTAATAATTTGTCAGACAAATAATAAAATTAAGAAAATTAATCTTACTTATATGAATGCTTCCACACCCAATCTGAGAATCACCCATAACAACGGTGTTACCCTTGTTGATCAGGTAGAAGAAAAGCTGCTTGACTATTTCAAAAGCATGGACCTTCAACCCGGTGATGCCATTCCCAAAGAGCAGGATCTTGCTGTCTCCCTGGGTGTGGGCAGAGGTGTCCTCCGGGAAGCTCTCAGCAGGTTAAGAATGCTGGGACTGATTGAAACACGCACCCGCCGGGGAATGATCCTTACCGAACCTTCCCTGCTTGGAGCCATGAAAAGGGTGGTGGAGCCCAAGATACTGGGGGACGATGCCCTTTTCGACCTCCTCGGATTCCGGGTGGCTCTGGAGATAGGCATCTGTGATCTCATTTTTAACAACCTTACCGACCAGCACCTGGAAGAGTTGGAAACCATCGTTAACAGGGGAGTGGTATACAGTTACGGGGAGTATACTCCTGTCAGCGAATATGAATTCCATACCAAATTATACGATATAACCGGAAACAAAACCATCAGCGAATTTCAGAAAGTGATACGTCCGGTTTCTGTGTTCCTGAAAGACAAATTCAAGGATTATTTCCTTCCCATTAATAGGGAACTTGAGAAAACCGGGAAGAGGATTACCCACAAGGACTTACTGGAACTACTCAAGAAAAGGGATAAAAATGGATTCCGCCAGGCCATGGTGAACCATTTTGCTCCCTATTACAGTTTTCTCCGTAAAAAAAATCAGCAAGTCCGCATAAGAAATAAGGCGGTACAGAACAACCGGCAAGGATGAGAGCGAAAGTATTCGTATTTACCGTATTTTTCCTTTTTTATTATTCAGTAAATTCTTCCGGCTTTAAGCCATTGCAGGCTCCCCAGGAAAAGTTCCACTGGAAGGTACTGACAGAATTGCCACCCCTTTCCGGAAAGACTGTACAACCCGGACTTGCCGGAGCATTCTCCGGAACCATAGGCAGGAACCTTATTGTGGCGGGCGGGGCCAATTTCCCGGACGCCATGCCCTGGGAGGGAGGAGTGAAAACATGGTGGGGAGATATATATGTATTGTCACTTGACAGCGTCCAGGCCGGGTGGAAAATCTTTCCGGATGCTTTACCTAAGCCACTTGCCTATGGTCTGTCGGTTACCTTGCCCGAAGGCATTCTTTGTATAGGGGGTTCGGATGCCGGAAACGTATACCCGGATGTGTTCCTGATGTGCTTTGACGGTGAAAAATTCAATTTTGCACCATGGCCAAAGCTTCCGGTTCCCCTGGCCCATATGACCGGGGCAGTGGTTGACGGCAAAGTTTACGTGGCAGGTGGCCAGGAAAACATGTCTGCCCCTTCGGCAACCAGTCATTTTTTTATGTTAGACCTTTCCGATCCTTCCAGGAAATGGGTGGCTCTTCCTTCCTGGCCGGGACCACCCAGGGCTTTTGCTGTTTCTGCCGGACAGAGCGATGGATTTGACAACTGCTTTTATCTCTTCAGCGGAAGGAATTTCGGACCGGATATTCCCCTTCAGGTACATACAGACGGATATGAATACAATCCCAGGCTGAACAGCTGGAAACGGCTGGATGCCCCGGAGGGACCAATCTTTCCGGTAATGGCAGGCTCGGCTGCTGCCTCAGGAGCCAATCATATCCTGTTTTTTGGAGGGGTGGAGGCAGAACTACCCATGAAAGAGTTCTGTCTGAGGCAGGGGATCAGTGAACTACAGAAAAAATCCCTTACCCCGGCCGTTATGGATTCCATCCGGGCAATGGAACATGCACGTGTAAACATGCTGGATAACCATCCGGGATTTAGCAGGAAACTGAGGATCTATCATACCATAACTAATACTATTTATGAGCATAGCGACATTCCCTTTCCTGTTCCAGTGACAACCAATGTGCTGAAGGTTGACAACAAATTTATTTTAACCAGCGGCGAGCTAAGGCCGGGAGTACGCACCCCCGTTGTGCTGGAAACAGAAATCATCAGCACCACAAAACCCTTTGGGGTGCTGAACACCGTGGTCATTTTTCTCTATTTTGGCATCCTGGTCTGGATGGGATGGTTCTTTTCCCAAAGACAGAAAACCTCAACCGATTATTTCAAGGCCGGGGGACGTATCCCCTGGTGGGCGGTAGGACTGAGTATTTTCGGAACAGCACTGAGTGCCATTACCTTTATGGCCATTCCTGCCAAGGCCTATGCTACTGACTGGAGTTATATGCTCATGAATGCCGGTATCATCCTGGTGGCCCCCCTCATCGTATTCCTTTTCATTCCCTTTTACCGTCGGCTTAACATCACTACTGCCTATGAATACCTGGAGCAAAGGTTTAACCTGGCTACCCGGATGATATGCAGTTTATCATTCATCCTCTTTCAGGTTGGGCGAATGGGTGTGGTGTTGTTGTTGCCCTCCATTGCCCTGCATGTTGTAACGGGTATTGACATCTTCCTTTGCATTGCCCTGATGGGTGTGCTGAGCCTGGTATATACCATGATGGGGGGAATAGAAGCCGTGGTATGGACAGATGCCCTACAGGTTGCGATTCTGATGGGGGGAGCCATTTTTGCCGTAGTGTATATTATTCTTAATGTGAAAGGAGGCTTTGCCACAATAATTTCACAAGGAGTGGCTGACAGCAAGTTTGCACTGGCCAGTACTGAACTTGATTTGAGAAATCCAACACTCATCACTGTGATGCTGGCCACCCTGTTCGCCAATATCACTACCTATGGAACCGACCAGACCATGGTGCAGCGGTACCTTACGACAAAAGATGAAAAAGGGGCAGGATCCAGTGTCTGGACCAATGCAGTTCTTACCATTCCTGCCACCCTCATATTCTTTTTCGTGGGAACCTGCCTGTATATTTTCTTCAAGGCCAATCCCCCACTTCTGAGTACTACCATATTGGATGGAGATGCCATATTCCCCTGGTTTATTTATACCCAGATGCCTCCGGGAATTGCCGGTCTGCTAATCTCAGGGATTTTTGCTGCTGCTATGTCAACCCTGAGCAGCAGCATGAACTCAGCAGCCACCGCTTACTCGGTGGATATTCATTTTAGGTTTGGCTGGTCGAAAAAGTACGATCAGTTGCGGCTGGCCAGGATTTTCACTCTTATCATCGGGATGATCGGAATTTCCTTTGCTCTGCTGATGGCCACCTGGGATGTAAAATCCCTCTGGGATGAGTTCCAGAAAATATTGGGATTAGTGCTTGGTGGACTGGGTGGGCTCTTCCTGCTTGGAATCCTGACAAAAAAAGCAAACGGACCTGGAGCGGTGGCAGGAATCCTAGGAAGCATCCTGGTCCAGGTCTGGGTGATTCACAACCAGCCGGTTCACCTGCTGCTCTATGCTGTTACAGGCTTTGTGGCCTGCTTCGTGATTGGATACCTGAGCAGTTTGATTTTTTACAGGGCAAACAGGGAAACTGACCACCTGACTATTTATGGTCTGTTTAAACGATAACGGATTTAAATACATCATCATGGAAATTGAAAGACTACATGGCCTGATTGCCGCACCCTTTACACCCATGGATAATGAGGGGCATCTGAACCTGGACGTCATCGGGCCCTACGCAGAGCATTTGATCAAATCGTCGGTAACGGGGGCCTTCATCTGTGGAACCACAGGGGAAGGAATCTCCATGACTACCGAAGAGAGAAAAAATGTATTGGAAGAATGGATAAAGGCATCAGGCGGAAAAATCAAAATCAAAGCCCATGTAGGAGGGAACTGTTTGAGCGAATGCAAACAGTTGGCAGCACATGCCCAGAAATCAGGGGCGTATTCGGTGGCGGCTTTTGCTCCTTCGTTTTTCAAACCGGGAAATGAAAAGGAGTTGGCTTCCTTTCTGGCTTCCATCGCACATTCGGCACCCGACCTGCCATTCTATTATTACCATATACCCTCCATGAACGGAGTGAACATCATGGCGAGTCTTTTGATGGAGGAAGCAGAAAAACTGATTCCGAATTTTGCCGGTGTAAAGTTTACCCATTATGACCTGTACGACATGCAGAAATGCCTGTCCTTCGAGGAAGGACAATACAACGTGTTGCACGGTTATGATGAGACCCTGCTGTGCGGATTGAGCCTGGGAGTACGATCGGCTATCGGCAGCACATATAATTATATGGCAGGTGCTTACCTGCGTTTATGGGATGCCTTTGATAGGTCAGATATGGCCGAAGCAAGGAAATGGCAGCTCCTTTCGGTCAGGGTAATCAACATCCTGAACAAATTTGGCGGTGGCGTACGTGCCGGGAAGGCGATCATGGGAATGATCGGGATCGATTGCGGGTCCTGCCGGCTACCGATTCGGAAAATGGCCCGTGAAGAACTGGATAATCTGAAGACTGATCTGGAGAAGGCAGACTTTTTTAAGCTTCTTGAAACCAATCAAACCTATATAAAAAGGGGAGTCCCACATGAGTTAAGGACTTCCCCCAACAAGTCAGAGCATCATTAACTCTAAACTTAAACCAAAACAAAGATGAGCAAGAATTTTTGTTTAAAAAAACCTGACGGGGGGAGACACTTCTGCCTCCGTCTGGACCGGAGAATCAGTTTGCTGCTGATTAGCCTGTTGTTAATCATTCCCATGGCGATGGCCCAGGGACAGGTTGTCTCCGGAACGGTTACCGATGATACCGGTGACCCCCTGCCCGGGGTGAATATCACCGTGAAGGGAACCGCCACCGGTACCATCACCGATCCCGACGGGAAATTTTCCCTGAGCGTTGAGCCCAATGCGGTACTGGTCTTCTCCTTTGTGGGGATGGAAACCCAGGAGATTACCTATACCGGACAGGCAAGCATTAATGTTACCATGGCTCCCCTGGCGGTCGGGCTGGATGAGCTGGTGGTCATTGGTTACGGTACCCAGTCGAGGCGAACCATTACCACGGCCATCACCAAGGTGGATGCCGACAAGCTGGAAGAAGTGCCGGTTACCTCGGTGGCCACAGCCCTCCAGGGCAAACTTTCAGGCGTACGCATATACCAGTCCTCCGGCGGGCAGCCGGGCGGGGATGCCACCATCCGCATCCGCGGCGGTTCTTCCATCAACAAGAGCAATGCCCCCCTGGTGATTATCGATGGTGTGGTACGCGACCTCGACGATATCAACCCGGCAGATATAGAGAATGTGCAGGTATTGAAAGATGCTTCCTCCACAGCGATTTATGGGGCGCGTGCCTCCAATGGGGTCGTCCTGGTGACTACCAAGCGAGGGAAACTCGGTAAGGCAGAGATCAATTTCAGCACCAATACCGGATATGCCACTCCATGGAAATACATGGATATGGTTGATGCTGAGGATTTTATATATCTGTCGCGTGAAGCAGCAAACCGTTCCCCCTTTCAGAAAGATCTGAATAAACCACTTTCCTGGGGTACCGGAAACGATGAAAATTCCCCCTGGAGCCTGCGATACCTTGGTGACGGGGAAGAAGTTCCGGATGGTTACAAATCCATGCCAGATCCGGTTGATCCATCCAAAACCCTTATTTTCCAGGATAATGATTTTCAGGATATCACCCTGAATCCCGGTCTGGAACAGAACTATAGCCTGTCCGCCAATGGAGGAACGGAGAAAATCAAATATGCTGCCAGCATAGGTTACTCGGATATTGAGGGTATGTCTGTAGGTACTTATTTCAACCGGTTTAACGGTCGGGCCAATGTAGATTTTCTCTTGAGGGAAAACCTAACCCTTACGACCCGGATGGATCATTCAACGTCCAAAACCAATAACTATGGGAACCAGAGAGACATTTTTGCCCGGAGCATCTGGCTGGCACCCACAGCAAGGGTTACCTTTGCCGATGGGACCTACGCTCCCGGAGAGAATACTACTTTTACCAACCCCCTGTTTTATAATGATGTAAGAAAAAGGGATATTTATCTCTACAGAACAGGTGTGGGCGCAAACCTAGCCTGGGACATCCTGCCGGGTCTGAAAGCAGAGGTCAGCGGGGATTATTTCATACGCAACCGTACCTTCGAGTCGTTTGAAAAAGCCAACTATTATCGTTCCAATCGCACAGCTGTTTTTGAATATTCCCAGACCAAGCAGTACCAGTTTGAAGGGGTGGTCACCTACGACAGGAGCTTCGCGGATGCCCACAATCTGAATATAGTGGCAGGTATTTCCCAGCTGTATATTGAAGATATGGATTCCAGGGCCGAAGCCGAAGGGGCCAGCACCGATCTGGTTCAGACCCTGAATGCAGCACCCCTGAAACTGGATGCCTCCTCCTACAGAACTTCCGAAGCCCTGGTAGGGATGTTCGGACGTATCACTTACGACTTCAAGAAGAAATACCTCCTGGGGGTATCCCTCCGGCGGGATGGTTCATCGCGTTTTGCCAGAGAGAACCGGTATGGGATTTTTCCGGGGGCTTCAGTAGGCTGGATCATTACCGAGGAGGATTTCATGCAAGGCTTGCCTGTATTGAATACCCTGAAGCTAAGGGCCAGTATGGGACAAACGGGGAACAATTTGGTAGGAAGGTATGCCTATGCCGGGGAGTACCAGGTGGGGAACAATTACTATGGTATGGCGGGGGTGTTGGCCACGGAGATGCCCAACAGGAGTCTTCGCTGGGAGACTACCACGCAGTGGGATGTAGGATTTGATCTGGGCTTGTTCCGGGGCGACCGCATCCGTGCGCTTTTTGACTATTACGAAAAAGTAACTACCGACCTGTTGTTCAATGTGCCCCTGCCCAACGAGTCGGGCTACAACAACATTGACCAGAATGTGGGGAAGGTGAAGTTCTGGGGATATGAGTTTGAGATTCAGGCTGATATTCTTAAGAAGGGGAAATTTTACTGGAGTGCCGATTTCAATATCGGTTACAACATGAACCGGGTACTCGAGCTTCCTGATAACGGGATCGATAAAAACAGGATTGGCGGCATCTATGATCCAAATACCATGAAAGGTGTGGGTGGTATTGCCGAGGGCGAGCGTATGTACAGTGTATTGGGCCAGGTAACAGACTTCATCATCGACAACTGGGAGCAGGCAAACAATGCCTATTTCGATGCCTCTGCTAGGGGCTGGAGTCCGCTTGACGGGCAGAAGGTAAAAGGAAGGAAAATCCCGGGAGACTGGGAATATGTGGACCAGAACGGCGACGGAGTGATCGATGAATACGACAAGGTGGTGCTTGGATACCTGGTACCGACCACCGTCGGAGGCTTCAGCACCCGTTTTGGATATGGGAACCTGGAGTTGCATGTGTTCATGGACTATGCCCTGGGCCACTCCATTGCCGATGCCACCTTGCGTCGCTCCTACGGGCTGGTTGTCGGAGGAAACTATACCCCTCTTGCAGACTTATTAACCGAGGCCTGGCGGGAAGAGGGGGATATTGCCTCCGGTAAGGCCACCATGCCACGGGTCGATATGCAGGACCAGAAACAGCAGAAAAACTATCAGCGAACTACCGACAAATCGGTTTACAAAGGAGATTACCTGGCCGTAAGGGAAGTCAGGCTGAGTTACAACGCCCCCAAAGCCTGGACAGATGCCTTACGACTGGGTTCGATGCGGTTCACCCTTTCCGGGCAGAACCTGCATTATTTCACCGCCTATCCGGGCTGGCAGACAGAATATTCATCTGATGCCAACTACAACGACAACACCTATCCCATCCCGAGAAAGATCATGCTGGGGATAAAGATTGGTTTCTAATTGAAAAAAAGCAGAAAAATGAAACGATACAGAATATTATTAGGACTGTTCCTTGCCCTGACCATTGCAGGCTGCGAGGATTTTCTGGACGCCGATCCCTACAGCCTGGTTACCTCCCAGAACATGTGGAGGAACGAGGCGGAGGCCATGGCAGGGATTGCCGGGATGTATTCCCAGTTCCGCTCCACTTTCAATGATTTTGATTTCCTAATCTACTTTGAGCTTAGGAGCGGGTTTTGGCAGACAGGCACATCAGGGGCTAACCAGTGGGATGATCTTTTTCTCAACACCCCCAATGCCAGTTCCACTCCATCCCTGGACTGGACCCCTTTCTATAAGACCATCAATGCAGCCAACCTGGGGATCAAGTATATACCCGGGATTGATTTCGGTAATGAGGATACCAAGGATAACCTGCTTGCCGATGCCTATTTTGTTCGGGCATTCTGCTACTTCCAGATGGCGCGTATCTGGGGAGATGTGCCGCTGGTGATCCTTCCTTATGAATCGGCCGATGATGAGAACCTTTACCCGACCAGGGATGATATGGAGGTGGTGATGGCACAGGTGAAGGAAGACATTGACATGGCCTACGATCATATGGTGGATTTGGGAGTTCGAAACCGTGTGATGGCCTCCAGAGCGGCCATCAACATGCTGAAGGCCGATGTTTACCTGTGGACGGCCAAACGGATGGGCGGTGGCAATGCTGATTTGCTGGAAGCAGAGGCAGCCGTTGACGAGGTACTTGCCGATCCCAACTACCAATTGTTGCCGAGCTACGAACAGGTGTTCCGGATAGAGCAGAACAGTGAGATCATTTTTTCGATCTATTTTGACATTCTGGAAGCCTCCAACCAGTATGGTATGCGATTTATGTTGCCACCGGGTGACATAGAGTCACAGTACTGGAACAACCCGGTTCCGGTTAGCAGCAATGCCCAGTGGCTGACCTATGTGGACGATTATGTGAACAATTACCTGCTGGCCACCCCGGGAGACACCCGCTCGGAAGTGGTAAACACCGACTTTCAGCCAGGAACGGTCCTTTACCGGTGGGTGAACAAGTATATTGGAGAATGGGTGAATGAGGCCCGCAACGATGTGACCGACACACGGATCTACCGTTTTGCAGAGGCCATCCTGTTCAAGGCCGAGATTCTGAATGCCCTGGGGAGCACGCCGGAGGCGATCATCGAATTGAACAAGATTGCCAAAAGGGCCTACGGGGTGGATGACTTTTATGCCAATACCCTTACCCAGGAAGAGGTGGACGATGCCATCCTGCATGAGCGCCTGATTGAGTTCGGGGCAGAGGGCAAATCCTGGTATGATATTATCCGTTTTGGAAAGGCGTTTGAAATGATACCCACACTGGTGGGTAGGGAGAATGAGTATGAGGGGAACATCCTGCTGCTGCCGGTATCCCCGAATACCATCACCAAGAATCCGAATATCGTTCAGACGCCCGGGTTTTAAGTTTGGGTGCAGACCAGCCGGTTTTGTGCCGGCTGGTCTTAACCAAATTAATTATTCAATATCAGGATGGAGAACGTTTTATAAAAAGTAATTACGAGAATTTACCGGATTTTATGCGCATGTTGGAGAAAATCATCATTCATGAGACTAAATGTAATATACCAGCAACACGTTTAGATAATTTTTATTGAGTAAAATATCAGCAATTCATTTGCAATGACATAATAAAATTAAATACACATTGACTGTCAACGATGTGCTGGTATTTTATGTAAACAGTGTACTAATATTTACAGGTTACAAAACAAAGGACATGAATTTTAAAAAAACAGGAATTTTTTCATTGCTTGCTGCCGGGAGTGTCTGTGGATGCAGTGGCCCGGCACTTGATGATCAGTCTACAAACAAACTCAATGTATTGTTTATTACAGTGGATGATATGCGCGATTATGTCGGGTTCCTGGAAGGATATGCCGGCAGGGTACATACCCCGAATATGGATAAACTGGCCGCACAGGGTGTGGCTTTTACCAATGCACACACTGCTGCAACGGTCTGCTGCCCTTCAAGGAATGCCATGATGACCGGTTTGCGACCATCCACCACCGGCTTATACGACAACAGCCAGTGGTGGAAAGCCTCCCGTCCTGACCTCGTAACCATTCCGCAATATTTCAAAAACAATGGATACTATTCAGCCGGTGCAGGTAAAATCTTCCATCATACACCGGGGAACAACCCTCCCTGCAGCTGGGATGAATTCCAGGACCAGGTGCTGGACGATCCCTGGGTATGGGATGACTGGTCTCCTGAAAAATACTGGCTGGATTATGGGTACCGCGAACCAAAAGCACCTGTTCCCGACTGGAAACCCCTTAACGGAATAAGGGAACTCGGAGCGCCAATGGACTGGGGAGCCATTCCCGGTTTGGAGGAAAAAGATTACGGGGATGTGAAGGTAGTTGATTTTGCTGAGGAATTCCTTGCCCGGAAACACGACAAACCCTTTTTCCTTGCCCTGGGAATCTATCGTCCGCACATACCCTGGCACGTACCCAAGGAGTATTTTGATCTGTACCCGCTGGACGAAATTGTGCTTCCCGAAAAACTGGAAAACGACCTGGACGATGTGCCCAAACCCGGTCAGAAGCTTGCCCGGAAAGGAAAAGACTATGAAATAATCAGGGATGCCGGAAAGCTGAAGGAAGCCATCCAGGCCTACCTGGCCAGCATCAGCTTTGCCGATGCTTTGCTGGGAGACATCCTTGAGCTGCTGGAGAACAGCAGGTACGCAAAAAACACCATCGTGGTGTTCTGGTCCGATCATGGTTGGCACTTTGGCACCAAGGAGCACTGGCATAAACGAACCCTCTGGGAGGAGTGCACCCGTATTCCTTTTATTATGAAGGTCCCGGGAATGACCCAACCAAACTCTGTCTGTGACAGGCCGGTGGATATGATCAATGTATTCCCGACCCTGATCAGCCTTTGCGGCCTGCCTGCCTATGAACTGCTCGACGGCTATGACATGACCCCACTGCTGAAAAATCCGGAAGCAGAATGGGAATATCCCGCCCGTTCGGAAATTGAAGTGGGGAACATGGCGGTTCGCAGCCAGAAATGGAGATACATACGTTACCACGACGGCTCAGAGGAACTCTATAACCGGGAAAACGATCCGCATGAGTGGTACAATCTGGCAGCTGATGAGCAATACAGCCAGGTGCTGGAGGAACACAGGCGCTGGATACCCGAAAAGTATGCCGAGCCGGTTCCATCAAAAAAAACCTATTATTATGATCCGTGTACCTCCACTTATATGCACCGGGAAACCGGTGAGGTCATCGATGGAAGAAAATAGTCAACATGTAAAAAACATGATTTTCATGAAAAGCAGAGATATATTGCTGACCGGGATTCTTTTTTCGCTGGTTCCTTCCTCCAGCCATTGTTCACCCGCAGCCAGGCAGGCGGCCTCAGGCACCCATGAACGTGCTGGCGGGAAGGATAAGAGACCGAACATATTGTTTATTGTTTCTGAAGACAACGGTCCTGAACTGGGCTGTTACGGAGCCCCCGTAAAAACGCCCAACCTGGATGCTCTGGCAAGAGAAGGAGCCAGATTTCAGCAGGCCTATGTGCCTCAGGCAGGTTGCTCCCCCTCAAGGGCATCCTTTTTTACCGGGCTCTATCCCCATCAACACGGGCAGGTGGGGTTGGCCACATGGGATTACAGCATGTACAATCCCGAAACTCCCAATTTTGTTAACGATTTGAAAAACTCGGGTTACACGACAGGAATTATAGGAAAAATCCATGTAAATCCGGAAGAAGCCTTTCATTTCGACTGGTGGGAAATTAAGAAAGGGAACTTCCAGCGAAAAAATCTGGATCAGTACGCGCAGGCGGCAGGACAGTTTTTCAGAGAAACCGAGTCTCCATTTTACCTCCAGGTAAATTACCCGGAAGCCCATGCTCCATTTCTGAGCCAGATCGACGGACGTCCGGCAGAGCCACTGAAAACCGGCGATGTGGAAGCTCTTCCGCACTTTGGGGTGAGCTCAGAAAAAATCCGGCAGCAGACGGCAGACTATTACAACTGCATCATGCGGCTGGATGAGCTGGTGGGAGACCTGCTCAGTGAACTGAAGGCATCCGGAAAATATGAAAATACCATGATCGTATACATTGGAGACCACGGGGTGGATATGCTGAGGGGCAAACGTACGGTATATGAGGGAGGAGTCCGAATCCCGCTGATTATCAAAGCTTCCGGCAGTTTTCCTTCAGGAATAGTATCCGATGAATTGGTCAGTACCATTGATTTGTATCCCACTTTCATGGAAGTTTCAGGGAACCCTGTGCCCTCTTACCTTCCCGGGAAATCATTGTTACCCATCCTGGAAGGGCAGAAAAAACATATGCGCGACTATCTTTTTACCGAGTTCCATGTGCATTCCAACCACAATCCCCTGCCCCAGCGGACGGTGCGGGACAGCCGGTACAAATTGATCCTGAACCTGGTGACCGGTTATGAAAACCCGGGCTACCATTTTACCATTGGTAAGAAAATCGAACCGGAGGATTTCAACGCTGCCTTGGCAAAAGCTCCTGAGAATGTCAGGAAAGCCTACGAAAGAATGCGCTATCCGGTGGAATATGAACTGTATGATCTTAAGAATGATCCCTATGAATGGAACAACCTGGCATACGACAGAGAATACAGGCAGGAATTCTTTAGGCTGAAAAAGGTGCTGGAGGAATGGCAAAAATCTACTTCAGATCCCCTGATTGACAGGGATCTGGCAGAAAAGTTTTTCCTGGAAATAGTAAATGCAAATGCAGAAAAGATTGAAATAAAATACCATGAATACATGAATCCGGGATTGATTTTTAAACGCTAAGAGATGAACAGTATGAACAGGAAACTTCCCTACTTTCGAGCTTGCTGGCTTATTTTGCTGATCACTCTGGCTTCATTCCTTGTAACAGCCTGCCAGGGAGGCAAAGCTGATCAGCCGACAGAGCAGCCTGTGGTGCGCTGGACTGCCGGTGCTGACGAAATGAATTTCAGATACAATTTCTTGGATAACATTGAAAATATCACCCTGTACACTGCTACCCCTGAAACGGGCACCTTCTCCCACCACAGCCATATCACTTATGTGGACGGGGTGTTTTATGCCTGGTGGGACAACCACATAAAAGACGAAAACGGTTCGGGTCAGCGGGGATTGCTCAGGCGATCAATAGATCAGGGGAAAACCTGGACACCAGTGGAAGAATTGTTTCCTCCCCTGGATAAAATGATTCCTGCTTCGGAAGCCTATATCGGAACCATTTTCCAGACAGCCAACGGATTTGCCCTGGTTGATGGTGTGCTGTATGCCGTTACCGATGTGGCGGAATGGACGGGTCCCAGTATTGCCGATAGGAACCGGATCAGCTATGGCCAGCTCTTCCGTTCAGTGGGTCCCGACGGAACCCTGGGAGATATTTACTGGCTGAAGGAAGAACCGTCACCTCCGGCTGAAGGATTCCCTGCCTATCCGGCTGGCGATCCTGAACTGGTAAAAAAAATCAAAAACTACTTCGAACAACCCGGCCAGGAGATACAGCTCATATTCACCAAACCGCATCCGGTTTCAGATGACAATCACCGGTTGACAGAACCCACCACCTCCTGGAGCCTGGAGGATGGAACGCTGGTCAGATTTTATCGCGATAGTGGTGATAAAGATGCAAAAGCCCCTGCTGAGGTGGAAGAAACCAAAAGCCGCAGAAATTATGCGGTTTTCAGCTTCGATAGCGGTAAGACATGGACCGTACCGACACGAACCACCTTCCCCGATGCCTGTGCCCGTTCGAATGCAGGCAAACTCCCCGACGGCCAGGTGTATGTGATTAACAACATTCTCCCGCTTAGCCCGAAAAAAGGCGGGCGTTCCTTACTGGCCATTTCCCTATCACGCGACGGACTGAACTTCGACAGGACGATGGTTATCCGTTTCCTGGCTCCGTCCATGCGGTATGAAGGCCGGGCCAAATCGGTTGGATACCAGTACCCACACTCCGTGGTGGTGGGAAAGGACCTATGGGTGATGTACTCGGTAAATAAAGAAGACATTGAGGTCACAAGGATCCCCCTTAAGGAACTTATATAAATTGAATAAGATTCTTAACCGCATATGGAAAATACTTAAGTGAAACTGAAAATCAACATAACATGGAGAAATCAATAATTAACTGGATGAAAGGGATTGCCGGAATATTCCTGGCACCCCTGCTGCTTTCCGGTTGCCATGAAGAGGAAACCAAACCGAACTTTATCTTCTTCTTGGTGGACGATATGGGATACAGTGATGTGGGTTGCTTCGGAAGCGATTATTACGAAACCCCCAATATTGACCGCCTGGCGGAGGAAGGAATGAAATTTACAACTGCGTATGCCAGCTGCATGGTCTGCTCCCCTACACGAGCCAGCCTGCTTACGGGGAAATACCCCGGGCGTCTGCACATTACCCATGCCATTCCCATTCTTGGGTATAAAAGAATAAAAAACGGGACGGGCACTCCGCTGAAGGATGCCGACTATGTGATGAACCTTCCCCTGGAGGAAGTCACCATCGCCGAGGCACTGAAGCCGGCCGGATATGCCACCATATCCATCGGTAAATGGCATGTTTGCAATGATTCTGCATATTACCCGGAATACCAGGGATTTGATAAAAATATCGGAGGAAATCATCGTGGAAATACAGGTGAATATTTTTATCCATACTATGGTAGGTGGAGAATGGCAGAAGGGCATCCATGGATTGAGTGGAACACCCTGCCCGATGGTGAACCGGGTGAATACCTTACAGACCGGCTGACCGATGAGGCATTGAAATTTTTAGACGAAAACAAGGAAAAGCCGTTCTTCCTATATCTGTCTCACTATGCAGTGCATACACCAATAGAGGCTAAAGACAGCCTGATCAGGAAGTATGAAGAAAAGCCGGTGGATAGTATTAAAGGCCATACCAAACCTGCCTATGCCGCCATGATCGAAAGTGTGGATCAGAGTTTGGGTGCATTGCAGAGAAAACTTGACGAGCTGGGACTTACTGAGAATACCATTATAATATTTACATCCGACAACGGAGGACATGGGAAATGGACTTCCAATTACCCATGGCGGGGAAACAAGGGCAATTTCTATGAAGGCGGCATAAGAGTGCCTCTGATTATTAAATGGCCCGGTGTTACCGAACCGGGATCGGTGTGTAATGAAACGGTTATTACCAATGATTTTTTTCCCACCATGCTCGAAATGGCCGGATTGCCGCTGATGCCTGAACAACACCTTGATGGCCTGAGCCTGTTACCCCTACTGAAAAAAGAAGGGAATCTTGGCAGGGAAACTCTGTACTGGCATTTCCCGAACTACATTGGCGCAGGACATCCCAATCGGTCGAAGCCCGTCGGTGTAATCAGGTTCAGGGAATGGAAGCTATTTGAATGGTTTGAGGACGGTTCTCTCGAACTATACAATCTGGAAAATGATCCCCGTGAAACCACCAACCTGGCTGAAACGGAACCTGAGTTGGCGGCAAAAATGCTTGAAATGATGCGAAACTGGCGTGAAGAGTTGAAAGTGCAGATGCCTGAATGCAATCCCGATTACAAAGGTAAATAATCAGAAACCATCTAAGAAACTTCGTTGTATGAAACAAAATAATAAAATACTGACAGGAATGTTCCTTGCCGTAACTCCTTTTGCCCTGCTGGGACAATCAAACAAAATGGAAAGACCAAATGTGTTGTTTATTTCGGTGGATGATCTTCGCCCGGCCCTGGGATGTTACGGCGACCAGCTGGCCATTACACCGAATATTGACCGGCTGGCTTCTCAGGGAGTGCTTTTTAACCACCATTATGTGCAGGCACCCTCCTGTGCTCCTTCCAGGACTAGCATGCTGACAGGCCTCCGCCCTGACGAGGTACAGGTGACCGATCATAAAACCCACTTCCGGGATACCCGCCCCGAAGTGGTAACTCTTCCCCAGTACTTCAAGAAAAGCGGTTATACCACCATCAACCTGGGTAAAATATTCCATTACAGTACCGGATATAATGACTCAGAATCGTGGCATGAAGAGGAATTCCTCAAAGGAGGGCGGAATTATGTACTGAAAGAAAACCTGGAGGTTAAAGGAAAGGCAGCTTCCTCAGAATGCGAGGAAGTTCCGGATGATGCCTATATTGACGGGAAGATAGCCGACAGGGCTGTTGAATATCTCAATGACTTCAGCCGGAACGGGCAAGCATTTTTTCTGGCCGTCGGATTTTTAAAACCACACCTTCCCTTCAATGCTCCCAAAAAATACTGGGACCTTTACAACAGGGAAGATTTTGGCAATATCAGCTTCAGAGAAAGAACGGTCAATGCGCCCGAACTGGCTTACCACAAGTGGCAAGAACTCAGGGGTTACCTTGATATTCCTGAGGAAGGTCCGGTTTCGGCAGAAAAAGAAAAGGAACTCAGGCACGGCTATTATGCCTGTGTAAGCTTTATTGACACCCAGGTGGGTAAACTGTTGGAAGCATTGGATCAACTTGGGCTGAGAGAAAATACCCTTATTGTTTTATGGGGAGATCATGGATATCACCTCGGGGAGCAAAACCTCTGGTGCAAGTCGACAAATTATGAACTGGCTGCCCATTCGCCCATGATAATTTCAGTCCCGGGAATGCCCAATGCCGGTAAGAAATGCAATGCCCTGGTGGAATCCGTTGACCTGTATCCAACTATTCTGGAACTTTGCGGATTTGAAACCCATGATGAACTTTCAGGGCTCAGCCTGAAATCCCTGCTGGATGATCCGGCAAAGAAATGGAAAGACCATGCCTTTAACCAGTTTGCCAGGCCTTACCAGGCTGCCATCGGTGCCGCGGTACCGAAAACCCATATGGGATACTCTGTCAGAACGAAAGAATACAGGTACACTGCATGGTACAACCTGAATACGGGCGTATGGGAATTCCCGGAACTTTATTCATTTAGGGACGATGAGTTCCTGAATGAGAATCTGGCCGGGAAACCCGCTTACAAAAAAACAGAAAAGAAGCTGAGAAAGCTGGTGGAAGGTTACCGGCTGGGGAAGTACTAAATGATCAATGAATGAAATAATAACCAAGACAATGAAAGAATTCCACAACACATTTTTATGGCTTCCGCTTTCCCTGGGAACCTTCCTGGTATCTGGATGTACATGGAATTCTTTTGTGAGCGAAAAGGCCTCACCGGGGGAAAAACAGTGTCCCAATGTGCTGTTCTTCCTGGTGGACGATTTACGGCCCGCACTGGGATGCTACGGCGATTCCCTTGCCCATACCCCGAATATTGACAGGCTGGCAGGGGAAGGAGTGGTTTTTCAAAAAGCATATTGTCAGCAGGCCGTTTATAATCCCTCCCGGGCTTCCCTCCTAACCGGATTGCGGCCCGACGAGAACGGGGTGACCGACCTGAAAACCCACTTCAGGGAAAAGGTGCCGGATGTGGTTACCCTGCCCCAGCTGTTTAAAAACAATGGTTATTACACCGTTGGAACCGGTAAGGTTTTCCATGCCCTGGCACAAACCGTCGACCCGGTTTCATGGACCGAACCGGTGCCCAATTACGACAAATGGGAATACCTTTTACCTGAAAACCAGACCGGAAAAGGAAAACAAAACGTTACTGAATTTACGGAAGTACATGATACCGCTTACAACGACGGTAAAATTGCAGCTGATGCCATCCGTTTCCTGGAGAACGCCAGGAATAAGGGGAAGGCATTTTTTCTTGCCGTGGGATTCATGAAACCCCATGCCCCCTTTGTGGCCCCCAAAAAATACTGGGATATCTTTAACGATACAGAATTCTATGTTGCCGACAGGGAAAGGGTAAAAGGAAGTCCGGAACTGGCTTATCACAAATGGCAAGAGATACGTGGTTACAGGGATGTTCCCGATACAGGTCCCATCCCTTTTGAAAAGGAACAGGAAATCATCAGGGGATACTATGCCTGTGTGAGTTACATAGACGCGCAGATTGGGAAGGTCATGCAAAGACTGGAGGACCTGGGCCTGAAGGAGAATACCATCATCGTGCTATGGGGTGATCACGGATACCACTTGGGAGAACAGGCTTCCTGGTGCAAATCCACCAATTTTGAACTGGATGTAAGGGTGCCACTGATCATATCTGCCCGGGGAATGAAAGGTAACGGCCATTCCTGTAAGGCCATTGTTGAAACCCTGGATATTTATCCCACCCTGGCCGAGCTCTGCAAGCTGGAGCCTGAAAGCAGTTTATCTGGAACCAGCCTTCAACCATTGTTGATGAATCCGGATCAAAAATGGAAGAATGTGGCATTCAGCCAGTTCATGCGTCCCTACAGGACACTATTCAGTAGCAAAGATCCCTCCCATATGGGATATGCCTTACGAACCCCCGGCTGGAGAACTACCTGGTGGTTCGATCTGAAAACGGGGGAGGTGGTAGAAAAGGAATTATACCGGCTTTCGGAGAACTCCTTGGAAAAAGAAAATCTTTCGGGCAGGGCGGACGTGGAAGAAATTGAAGAAGAACTTGGTGGAATGATACTGGATTATAAGAACGGAGAATACAACGAATGATAATTAAAAGCTATTACATTATCAACACGAATCCTGTAGGCATTCATCCTGAAATGTCCATGCTTACCCTGGGTGCATTGCTGGTTGGTATTGGAGTTGCGGCTGAAGGTTGCTCCGGTGGACAGGGAAATGTTGATGAGATGAAAAAGCCCAATGTACTGTTTCTCCTGGTCGACGACCTTCGTCCCAATCTAGGTTGCTATGGAGATCCCCTTGCGGTTACTTCCCATATAGATCGTCTGGCAGAATCAGGAGTGGTTTTTACCCGGGCCTATTGTCAGCAGGCCGTATGCAATCCATCCAGGACCTCAATGCTAACCGGACTCCGTCCCGATGAAGCAGGGGTGACTGATCTGGTGATCCACTTCAGGGAGAGGGTGCCGGATGTGGTTACCCTTCCTCAATTGTTTAAAAACAACGGCTATCTGACCCTGGGGGCAGGTAAGGTCTATCATGCTACACCTTTCATTGTGGACGACCTGTCCTGGACCAGGCCCATCCCTCCCTACGAAACGCGCAGGTACCTGCTGCCTGAAAACCAGGTTGGCACCAGGAAGCAGAATGCCTCAGAAGGGGCGGATGTGCCCGATACTGCCTATACCGACGGGAAAACAGCTGCTTTAGCAATGAAATACCTGGAAGAAGCAGCCGGGACTGGCAGACCCTTCTTCCTGGCCATCGGATTCAACAAACCCCATCTGCCTTTCAATGCCCCGAAAAAATACTGGGATATTTACCAGGAAAAGGATTTTGTGATTGAGCCCAGGGAGAAACCGGAGGGAAGTCCTGGCTTAGCTTTCCACAACTGGGAAGAACTTCGCGGGTACAGGGATATCCCCGACTCCGGAGCCCTTGCACCGGAAAAGGAACAGGAACTCTGGCAGGGTTATTATGCCTGTATCAGCTATATAGATTCCCAGATCGGAAAAATTATGGATAAGCTGGCGGAACTTAATCTCAGGGAAAACACAATTGTTGTGCTCTGGGGAGACCACGGCTATCATCTCGGGGAGCAGAACATCTGGTGCAAGTCCACAAATTTCGAGCTCGATGCCAGGGTTCCCCTCATCATTTCCGCTCCGGGAATGAATGGAAACGGGCAGAGCAGTGATGCAATTGTGGAAACCCTGGACATCTATCCCACACTGGCTGATGTGGGAAACCTGCAGCCGGAAAGCAGTTTGTCGGGTGTAAGCCTCCGTCCATTGCTGGAGAATCCTGAAGCAGACTGGAAAAACATTGCTTTCCACCAGTTTATCAGACCCTATGATGCACTGAGGAACCGGAAGCCAACCCACATGGGGTATTCGATACGTACGGAAGACTGGAGGTGCACCTGGTGGTGGGACCTGTCCACGGGGGAAGTGGCAGGGAAAGAGCTTTACCGGCTTGAGGGCTCTGCCATTGAAAGAGAAAACCTTTCAGGAAATCCGGAATTTACAGAAATCGAAGAAGAACTTTCTGAGAAGATAATAAACTATAAAACAGGAAATTATTATAAAGAATGAGAGAGAGTTTCATAAGAGAGGAAATGAGAATACAGGTAAATAAGAACCTGATGTGGCTTTTCCTTTTGATTGCTGTTGCAGCCTGCGGGAAGAAAGACGAAAAAATAGCAGATTCTCTGGAAGATCCATTTACCTGGGTTTTTCGTTCAGGAACCGAAGGTTATGCCTGCCACCGGGTGGTTGCACTTGTGGTTACAGGGGAAGGGACCCTGCTGGCTTTCTCAGAGGGGAGGGTTCTTAGCTGCTCCGATGAAACCGACACGGATATTGTGATGAAACGTTCCACCGACGGTGGGGTATCATGGAGCCCGCTGATGGTCATTGAAAACGACGGGCCGAATCCATGCAAGGACCCCTGCCCGGTGGTATTGCCAAACGGCAGGATCCTCTTGGTCTATTCCTGGAATGAATCCATTCCTTCCGAAGATGACCGCACAACACGTGAGGTCTACCTTACTTATTCAGATGATGATGGCTTAACCTGGGCCGAATCCCGGAACATTACAAATATGGTATATCCCGGTGACAGAGGCTGGTCAGGGACAGGGCCCGGTCACGGGATCGTCAAGGAAAGAGACCCGTACCGGGGAAGAATTGTTGTTGCTGCCCGGCACAATCCTCCGGGTCCTGGTATGAGCCGGGGGCACCTGATCTGTTCGGATGACAACGGGGAAACATGGTTCTCCGGGGCCATTGCCCTCAGGGACCGTACCAGCGAATCAGCAGTGGTGGAACTAAGCGACGGGAGCATCATGCTCAACAGCAGGAACGGGATCGACGGGCAGCCTTACAGGGTGGTATCGATTAGCAGCGACGGAGGGGATAGCTTCGACAAAACCTTCCTGGATATCGACCTCATTGAACCCAATGGATGCCAGGGCAGCATCTTGAACCATTCTTTTATTCAAACCACCGGTAAATCAAACATCATATTTTCCAATCCTCATCATACCGTTGAAAGGGTGAACGGAACACTGAAATGGAGTGAGGACGACGGGGAAACCTGGACAAAAAAATTCATGTATTCCAACCCATACCCGGCCTATTCAGGGTATTCTGATATTGCTATTATCAACGGAAAGGATATAGCCGTTCTCTTCGAAGCGGGTCCCAGTTACATCAAAGGGATGCGGCATGAAGGAGTGGCTTTCAGGATTGTTACTCCTGGACAATTTGAATCAATAAAAAAATAAATGGGATGAAGTTTTCAAAAGGATGGATGGTAATTATTTCATTGGTGCTTGGAGCGGCACTGATGGCTGCAGGATGCAAGAAAGAAAACAACAATACGGAGAATCCGGAGTATGAAAAATTCAATTTTGTTTTTACCTCCGGAGAGGAAGGATATGCCTGTTACCGGGTGGTATCGATGGTGGTAACCCAGCAGGGTACGGTCCTGGCATTCTGTGAAGGTAGGGTGAACAATTGCGACGACGAGGGCGATATCGACCTGGTAATGAAACGCTCAACTGACAACGGGGAAACATGGAGTCCGCTGGTGACCCTGGAGAACGACGGCCTGAATCCCTGCAAGAATCCCTGCCCGGTGGTGCTTCCCTCAGGCAGGATCCTGCTGATGTGGTGCTGGAACAAATCCATTCCTTCGGAAAAGGATAGGACTACCAGGGATGTGTACATTACCTATTCCGATGACGACGGTTTGACCTGGGCTCCGTCCCGGAATATTACCTCCATGGTATACCGGGACAACTGGGAATGGTACGGAACCGGTCCATGTCACGGATTTGTCAAGGAAAGGGAACCCCATGCCGGCCGGGTGATCATTCCGGCAAGGCATGAAGAAGGGCGAACCTCTTCCCATATTCTCTATTCCGATGATAACGGGGAAACCTGGCACATCGGGGCCATTGCATTTCGTGACCAGACTACTGAATGTACAGCCGTTGAACTCAGCAACGGGGATGTCATGCTGAACAGCCGGAATGCCAATAAGGAGCAACTCGCCAGGGTGGTACACATCAGTTCCGACGGGGGAGAGACTTTCGATAAAATGTACCTCGATACGGAACTACCTGACGCAGGTGCCTGCCAGGGAAGTATCCTGAAACATTCCTTCAATGAAACAACCGGGAAAATGAACCTCCTGTTCTCAAATCCCAACCACCCCGATCTCCGGGTGAACGGCACCCTGAAATGGAGCGAGGACGACGGGGAAAACTGGAGTAAAAGTTTCAGGTATTCCAATCCTTATCCTGCTTTTTCCGGCTATTCAGACATTGCCATCATCAACGGCAGCGATGTGGCCGTACTCTTTGAATCCGGCCCCAGTTACGTTAAGGGAAACCGGTACGAAGGAATTGCATTTAAAATTATTAAAACAGAACAGTTAACACCTATTGAGTAAAATGTATCCTAACAGTTTATGCAAAAGAGGATAAAAATATTGGTCTGGATTCTGGGAATACTTCTATTACTTAACTCCTGTTCAAAGAAGGACAATGGCGATAACGGGACAGACCAGGAGGATCCTTTTGAATTTGTATATGTGTCGGGAGCAGAGGGATATGCCTGTTACCGGACCCCGGCCATCGTGACCATAAAACAGGGGACCATCCTGGCCTTTTGCGGGGGAAGGGTAAACAATTGCGACGACGAGGGAGACATTGATCTCGTACTGAAGCGTTCAACAGACGGAGGGAAAACCTGGAGTCCCATCATGGTGCTGGAAAACGACAGGCTCAATCCCTGCAAGAATCCCAATCCGGTGGTGCTGCCTTCAGGGAGAGTTCTCCTGCTCTGGCTCTGGAATAAGTCCATTCCCTCAGAAGCCGACCGTACCACACGTGAGGTTTACATTACCTGGTCAGACGACGACGGGCAGACCTGGGTAACGTCCCGGAATATTACCAGCATGGTCTATGAGAGCAACTGGGGCTGGTACGGAATCGGTCCCTGTCACGGGATTATTAAGGAAAGAGAACCCCACCAGGGCAGGCTGATCATGCCAGGCAGGATATTCGGACCTGCCAATTCCAACGATGTGGAGTGGAGACCCTTCCACTACAGCACCGCCCTGTACAGCGACGATCACGGGCAAACCTGGCAGACCAGCCATCCGTTTCCCCTGTTTGGTACCGGGGAAGCTGCACTGACGGAAATTTCCGACGGCAGTATCATGTACAATTCCAGGGAACACATGAGTGTGGGGAACCGTTTCATAGCCTGGATCCACGATGGCGGCCATCTCTGGACCAACCTCTACAGAAGTGCCGAATTGTACGACGGTCCCCGGGGTTCTTCCTATGGATGTATGGGAGGCATGATCCGTTTGCCCATCGATGGTTACGATATCCTTGTATACAGCAACCTGGATACAGAAGCAGGGATGATGCCTGGTGATATCGGGGGCTCAAATACCAAGGAGCGGGAAAAGATCTCGGTCTGGGCCAGCTTCGACGGGGGAAAGACCTGGCCGGTGAAACGGCTTGTTTACGATGGACCGAGTGCCTATTCGAACCTAGGTGTGGGACGTGCAGGTACGGTTACAGAGGGGAAGATCTATCTGCTGTATGAAGGAGGCCCCGAAGGAAAGAATTCGGCTGTCTAGGTTGTGGTATTCAACCTCAGCTGGATCCTGGATGGAAAAAATATCAGCGATTACCTGACCGGGAAATAAGGAAACTGCAGGTTTAATCATGAGTTGATGATCAGATGAAAAAAATTGTAAGAGAAGCATGGTACATATGTCTGATCCTTTATGGATCTGTTGTTACAAATGCACAGGAAAGGACCCGGATTATGTACAAGCATGTTGATTCGATTGTCCTTCATATGGATGTAATATTTCCTGATGGATTTAGTGAAAATCATGAATTCCCTGCTATTGTTTTTTTCCACGGAGGCAGCTTGAAGCACGGAAGTCCGGCACAGTTTGAAAATCATGCAAATTATTTTGCCGGGAGAGGGATGGTATGCTTCCTTCCTGAATACAGGGTATTTGAAACCCATGGTACCACACCGATAGAAGCTCTGATGGATGCCAAAACGGCCATCAGATACATCAGAAGCCATGCGGAGGAGTTTCATATCACCCCTGAAAAGATAGTGGGTTCAGGAGGATCGGCCGGTGGTCATCTTGCCGCAGCCTCTGCTCTGACAGAAAAATTCAACGAGACCAGCGATAATTTTATGGTTAGTTGTAAACCGGATGCACTGGTGCTGTTCAATCCTGTCATTGATACCAGCCCGGAAGCTTTGCGTATTATGGACCATATGAATAGAGATATGTGTCTGGAATTCAGTCCTATACACAATATAGACCCTGGCGCTCCTCCAACAATCCTTTTTTTTGGGACAAAGGATAAGTTTGTTCCTGTTGAAACAGCCCGTAAATTTAAGGAGGAGATGGAAAAGGCTGGCAGCAGATGTGGTCTTTATTTATATAATGGGCAGCCTCACGGATTCTTCAATTTCAAGAATCCTGAGTATTACAGAAGAACAGTGCTGGAGGCAGATAAATTTCTGATATCCATTGACTTTCTTACAGTCGAACCTTCAATGATCATAGAACATTGAAAGCAAGAAACGTAAATGTCATTTTGGTACCCAAAGAAATATAAATACAGAAATATACAGGTGATGAAAATTGTTGTTTTGGACGGATATACGCTGAATCCCGGAGACCTGGGCTGGGAGGGACTTGAAAACCTGGGCGAACTGATCGTGTACGACCGGTCCCGGCCGGAGGAGGTGGTGGGTCGCGCCACCGGCGCAGAGATCATATTTACTAATAAAACCCCCATCGGTCGGGAAGAAATAGAAAAACTTCCCGAACTAAAATATATTGGGGTGCTGGCTACCGGATACGATATTGTGGATACAGAAGCTGCCCGCGAAAAGGGTATTGTGGTGACCAATGTTCCCGGATACGGGGCCCATTCCGTTGCCCAGCTGACCTTTGCCCTCCTGCTTGAACTTTGCCATCATGTACAGCGGCACAGCGATACGGTAATGGATGGCAAATGGTCGCGTTCGACCGATTTTTGTTATTGGGATTACCCCCTGGTGGAACTTGCAGGGAAAACCATGGGAATTATCGGTTTTGGGAATAATGGACGGAAAGTGGCAGAAATTGCCACAGCCATGGGTATGAAGATCATGGCAGCAGACAGCAAGCATATAGATCCCATGACCCGTGTTGATTTTAAATGGGCAGATATTCCACAGTTGCTGAGAGAATCGGATGTGGTAAGCTTCCATTGCCCCCTGACCTCTGAAACAGAGGGGCTGATTAACCGGGACAGCCTGAGTACCATGAAGAAGACGGCCTTTCTGATCAATACTTCCAGGGGACCGATCATTCAGGATCGGGATCTGGCCGAGGCCCTCAACAAGGGAACCATTGCAGGGGCAGGTCTGGATGTCCTTTCTCTGGAACCACCCCCTCCAGAGAATCCCCTGTTTGAAGCAAAAAACTGCCTGATTACACCACACATTGCATGGGCAACGCATGAAGCAAGAACCAGGCTGATGGATATAACGCTGGTAAATCTGGAAGCTTTTCTGAATGGATCACCCGTTAACGTGGTAAATTAATTGGTCTAAAGGGATTATTATATTTTGTAGAAACAATTATGACAATAAGATAAAAAAAAAAGGAAAAATGAAAACAAAAGAAATTATTAACAGTTTGACAATGATTATTGTGTTGATAATGTGCACAGAACAATATGGCCATGCTCAGCAAACGGGTGATGTAACCGATGTGGTGACCATTGATGTATTGCCCCCTAATAGTATCTATAAACAGATATGGCAACCATTCATCGCCATTTGGAAAGAGAATTATTATGTGGTGAGCTACGGACTGAAACTTGACGGAAGAAGTGATATGGGCGATATTGTGTGCTCGATAACGAAAGACGGTGGAAAAACATGGACACCACCGGTAACCATTTTTGACCATCGGCTGCACAACGGTACTCGGAGGTACGCCTATGCCAATGGGGTACTTTTCCGGCCTGAAGGCCAGGACATTATCTGGTGTTTTGCCATGCGTACCCCGCTGTCACATCCCGATAGTGAGGACAGTGAACTCTGTGCTGCTTATTCCTGCGACGGCGGTTATTCATGGATCCATGTGGAACTCTGGATGGATTTCCACTCTTCCTTGATCACCAATGCTGGAATCGTTCCGGTGGAAGATAACGGCCGTACAAAGTACCTTCTGCCGGTGCACCGTAATACAGTTAGACATGACCCAAAGGGCGACAGAGAGCAGTTTGTGCTGAAAAGTACCAACCTGCTGAACTGGCAACTGGCATCCTACATCCCAAGGCCTGATGATGTCTGGGTCCATGAAGGGAATATTGCGGAAGGCGAAAAGCCGGGAGAACTGAAGATGGTCATGCGTACTGCTAAATATTATGCAGATAAAGAAGCGTTGGATAGCCGCATGGCTTACTCATCGGTCAGTTTCGATAACGGAGAAACCTGGTCAAAAGCTGTTCCTGAACCAGATCTGTACAATACTGCCTCAAAAGGATTTTTTGGCAAAGATTCAAAAGGAAGGCATATATATGTTTATAACGATGGCGATAGAGGGGTCAGGACAAGTTTGTATTATGTTACAAAGGAACCCGGGAAGAAATGGTCAAACCCCAGGCTGTTTTACTATGATAACAACCATAACAGCTATGCAACCCTTATTGAGAAAAACCCCGGGGTATTCCTTTGCGTTTGGGACAGTTCAAACGAACTCGGGATAAAAAGATCAGTTATTCGTTTCGGGATACTTGATCTTAATAAATAGAGTAATAAAATTTGATCGCATTCCTGTTTCCCACAGTATAAAAGAGCAGAGGGCCTGTCCGGCCCCGGTATTTATTTCATTTCAAAACTGATTCATTATGACTGGAAAAGAATTCAAAGAGGCCCTGAGATCCGGTAAAAGGGTTTACGGAACCATGATTGTGAGTCCATCCCCGAGGTGGATGGACGTTGTTGGTCAGCTGGGTCTGGATTTTGTTTTTATCGACACGGAACATATTGCCATTGACAGGCATCAGCTTTCATGGATGTGCCAGGGGTATGCGGGGAAGGGCCTCCTGCCGGTGGTACGCATTCCTGCTCCTGATCCTTACCAGGCCTGCATGGCACTCGACGGAGGAGCAAAGGGCATAGTGGCCCCGTATATTGAAACCGTTCAGCAGGTGCAGGAACTGAGAGGTGCCGTGAAAACCCGACCCCTGAAGGGGAAAAAGCTCAGTGACTACCTTTATGGAACGAAAGACCTGGAACCTGAACTGGCTGCATACATTGAAAAGAACAACCAACATCATATTCTAATCATTAACATAGAAAGCCAGCCGGCCATAGACAATCTGGATGAACTGGTCAAGGTTCCGGGGTTGGATGCGGTCCTGATCGGACCCCATGATCTTTCATGTAACCTTGGAATTCCTGAGCAGTATGAGCACCCCAGGTTCCTGAAAGCCGTTGAAACCATTTTTACAAAAGCAAGGCAGGCCGGAATTGGGGCAGGCATACATGTGTTTTTTGAGCGCTGCGTTGAAAGGGAAATCGAATGGGCCAAACAGGGTGCCAACCTGATACTTCATTCTGGTGACATCAACCGGTTCACACAGATTGTGCACAACGACATCCTGTCCCTCAGGAAGGCCCTGGGTGATAAATATAACGCAGGTTCAACAGAAATCAATATCTGATA
>Ga0190344_1000260_pt1 | contig 30058 bp, 31 predicted proteins | sample 48721323_MG_FD_161662 | JGI IMG/M metagenome (GOLD analysis project Ga0190344, IMG submission 161662) | Hydrothermal vent microbial mat bacterial communities from Southern Trench, Guaymas Basin, Mexico - 4872-13-2-3_MG | ecosystem: Environmental > Aquatic > Marine > Hydrothermal vents >... | reverse complement strand
GCACCTAGATGATTCGTACACGGTTCGCAGGGACGACCGACCGGTCGAGCTGCGGAACTTATAGTTTGTTAACGCCACTCATCCTGCGCACGTACCACTCCTGCATTCCGTAGGGCATAAAGCGATTGGAGAAGGGTACGAGGAAGGAGTTTGGTCCACAGGTGTGATGAAGCGATGGCTTGCGAGAGGCGATGGCCTTGCGGATACTGCGGGCGGCAAGCTCGGCACCACCAGCACCCTTACCGCTGGTCATCTCGGTCAACCCAGTCATCACCTTGTCAATGAAGGCCTTGTAGGGCGAGCCTTCTCCGCCGAAGCGGGCGGACTTCTTCATGGAATGTCCACCAAAGTTCGTCGCCAAAGCACCGGGTTCGATAGAGACAGCACGGATGCCGAAGGGCTTGAGGCTGAGTCGCCACTGCGCCGTCAGGCTGATCACCGTCCATTTGGTGGCGGCGTAGATGTCCATCAGCGGGTAGGTAGTGCGCCCGGCGATGGAGGCGACATTGACCAGGGTACGACGGGGGGAGTCGTCGAGGCGCATCAGCGGTAAGAAAGCCCGACTGACCCGGATGACACCGAAGACGTTGGTCTCGAACTGGGCGCGAACCTCCTCGTCGGAGAACTCCTCCAGAACACCAACATGGGCATAGCCAGCGTTGTTGACCAGATTGGTCAGCCGACCGTCGTTCAGCTTGATCTGCTCCGCTGCGGCGGCGATGCTCTCGTTGTCGTTGACATCCAGCGGTAGTACCTCAACGGAGACCCCGGCTTTTTCGGCTGCCTTGAGAAGGTCGTCTTTCTTGCTTGTGTTACGCATGGTGGCGTAAACCTTGTGTCCGTGCTGTGCCAGATCAACGGCGGCGGCAAGACCAATACCAGAGGAGCAGCCGGTGATTAGCGTAATCGGTTGTTTTGCGGGTGATTTCATCGAAAACTCCATAAAATGTTTGGGTGTTGAAAGGCTCTGTATTGTGTTCGCCCTAGTCTGGTTTAGTTCCGGCGGACCGACCTAAAGGTCGGCCCCTACGTAAAACCTGAAGAATATTGGGCGAACGAAGAGAACGCGTCCGTGGGGACAGTCGTTAATCTGCTGTTTCTTCAGCCGCGATACTGTGATGCAACGCACCGCGTTGCTGACCGGTGAAGGAGGCGAGGGACTCGCGGGCGGCGAGGTAATCGTAGCGGGCGGAAATCTCGCCCAGTTTGGCGTAGAGATAGTTGACGTTCATGTCCAGATAGTCGGCGTTGGAGACCAGCCCCTGCTCGTACATGTTGGTGGTCAGGTCAAGCCCTTCGGCGGCGGCGGCGAGCTGCTTCTCGGAGACTTCGATGGTCTTGGCGGCGGTGTTTAGTTGAAGGTAGCTCGCCTCGGCACCAAGGAACATCTCCCGCTCGGTCTTCTCTATCTGCGCCAGGCTCTTGTGCTCGTCGGCACGGGCTTTAGCCATCTTGGCTACGCGCTGGGTCGAGGTAAAGATATCGAAGGAGGCGATAACGTTGATTGCCCAGTAGTCGTTGTCGTCGCTGAAGGTGAGGTCAGAGCCGTTTGCCCAGCCGTAGCTTCCGCCGAGGTTGAGTTTGGGCCAGAAGGCGGAGGCTGCCAGTCCGACGGAGGCCTCGGCGAGTCGCTCGGTCTTGCGTACGGCGATGAGGGCGGGATTGTATCGACGGACGAGGGCGAGGGTCTCTTCCAGACTCAGGGTGGATTCGCTCACGGTAATTTCACCGACGGGAACCACCTCCACGCTGTCGGGAAGGTCGAGGCCGAGGGTGTTCTCCAGCGCACCCCGGGCGAGGCGAACGGAGTTCTCGGCGGTGATGAGCAGCTTCTCCGCCTCGGCATGTTCGGAGATCGAGCGGAGGTGATCGGCACGGGAAGCCAGCCCCACGGCGAGGTTAGACTCGGTCAGGCTCAGGTGTTCCGCCAGGCTCTCCAGGTTCTTCTCCTGGACGGTGCGGAACTCCTGCGCCTTGAGCAGGTCGAGGAATGCCGTGCGGGTGGCGAGGATCGCCGTCTGACGGGCGGCCTCCTGACTAAGCTCTGCCATCTCGGCTCCAGCTCCCGCCATCACCTTACCCCAGTAGATCGCCCCGCCGTTGAAGAGCGGCTGAGAAACCGTTAACGCCGTGGAGTAGCTCTCCATCTCGATGTCCATTGGTCCGGTGGGCGCGCCGCCGCCACTACTTCCGCCAGAGGTTGGGAAACCCTCGTACTTCGTGTAGGTTACCGAACCCGCGACCTGGGGCAGGAAGTTCGTCCACGCCGACCAGTTGGCGGCATTGGCAGAGTCGAGGTCGGCATTCGCCATCCGCAGGTCGAGGTTATTGAGCATCGCCAGCTCCACCGCCTCGTCAATGGTCAGGAGGTTATCCTCCAGCGCGGGAGGAGCAGAGACGACGACCTCGGCGGCGGCGAGTGAGCCAGCGAGCAGAGTCATGCTCAGGAGCAGAGTGATTTTACCGAGCTTAAGCATCTTCGTCCTTTTCGTTTTCATCACAGGCAAGGCAATCTTCGTCAGGTTCCGGCGTTCGAATTGCCACCTGCCAGTTTTCCCAGGGATAATCTTCTAAGGTATCGATAAGGTCTGACAACCAGTTGAGCATGGTTCCGTGCATCTTTTCAGCCAGGTCGATCAGAGCCGTGGCACTGGGGACGGGATAGCGAACTAGGGCTTGTTTCATAACATCCTGAGCGCCTACTGAATGACTCAACAGGTTCTCCTTCAGACGCTTAAGTGCTACCAGAGCCTCGCTTTTTTCCAACACGTGGATAAAGGCAATCCCCAGCACCGGTGGTCCCTGTCCCATGGTGTTCTGCTCTATCAGCTCCAGCACACCCCGGCGGAGGTACGCCCTGCCCGACTCGGTAATCGAATAGACCTTGCGAGTGGGATACTTGCCCTCTTTGTGATGGTGGAAGGTAACGAAGCTGCGCTTCTCCAGCTTGCCAAGCATATAGTAGATAGAGGAAAAGGCAACCTGCCCCCAGAGGTGCAGTCCCCTGAGCTTGATCTCACTGTCAATCTCATAGCCGTAGCGTGGCTTCTCTGCCAGCAGACCGAGGACAACCACCTCGGCAAAGGGGATCCCGCTGCTTTTCGCTGTTTCCTTAAACATTGCTTCCTTTGTACTTCTTCGCCGTTGATCAGCAACCGCTGATTACGCTGAGAGCAATCAGCTCAATTCTAGCCTAGAGTACACCAGAACAGTGTACTCTACACTGGAGTAGTTTCGCGTAGTGTAGTTTCTCCCCTGAGGATTGTCAAGGGTTATTTTTGTTCTGGACTACTCCAGCCTGTAGCAGTTGACTGTTGACTCGTTTACGGCGGAGGTGTCGATTCGGTTCAGGGACACCCCTTGCTGAAATCTAAAACGTACTCCAATTCCGCAAGGGGCTAAAGCCCCTTGTCTTAACACCAAGACCTCCCAGATCGCAGTCGTTCAGAATGAACACACCATTCAAAATGAACTTCATTATGAACAGTTCCTGGCTTCTGTCGGATTCGGTACATCGGGTCAGGCTCTGTAAACCACGATCAGCACACAACCCGCGCTTCTTACAAAAAGTTGGCACGACTCTTGCGCCTATAAGTAAGTGAGAAAGGAGGTAAACAATGATGAAAGTTCTTATCGTAGATGATGATGAAGTATTCCTGGAGAGTCTGGTTGACGGGCTGGAGCAGAATACCGATAACTTCAGCTATCGGGTTGCCTACAACGGACGACAGGCTCTGGAGATACTCCAGGAAGGCAACATCGGTGTAATGGTTACCGATCTGAAGATGCCCCGGATGGATGGCTTTGATCTGATCGCCCGCGCCGTTAAAGAGTTCCCTGAGCTGCCCTGCATCGTCATGACCGCCTACGGCACCCAGGATATCGAACGCGCCTTCGACGACTACTCTATCTCGTACATCGAGAAACCGATCGAGATAGACGAACTGTACCGACTGATCGGGAAGTCCGCCGATAGCTGGGGCAGAGAGGGCAAGCTCCGTGGAGTTACCCTGGGCAGCTTCCTTCAGCTAATCGAGATGGAGCAGAAGACCTGTCGGCTGGACATCCACAGCTCCATCTGGGGGGACACCGGTGTCCTGCGCTTCGCCCGAGGCAAGCTCTTCGACGCTACTCTGGGCAAGCTGAAGCCCGACGAAGCGGCACTAAAGATTATGTCCTGGGAAGATGTAACCATCACGGTTAAGAAGCAGCGTCCGGTTTTCAAGCGGCGCATCAAAACACCGATGATGGAGCTTCAGATGGAAGCGTTACGGCTTGCAGATGAAGAGAACAAAGGGAAGGCTCCAACAAAACCGATGCTGGAAGCAGATAGCCTGGACAAAGCACTGGAGATGATCGAAGAAAGTGATGAACTAACCATAGAAGAAGAACCTGAACCTAACCTGACCGTGGACATCGAAGAAGAGATGTCCACACCAAAGTTTGAACTGGAGGAAGAGATTATGGCTAGTATCAAAGATCTGATGGCGGGACTCAACGATCTGGACGACTTCATTGGAGTCGCTGTTTTCACCCCGTCTGGCGAGCTGATGGGTAAAAACGTAACTGTCGGACTGGAGATTGAGAAGTTCGGCGTAGATATTAACAACATGCTCTCCACTGCCCAGAAAATGACCACGGAAATGGGTCTCTCCCGGGGTACCCTGATCCATATCGTGAGTGCCGATGCTCACCTCTTTGCTCATTGCATGAACGAGGGAACCGAGCATACGACGAGCGAGCCAGGCAAGGCGCACTTCCATACTGTACTGATGATGGGTGCCGAGGCATCTATCGGTATGATCAAGATGCGTCTTGAAAAATTTGCCGAAAAAGGTGCCGACATTCTACGCTAACCATAAAGATTGAAAGGAGATGTAACATGGCTGCCCAACTGCTAAAGATCTACGAATACATCAACGCCAACGCCTCGGTACCCCAGAAGATGAAAATAGTCCAGATGTCTGGGATTAGTAGTGACGATGCCGAAAAAGGCGACGACACCCCAGACAAAGTAGCAAAGCTGACCCAGGCGGTGCAGGCGGTATTGGGTACAGCTCCGATGTAGCAACAGAACTGTAGAGACACAGTCGGGCGGGAGGTTTCACTTCCGCCCCGAACGGTTTTTTTTCAAATACTTTACCTTATTATCTTCCTCTGCTAAGATATGACAAGCTGTAGAGGGTTGCTCATAAATATAGGCTTGTAATCAAGGGATAATTATGAAATTCGACAAGGGCGTTGGTACGGGGCGCGACAACAGGGTTCCAATCCCCGATGAACGAAACCGAGGCTTCCTCGATAGTATTCTAAACGGATTCTCCGATAGTGTGTTCGTCATTGATCGCGACTATCGAATCCTTGAAATCAACGACCACGGCAAAGAACGCTTTCACCTGACTCAACAAGAGGCGTTGAAAAAGCACTGCTACGAGGTTAGTTACCACAGGGACTCTCCCTGCGATGATGGACTGAACCCCTGTCCGCTGAGGACGGTTTTTGAAACCGGAAATACCTTCGACACCGAACATATCCACCAGGATGCCGACGGCAATGATATTATCGTTGACATCCATGCCATTCCACTTTTCGATGATGACGGCGAAGTAGGAGCTGTTATTGAGTTTAACCGAAATATTACTGAACAACGACAGGCTGCAGCAGAATTACAGGCAGAAAAAGCCCAAACGCAGCAGTACCTTAATATTGTTGGAGTCATGGTCGTTGCCCTAGACGACGAACAAAAAGTAACAATGATCAACCGGATGGGCTGCAAAATGCTGAGGTACCGAGCCGAAGAGATTATTGGTAAAAACTGGTTTACGCACTTTATTCCTAAAGCTAGTCGAGAAAAGGTACGTCAGGCTTACTCGCGGCTCATGATCGGGGAGCTTAAATCGGTCGAGTATTTTGAAAACAAGATTGTTACCAGCGCTGGTAAGGAACGAATCATCGCCTGGCACAACGCTCTGTTGAGGGACAACGACGACCGGATAGTCGATACTCTGGCATCGGGTAGAGACATCACCGAACATAATCAGATTATGAAAGCAATAGAAAAGGGCAAACGACAGTGGGAGCACACTTTCGATACCGTGCCTGATCAGATCATGATTGTTGATCCGGACGGTATGATTGAGCGGGTTAACAAAAGCTGTGCGGAGTATTTCAATGTGGAACCAGGAGATATGGTAGAAACCAATTGTAACGAATGGTATCATTGCAACCATTCTCATATTAAAAATATGTCTTCAAAAGAGCTTGCACAAAAAGTCGAACCAATTCAGAATAAGGAGTATCACAATCCTGACAATAACACCTATCTCTCTATCAGTGTTACGCCCATGCTTGATGAAGCCGATGAAGCAATCGGCATGGTGCATGTTGCCCGGGACATCACCGAACAGAAGAAAGCCGCAGAGGTGCTGCGAGAAGCCAACGAGACAAAACAGCGTGAGGCGATGTTCAGGCAGATCGAGCAGATATTCTCTGCCATTCGCCACGAGATAGGCAATGCCCTCAACACACTCAAGACAACGCTCAACGTGCTGTACACAAACATCGACCGCTTCCCCGTCGAAAAGCGTAACATCTACTTCCAGCGGGCGTTAGATACCTTCAAAAGTGCCGAGCAGATGCTGCGGGTGCTAAAGGAGTATCAGAAGTTCGACGAGCTGGAGCCGGAGAAGCTGCATCTCGACCGCTTCATTACAGAAAAAATCGGCATCCTGATTGACAACGCGAAGAGTGCCGGAGTGAAGCTGAACTACAAGCCAGGTTCTCACGATAAAATCACTAAAGCCGACCGCGACGCTCTGATGAGAATCATCCTCAATCTGGTGGACAACGCTATCCACGCCACTCAGGACTGCGACAATCCGACGATAACAATCTCTACCCACCGGGACAGTGATTGGCTCTACCTTCGGGTCAGCGACAACGGCGTTGGTATTGCCGAGGAAGAGCAGTACAAGGTATTTGCCCCGTTATATACCACCCGCCGAGACGGCAGCGGTCTGGGGCTGGCAATTGTCCAGAAGCTGATGCAGCAGATGGGCGGAGCCGTGCGTCTGGACAGTAAACCGGGCAAGGGAGCAAAATTCGAAATCCGCTTCCCGGCAGCGTAACAATCAACCACAGCACCAGCAAACAACCCTGGTATTATACAAATGTCCCCCAAAGAAGCCAAAGTTCTGGTTATTGACGACGATGTCGCCTTCTGCGAGTCTATCTGCGATGGCTTGCGGATGGAGGGCTATCAGGCGCGGTCGGCTCAGACCGGAGCCAGCGGAATTGAGCAGTTTCGCAACTGGCAGCCCGATGTCGTTCTCCTCGATCAGAACCTGTCCGCAGGCGACGATGGTCTTGCCGTTTGTCGGGAGCTGGTGAAGTTAAACTCAGAGACAAAGATCATCTTCGCTACCGCCTTCGGCAGCTATCGCGCCGCCGTGGAGGCGATTCAGGCGGGGGCGTACGACTATCTGAGCAAGCCTCTTGACCTCGACGAGCTTTACCTGTCGATCCGTAACTCCGTTGAGATGAGCAACCTGGAACAGCGGGAACGAGTCAGCAGCTATCGTCTGCGAAGCAGAAAGCAGTGCGATACCATCGAGGGCGATTCTCCGGCGATTCAGGAGATTCGCCAACTGGTCAAGATGGCAGCGGGAAGCCGGGCAACGGTGTTGATTACCGGTGAGACTGGTGTTGGTAAGGATGTTGCCGCCCGCGCCATCCATCGCCTCGTCGGAGATAGCGGCAGCCTGATTACCCTCAACTGCGCCGCCATACCCGAATCTCTCATCGAAAGCGAGCTGTTCGGTCATAAGAAGGGTGCCTTTACCGGAGCCACCACCCGGCGCAAAGGGGTCTTCGAGCTGGCAGATGGCGGCACCCTCGTTCTCGATGAAATCTCCGAGATGCCCCTGCAACTCCAGAGCAAACTCCTGAGCGTTCTGGAGGAACGCAGTCTCCGTCGGGTTGGTGGAAGCAGCGAAGTCAGCATTGATGTTCGGGTAATTGCAACCTCAAACCGCAACCTCGACGAGGAGATCGCCGCCGGACGCTTCCGCCGAGACCTTTACTTCCGACTGGCGGTGATCACCATCCAGATTCCGCCGCTGAGAGAGCGACTGAGCGACATCCCCAAAATCGCAGCTTCTCTCCTGAAGGAGCTTAGCGGAGGAACCGTAACCTCGCTTCCGGCGGAACAGCTGAAGTCGCTGGCTGGCTATCCCTGGCCCGGTAACGCCCGTGAGCTGCGCAACATCCTTGAACGAGCGGTTATTCTGGCAGCGGGCGGCTTGCCCGATCCGGCTTCACTCCTCCAGGCAACCCCACAACAAAGCACCAGTCCCGCTGAGGTAACCGACAGTATTCGCCCGCTGGATGAGATGGAGAGGGAGCTGATCATCCGGGCGATGGCACATTATCAGGGCAACCGCCAGCTCGCCGCCAACGCCCTGGGACTCTCACTTTCAACGCTGCGCCGCCGCCTGATAGAGTACGACATTACCTGATAGTCTCAGGTAGTTTGTAATTGCAATAAAATCTTTACCTCATCGGCTCACTCTGGTAAACTGCTTCCAGACATAACCTATTCCAATGGCGTGGATCGGTGGAGGATAGTGAAACCTGAAAAAGGTCCTGAGTTTGGTAACAGCGAGCTTCAGTATCCGGGCGAGCAGGGCTTGGGGTTTCTTCAAAAGCACTCCGACTGCGTCCTGGTAATCGCCAAAGATTATCGTGTTCTGGCGATTAACGAGGCGGCACTGACGCACTTTGACCTGCCCGAAGAAGAAGCGCTGAAGCGGTACTACTTCGACGCGATGCACCTCAACCACTCTTCCTGCGATAACGAGCTGCACACCTGCCCGCTTCGGAAGGCCTTTGAGACGAGCGAGTCCGTTACCGCAGAGCAGACCTATCACTCCGGCGGTGGCGAGCTGATTATCGAGGCTCAGGCGTTTCCGCTGGCAGACGAAGAGGGCAAACCAGACCGGGCGATTGTCTTCCTGCGCGATGTTACCCTCCAGCGGCAAAACCTGAACCTGGAGCGGTTGGCACAGCGGGCGAAGGACGGCACAATCACCGAGATTGAGCTACTGCGTTTGCTGCTGGATAACGTCAACCTGGCACTCTGGATTACCGACTGGGACAATCAGCAGGTTCTCTACATCAGTGCCGCCTACGAGGCAATCTGGGGATACTCTTGCGATAGCCTCTACGTCGAGGGCTGGAGCTGGTCTGCCAACATCCACCCTGAAGACCGCGCCCGGATCGTTGATTCCTTCTCGACCAACGCCGTTCTCGGTACCTACGATGAGGTCTATCGGATCATTGACCACGAGGGTCAGGTACGCTGGATCCACGACCGTGCCTTCCCAATTCCCGATGAAGAGGGCAACATCTGGATGGTCGCCGGAATCTCCGAGGATGTTACCGACAGCAGGAGCGACACGAGCGGGTAAAGCCAGATTCGACCCGCGTGTTTGTTGAATTTGTGTGAAATCAAAAAAAGCCGACCCTACAGTCGGCTTTTTTGTATTCTGCTGGTTAACTCTAATGCTTGCGGTGAGATCCGTGGTGATGACGCCCACAGAATTGATGCTTACCCTCGGATTCTCCGGAGAGCAGTCGCACCTCGACCTTGCCCGCCAGTCCCCGTCCCAGAGCGAGGCTAGTCTCACCGACCCGAACAATCAGGGGATGCCGCTCGATGATTCTCGCGCGAGCACCAATCGGCAGTCCCAGCTCGGCAAGCCGCTGGTTAGCCCGACGACCGCCGTGAACCCGGGTGATCTCAAACTCAGCCTCAACGGCGAGCTGGTCTATAAACAGCGGGGCGTCGGTCTGAGTCGGCATCGGTAATCTCCAGATTTAAGTTGAACAGTCCCACATCAATTTTCCTGCATCAGAGTCTACTCCAGTTAAGAAAAGGTGTCAATAGCAATCTTGTCTCAATAGTAACATCGTATCGCAAAAGGCAACCTCCTGGGCTGCCCAAAAATCGTAATGCCGTGTCCTTACAAACAAAGGGCGGACACCAATTTCCATGGATCAGGTCAGCCCCTACAATATCATTCTAACCTCAAGCCTCTACCCCGCCGTGAACTGGTGAATCACCTCGTGGTCGGTCAGGGCGACGATGTAGTCCAGCAGCAGGCGGTGGCGTTCCTTCTCCTCGGCATCGGCGAAGGGCTGCTCCAGCTCCTCCGGCGGGTCGAAGCTCAACCTCGTGGTCGCGATGGCTCTGATGGCGATTATTCCGTTGGTCAGCTTCATTATCGACCTCCTCCACCAGCGCAAAGAAAAGTCCGAGTAGCCTGTTCGGATGCCCCGGAGTCTTCTACCGAGATAAACTAAACGAGTCGAAAAGCTCGTTTTTTTGCGTAACGTGTCATCTAAGGAGCAATCCCCCGCTTTACCAGATAAAACCGTAGATTCCAGCCTGAACGTTGACGTAGTGCAGCGCGTCCATGTCTGGATCTTCGGGCAGCCAGTGCAGAACGCCCTCCATAAAAACCCCGATGATTCCGACGAAGCCGAACTCCACTCCGCCACCGACGTTCAGACCAAAGCGCAGCCGGGAGACCTCCGCGCCGTCGTTTTGGTAGTGATAGTACAGCCCGGGACCGCCAACCAGATATGGCGAGAACGGGGAGGTGAGGAGGAACTTGACCTGAAGGTACGAGGAGAGAATTGAGCTTTCCTGCTCCGCTGAGTCTGCAACCTCTTTCCACGCCGGGGCGGCGTACTCGAAGTTGAGGCTCAGGTCGAGGAACGGCTCCATCCACCAGCCGATGCGCAGCCCGCCGGTAAGCGCGCCATTAAAGCCCTCCCCGTACTGCCGAAACGGCGAGTGATAGCCCAGTCGCATGCCGATGGTGGTGATTGGATCGTCGTTGAAGCCAAGTATGTTGTCCAGTGGTCCCAGACAAACCGCCGAGGCTGATAGCAACAGAGCGGTTAACAGCAGCAGAAGGGTGGCTTTCATTTTCTCTCCTTAAAGAATCTGTCCCAGCTTTAGTCCGCCGAAGAGTGTCGCCACGCCGAGGAGATTGTGCAGGGCGATGTTGCGCAGTGCCAGCAGCCAGCCGCTGCCCTTCAGCAGCTGGATGGTCTCCAGCACGAAGGCCGAGAAGGTGGTGAACGCCCCGAAGAAGCCAATCAGGAGCAGGGTGAGGGTCTGCGGCTCGATCTTCAGTCGCCCCTCCGCCAGCCCCAGCAGTAGCCCGACCAGCAGGCAGCCGACGAGGTTCACCGCCAGCGTACCCCAGGGGTACTCCTTCTGGATGATTGACTCCGCCAGGCTGATCAGCCCGAAGCGAGCCAGGGTTCCCACGGCTCCGGCGAGAGCCAGCCACGATACCTTTGCGATGAGGGTCATGCAAGTTCCTCAATGACCGTTTTGAAGAGAACAAAAACAAGGTTTCGATATCGTTACCGAAGATGGTCTTCGACCATCTAGTGGGCGACCGTGGACGGTCGCCCCTACGGCTGTTTAGTGAGCAAAGGCGGGAATCACCCGCCTTGTTTAGTTTCTTTACGCGGGAAGGAGTTTGGTGGCTACCCCAACTTCGCCTCACGAAGGTACTTCGCAGCATCTTCGGGTCGGGTCGGGTTGATGTAGAACCCCGTCCCCCACTCAAAGCCAGCGACCTGGGTCAGCTTCGGCATAATCTCGATATGCCAGTGGTAGGCGAGGAGGTCGGTGCCACGGCAGTTGACCGGGGAATTGTGAATCAGGAAGTTGTACGGCGGATCGTCCAGGGTTACGGAGAGGCGTTGCAGGGTCTCGCGGAGGAGGGCGGTAAGCTGGTCAAGGTCGTTGTCCCGCTCGAAGAAGGGGCGGTGGTCTTTGGGCAGCAGCCAGGTCTCGAAGGGAAAGCGGGGGGCGAAGGGTTCAATGGCAATGAAGCTGTCGTTCTCGCAGACGACCCGTCGCCGATCCTGCCGCTCCTGGGTGATTAGATCGCAGAAGACGCAGCGTTCCTTCCAGCCGTAATAGACCCGCGCACCGTTTAGTTCCTCGCTGACCCGCTTGGGGATAATCGGCGTGGCGATGAGCTGGGAATGGGAGTGGTCGAGGCTGGCTCCCGCCGCCCCACCTTCGTTCTTAAAGACCAGAATGTAGCGAAAGCGGGGATCGCGGGTCAGGTCGCTAATGCGCTCCCTGTACGCCTCCACCACATGACGGAAGTTCGACAGCGAGAGCTGGTGCAGGCGGGCATCGTGGTCTGGGGTTTCGATGATGACCTCATGGACGCCGACCCCGTTCATCCGATCGAACATCCCCTCACCCCGGCGGTTGAGGTCGCCATCGATCCGCAGGGCGGGGAACTTGTTACCTACCACGCGAGTCTGCCAGCCCGGACTGTCCGGCTGCGTCCCGTCCTCCCGCACGCAGAAAATCTCCGGCGGGGTCATTCCTTCGTTCCCCGGACAGAAGGGGCAGCTGGTATCGGTCGGTTCTTCAGCCTCGTGGGTGAAGTCCGAGGGACGCTTCCCCCGCTCCGAGGAGATAATCACCCAACGACCGATCACCGGGTCTCGCCGCAGTTCAGGCACCTCAACCCCCTCAACTCCCCCATCCCCTCGTCTTGAGGGGGCAGGCAACGCAGTGCGTTGCATCACGAAACCGGGCTTCGCCCGGAACACCTTGAGTATTCACCGTTCCCGTCAGTCGCTTGCAAATAGTCCTAGTGAGGGTAGAACTCCCAGTCCCTCCAACCTCCCCTTCTAGGGGAGGCAGACTTGCGATAGTATCCCTGACGGGCTAACCGAAGCGGGGCGTATTGCAGCAATACGCCCCTACAAGTACATCTTCTGCCTGTCAATACTCTTCACCCCAGAGGTGAAGGGATTCTTAACCAGTCCCTATTCAGCGTCTTCGGTGGTTTCTTCGGTAGCATCGGCTTCAACGACCTCTTCTTCGGTCGTAACCTCTGCGCCCAGGGCGGCGGCTCCCTCTTCGGGAGTAGAAACCTCCACCAGCTCGATCTCCATCGGAATCAGGTCAACCAGCGAGGTTTCGTAGTATCCAGTGGTCAGCATGTTCTCTGCGAGGAGAACGAAGCGGTCTTGCTGAATGATTTCTTCTTCACCCTCGGCGGGCTGTCCAAGCTCCACAATCTCTTCGAGGAGAGCCTTCGACTCCGCGCTCTTACCCTGCCAGGCGAGGATTTTTGCCATCTCCAGCTTTGCCGCGAGAACAAGGTGATTTCCCTCTTCGGCGGCGATGCCCGCGTAGTGGCTGTAGGCTTCATCGAGCTGCCCACGCTCCAACAGGATAGAACCCAGCGTAAAGGCGGACTGCCGGGCGAGGACCGGGAACTCGCTGGTCGAAGCCAGGGTCAGCTTCTCTTCCGCCTGGTCGAGATCACCCAGCTGCAGGGCGCAGATGCCGACGTACATCGTGGCAGAATCGTGATCGAAGTCCGACCCCGGGTTGAGGGCGACTTCGTTCAGGATGACCAGTGCCTCGCTGATACCAGCGGTGATCTCTTCCGGCGAAGCAGGAACCTGCACCGGCTCGCCACCCTCTATCGGCGAAGGCACGTAGCGGGGCATGAAGGACATGTTGTAGGTCGCCATCCCCAGAGCAAGCTGGTACGAGGTCGGCGATTCCGCCGGACCGCCCATGAAGAGGAAGAAATAAACAAGCGCGGCTACGACGATGATTCCGACGATCAGCCCGATTACCACGGTGCGCCGCTTGCGGGCATCGAGGAGATCGGCTTCGTCGTACAGCTCGTGGAGGTGTTTTTCCTTCTCGTTGCGGTAGGTCTCGTTCTGCTTTTCTGCCATGTTGTTAAAGCTCCTGGTGAGTATTCGGTAGGTCGAATGTTCCGTTTCTGTCAATAATAAAGCGTAACCGTACTCCCTCTCTCCCTTGGGGAGAGGGCTGGGGTGAGGGGCTAACGCCAATGGCTTTAACCTGCCCCTGCGGCTTAAATCTTATCCAGCCCCTGGGCGAGGTAATCGCGCCCCAGGCGAACGTAAATCTCGGCGTGCTGCCACTGCTTCTCACGCTGTTTTGGGGTGAGTTCCTTAACGATCTTGCCGGGAATGCCCATCACCACGGCACCGGGAGGAATAATCTTCCCCGGTGAGACCACGGCTCCGGCGGCGATCAAGGCACCAGCACCGATTACTGCGCCGTTGAGGATAATCGCTCCCATGCCAATGAGCGCGCCGTCGCCGATGGTGCAGGCGTGGATAACCGCGCGATGCCCGATGGTTACATTCTTGCCGATAACCGTGGGCTGACCGTCGTCAACATGGACAACGGTGAGGTCCTGGATATTGGTGTTCTCGCCGACCTCAATATGGGCGATGTCAGCCCGTAGGGCGCAGCTATACCAAACGCTGCTGCCTGTTGCCAGGCGCACATCGCCGATCAGATCGGCACTGGGAGCCACGAAGGCTCCGTCGTCAATCCGGGGCGAGAGGTTGCTGTAGTCGTAGCGTGGCATGAGGCTCCTGCTCAGAAAACATTCAGGCGCAGGATTTTACCCCCCGATGCCAGCAAAGTCAACGACTACAGGGGAACTACTGTGGCTTCTTAGAATGAGAATTCCAATCCTAAAGACATGCCCGCAAATAGTTGACCGCCGAATTCGACATATAAGCTAAAATAGTCGCAAAACTTGATGTCAAGACCCACAAAACCCGGAGCAAAACCATAATTACTCTCGTGAAGTGAGATTCCTGCATAAACGAACCAGGCTTGGAGGGCTAAGCTGCCCTTGGCACCAAAACCTTTGCGGTAGTTAGTGTAGTAATCTCCGTCGATGGTATCTTCCCAACCACTAGTTTTATGCTCATAATATTCGCCGCCCAAGGATAAGCTCACCAGAAAGGGTGAGCCAGCGAAGTCATAGTTACCCTTCAGGTTTAATCCGAAGCTGTGACTGAAGATGCTCGAGTTGCCGCTATGTGTGTAGAAGGAATCACCCTTGAACCCGACGGACAGAAAGTCAAACAGACCGTATTCTAAACCAAAACCACCCCCGTAAAAACTAGCGAGACTCATAGTACCGCCAGCCGAAATACCGAAGCGACCAGCACCTACAGTGTCAGCGGATTCGTATTGGAGGATACCAAAACTGACCGTAACGGACAGAACAACCAGCAGGGTGATGAGGTAGCGCATGATTGGCTCCTTTACAGGGTAAGATTTAGTGCCAGGGAAAGCTCACCAGAAGTGAGACCACCGTATTCAAGCTCAAGCAACACGCCGATGTAGTCGTTAAAATCAATGTCAAGACCCACGGTTATCGGCGGTGCATAACCAAGTTCAGCGTACATCGAGTTGTAATCAGTTCCCACATAAACAATCCAAGCCTGCAAGGCGAGACTACCCCCGACAGCAAAACCACTGTTATATATATGGTTCCAGATGTCGTCTTCACCGTTCCAGCTGAGGTAATTCTTCGTTTGTTCATAAAATAACCCGCCCAGAGACAGACCTACAGAGAAGAGAGAACCATCAAAATCGTAACTACCCCCCAGGCTAAAACTCAGGCTTCCCTTTTGGAAGCCGGAACTGCCATCATAGGGCTTGTGAGCGTAATCTCCCGCCACCTCAACTGATAGATAATCAGATAGACCATACTCTAAGCTAAATCCGCTCCAATTCATATAAAACATACCCACAGTAACGCCAGATGTGATACCAAAACGACCAGCACCTACAGTGTCTGCATACCTATACCCAAAAACACCAAAGCTCGCAACAAAAGACAGAACAACCAACAGGACAATGAGGTAGCGCATGATTATCTCCTTTACAGGTTGAACTCTACAATGGCGGCGGCGTAGGGGGCGAAGAAGGAGTAGCCAACCTCAAAGAGAAGATTCAGGTTGTCGTTGAACTCAATATCAACTCCGAGGTTAGCCGCTGGCAGCGCACCGGTCAAGCTGGAATGAAGGGTAACGCCAACATAAGCGAACCACGCCTGAAAGGTCAGGTTGCTCTTCACTAGGAGTAGACTATACATAAGCTCTCCGCCCAGCGAACCGCTCAAAGCAAAGGGCGAATCGGGGAAGGGGTAGCTCGCCTTGGCAGATAAGTCGAAGATAAAGAGGAGGAATCCATGGCTTAAGTAGGTAACGTTCGTCTTCAACCCCAGAGAAAAATTGTCGGAGAAGCCATAGGCAATTCCCAGGTGGGGCGAGATGGTGATTGGTTCAAAGTCAGGGAATGTGAAATGCGTAGCCAATCCCGTTGACAGGCGAAAACTATCCTCGCCCGGAGACTTTGTTGATTGTAGCTCAGCAAAGCCAAAGCTTGCTACAAAAGACAGAACAACCAGCAGGGTGATGAAGTAGCGCATGATTAGCTCCTTGGTTAGTGATGAGGTGAATGGTGCAGTAACAATGAGAGGCTGCCGTAGCTCCCTTAGAATGTCGTCTCTAGCCCAACGACAATATTGGCAATGCTGGTGAGGCTGGGAATGATAGATCTATAATCAACAGAACTTCCAAGCTCAACTAACAGGTTAAGTTTATCGTTTAACTCAAAATCAAAACCCACTACAATATCATACATCGGATAATAGTATCCAAAATCCGTATTGATCTGGAATCCCAGATACAAGAACAAGCCCTGGAATATCAACCTGCCTCTGCCAGCAAATCTTGTTTTACTCGCATCATAGCCATCCCTAAAGAGATGGTCGTAGTAATATCTGGGATCGTTTTGAAGCATACCACCTAAAGAGATTCCCACCGAAAAAGGAGAATCGGGAATATCGAAACTTGTTTTAAGACAACCGACAAGATTGTAGCCAAGTAAGTTTGAGCCTGAGTGTGAGTATGACATAAAACGAAGATTACCCTTAAAACATAAAGACAAGTACTCGGATAATCCATACTCAAAACCACCGTGAAGTGAAATGTCGGTTATACCATTAAACAAACCGAAAGTATCCCAACCAGCTCCAACTGTATAGCTATATCTATCGGCACCGACAATCTGCGCTGATTCCAGTTCATAAACTCCAAAGCTTGCGGCAAAAGACAGAACAACCAGCAGGACTATGAGGTAGCGCATGATTATCTCCTTGGTTAGTGGTGAGGTGGATGGCGCAGTGGTAGCAAGGAACAGCTAGAGCGTTAGCTCAACCCCAACACCGAGGAAGGGACAATCCTTTGCGTGGAAGGCTCCCTCTACAATTATATTGAGGTGATCGTTGAGGGGGTAATCAATACCGACAGAGAAGGTTGTGGTGGGTGTTTGGCTGCGATTTTTATTGGTGTAGACGTTCACAGAGGCATAGAACGGACCATATTGGAATAGGCTACCCCAGCTTTGCCAGGCTGTATAGCTGTTCGCAACTCTGTTTTCTTCAATAGGCTCGTTGCCATCATAGCGAAGTCCGCTTTCTATTGTGCCGCCAAAGGTTAGCGGTATTTCCGCTAATGAAAAACTGGCTTTTAATCCATAACCGACGCTGTAAAGACCACCCTCGTGATACTGTGTTTCATCGTTTGTAACGTAAGTTCTGCCCTGAACCTGAACAGCAAGCCAGTCGGTTAGCCCGTGGCTGACTGCCAGATGCCCCAAACCAATGAGATAATCTGCCGAATGCTGGGTAAAGGCTCCTCCGGCGGTAAAGGAGAACTGTCCCTGTTCGAGTGAACGAGCAGGCGCGAAGTACATAAGACCATGACATATCGTAACAAGGGAGAGGAGCAGAGCGAGGCAATGTCTTAGCTTAATCATTGTAGCTCCTTAGAAGATGATTTCCATTCCAACGCCAAGGTGTCCTCCGTGGCTATGACCTGGCACCGATGACATGCCAGTGTGAGAACCAAGCGCAATTAGCAGGCTGAGGGAATCGTTAAACTCTATGTCAAAGCCGAGGCTCAAAGAAAGCTCTATGGAATCACGGCTATCGCTAAAATCTGAATTGAGGGTAAATCCCAGATAAAAGAACCATGCCTGGAATATCCAGTTGTTTCTGAAGGAATAATGCGCTTCGCTACCCTGTTCACTTGCCGAGCTATTAAGCTCTCCACCTAGGGAAAATCCCAGGGAAAGTGGTAGGTTTTCGAAGGCGTAGTTGGTCTTTAAGCTAAGGCATAGTGAATAATTGCCCCTAAGGCTGAGAGAAAAATTCTCCGACAGACCGTACTCCACACCGAGGTGAGGTACAAATCCAGTGTATATAGCAAACATCCCGCCGGCAGTTACTCCGAAGCGATCTGCTCCCACAGTTTGTGCTGAGTCAAGCTCATAGGAACCAAAGCTCGCAGTAAAAGACAGAACAACTAACAGGATTATGAGGTAGCGCATGAGTAGCTCCTTGTGTGAATGAGGATGACGCAATACTAGCACGGAACAGTTAAAGCGTCAACATCATTCAGATAATACATAATTCCCGCGTGCTAGGGGTAATAAAAAGGCAGGCTCAAGGAGCCTGCGCTATTTTTCTCTTGCTTACTTACTGTCTTGCTCTCGATTCAGGCTGCGTCGTGCGCCACGGAGTTCATTTCGCAGCTGCTCAACCTCACCCTCCCGCAGCTTGCGCCACTTTCCCGGAGCCAGGTTGCCGATCTCGATGATCCCAAATTTCTCCCGGATCAGTCGCACCACCTTATAGCCCAGCAGCTCGCACATCCGCCGAATCTGCCGATTGCGCCCCTCGAAGAGGTCGATCAAAAAACGACTGCGGTCGTGAGTCCGCTCCACCAGCTTCACCCCTGCGGGCAGGGTGATGCCATCCTCCAGCTCCACACCCTCGGCGAGCTTGCTGAGAGCCGCATTCGAGACGTTGCCCTGCACCGTTACCCGATATCGCCGGACGACGTGATAGCGTGGGTGGAGCAGCTTTGCCGCCAGGGTACCGTTGTCGGTCAGCAGCAGCAGCCCCTCGCTCCGTCGGTCGAGCCTACCCACCGGAAAGACCCGATGGGGGAAGTCCTTCAACAGCGAGCGAAGGTCTGCTCGCCCCTTTTCATCGTGAAGGCTGGTGATAACTCCACGTGGTTTGTACAGCAGCAGGTAATGGAATCTCTTCGGCACCTTTAAGGGTTTACCGTCAACGGTAATTCGCTGGCGGACAGGGTCGGCGGACTGACCGATCTTTGCCAGCCGTCCATCCACCTTGACCTTACCAGCACGGATCAGCTCCTCGGCGGCTCTTCGACTACAGATCCCCGCCCGGGCGATAAGCTTTTGCAGACGCTCACTCATGCCGCCATTATAACAGAGCCACGCCAGGCGTTGCACCTTAGTACTGAGCTTTGCTCAGAAACCTTGTGATGTTCACCGCTCCCGTTGGTCGCTTACAGAGCTTGTCAGATACAAGGGGCTTTAGCCCCTTGTAGATTTAGAGAGTATCCCAACTTCCGCAAGGGGTTGAAACCCCCTGTCTTAAAGTCAAAACCTCTCAGGGGCATGTAGGGACCGACCTTCAGGTCGGCCCGCAAACCGGAATAACGTTTGGTACCTCACCCTAGCCCGTGGACGGTCGTCCCTACGGGTGCATGATGGACAGAAGCAAGATTTTGTAGGGGCGGACCTGTGTCCGCCCTGCCCAATTCAATAACGAATCAATCTCCGGGATTGACGATAATCCGGCTCTGGGCTAAGATTGAGTGATGTTAGATTATGCAAACAGCGGTAGTGGAACGGCGGAGCGTCCCTTCTCTGTCAGCGGGCTGACCGGGTTGATTAAGGAGACGCTGGAGGAGGGCTTTCCGCCGCTCTGGGTGCGTGGCGAGCTGACCGATGTCAAGCTCGCCGGCAGTGGGCATCTATACTTCCGGCTGAAGGACGACGGCGCGGTAATCAGCGTGGCGATGTTCCGCCCGCATCCAAGTCGGCTGGAGTTCAAGCCAAAGGACGGAGTGGAGGTCGCCGCCTACGGTTCGCTCTCGGTCTATCCCCCCCGGGGCGGCTATCAGCTTATCTGCCGTGAGCTGCTCCCCCTGGGCATCGGCGCGCTCCAGCGAGCCTTTGAGGAACTAAAGCTAAAGCTGAAGGCAGAGGGACTCTTCGACCTTGAGCGTAAGCGGAAGCTCCCCCAGCTGCCGAAGCGGGTGGGAATTGTAACCAGTCGGGATACCGCTGCTCTGCGCGATCTGCTCAACGTGATGCAGCGTCGCCACGGCGGACTGGATGTGCTGCTCCACCACGCCCCGGTACAGGGCAGAGGAGCCGGCGCAAAGCTCGCCGAGGCGGTTACTCTTCTGGGCAACAGCGGGCTGGTGGATGTCCTGATAATCGGGCGCGGCGGCGGTTCTTACGAAGATCTCTTCTGTTTCAACGACGAAGCCCTGGCACGGGCGATTCACGGCTGTCCGATTCCGGTCATCAGCGCGGTGGGGCATGAGGTGGACTTCACCATCGCCGACTTCGTTGCCGATCTTCGCGCGCCGACCCCCAGTGCCGCCGCCGAGCTGGTAACCGCCGAGCGGGCGGAGCTTCACCAGCGAACCGAGCGGGCGGAAGCTAGCCTGCGGCGGATCCTCAGCAATCGTATTGAGGGCGAGCGGCAGCGGCTGGAGTTTGCCCTCTCCGCTCTAACTCCCCAGCGGATGAGCAACCGCCTGAACCTCCACCGCCAGCGGCTCGACGGGCTGGAGCAGCGGCTGACTCACCTCACCCAAAGCCAACTCGGCGAGCAGACACGACGGCTACAGACCGCCGCAGCCTCCCTGGAGCAGCTTGACCCCCGGCGGATTCTGGGGCGGGGCTACGCCTTCATCAGCAAGGGCGAGCGCACCGTGGAGTCAATCACCCAGCTCAAGCCAGCCGACGAACTGCGGGTTCATTTTCAAGACGGCATCGCCGAAACCATAGTCAGGAGAACCATTGGAAGCGAAGAAGCAGGAAACGCAGGAGCGGAGCTTCGAGGAGGCTCTGGAACGGGTCGAGGCAGTCGTCGCCGAGTTGGAAGAGGGAAAGCATCCCCTGGGCAAACTGATCTCTCTCTTTGAGGAGGGGCTGACGCTGGCGCGTGCATGCCAGAAACAGCTCGACGGCACCGAGCGTCGCCTGACCGAGCTGGTCGAGGGAGCCGACGGCGAGCTTAAAGAGAAACCACTGGAGATGGAGTAGCCGTCCTCCACATAATGAAACCGCCCCCGAAGAGGCGGTGAGGGAATAGTAAGTGAGACCTAGTTTTCTTTATCGTTTTCGCTTTCCTCGTCCTTGCTCTCTTCTTTGGTACTTTTTTTCTCAATGTAAGGTTCTGCTTTACCAACGGGTTCAGGGCTACCAAGTTTACCGGATTTTTCAATAATTCCACTTCCAGGTCTATGCAAATACTCGATATTGTTGGGACAATCACCCTTACAGACTAATCTAAAACGACCAGAATTTTTTGTTAGAGCAGTAGGATCTTGTACGAGCTCCCCTTCACACACAGGACATTTAAGAGAAATAGCCATCACAAACCTCCAACAGTTTTCATTAACCGAGCCGGAGCCGAATGCCCCAACCCTAAGGACGAGCCGAGTTAGCATAGCAGGTTAATTACGGCTTGTCTAGATGAATTAACATAGCAGATGAGACACAGGATACGTAACTATTGAATAACTAACCCTATCAGTTGTACTATCAAAGTTGTGAGATTTTGACTTTAAGACAAGGGGTTTCAACCCCTTGCGGAAATGGAAGTACGTTACAAATTTGCAAGGGGCTAAAGCCCCTTGTCCCTGACAAGCGAAGTCAACGCTTTTCCAAAGGAACCTATGAACCTGAAAGCCTATCTCAAAGAGCGCAAGGAACTGGTCGAGGGCGAGCTTACCCGCCTGCTGCCCCACGGTGGAGCCTACCCGGAGTCCGTCCATCGGGCGATGCACCACGCTGTCTTCGCCGGAGGCAAGCGGCTGCGCCCGATCCTCCTGTTGGCAACCGCCGAGGCAATCAACGGAGAGATTCCTACCGGAGCCATCGAGGTCGCCTGCGCCCTGGAGTGCGTCCACAGCTACTCGCTGGTTCACGACGACCTCCCCAGCATGGACAACGACGAGCTGCGCCGGGGCAAGCCCACGGTCTGGAAGGAGTTCGGCGAGGCAACCGCAGTCCTCGCTGGCGATGCCCTGCTCACCGTCGCCTTCAACATAATCGCCGAGGCAGCCACACGGGACATCGAACTCTCCGACCGCCTGTTGCTCTGCGTCCAGGAGCTTGCCACCGCCGCCGGAACCTTTGGGATGATCGGCGGGCAGGTGGTGGATGTGGAGAGCGAGGGCAAAGAGATTGATGCCAACAAGCTCTACTACATCCATAATCACAAGACAGGGGCGTTGATTCGCTCTGCCGCCCGGATGGGGGCAATCCTCGCCAAAGCGGACTACGCCACGCTGAACTCCGCCACTCGCTACTCCGAGAGCCTGGGGCTGGCGTTCCAGATTGTTGACGACATCCTCGATGTGCAGGGCGACGAAGAGAAGCTGGGCAAGCCGGTCGGCTCTGACCAGGAGCGGCAGAAGAGTACCTACCCCAGCCTCCACGGCATCGAACGCTCCCGGGAGATTGCCGAGGAACGAATCGAGATGGCACTGAAAGAGGCAAAGCGGCTGGCTCACCCCGAAGTCCTCCTCGCCCTGGCAGAGTTCGTAACCGCACGGGATCATTGAACGCCAAGTGGTGGGTTACTTTTGCAACGACAATGTAGGGCGGGGATTGCCCCATCGGCAAAAATTCCCGCCGTGGAAACCAACATAGAGAGCATATGCCTTCTTCAAAAATCGAATCTCCCCCAAGATCATTGCTATTAAAGGATGGCACCGTCGTTGACCCAGCCACCGGGGTGGACGGGCGGTGTGATGTTCTGATTCGCGACGGGCGTATCGCCGCTGTGGAGCAGGGAATAGAAGCTCCCGATGCCGAGGTTCTGGACTGCTCCGGTCTTCACATTGTCCCCGGCCTGATCGACATTCACGTGCATCTTCGCGAGCCGGGGCTGGAGGGCAAGGAGACCATCGCCACCGGAGCCGCCGCCGCCCTGCGCGGAGGCTTTACCACCATCGCCTGCAAGGCTAACACCGGGCAGTTCATCGATAACGAAGCGGCGGTGGAGTACATCGTCAGTGAATCAAAGCGGGTGGGGCTGGTCAATGTGCTGCCAATCGCCGCTGTAACTAAAGAGCTTGCTGGCGGTAACATCGCCCCGCTGCGGGAACTACGCGCCGCCGGAGCGGTAGCTCTCTCCGACGACGGGCATCCTATCGAGCAGCCGGGGCTGCTGTTGAACTCCCTGCGTTACGCCCGTGACCTGGGACTGCTGGTAATCTCCCACGCCGAGGACGAGGGGCTTTCTGCCGGAGGGGTAATCTCCGCCGGAGCCTACGCCGTAACCACCGGGCTGCCCACCATCCTTAAAGAAGCGGAGGAGGTCGGCACCGAGCGCGACCTGCTGATCGCCGCCCGGGCGGGGATTCCCCTCCATATTGACCACGTTTCCACGGCTCGCTCCGTGGAGCTGATTCGCCACGCCAAAGCACGGGGCTTTGATGTCAGCGGTGAGGCGGCTCCGCATCACTTCTGCCTCGACCAGTCCATGCTCCCCGTGGAATTCAACGCCCGGATCAAGATGAATCCTCCAATTCGTTCCGCCGAAGATCGCCGGGCGGTTATCGAGGGGCTTGCCGACGGGACTCTGGAGATCATCGCCAGCGACCACGCTCCCCACACTATGTCGGAGAAGGATCGTCCCTTCGCCCAGGCACCCTTTGGCATCGTCGGACTGGAGACCATGCTTGGGTTAACCCTGACCCACCTCGTCGAGGCGGGGCATCTCAGCTTCTCGCAAGCGGTTGAAAAGCTCTCCACCAATCCGGCGAAGCGACTTGGGCTAACCGGACGGGGAACCCTCGCCCCGGAAGCCATTGCCGACATTACCCTGATTGACCGTGCCGCCAGGTGGACGGTGCAGCCAGAACAGTTCGCCAGCAAGGGACGCAACACTCCCTTTACCGACTGGGAGCTAATCGGGCAAGCCGTGGGAGTGATCATCGGCGGAACGCTTTATCGAAGTTAGAGTTATGCATACATTACCCTCCCCCCTTTGGGGGGAGGGATTAAGGGAGGGGGGCGAAATCAGTCCCTCGGACTTTCACTAAGGTTTTCTCGTGAAACTCCTCAAAAATCAAGCTGGACTGACGCTGACCGAGCTGCTGATCGCCATGGCAATCTTCGCGATTATCATGGTGCCGATGCTGATCATCCTCACCGGAACCAGCAGCAGCTTCAGCGATTCCGAGCGTCGAGCCGAGCTTCAACGGCGCGGGCGACTGGCTCTCACGTCAATGGTCAACGCCCTCTCCGACGCTGGCTGCGACCCCACCGGAGCGGGAGCCTTCGAGCCGATTCCCGAAGCGACAGCGGCGGCAATCACCGTTGCCGCAGACCTCGGCGGTAATCGTCCCGGAGAAATGCCCGACGGCGATGCCAATGATCCAGCGGAGCGGCGGGGCTTTCGACTCCTTGCCGGAGGAACTCTCGTCTCGGAAATCAGCGACTCCGCCGAAGCCTTCGGGTGCAGGCAGCTGGAGCTGACCGACGATGTCCGCTCACTCACCTTCGTCTATCGAGATGTCTCCGGCGAGGCAATCGACTATCGTCTGCTGACCGGAAACCAGACCGAGAATCTGCTGGCACGGAGTCAGGTGCGCAGTCTGGAGATTCGCCTGGAGCTGGCTCCGGCGGAGTTCCCAGAGTTCGTACCCGTCGTCCTCACCACCACGGTGGTTCCGCCGAACCTCTCCGGGCTGTCCCTGGCGGGAGCAACGGGCGGAGCCTTTCCTGAAGGGGAATCTGCGGACTTCGGCGGACCAGCCGTTCCGGCGGAGAACGCCCCGGTGCAGTCTCCCGCCGAGCTTGCCGCCGTGGGAGCAGCTGCCAATCTGCGAGATTCCGGGGTCGGTTCACCGAGGGTCATCTTCGACTCTCCGGTGGACGGAGCCGCTATTCGCCTGCGCCTGCCCGTGGGCGCGGCGGCGGAGGACAATGACGGCACGGTGCGTCAGGTGGAGTTTTACCTCGACGACCGAGTGCTTGCCGTGGATGGCTACTCGCCCTACGAGGCTCCCGGAGGCTGGGATCCCCTTGCCGGGGAGTTCGCCGCCGCCGACGGGCATCACCTGCTCTACGCTCTGGCAATTGACAACCGCAGCCAGCTCGGCTCCGATGCCATCGTGGTTGAGGTTCAAGGGCGGGGCGGAGCCTCGCTCTACCTCGATACCGACCACGCCGCCTATGTGCGTTCTGAGGAAGATCTCACCGCTGTCTTCCACGTTGCCAATCGGGGAACGGCTCCATTAACAGTTACGCAGCTTCGCCCGGCCTGGGACAATCACAACCTGTTGCTGAGTCAAGTCCTGCTGGATGGTCAGCTGCTTTTTGAGAACACCGACGGCTCGCCCAGCGGGGCTTTAGTTCCGCTAACCGAGCCGCTCTCTCTGCCCTCCGCTAGTTCCGGTGAGGTCAGCCTGGTCTTCATTCCCCGTCCGGGAGCCTCATCGCCTCGCCTCGGCGGAACCCGCATCGCCCTGCTGGCGGCGGACGAAACCGGACACCGCTGGGGCTTTGCCTTTTACCTTACCCCAACCGCCTTCCGGCTGAGTAACCTGCTGGTCTTCGCCTCGACCTGGGGCGAACGCTGGCGAGACTTCTATCAGCTGGTCCAACTCACCATCGGCAGCCAGCTCTGGAGCGACGAGAGCTATCACCTCACCAGCCTGCCCATGAGCTACGAGAGCGCGACCTGGCTGACCACCGCAAACGGCGACCGCAACAAGGGCGATGGCGAAAGCTCCCTAGGCGATGACTTCAACGGGCGGCTGGACACCGACAACCGGGTTCACCTCTACCTGCTCTACGATGAAACCGCCACGCCGCCGCTCTGGGTGCGCAATGAGTACCTCAAAAGCCGCTATACCGTTACCACGGACAACCCTCAAGCGGAGCGAATGCGGGTCTGGCTCGGCACCGCAGAGGCGGGAGCGGTCTTCTTCTACGGCAACCGCTCGGCGGGCAGCTCCACGGGCATCGAGGCGATGTACCTCCTCGGCGTGGGCGGGCTGTTCTCGTCGGGAGCTATCGGGCAGCCACAGCTGCATAACTAACGCTAAAGGAGGAACGATGGATTTCTATGAACTGGCAGCAAAGTTACTGATGTCAGGACAAGGAGGAGATAGCATACGTGGTAGCTATAAACCACCTCTTGTAGGTAAAGGGAAGGATGCGGCAGCATTGTTTGAAGTTTTAGAGTTAGCTGATATGAGTATACCTTTTGGTGAAAATAGTAGTCGTGAGTTTCGTTATCAAGCTAACCTAACGAGTAAAGGTAGGGATCTTTGTTGTCGTCTAGGAGGCGACGTTGACAGGATTGCAGAGTATTTCAGACAACAGCACAATCCACCCTCTCCAGCAATTGACCAGTCCACCCATATCCACGGTAACAACACTGGTGCAGTGGTTGCTCATTCAAAGCTGGAGGACAGTCCGATAATTATTAACTCCAGCGTAACAGAGCAACTCACGAAAATTGAACAAGCCCTAAAAGAGGATACTTCACTATCCAACGAAGAACGACAAGATGCTCTGTTTGATGTGGAAACGCTGAAAAACCAGCTTCAACGAAACAAGCCTGACACAACCCTATTTGATCGTATCCTCACCCGTCTTGGTGATATTGCTTCGATTGGCTCGCTCATAGCTGCCTTGAGTGGGATGTTCTAGCAGTATATTGGTACAGCACAATGGCGGGGATTAAAATCCCCGCCCTACATTTGCCGTGTTCTAGCCGCCTGGCAGTGGTTATTGCTCAATGATTAGCCCGCCTTACTCTCACCCCAAACCAATAAATCATGACCCTTCACAAGCTGGAGGTAACAATGCGCAGCTCTACTAGATTACTGGCGATACTCTTCGTTCTGATTCTATCCGGGATGGCGATTGCTGCCCAGATCGGTGATGAGTACCTGGAGCATATTTACGTCGTACGGGGTGACGAGCTTACAGTCTATGCTGACCCTGAGCTGACAAAGTTCGGCAATTCTACTGAAGTCATCCTGGTGACCGTTGACAGGTTTTTTAAGAATGACGATAGTGATTGGGTAGCGCATATCTCCGAACCGGAACACCTCGAAGGCTACGTTGCCATAAATGAACTCATCGAGGTCATGGCGGTCTGGTCGGATACACTCAACATCCGTAAAGAAGCCGGGTTGTCTGCTGACGGGGTCAGGACGGTGAAGCGTGGTGAGCTGGTGATTTACCTGGAGCCAACCCTTACTTCTCCTGAGTTTGGAGAAGATGATTCCTATCTATGGCGTAACTGCGTGATAGACGGTGGCGTAGGCTGGGTCGTTGAAGATTTTCTTATCGAGAAGTGCTACTTCGATGCACTGGAGCCAGCTCTGGAACTCTACGACTCCGGAGAGCTAAGGAATATGCGATCCTACCTGGAGAAGCTTGACCGGAACTATGCCGACATTGACTGCGAGATCGCCTCGGACGATCGCAGTGCCGTAGTTACCTTTGAGGGTGTGGATTGGTACGGTCCTCACACTAGACGACTGTACCTGGTGGGTGAGGCAGACAAGATGATTTACAGCAACGACATCCATGATTACTTCATCAGTGATGACGGACGATACACTTATGTTTTATACAGTTTCGTGAGCTATGGCTGGGGCTATAATCAAGAACACCCATACACCGTTTTCGACAACTATACGGGCGAAGAGGTGTTTGACGATTATGTCTTCACTCATTCCCTGGATCATCTTCAGGAGAAATACTCAGCTTCTCAGCTACACGCTGCGGAGCTTATTGATAAAAACCATTTATTGATAATCGAACATTATCCGGAAGATAGCGGTGAGTTCTTCCCCTGCTTGATACTGATAGATTTAACCACCAGCGAGAGCGTTTTACTTTTGGAACCCAACATGGAGATACTGGAAACTGAAGACCTGGATGCCTGGACTGGAATCCGGCTGCGTCAAAATAGCAATTGCTACTCGCCGTCGCCGATTATCGAGGCTGCCATGAAAACCAATCTGTTCCACCTTTGTGAGGAGGAGCTAGTCAGAGGTTTCACTTCCGAGGGCTAAAAAGTGTTGGCTGGAACGAAACGATCACCCTCACCCAAAACCAATAAACCATGACCCTAAATAACCAGGAACGCAGAGTCGTCGGGCTGACCGGCGGGGCGCACATCATCATTCACGTGGTGATGGAGACCCTGCCAGCGGTTTCGATTCTGCTCATTCGCCAGTTTGGGCTGGACACCTTCCAGTACGGTCTCCTCGCCAACCTTTCCTATCTGACCTTTGGGCTAATTTCCCTGCCCGCCGGGTTTCTGGTTGACCGCATCGGCGCGCGGAAGACCCTGCGGCTCTGCCTCGGTGGAATTGTCATCGGCGCGCTGATAACCGCCCTTGCCACCACGCTTTGGATGCTCGCCCTGGGGGTCGGGCTGATCGGGATGGCAGCGGGGCTGTATCACCCCATCGGGCTGACCATGATCAGTGCCGAGGTGCGGCAGTCCGGACGGGGGATGGGCTATCACGGTATTGCCGGGAACATTGGGCATGTTGTCGGGCATCTCCTCGGTGCCGGAGTGCTGGCGGTTGCTGGCTGGCCCCAACTCTTCGGGGTCAGCGTCCTGCTCTCTCTGGGGATGCTGAGTTATCAGGTAATCAGCGAGCGACGGCGACGGTCTCCGGCTCTCGCGGAACCGATTCCCACAATCACGCAGGAGAAGGCGAACCTTAAGCGAATCGCTCTGGTTATCGTCGGCACGACCTTCCTCGGTTTTGCCCATCGGGGGCTGGAGATTTTCATGCCGCTCTACTTCGGCAACGCCCTCTTCCTGGCTGGGTTAAGCGAGGAGGTCATCGGCAATCTCGCCGCAGCGGTGGTGCTGCTAGGTGGAGTTCTGGGGCAGCTGATTGGCGGACGGCTGGCGGATAAAAAAAAACCGCTGCGCTCCCTGATGGCGATGTCTCTGGGAGGAGCGGCGATTGCCGGACTAAGCGGAGTCATCGGCGGCTGGGGCAGTCTGCTGAGTTCTTTTCTCCTGGCGGCGATGCTCTTCGGAACCCTGCCGATTTCCAACAACCTGATTGGACGACTCTTACCTGCCAAACACAGGGGCAAGGGCTACGGTCTGCTCAGTACCTTTACCTTTGGGGCGGGATCGCTGGTTGCCTCAATCGGCGGTGCGTTGGCAGAGTCCAGCGAGCTGAGCAACATCTTTTACCTGATGGGTGGTGCGGCTCTCCTCGGCGCGATGGTGTTCTATCTTCTCTCCCGGAGGAAAGAGCAGTCGGCGTAAGGTGGGTTGGTGCTGTGCCTGCTGGCGTAGGCGTAGGGGCGAAGCTTGTATTCGCCCTTTTGTTATCATGCAACTGTGGTGCTGCGCGGCGAAACCATCTGCCATTTAATGATTACCTGGTATCAACACTGGCTGGTATTAGCCCCCCTTCCCGACCTTCCCCACAATGGGAGGAAGGGGAACCCCTTGCCCATTCAGGGCTTGCACACCGATCTTCTCCTACAATATCGCAAGGTTTTGTAGGGGTGTATTGCAATACACCCCTACGGTAACGGATATAACGAAGGAGAACTGTTCCCGCCCCATAAAATATTTACGGCGGGCATTAAAATGCCCGCCCTACATTAACGCCTCGTGGACTACGATAATATCTCCGGCTGCGAAAGTGTGATACAACGCACTGCGTTGCCTACGGTGCGTAACCCAGCTCGACCAGGCGGGCGGCGGCAAGCTCCGCCAGCGGCCCGGTTTTTTCGATGTTCAACGCCCGTGTATAGGCGGCGGATGCCGCTTCCGGTTCACCGGCTTTCTCGTAAACCAAGCCCAGGTGAACCTGCGAATCCATCCGCTCCGGCGCGGCGGCGACAGATTTTTCCAGAGCCACAACCGCTTTGGCGGTCTCACTCTGAGCATCGTAAACCAATCCCAGACCATTCCAGGAACGAGCCAGGTCGTCGCCCAGGTTGATCGCCTTCTGGAAGACTGGCTCGGCGCGTTCGTAGTCTCCCACGGCGAGATAGACGAAGCCGAGG
>Ga0190344_1000259_pt1 | contig 30069 bp, 28 predicted proteins | sample 48721323_MG_FD_161662 | JGI IMG/M metagenome (GOLD analysis project Ga0190344, IMG submission 161662) | Hydrothermal vent microbial mat bacterial communities from Southern Trench, Guaymas Basin, Mexico - 4872-13-2-3_MG | ecosystem: Environmental > Aquatic > Marine > Hydrothermal vents >... | reverse complement strand
CCTGCGAACCGTGTACGAATCATCTAGGTGCAGCTTTAAGCTGCTGGGAGAACGATGAAGAAGCTATTGTTAATTACGATCCTGGCTCTGCTTGCCATCCTGACCGCCTGTGGTGGCGGCGGTGGCGAAATGGAAGTCGAGGAGCGCAGCTACGCCGTGGAGACCACGGTGGTTGCCACCGCTCCAAGCACCGTGGAACGCGAACTCTCCGGCATTCTGCGTGGAGAGATGGAGGCGATGGTGGCTCCGGAGATTTCTGGTCGCCTCAGCACCATCCTCGCCAATGTAGGCGATGAGGTCAGCAAAGGAGCCGCTCTGGCACGGATTGAGGGTGGAGGATACTGGGCAAGCGCTCAGGCGGGTCGGGGGCAGCTGGAGTCGGCTCGCCTTCAGCTTTCTTCCGCAGAGAGCAACTACAATCGCTATAAACCGCTTCACGAGGACGGCTCGATCTCCGACGTGCAGTGGGAGCAGATCGAGACCAGCTATGAGCTGGCGAAGGCTAGTGTAGAAGCGGCGGAGGGCGGATATAATCAGGTTGCCAACATGGCGAGCGAGACGACGATTCGCGCTCCCATCGCCGGGGTGGTTGCCGCTCGGAACTCGGACATCGGCTCGATGGTCGGTCCGCAGTATCCGGTCTTCGAGATCGTCCGCACCGACCCGATGAAGATTGTTATCGGCGTGAGTGAGGGGGATATCGGCTACCTTGAGATGAAGGATAACGGCGATGCCACCTCGGTAACGGTGCGGGTGGAGGCTTATCCCGGCGAGGAGTTCGTCGGATACATCCACAACATCGGGGTCAAGGCGGACGCCCAGACCCACTCCTTCCCGGTGGAGATTCACCTCGACAACCCCGACCAGCGGCTGAAGAGCGGAATGATTGCCCATGTGAACCTACCGCTGCGAGAGCTGGGCGAGGTTATCACCGTGCCGCTGGGTACGCTGATAACGATTATGGAAGTTGATTACATTTACGTGGTAGATCGCTCCGGCGGAGAAATCCGGGTCAACCGGGTTTCCGTGGTAACCGGTGCGATTACCGGCGACCGGATTGTGATTCTGGAAGGTCTGACCGTGGGCGACGAGTTCGTTTCTCTGGGGCAGCAGTTCCTGGAACAGGGCAGCCTGATTACCATCCCGGGCAGCTCCACGAAGGCTGAAGAGACCGTTACTGAAGTAACAGTCTCCGAAACAGCCGTTGAAGAAACAGCTGGTGACGAAACCGAAGCGGTTGCCGAAGCAGGGGAGGCGGAGTGAAGCTGACAAAATGGTCTCTCGACCGCCCCCGCATCACCTTCTTGATGCTGGCGTTGGTCTTCATTGCCGGAATCTACTCGCTCTCGGCGATCCTGAAAGAGGGCGACCCGGATATTCAGGTCCCGATGAGCTTCATCACCATTGTCTATCCGGGAGCCTCGCCAACAGAGATTGAGGACAAGATCCTCGATCCGCTAGAAGATGAGCTGGCTGACCTGACCGATCTGGACTATCTCTACGCCAACGCCTCCGAGGGGGTCTGCTGGGTTCAGGTTATCTTCGATGTGGAGGCGGACTTTGACAATTCTCTCGCCGATGTGCAGAAGCGGGTAGACACGGTCAAGTCGGAGTTTCCCGAAGACACGCTGGAACCCAACGTCATGGAGTTCAGCCTGAGCGATGTTCCGGTAATAACCCTTTCGCTGGGCGCAGAGATGAACGCCCTGGATCTGCGACGGTTGGGAGACGACCTTGCCGAACAGCTCCAGCGAATTACTGGAGTGCTGGAGGTGGACGTAACCGGTGGGCAGGAGCGTGAGGTTCAGGTACTCCTCGCGCCGGCGAAGCTCGCCGAGTTCAACCTCAGTCCGGCGCAGGTGATTCAGGCGATCCAGTCGCAGCATCTCAACATCCCCTCCGGTGGGGTAGAGATCGGTGAACAGCGTTACCTGGTGCGGGCAATCGGTGAGTTCAACGACCCCTCGGAGCTGGGCGATCTGATCGTTACCGGAGCCGTTGACCCCCGTACCGGCATGCCGACCCGGGTTCGCCTCGCTGACATTGCTGAGGTTATCGATGGTGCCGGAGAGCCGGATACCTACTCCCGCGCCAACGGTCAGGATGCCGTCAGCCTTTCCATCAAAAGGCGTTCCAACTCCAACGTGCTGGTTACTACCGATGCTATCAAGCGCGCGCTGGGGATTCCGGCACAATCGATGACCGTGGAGCTTGCCGACGGCAATGAGGTCAAGCTGCGCCCGGACCAGATTCGCACGCTGTACTTTGCCAACCAGGACTCCTTTAGCATTGATGTTACCGATGCTGGCAGCGGTGAGATAACCGAGGTGCGCCGGGGCGAGGTCATCGAGCAGCTTCATGAAGCTGGTATCGACCCCTCCGCCGTTATTCCCCTGCCCTCCGGGGTAGAGATTCAGGTGATGACCGACCAGTCCGACGAGGTCAACGATACCCTGGAGACGATGGGCAGCAACGTGCTGCAGGGAGTCCTGCTGGTCTTCCTGGTACTGTTGCTCTTTATGGGAACCCGCACAGCGATATTGGTCTCCTCGGCACTACCACTGAGTATGCTCATCGCCACAGCGGTGCTGTTCTTCAGCGAGAATACCCTCAACAGCATGACCATGTCCGGGATGATCCTGGTGGTCGGAATGTTGGTGGATAACGCCATTGTCATCACCCAGAACATCTATCGACATATCGAGATGGGGGACGACCGAACAACGGCGGCGGTAAAGGGAACCTCGGAGCTTGCCTATCCGGTGGCTACCTCAACGCTGACCACGGTCTTCGCCTTCATGCCGATGCTGCTGATGGGCGGGATGATAGGCAAGTACATGGGCTACATCCCGATTACAGTAACCATTGCCCTCTTCGCCTCCCTCTTCGTCGGCTTGATTCTGATTCCGCCCATCGCCGCGAAGTTTCTGAAGCTAAAGGCAAAGCAGGGCGACTGGAAGCAGCACGGCTCTCACGGGCTGGGGATGAGGATTCACCGCTTCCGGATGTGGCTGGACAGGGTCTTCAACTTTGACCGGTTGATGGGCGGCTATGACAAGATGATTCGCGGAGCCATCCGCCATCGCAAGCTGGTCTTCTTCCTGACCCTGTTCGCGTTTATTGGTGCTGTAGCACTGCCGATGACCGGGGTTATCAAGATAGACCTCTTCCCACCCTCGGATAGCGATACGATTACCATCGGCGTAGAGCTGCCGGTGGGTACTCCCCTTGAGATTACCGACGCAAAGGTTCGCCAGATCGAGGAGATTGTTGTGGCGAATGTGCCGGAGCTGGAACGCCACGTTAGTGCCGCAGGAGACGCTGCAAGCGGTGGGCATCGGATTAGTATCAGTCTGGGGCTGGCTCCCACCAACCTGGGCTGGGTTACCCTGAAGCTGGTCCCCAGTGATGACCGTGAACGCACCGCCGACGAGATTTCCGAAGCCCTGAGACCAGAGCTGGATAAGGTAACCGGCTCCCTGATCACCTTCGTGATGTCCCACAGCGGACCGCCGACGGGAAGTGATATTAACGTAAAGGTTTACGGCACCGATTTCGACGAACAACGCCGCATTGCCGATCAGATGGTGGCCTTCCTCGAAGAGCTTGACGGCGTTCGCGATGTCAGCACCGACATCTCGCCGGGCACTCCGGAGCTGAAGGCCTGGCTGCGCCGCGACGAGGCTTCTCTCCTCGGCTTTAGCTCCTACGACCTTGCTATGAGTCTGCGCCAGCTTATCTCCGGTGTTGAGGCAACCAACTTCGAGATTAACGACAATGACATCGAAGTCAACGTCAAGTTGGCTACCGATGCCATCGAAAAGGTCAGCGATCTGGAGAGTCTCTACATCACCAACATGATGGGCAACCGAGTGATGGTTGGCGACATCGCTCACATCGAGCGCGGCGAGGGTGTCGGCGATATCACCCATTACAACAGCAACCGGGCGGTTACCGTCAGTGGCGACCTGCTCTCGCGAGTCAGCCCGATGGACATCACGCGAATGCTCCAGAGCTATGTAGAGAGTGAGATCGCCCTGCCGCCGGGTTATTGGGTGGATTACGAAGGCTCCTTCAGCTTCATTCAGGATAGCTTCAACGATCTATTCAATGCCTTCTACCTGGCGATCCTGCTGATCTTCCTCCTCCTCACCCTCCAGTTCCGCAGCCTGGCACAGCCCATCGTGGTTATGGTTACGATCCCTCTGGCGGTGGTTGGAGCGATGGTCGGACTGGCGGTTACCGGCAGCGCGTTTACCATCATCGCCTTCGTCGGAATCATTGGTCTGGCAGGGGTTGTGGTCAACGGTGCCATTGTGCTGGTGGACTTTATCAACATCCGCCGTAAAGAAGGTGCCTCGATCCACGATGCCATTGTGGATGCCGGTAAGGTGCGCCTGACCCCGATCCTGCTGACGACGATAACGACCATCGGCGGAATGCTGCCCTTGGCTCTGTCCGATCCGCAGTGGGCACCACTGGGTTATGCCTTCATCTTCGGTCTGGCAACGGGAACCGTCCTGACCCTGATCGTTGTACCAACCTTCTACTCGTGGATTGAGGACTGGAAGGTCCGGGTCAAGCGGAAGATGTTTAAGAAGAACCGACAGACCAACTAGAAACGGTTTATGACAACGTGAGGCGGGGAGTTTAGCCAACATGGCTTCCCCGCCTTTTACGTCCCTTGACTGGGAACTTCCAAACTGGTAGCTTCAAGGCTTGATGCACGCATAACAGAATATGAGGAGGCAGGATGCGTAACACACTGTTAGTGTTGCTGGTATTGACGATGGTTGTTTTTGTTGGCTGTGGCAGGAAAGAAACGGTTAGCGATATCGTCATCCCTGAAGGAGTCGAAAAGAGCGAGGAGGCAGTTGATTATGAGACCCTGGCACTGGAATATCTAATTGCTGAGTACAGCAGCGATATTAAAGCGATCTCCGACAAGTATGCCGCCAAGGACTTCGGCGGCGATGTGCAGTATCTGATGAACTTTGAAGATGGCGCATACACCATGACCTACTCCACCACTAGCGGCTGCGGCGATGTCCGTGCCTACAACAACGAGGCATTCCGCGCCGAGATGGACGACGTGATCGCCACCTTCGACATCAGCGAAATCACCACAGAGACCATTAACGTCTTCTGGATTATGTATTTCCCCATGTAGGCAGCCTGAGAAAAGACTATGGTATTAAACATTGCGAGATTTTGTAGGGGCGTATTGCAATACGCCCCTACGTCTGCGTCAATGACATGACGTTATCAAGGTAGCTCACTACAGCTGCCCTTTTTGTATGTTGAGTGGATATTTTTGCACATTATCCCAAAGAAACAGTTGAAATCTCATTGCGGAGCAGTTAGAATGTAGGTGTAGTCGGAGGAGCGGTGAGTTTGTCACAATATGTCCCCAATTTGTATGGAGGTTAGCCATGAAGAGTATTCTGATTACCTTGGCTCTATTGCTGGTTTTAGGACTGTTTAGCAGCTGTGGTGAAGAAGCTGGAGCAGTAGAGGAAGCAGGGGAAAACGGAACTGCCCAGGCTACGATTGCTCCCCAACCTAACGCTGAAGAGCTGATTGGTTCAATTGTCCTGAGTGTTGTTGGCGAAGAAAACTGTGACGGTAAGCCCTGCTATTGGATCGAAGCAATTGTGGTGGGAGATAGTTCCGACGAGGATATCACCATCCGCACCCTTCTGGAGATCGAAAACAACCTTGGCGGTGTTCTCGATGTCATCAAGCGTGCCGTGATTCAGGTCAACGCTGGCACCGCTCTGGAGCTTGCCCTGCCCGAATTGGTTCAGCTGATCGCTGGTCAAATGAGTGCCAGTGGTGCGGGTGCTGCCAAGGTAGAAGGCGACTATCAACGGGTAGGGACGATCGCTATCAACCTGGTCGGTCGGGAAGAGTACAACGGCGAACCTTGCCACTGGATTGAGGCAACCGTTACCGGTGCAACCCTGGATGAGGACATCACCGTCCGCACCCTCGTCGCTTTGGAAAACAATCTCGATGACGTTCTGGATGTTATCAAACGTGCCGTGGTTCAGGTTAACTCCTCCACCACCCTGGAGCTTGCCCTCCCCGAACTGGTTCAACTGATAACGGGTCATATGGGCGACAGTATGGGAGGTACTTCCTCCGTCGTCGAGGCTCCAGCCTCCACAGCAACCTCTGGCCCCACGGTAACCCCCGGTCCTGCAACCTACGAAGAAGGTCAGGTCGGTCCCCGGATCAACCGAACCGAAGAGGTTTCCACCGACTCCGGTGAAGGCAGCTACAGCGACAGCTCTTCCGGTGTCAACGACGATGCGATAAACCACGAAAACGTTGAGGTTACCGAAGGCGGTAAACCCATCAGCGTAGTAAATACCTCGGTCTCTGCGGCTCCTTTTAGATTTACCGTCCGACTTCACCCTGGTCTGGGATAACACCAAGCTACCACACACAAATTATGTTCACCAAGCATGAAGTACTGCTCGTTGGTACGTCGCGTTTGTGGTATCTGTATTGACTCCGAGCGGTAACGGTGCTATCCTCGACTTTCGGATTTTCGCATACAGCTCTACCTCTATACTCCCAAGGAGAAACCATGAAGAAAACCCTGCTGGCACTGCTGGCTCTGAGCCTGTTCGTCATCGTCGGTTGCGGCGATGAAGGAGCTGATTTCGACCTCTCTACCTCAGAGGGACTCGTCGAGGCGTTTAAGCAAGCCGTTGCCGAGAAAGACAAAGAACTGCTTGAGTCAATCTGCTACGACAGTGGTATGTCCGATGAAGACTTCGGCAGCTACGCCGACCAGATATGGGAAATGATCGATACTGGCGGTCTGACCCTCGAGGGCGAATATACCCTTGAAGAGGGTTGGTTCGATGCCCTGGAGGTCCACTTCGACTCCGCCCTTTACACCGAAGACGGCAGCCAGTACGAGCTGGTGGTCTCCATCTACGAGTTTGAAGGCAAGTGGTCCATCAACGGTATGTCCAGTGAATGGGCTCCTCAGGGTGATGACGAAGAAGAAGTTGAAGAGGTTATCGAGGAAGAGGTTGACGAAGAAGCGGTTGCCGAAGCAGCACGCCTCGAAGCTCTGAAAGAAGAAGCTCTCGAATACCTCAAAGCCGAGTACACCGACGAGGTCAAGGCCGTTGGCGACAAGTACGCTGGCGACGACTTCGGCGGCGACGTGCAGTACCTCATGGGCTTTGAAGAAGGCGCGTACACGATGACCTACTCCACCGCCAACGGCTACGGTGACAGTCGCGCCTACGACAACGAGGCCTTCCGCGCCGAGATGAATGACGTGATCGCCACCTTCGACATCAGCGCAATCACCGACGAGACCATCAACGTCTTCTGGGTCATGGAGTTCCCCATGTAGCAGCCTGAGGCTGCTAGCACCTTCGCGGATACGGTTTTTGTTAAGTAACACATACACCCACGTTTAGTGCCAACTAAGTCGGTCTGCCCGTTGGCAGCGCAGCGCGCTGCACCACAAGACTGGGCTTCGCCCAGAAAACCTTGAGATAGATCACAGAGTCCTAGTTTTCTAGCCACCCTCTCCCCTTTGCGGAGGGAACTCGTCCCACGGGACTAAGGGTGAGGGGCAGGCTGTGGGAACCTGTTCAATTGGAATTGGTGTCCGCCCCTTGTTAGATTCGACAAAGGGCAACCCTCTGGGGTTGCCCTTCTTGTTAATCCGCCATCGTAAGCACCGCGTTGCTACTGCCAGGTGGCAAAGATGACCTCAGCGTCGTCCTCCACCAGCGGAGTGAGGGTGGCTTCTTCGAGGTTGTAGATGTGGCCCTTCCAGCGGTCGTCAGACTTCGCGGTAAAGAGTAGAAACCGACCATCGGGGCTGGGGCGGGGGAACAGCTCCAGACCACCGAAGTCACCCAGCGAGACCGGCTCGCCCTTCAGCTTGGTCCAGAAGAGGTCAAAGCCGTCCTCGCCACCGCTGACGTAAAAGAGACTGCCGTCGGGAGTAAAGCGGGGAGAGCCTTCGTCCGTCTCGGTGGTAATGAGCGGAACCATGTCGCTGGTCTCCAGGTCGCAGAGCCAGAGGTCGTAATCCTCTTTTTCCTCACCGCTACCGTCGTCATTTGTAGAGAAGACGAGGAGCTTGCCATCCGGTGAGATAGTGGGAACCTCGTAGCTGGCGTTGCCGTGGGTGAACTGTGTCAGCGAATCACCATCCAGCAGGAAGATCTGCCAATGTCCGCTTTCCGGGTCGAGAGCATCGAACCAGACCCGCCCACCAACCGCTTCCGGTTCGATGTCGATGGATGAAGCCTCGGCGGCGGGATAGCCCGACAGGTCAAGGCGAAAGACGGTCTCCGCTGCTGGCAGGTCTCCCTCGAAGTCCAGAGAGAACAGCCCCGGCGTGCCGTCGTCGTGGACGCTCCACGCCCAGAGTCGATTGCCCTCCGGTGTGAAGGCGAGGAAGTCCGTCGGCGAGCCGAAGGGCAGCTCAATCGGCTCATTGAGGATAAGCTCCTCGTCGTCATCGTAGCCAGCGGAGCGATACCAGACCGTTGTCTTACCGGATTCGGCATCGGCGGTTATCCAGGCGATACCCAGCGGTGGTCGACCGACCTTACAGCCGCTCAGAAGGAGAAGGGCTGTTAGAGCTGCCATCAGAATAAGAGTACGTTTCATCGGTTTGTCCTTTTACGTTGTTCCGTTAGTCAGACAACGGCTCCAGCAGAGCCACCGCCCAGGCTGCCATGCCCTCGCCGCTTCCGACGAAGCCCAGTCCCTCCGTGGTGGTAGCTTTAACCGAGACAGCGGAGACGGACAGGTCGAGGGCATTCGCCAGCTTCTCTCTCATCGCGGGGATGTACGCCGCCAGCTTCGGTTCCTGGGCGGCAACAACGATGTCCACGTTACCCGGCGCATAGCCCTCCTGCTTGACGAGCCGCGCCACCTCACCCAGCAGCCTGAGCGAATCTGCCCCGGCGTGGGTCGGGTCGTTATCGGGGAACTGCTGCCCGATGTCCGGCAGCCCTGCCGCTCCGAGGAGCGCGTCCATCAGGGCATGAGTGAGGACATCGGCATCGGAATGACCGAGCAGCCCCTTCTCAAAGGGAACCTCCACGCCGCCGAGGATCAGCCTGCGTCCTTCGACCAAACGGTGAACATCGTAACCCATCCCGATTCTCATCCAACTCCCTAGATTCAGCAACACTGCTTTACACAATCGACCACAGGACAACCCGATTGTAGCACAGTCGAAACAGGAATCCCACGGAGCCAACATCGGCCGCGCCCTGTGCTATACTCCCCCCAAAGCTCACGATAACTCAAGCATGGAAGCTGACGATGAAGCTCACCAGCTCACGACTACTCCTGTTGCTGCTCCTGACCCTCACCTCTCTCGCGTTGACCGGGGAAGCAAAGCCCGACTACAGCTCCCTCGACGACTACACACGTCCCGACGACTTCATCATCCGGGCGGAGTATCGTGGGGACTTTTCCACTGGTTCCTCGGCGGAGACCTGGGAGGAGCTGCGCGTCGCTCTGGAGGAGGGACGGACTCCGATTCGTCGGGAGCCGATTCTCTGGGAGACCCTCGCTGACTACCATCAGTACGAGAAGGTCGGTCAGTGGCGACTGCTCTACGACGTTGCCGAGTACGGTGAGTGGGACGACCCACGGGTTTTGCGAGAGATCCCGCCGAAGGTCTCCATCCTGATGTACCACGACATCCGCGAGGTCAGCAACTACTCCACCGTCATCACCCCACGCCAGTTCGAGAGCCAGGTGCGCTATCTGGCGGAGAACGGCTACACCTTCATCACCATCGGACAGCTCCTCGATGCCATCTACGCCGGTGGTGGAGACCTGCCCGAACGCTGTGTGGCTCTGACCTTCGATGACGGCTGGTCGGGGATCTACAAATATGCCTACCCTATTCTAAAGCAATACGGCGGCACGGCGACCTTTTATCTCTACACCAACTATATTGAGGCGGGTGGACGTTCGCTCTCCTGGGATAAACATCGCGAGCTGGTCGCCGCGGGCTTTGAGATCGGCAGCCACACCTGCTCCCACGCCAACCTGCCCGACCGCAAGCCGTGGAAGGGTCGTGGTCCCAAGCCACCGGAGGGACATGGTTCCTACACCACTCGCCTGATGCACGAGCTGCTGGACAGCAAGCTGATTCTCGAAGAAAATCTGGGGATTCGCGTTCGCTCTCTGGCTCTGCCCTACGGAGCCTACGACGACTACGTCCTCAAGAGCGCGCTGCTGGCGGGGTATGAGGGAATTGTTACTATCGTTCGGGGCAATACCGAGGTTACGGCAGAGACCAACGAATTGGAATTGAAACGCTGGAACATGGTTCCCTCACTGACTCTCGACATCTTTGAAGATTGGTTGAATAGGTGATGAATTCTGCCCGTGGACTTGCCTGGCGGGTGCTTATCAACCTGTCAGAAGGTAAGGAAACCGCCGAGATTCTGCTCCGGCGGGAGCTTGCCGCAACGAAGCTTTCCACCGTTGACCGCTCCCTGACATGGGAGTTGGTCATTGGGGCGATCCGCTGGCGGGGCTTCCTCGACTACGCCATTGAGGCTTACCTGACGCAGCCGCTGGAGAATCTCGACACGGCGGTACTTGAGCTACTCCGACTGGGAGCCTATCAGCTGCTTCGGCTGGATCGAGTTCCCGCCTATGCGGCACTGAACTCCACCGTGGAGCTGGCGAAGCAACATCAGCAGACGATCCGGGCGGCGGGTCTGGTGAACGCCGTCCTGCGAAAAATTTCTAAGGGGTACCCACCGCTGCCCAGCGCAGCGAAAGACCCGGCGGGGCATCTGGCAATTCGACTGAGTCATCCCCGCTGGCTGGTGGAACGCTGGCTGGCTCGCTTCGGTTTCGATGAAACCGCCCGACTGCTGGAGTTCAATAACCAACCCGCCGAGACCTTCTTCTTTCTTAACACCACAAAGGTGAAAAACCTCGCCGGACTTGGCGATACAACCTTCACCGCTTCGGCGGTCGAGGGCTTTCCCGACTGCTACCGGATAACCTCAGGACGGAACCTGACCGCCAGCCCGGCGTATCAGGAAGGGTTGCTCAATCCGGGCAATCCGGCAACGCTGCTGGCACCGCTGTTGTTGACTCCCGCTGCTGGAGAGGCGGTACTCGATGCCTGTGCCGCTCCGGGAGGCAAGCTCTTTCACCTCCGACGGCTGGGTGGAGCCGGGGTCAGCCTGACCGCTCTGGAGCTTCAGAAGAAGCGGGTTAAGACCCTGCGACTCACCAACGAGCGGCTGGCTCTGGATGCGACTATCCAGCAGGGCGACCTCCTCGACCCGCCCTTTGCCGAAGAGAGCTTTGACAAGCTGCTCCTCGATGTCCCCTGCACCAATACCGGGGTGCTGCGCCGACGAGTAGAGGCGCGCTGGCGGCGGACTCCTGCGGATATAGAAAAGCTGCCGCAGCTTCAGGGAAAACTGCTCCGGGCGGCGGCGAAGCTCCTCAAGCCGGGGGGGCGGCTCGCCTACTCCACCTGCTCTCTGGAACCCGAAGAGAACGAGGCGGTAATCGAGGATTTCTTAGCCGAACATAGCGACTTCCGCCTGGTCAAACCCGCCGAACAGTTGCCATCGGAGCTACGCGGTTTTGCCGATGAGTCCGGATACATCCGCTCTCTGCCTCAGCGAAGCGGACACGACGGAGCCTTTGTTGCGCTTTTAGAGCGAATCGGGTAAAATTACCCGCCTTAGACTGTCAGAGACTTTTATACCCTTTGAAGATTCAGCGGAGAAATCCCATGAACGAAACCAACAGTTACAAAGCCAAGCCAACCAAGCTCAATCGCCTCAAGGCGATAGCCCTCTACATCCTCCTGGCAGGCGGTGCCATGTTGATCGGGATGCTGGTCGCCAACCACATCATCATGCCGATGCTTGTCGATGGTGGCGGTGATATTGAGGTTCCCGACCTCGTTAACATGAGCTTCGAAGCCGGAGCCGCCCTCCTCGACGAACTGGGGCTTCAGTACGAGAAGACCTCCGAGGAGTATTCGGCGGATATTCCGTCGGGCTATATCCTCGACCAGCGACCGGAGGCGGGCATGGATGTCCGGGAAGACCGGACGATCCAGCTTACCATCTCCGCCGGTTCCGAGGATGTTCGCATACCGAACCTCGTTGGAATGAGTCGTCGTCAGGCAGAGGATGTCCTCAGTCGGGCGGGGCTGGAGGTCGGCAAGATTCGCGAGGGCTACGACCCCGATGTTGCCGAGTCCTCGGTCATTGGTCAGAACCCGGAGCCGGGGCGCGAGGCTCCACGCGGAACCCGGATCGACCTGCTGGTTTCCCTGGGTAGCGAAGAATCCAGCTTTAAGATGCCCAACCTGATCGGTGCGGACTACCGCACGGCGGTCAGCCGGGTTACGACCTGGGAGCTACAGATGGGCGAGGTTACCTTCGCACCATCGATCTCTGTCCAGCCGGGCTATGTGATGACCCAGAGTCCCCCCGTCGGCGAGACCGTCTCGAAGGGTGATACCGTGGATGTGATCATCAGCAAGGGACCACCGGAGGGCGGAGTAGCCTATCCTGACAGCGACGGCGGTCTGCCCGAAGGTGGCGGTGGTACGGACACGAGTGGCGAGACCTCAACCCCGGATAGCTTCTAGATGCCAGGTTCATCAAACAGCCTGAAGCCGTTCTTTATCCTCCTGACTGCCCTGCTCCTGCTGGCTTCATGTACCGAGGTCGCAGAAGACACAGAGGACGAGATTGCCGAGGAGCTGGTCGTGGATGCTCCGGCGGCAATCGGAGCGGTGCGCGGCGGGCTGCCCTTCGAGCTACCCAAGCCGCGACATTCCAAGCAGGACGCAATGCCAATCTTCCGCGAGACCGTTGAGGAGTAAGACCTTGGCACTAAAAATAGTCCCTAGTATCCTCTCCGCTTCTCAGGGGAACCTGACCGCCACAGTGAAGCGGCTCTACGCCGCCGGGTTGACGACGATCCACCTTGACATCATGGACGGCTGCTTCGTCCCTGAGATCACCTTCGGCGCGAAGCTCTGCGCTGACCTCGGCAAAGAGGTCTCAGCCACCTGGGACGCTCACCTGATGGTTGCCAATCCTGAGCATCAGCTGGAACGCTTTGTCGAGGCGGGAGCCGACTGGATCACCGTTCACTACGAGTCCTCCAACCACATCCATCGCCTGCTTTCTCGGATTAAAGAACTGGGCAAGCTGGCGGGAGTTTCTATCAATCCCGGAACCCCGGTTACCGCTTTGGAACCACTCCTCGACGTGGCAGACCTGATTCTGGTTATGACCGTTAATCCGGGCTGGGGCGGGCAGAAGCTGATTACCTCCTGTCTGGACAAAGTCCGCTGGTTGCGAGAGCGCACCGCCGCGAAGCTGATGGTGGACGGCGGGGTCAATCTTGAGACCATCGGGCAGGTTGCCGATGCCGGAGCCGACCTCACCGTGGTCGGCAGCGCACTCTTCCGGGGTGAACTGGACGAGGTTCTGCCAAAGCTGCAACAGGCTGCCGCTCATTCGTCTAAGGAAAGTCGATGACCCTCAACCCCTGGGGATTGATAATCGGAGCGGTTTCCCTGCTGGCAATCGGGTTGGGACACATCTGGGTAATCAAGGGTGAGTACCACTTCGGCACGAAGATCTGGCCGATTCCCCTGATTCTCGGAGTCGGATTCATCGTAGCAAGCCTGCTGGTCGAGAGCGTCATCTGGAGTGCCATCTTCGCCGTCAACGGTGCAGCACTGCTCTGGGGTATCAGCGAGCTTTTCCACCAACGCAAACGAGTGGAGAAGGGCTGGTATCCAAAGAAATCTGACAGCAAGTAAAGCATTTTTAACCGCTGAGTGATGGTACTGAGTTCTCTTAGTTACAGACAAGGGGCTTTAGCCCCTTGCAGATTTGTAGCATACCCTCCGTTCCACAAGGGGTTGAAACCCCTTGTCTTATAAACCATTTATGATGCCACCAGGAAACGACCGGACAAGCCTATGGACATAACAAACGACAACGGACAGGAACAAAGCTGTAGCATCTGCGGTCTCCCGGAGAGCAAGGCTGGCACGCTGCTCAAGGGGCGGGCGGGGCATCTCTGCATCTCCTGCGTGCAGGCCGCGGTGGACTATATCAAGAACGAGACCGATATAGACATCACCGTTACCAAAGAAACGAAACCTCCTGAAGAAGACCCGCTGGATGGCGAGCTACCGCCGCCCCGAGAGATTCGCACCCGCCTTGACCAATACGTCATCGGTCACGACCGGGCGAAGAAGATTCTCTCCGTGGCGGTTTACAACCACTATCGGCGGATTCAGCACAAGCGGGAGTCCTCCGAGGTTGAGTTGGAGAAGGCGAACATCCTCCTCGTCGGTCCTACCGGAACCGGAAAGACCCTCCTCGCCCGTACCCTCGCCCGGAGCCTGAATGTACCCTTCGCCATTGTCGATGCCACAACGCTGACCGAGGCGGGCTACGTGGGCGAGGATGTGGAGAACATCATCCTCAAGCTCCTCCAGTCGGCGGAGTACGACGTTGAGAAGGCGCAGCGGGGCATCATCTATATTGACGAGATTGACAAAATCGGACGGAAGTCCGACAACCCCTCCATCACTCGCGATGTCTCCGGCGAGGGCGTGCAGCAGGGTCTGCTGAAGATCATCGAAGGTACAATCGCGGCGGTTCCGCCTCAGGGCGGGCGGAAGCATCCCCAGCAGAAGTACATTCATGTCGATACCACCGACATCCTCTTCATCTGCGGCGGGATGTTCGACGGTCTCGAAGACATCATCACCCGACGCACCGGACGGCAGACCATCGGCTTCTCCGGCGAGGCGATGAAGGACAAAGAAACCGCACTCAAAGAGGCCCGCATCGAGCCGGAAGACCTGATCAGCTACGGTCTGATTCCAGAGCTGATCGGTCGCCTCCCCGTAGTCGGACGTCTCCACGAGCTTGAGGAAGGGCAGCTCGTCGAGATTCTGACCAAGCCCCGCAACGCCATCGTCCGCCAGTACGAGCAGCTGCTGAAGATGGACGAGCTGACTTTGGAGCTGACCGACGGCGCATTGAACGAGATCGCCGCCGAGGCGGTCAAGCGAAAGGTCGGCGCGCGAGGGCTGCGCTCGATCCTCGAAGAGCTGATGCTCGAGGTCTTCTACGATCTTCCCGCACCGGTGGAGAAGATTATCGTTGATGCAACGATGGTACGTGAGCGGAGCAACCCGCTGACCGAGGCTCTGAAGAAGAAAGAGCAACAAGAGAAGCCCGTCGAGCAAGGCATTACGGCAAGCAAGAAAAAACGGAAAAACGACGAGGCAGCTTAACAAACTACTTTGGTGCTTTAACCGGATTTGGTTTAGGAGATGTAATGAAAATTGCTGTTGTTGGTACCGGCTATGTCGGTCTGGTTACCGGAACATGTTTCGCCGATCTCGGTAACGAGGTCGTTTGCGTTGACATTGACGAAGCGAAGATCGAAGGACTGAAGCAGGGGAAGCTCCCCATCTACGAGCCGGGGCTGGAAGATGTCGTCGTCCGCAACCACAAGGCGGGACGACTCAGCTTCTCTACCGACCTGCCCAGCGCGGTGAAGGCCTCCGAGATTATCTTCCTCGCCGTGGGAACACCACCGCTGGATAACGGCGAGGCTGACCTCCGTGCCGTCCGTGAGGTCAGTCGGGTCATCGGGCAGAACCTTAACGCTCCGGGGAAGGTCATCGTTAACAAATCCACCGTCCCGGTGGGTACCGGCACAATGACCACGGAGATTATCGAGAAAGAATCCGGCGGCAAGTATCATTTCGCCGTGGTCTCCAATCCGGAGTTCCTCCGCGAGGGACAGGCTCTCAACGACACCATGCACCCCGACCGGGTGGTCATCGGCTCCGACGACAAAGTCGCCGCCGAGAAGGTCGCCTCCCTCTACCGGGTGCTGACGAAGAACGTGGTCATTACCGATCGTTCTTCGGCAGAGATGATCAAGTACGCCTCCAACGCCATGCTGGCAACGAAGATCAGCTTTATCAACGAAATCGCCAATATATGCGATCTCGTGGGAGCCGATGTCGAGGCGGTTGCCGATGCGATGGGTCTCGATGCCCGCATCGCCCGTCCCTTCCTCAACGCCGGAATCGGCTACGGCGGAAGCTGCTTCCCCAAGGACACCAAGGCTCTGGTCGATTCTGCTAAACAGGTCGGCTACGACTTCAAGGTGCTTAGTGCAGTGGAAGAGGTCAACGCTCTCCAGCCGAGCCGGGCGGTTTACAAGCTCAAGGCACTCCTCGGCGACCTGAGCGGCAAGACCATCGCCCTCTGGGGTCTGGCGTTCAAGCCGGATACTGACGACATGCGCGAGGCTCCGTCGCTGAAGATCATCGCCGAGATTATCGCCGCCGGAGGCAAGGTGCGAGCCTACGACCCGGTAGCCAAAGGGACGGCACAGGTTTACCTGGAAGAAGCCGGGCTTTCGATTGAGTTCGCCACCGGAATGTACAAAGCCTGCGAAGGAGCCGACGCGCTGGTTCTGGTAACCGAGTGGAACCAGTTCCGCGAGGCCGACCTGGGTCGGGTAAAGGAACTACTGACCGCCCCGCTCCTCGTAGATGGTCGTAACATCTATGACCCCGCCGAGGTCGCCGCCCTGGGCTTCCGTTATTCCGCCATCGGTCGCAAGCCAGCCTGAAGCTGGACACTCTTTCGCGGCTGAATGGATTAGACAGATTACACTCATTCCCGCGTTTAGCCGCTCCCGTTGGTCGCTCTCTCCTCTGGTCGGGAGGGCTTGGCACCGGTACTGTTTAAGAAGACGCAAAGGCTTTGCTATGAACACGAAGGACAGCGCGGTACTGGTTACCGGCGGGGCGGGGTTCATCGGCTCCCATCTGGTGGAGCGTCTCCTTGCCAACCGACGGCGGGTGATCGTCGTGGACAGCCTGGTTACGGGGCAGCGTGGCAATCTCCCCGCTGACGAGAAGCTGACCTTTCTGGAATATAACATCGCTGAGGCGGAGTGGACGCGCGATCCTGCTCTGGCGACGCCGATTGACCGTGTCTTTCACCTTGCCTGTCCGCCCAGCCCGGTGGATTTCGCTCGCCTGCCCGTGGAGATCTGCCTCACCTGTTCCTACGGAACGAAACAGGTCATCGAGCTGGCGGTGAAGAAGCAGGCACGACTGCTCTACACCTCGACCTCAGAGGTTTACGGCGACCCGCTGGAGCATCCTCAAAACGAGGAGTACCGGGGGAATGTCTCCACGGACGGTCCGCGCTCCTGTTACGACGAGGGCAAACGCTTTGGCGAGGCTCTGATCGCCGCTTATCGCCAGCGTGATGGACTGGATGCACGAATTGTGCGGGTCTTCAACACCTACGGTCCTCGAATGCGCCACGCCGACGGTCGGGTTGTACCCGCTTTCCTCGATCAGGCTCTGGACTCCCGTCCGCTCACGGTATTTGGCGATGGCAGCCAGACCCGCAGTTTTTGCTACGTGGACGATCTGGTCAACGGCATCCTCGCCCTGATGGAGTCCGACTACACCAAACCGGTCAATCTGGGCAACCCCGACGAACGTACCATCGGAGAGCTGGCAGAGCTGGTTATCGAGCTAACCGATTCGAAGAGCAGCATCGAGCGCAAGCCGCTGCCGACCGACGACCCCAAACGCCGCCGCCCGGACATCACCACGGCGAAGCGGGAGCTGGGCTGGGAGCCGCAGGTGGAACTTCGCGATGGTCTTGCCCGTACCGTGAAAGCATTCCGCCGCGAGCGGAGTTGATGTGCTTACAACCTGAGCCAATCTACCCAATGGAGGACAAATGAAACGCACTACCCTGCTGCTTCTTGCTGTATTTCTTCTTGCCGCTATCCTGACCCCGGTACTTGCCGAGACCAAGGACGAGGACTGCGTTGGCGATGAATGCTGTCCGCCGAGACCGCTGCCCCCCCTGCCCGAAGAGGACGCGGAGGTTTCTGAGGACGACTGTGAAAAAACCGATGAATGCCGCCCCACAGACTGTCCCGACCAGGATCACGATGGACTGTGCGACGAGTGCGGCGCAGTGGTAACAGACAGCGTCTGCCCGAACCGTACGGAGAAGTCTCTGGACTAAATGTTGATGACTTAAATCATCAACTGGCTGGTATGCCAGCGTTGCAGTAGCGTTAATGAATTAAGCTCTTTCCCCCTGGGAGAGAGCTTAATTTTTGACTGGACAAGTAGAGATTACTCTGCTATGGTCTCGCGGTGGCTTTAGTCCACTTTTCTGATTGTCTATGTTCCAACCGACAAATGGAGGACAAATGAAACGCGTTACCCTGCTACTTCTTGCGGTGCTGCTCCTTGCCGCCATCCTGACCCCGGTTCTTGCCAACTGTGCCAGCTGTCCCGAAGCCAAAGCTGCCGACTGCGCGAAAGCTGTTGACTGCGAAATGATGAAAGACGGCGTTTGCGAGGACTGCGGTTGTGAAAACTGTCCTGAAGAGTGTGAAGACTGCGACTGTGGATGCGAGTGCTGCGTCTAGTTAGTTGTGGCGTTAATAAGTAAAAAGGTGTCGCGTTTCCGGCACCTTTTTTAGTCTGTGCTTGAGATTTTGGGAGAATCATGACCGAACAAACACAAGCGATCTGTATGTTCTCCGGCGGACTGGACTCCATCTTGGCTCTGAAGATGATCGCCGACCAGGGAATCCATGTCATCGCCCTGCACATGCACCTGCCGATTCTAAAAGAAGACCCGACCCAGTTAGCCCAGATCAAAGAGCTGGCACTCAAACTGGGGGCAAAGGAAGTGGTAATCTTCCGCCCCGGCAAGGAGTTTGGCGAAATCCTCGCCAATCCAGCCCACGGTTACGGTAAAAACGCCAACCCCTGTCTGGACTGCCGGATTATGGCACTCCGTGCCGGTCGGCGGTTGATGGAAGAACGCGCCGCCGCCTTCGTCTTCACCGGAGAGGTCGTCGGCGAGCGTCCGATGAGCCAGCGGCGTTACGCGATGAATCAGGTCGAGCGGGAAAGCGGACTAAAGGGACGGCTGCTTCGACCGCTCTGCGCGAAGATTCTTCCTGAAACCCTTGCCGAGGAGGAGGGGCTGGTTGACCGTGAGCAGCTTCTCTCTATTCAGGGGCGCAGCCGCAAGCCCCAGATGGCACTGGCGAAGGAGTTTGGCGTAGAGGACTACCCCAGCCCGGCGGGGGGCTGCCTGCTGACCGAGCCGGTTTACGGCGTGCGGGTTCACGAGGCTCTGGCTCAGGATGAGCGCACTCTGGATGACTTCCGCCTGCTGCGCTACGGACGGCACTTCCGCCTGCCCGATGGCTCCCGACTGGCTTTGGGTCGTCATGCCGAGGACAACAACGAGCTGCGTGAGCTGGCGATTGCCGGGGATTACCTATTGGAGGCGAAGGTCTCTTCGCCCATCGGTCTGCTGCGCCACAAATCCGGTGAGGCTTCGGAAGCCGATCTGGAGCTGGCGGCTCGTCTGGTTGCCGGGTACTCAAAGCTCCACAAGCAGGAGAGCCTTACCGTTGTTGTGGAACGATTTACCGCCGAAGGCATAGTGGAGCAGCCCGCCCTTGAGGTCGCTCCGGCAAATCGCCATGACCCCGCCACGCGCTCACTGATGATTGCGACCGATTGAGACCAGTGGTCTTTCCGTCCGGTTTTTCTTACAATCACCGCTTGTTTTGTGATTCCTGACCGGGTAGGGGAAACGGGTATGGCTTATCTCTGTGAGCAATGGACGAACAGCGATTTCCGAATCACCTGCGAGCCATCGAGGCTCCAGCGGGAAGGGGACTTCTTCGTCCTGGCGGGTAGAATCGAGATTCTGGATAAGCCTCGGCTGCGGAACTGCTACTTTTCCCACCTTATGGTTCGACTGATCGTTCACTACATCGACGGTCAGTCTCCCCGCGAGCAGGACGTTTTTCACATCACCGACCGGGAGTTCCGCTTCGGTGAGTCCTGTGAGTTCCGGTTTGAGGGTGAATACGCCGACAATCTGGATCTGGGCTGCTTCGAGCTTGAGGTTCTTTCCAGCGCGGAGAAGACGAAGCCTGACCAGCCAGTCTCGGTATCCGATGAACTGAAGCTGGAGGCGGTGTCTGATTTTCAGGACAGAATCTCCCTAAATGGCAAGTCTGCGCTCATCCAGCTCGGCGATGTGATCCTGGTTGACCAGCCTACCCCCAAGAATATCTTCAGCATCTTCGAGGCAAGCGTTCGTTTCGTAACTCGCTCCAAGTACCATCACGCCCTGCTCTACGACCACGGCTGGCAGGCGTGGCACGCGGTGGAGCCTCATGCCGCCCACGCCGACCTGCGTAAGCTCTACTTTGGTGATAATGACCTCGTCCTCACCTGGCTGCGACCGCTCAACCCCTTCACCGGTGCCGAAGCCGTTGAAAAAGATACACTCCCGGCGATGGAGTTTGCCCAGGGGGTTATTGAAAGAAAGACCGCCTACGATATGTGGGCGAACCTGGCGTTTATCCTCCGCGCTGATGGTCGGCACTTCAGCACCGAGATGTTCGGTTTTTTGATGAAAAAAACCACCTGGCTGTCGAGATTGATACTGAGATTCTTTAGCCGTCTGCTGAGGAGAAAAAGCAGGAAGTATAGTAAGTACAACCGGATGGAAGACCCTCACAAGTACCACTGCTCGGAGTTTGTCGCTGCGGCGTGGCATAAGGTTCCGACTGGGGGTAAGGTCTTGAAGAAATCACGGGGTCAGACACCAATGTGGCGGAATCGCTTTCGCTTCGTCGATAACATGACCAACTGCACCTATGTTTCCCCGGCGGACATCTTCGATTCCAGCTACACAAAAACCATCTGCACCCTGAAGATAGAAAATGGCAAGCTCCGCCTGCTGACGAGATAGATGAGAATTGGGCAGCCCTCTTCCATTCAGTTGACACCGTCGCTGCCCCTGCTTATACTTAACTGGAGTTTATCTTCATATACTCATAATCCGGGAGGTGGGGTTGCCCAGATTCAATTACCGGGGACGCTCCTCCGACGGGCGGCTGTTGAGCGGAGAGCTTGAGGCTGCCAGCGAGGACGAGGTACTACAAAAGCTCCGGGCGGGCGGCGTGATGGTTACCGCCATCGAGCCTGCCGCCGTCAAAGACGTTAAAATCAAACGGCGGGAGCTGGTCGTCTTTACCCGGCAGTTCGCCACGATGATCGATGCCGGGCTGCCGCTGATTCAAACCCTGGCAACCCTGGCGGAGCAATCCCCCGACGATCTGGCAGAGATCATCGCCGATGTCCGCCGCCAGGTCGAGGCTGGTCAGCCGCTTTCCAACGCGCTGGAAGGCTTTCCCCGCACCTTCGATCGCCTTTACATTTCGCTGGTTCGGGCGGGAGAGCTGTCGGGCAATCTCGAAGGGGTGCTGGAGCAGCTCGCCGGTTATATGGAGCGGGCGGACTCGCTGCGACGCAAGGTCTCCGGTGCGCTGGCGTATCCCACCGTGGTGCTGGGGATGGTCGTACTGCTGGCTCTCGGTTTCCTGCTCTTTATCATTCCACTCTTCGAGGGAATATTTACCGGCTTCGGAGCGCAGCTACCCCTGCCAACCCGCGTTGTGGTCGCCATCTCCGAGTTCCTCCGCGATTACTTCTATATCCCACTGATCCTGATCGCCGGAATCTGGCTCTTCTTCCGCTTCTACGGAGAAACCGCCGAGGGACGGCTTAAGCTAGACTCTATCAAGCTGCGCCTGCCCCTCTTCGGTAAACTCTTTGTTAAGGTTGCGGTAGCTCGTTTCTCCCGAACTTTGGGAATCCTGGTCCGCTCCGGCGTGCCGATTATGGACGGGCTGGCAATCACCGCCGCCACCGCTGGCAATCGGCTCCTCGAACAGGCGGTACGGAAAACCCGCCGTGCCGTGGGCGAGGGTCAACCGATCGCCGAGCCGCTCAAAGAGACTGCGGTCTTTCCGGCGATGGTTGTGGCAATGATTGCCGTTGGTGAGCGCACCGGACGACTCGAAGAGATGCTGGGCAAGATCGCCGACTTCTACGATGACGAGGTCGAGGTCGCCGTTACCGGACTCGCCTCCCTCCTCGAACCGATCCTGATGATCTTCATGGGGCTGGTCGTCGGTGGACTGGTCATCTCGATGTACCTACCCATCTTCCAGATGCCCTCACTGATCGGCTAAAAAAACTTTACGTATCCTGCTATTTATTTGTATGTTAGGAATGCAAAAGATGTGATTGCCTCTCCCTCTCCCCTCTGGGGAGAGGGTCGGGGTGAGGGGCTAAAGCCAAACAATTTGGAGAATACACCATGAAAACCGTTGACGCACGGACGGCTACCAGCTCAGAAAACCCCCACGGCATCCACGCCGCCCGGCTCTATGACACCGAACACGCCCAGGTGGTCTATCTGAACCTGAAGCCCGGTGAGCAGCTGAAGCCACACATCACGCCGGTAGATGCCATCTTTTATGTACTCGAAGGAGAAGGCGTGATCGAAATCGGCGATGAAAAGAAGACCGTCGGAGCCGATACCCTCATCGACAGCCCGGCGGATATTCGCCATTGCTGGTACAACGAAAGCGACGCACTGCTGCGGATTCTGGTTGTCAAGGTTCCCCGTCCCACGAAGAAAACGATCCTGCTCTAGCGGCACTCTGGGGGAAGTTTGTGCTTGCTGAACGACAAGGTATCGTCCCTCGGTCGATTACCTTAAACGAACCCCTTTACCAGAGGACGAAAAAACGCTATCATAGGGCAAATGGATAATCTGGGGGCTGGGCTTTTTGTCAATCTGGAAAGTCGCTGCCTGATTATCAGGGTTTCTGTAGTCTCGGTGTTAATGATAACTCGAACTGTGCGTACACAGACCCAGACGAGCTAAACATAAGTTTTTATTAGTATTAAACTACGAGATTCTTGTTACACGTTAACCTTACCGGGAGGCCTCCCTTGAACACACGTCAACGGGGCTTTAGCCTGATAGACCTGATGATTATCCTTGCTGTGCTGACCATGCTGGCTGCCATCGCCATCCCCAGCATCAACAACAGCCAGCGCGATGAAAACACCCTGATTTGCCTCTCTCATCAGGAAGAGATCGCAAACTGGATTGCCGAGTACGTTACCGTCCGGCAGGTCGAGCTGACCGCGGATAAGGACGCGATCATCACCGCCATCGATGAATACATCGCGGCGAACGCGGAGACCCGCAGCTTTGTCCCGGCAGAGGGCAATCTGGAAGACGAGTTCACCGTGCCGAACGTAACCGCTATGGTCGCGGCTGGCTATCCGGCGGAACTATTCGTCAACCGCTATGCCGAGGAAGGCGCGCCCGTCGGCACCGGCTTCGTTCTCAAGATCAATAGCATCAAGAACGAAGAGACCGGAGCGACCGAGTACCAGGTACGCCTGGAGACTCGGGACAACTACCGCTATCGGGTTGGTCCCTCCGGTGGGCTGCTCTCTGACCCGGAAACAACCCCCACCGCCGCTGACCTGATCAGCATCGGCGCACCAGAGAACATCTTCACCTGTCTGGAGCGTGCCGACAGGGACGAGGCTCTCGGCTCGCACTACGCCCTCTCTGGCGTTACCGGTGATATTGAATGCGCCACCGATGTCAAGGGCGACCGCCGCGATCCCAACGCCCTCTTCGTCCACACCCTTGAGTAAAGGGCTTGGTGGGCTAAGGTCGAACTAGCAGGAGCGAGGAAAGGCTCGCTTAGGGCAGATGGCGTTTCCTGCGTTGTGCCTGGTCTTGGTTACTTAGCTAGCGGACCTCGTCCGGTGGTTAGGTATCTCAGAGAAATAAGTAAGGACGTTACCTTTTGTTCCCAGAGACTTTTGCATGACTAAACTCTTTTCCTGTACGTCCGGCAAATGTCTCTAACCAGAGTTTTTCGGGGAGTATAGAATGGCAAAGAAGCGTTTCCCGTGGGTTGAGGTGCTGGTAATCGTGGCTCTGCTGGCGATTATCTTCTCCGTGGTTCAGCCTAACTTCAGCGAATACGATTCCGGTGCCAGAGCGGCACTTTGCAAAGAAAACCAGCACAACATCGAGCAGGCGGTCGCTCTCTGGCTGGCTTCTAATCCGGGCAAGGTGGTCGAGCGCGGTGTTGGTGAAAGCGACGAGCGTACCACCGATGCCTTCGGTGAGGAGATCACCGGAATGCTTCACTACGCCGATACCCACCCCAATGCCGCCGAACTGGTGGAGATGGGGCTGGATCCGACGATCCTCTACTGCCCTGAAGTTGGCGACGACGGCTCCGCCCTCGGCAGCCACTATTGCTACAAAGACACCGTCGGTACGCTGGAGTGCGCCGTTGATGCCGAAGGCAAAGCGCGGCTGCTGACCGACGAGATCAACCCCAACTCCGGTGAGCTGGAGACCTCGGTTAGCTACTTCCACAAATAGCCAAACCGCTGGGGCATCTGGGCATTGCTGACGCTGAAGCTTCTGGGTAAATCCTGAGCTGGGTCGTCTGTGTCTGCGGCTGACAGTCTGGGGCAAGTACATCACCAATGGACTTTTGCGGGGCGGCCTCTGGGCTGACCCGTATTGCCAGCGGGGGCAGCTGAACTTCGCACTCGCTGATTGATAACCAGATACCGCCACGAAATATGAAAAAAGGCATCCGAGTTTTAGTAACCATCTTCTTCCTGGCAACCGCTGTGGTGGCGGCTCTCTTTGCTCTGTCGGCGGAATGGAATAGCGAAGAACCTTACCCCGGCGGCTCCGGGGATTACTTCGTTCGCTACGTGGTGGACGGTGATACCTTCTTTGTCGAGGTGCTGGGCAAGATTCGTTTGCTAAACATCGATACGCCAGAGCGGGGCGAGGCAGGCTTCTTCGAGGCAAAGGAACGGCTGGAGGAGCTGGCGGGTGGTCGCTGGATTACCCTCCACTTTGACGAGGAACTGTTCGACCGCTACGGGCGATACCTTGCCTGGCCGGAGGTGACGGACGAGCAATCTGCGCAATTCTGATTGAAGAGGGGCTTGCCGAACCGCTGTTTATTGAGCCAAACACCAGTTATCGGGCAGAAATTGATGCCGCCGCTAAAGAATTGGCTGAAACAAAGGATAAATAGTGTTATACTGAACGCAGTTTGTGGGTTCGGGTGCTGGCAAAGGAACATGGCTTTCGCTGGGGAGCTGATGCTACTCCAGCACCCGTTAACCTGAGCAATAACAGTCTGTTACAACTGCTCTGGATGATTACCCCCCGCTCTTTGCGTTGCCGTGGAACGGGAATGGAGCACAGGCGAATATCACTAAGAAACTTTTGCATAAGTACCTTAGGTCTGGGCGTTCGGCTTGGCTAGCAATCGTCGTAGTTCTATAACCACGGGTATCTGTTATAGTTGCGGAAATACTGGCAGCTTGCGGCAGCCTCCCGAACGGGCGAAAAGTCAAATCAGTCGAATTACGCAAAGGTCTCACTAAGAAACTACAGGTAAATCCCGACGTATTCGGGAAGGAGAAGACTATGGCGCAATCCAATGGTGAAGTTTTCAAGAAGTTTGGAAAGACCTACAAGCCCGGCGATATCATCTTCAAAGAGGGCGATATTGGCAATGAGATGTTCATCATCCGGGCGGGTAAAATTGCCATAACCAAGCTGAGTCGTGATGTGGAGACGACCCTTGCCATCCTCGACGCTGGTGAGTTCTTTGGTGAGATGGCGATTATCGATAACCAGCCCCGCTCCGCCTCGGCGAAGGCCGAGACCGATGCCGAGGTGATTATCCTTTCCGCCGACATCTTCGAGTCCCAGATCACCACCAATCCCAAGCTGATCATGCGGATTCTGCGGAAGATGTCCAATCGCCTCCGCGAAGCCGACGGCAAGATCAAGACCCTGCTCTACCGGGATAACTCCTCCCGAATTGTCGGTACGCTGATGCTGCTGACCCAGAAGCACGGGGAACCTCAGGTCGGCGGAGGAATCAAGCTCACCACCACCTTCGTTACCACCGAGCTGGTCGGCATGGTCGGTCTGCCCAAGGTCAAGGTGCGGGAAATCCTCGACAGCCTGGTACAGGCGCGGGTGATGGAGATCAAGGGCGACATCGTCATCGTCTATTCCCTGGAGCATCTGGAACGCTTCATGAACTATCTGGAGATGAAAGAGCAGTTCGGCGACTCTTAAGCAGCGCAGTGCGCTGCACCACACTTTCGCGACCAGGGCTTATTGTTGTTATGCGTTGGTTGCCGCAGTCGTTCGCTCCCGCTGGTCGCTTATAAATACAGTTTGAATGGAGTGGCTACCAGCCCCTCTCCCCTTTGGGGAGGAACTCGTCCACGGTCCGGGGCGAGGGGTTCGTGAGAAAACACCTGGTTTTCTCCGATGTTTCTGAACCTTCACGTCTCGTACAAGCGGAGAGGTTTTGACTTTAAGACACGAGATTTCAACCCCTTGCAGAAATATCGATACGTCGCAAACTCGCAAAGGGCTAAAGCCCCTTGTCTAAGCTAGATCGCAAGGAAATTGACCTCTGCCCAAACACCGCAAAGGACAGCGATGAACAAGGCTGGTAAGAAGGTTTTGGCAACCCTGCTAATCGCCGCTGTGGCGATTAGCTTTGCCTTTGTTCTGAATCTGACCGGCTACTTCGAGGACTTCGAGCTGTCCACCCTCCGCGCCCGGGTGCGGGCAAAGGGGCGCAGCTTCCCCGGTTCTGAGAACCCCGGGGTCAAGGTCCCCGGCATCTGTATCATTGATATTGACGACCGCAGCCTCCTTCCACCTGAGCAGGAAGGGCTGGGACGATTCCAGGACTGGACACGGGAATACTACGGTCAGGTGGTCGGATTGATTGAGGCCGCTAACCCCGCCGCCATCGCCTTCGATCTTCACTTCTTCGAGCCAGCGGGCAATCCCGACTTCCCCCGCATCAGCCGTACACTGCTGGAGCAGACCACAGAGACCTCCGAACTGACCGACTACCTGGCTGCCCACGACGAGGACCTCCTCTTCGCCAAAGCCTTGGCGAAGACCGATGATGTGATTCTGGGGATCTCGGCAGTGGATGCCAGCAGCACAGATCAACTCCGTCAGGAACAGGTGCTGACGAATCCTTTTAACAACTTCGCCCTGACGCTGACCGATAGTGCCAGTCGTCAGATATACCTCTTCTCCGGCTTCCATCCGCCGATTAAAAACCTCACCGAGAACTCCCACATGCTGGGGCATACCATCATGCACCCGGAGGATGAGGTCATCTGGCGGGTGCCGCTGATTATTCAGGGGGAGTATCGAGGACGGAACGACACCCTCGCCTTCCCGGCAATCTCCCTGGCAGCGGTGGCAACGGCAAAGGACGTTCCGCTGGATGAAATCCGCTTCGACCCCGAGGTCGGTATCTATCTGGGCAAGCGTTTCCTTATCCCGACCACGGATAACGCCGAGCTGGTACTCAACTATCTCGGACCGTCGGGACAGTCCGAGGAGGGCAGCTTCCGCTACTTTTCCTTTACCGACCTCCAGTACCTGGCAATCCGTGACGACATGACCGCCAGCGAGAAGGCGGGGCAGATCCACGACAACTTCCATAATCAGGTCGTCCTGATTGGTGGAACCGCTGGCAGCCTCTTCGACTTCATCTCCTCACCCTACTCCAACGCCTACCCCGGAGTAGAGATCCACGCCACGGCGATTGCCAACATGCTCTCCGGTAACTACCTCACCCGTCTCGACCCGCTCCTTTCTATCCTTATTTTCATTGGATTAACGCTGCTGGTCTGCTTCCTGGTCAGCTACCTGCGCTGGTGGCTGGCGGCACCGATTGTTACCCTCCTGCTTATCGGTTACATTCTCGCCGCCTTCTGGCTCTTCAATACCCAGGATCTCTGGCTGGAGCTTGTCCGCCCCGGCGTGGGTATGGTCGCCGGACTCCTCGCCGTGGTCGGCTATCACTACGTCTTCGAGCAGCGCAGCAAGCGTAAAATCAAGAACACCTTCCAGCACTATGTATCGCCAGCGGTCGTCGACGAGATGATTGACAATCCCGAACTGATGAAACTGGGCGGAGACAAGCGCGAGCTGACCGTCATCTTTACCGATGTCAAGGGCTTCACCTCGATTTCAGAGATGATGGAACCGGCGGCTCTCGTCAAGCTGATGAACGATTACCTGACCCCGATGGCGGACATCATCTTCGACCAGAACGGCACGGTGGATAAGTTCATCGGCGACGCAGTAATGGGACTCTTCGGCGCGCCGATTCCCCTTAAACACCACGCCGACGCAGCCTGCCACGCCGCTCTGGAAATGATCAGCCGCCTGAAGAAGCTCAACGTTGACTGGGCGAAGCTCGGTCGCCCGGAGCTTGCCATGCGCATCGGCGTCAACTCAGGACAGATGATCGTCGGCAACATGGGCTCCCGGAGCCGCTTCGACTACACCGTCATGGGCGATAACGTCAACCTCGGCGCGCGGCTGGAGCCGCTCAACAAGGTCTTCGATACCAGTATCATCATCAGCGAGTTCACAAAACAACGCCTCATGGACAGCTTCATCCTGCGGAACCTCGGCTCCTTCCGGGTCAAGGGCAAAAACGAGCCGGTAATCTGTTATGAGCTTCTCGGACTCGGCACCCCCGACGATCGCACCGCTGACCTGCTGGAACGCTTTGCTGGCGGCATGGAGCTTTTCTCCAAAGCCGACTTCAAAGGAGCCTTCGAATACTTCAAAGCCCTCACCGCCGACTTCCCCGAAGACGGTCCCAGCAAGTCCTACCTGACCCAGGTGCGCGCGCTCTACGCCAACCCACCCAACGACGACTGGGAGCCGATCCACACCATGCTCGTAAAATAGCAACGCGGTGCGTTGCATCACACTTTCGCGAGAGCGGGATAAGACATTCCTGGGGTTATTCCCACGTACACGCTCCCGTTGGTCGCTACCAACTTACCATGCTCGTAAAATAGCAACGCGGTGCGTTGCATCACACTTTCGCGAAAACAAGCGTGGTTATTTTACGACTACACCCGCATACATGCTCCTCGCGGGAAGAACTGAGGAGCGAGTACATCCGTGGAAACAAACATCTGAACTGAAACAACGATAAGCCGCGATGCCATGCGCAGCTTTAAGTTGCCTCCCGTTGGTCGCCCGGTTACTTCACCTTTGGTAATATTGCTGCAAGGCGGAGACCAACTGGCTTCCGCTCCCTGATTTTTTATTGCATTTAGCTTTAGAAAAATGGTAATATCCCCCGCTAATAGCGTGAATTAAGAAAGAGAAACTCTCCGCTATGAAGACTCGTTGCGATATTTTCTTCAAAACTCAGATATTCATTCCAGCCCACTAATCCAATCCTCCACGGACGTAAGCGACATTTATGCTGCTATTCTACCGACTGATTCTTGCCTTCCTGATCGCCGACTATCCCCTCCAGACCAGTGGAATCTTCCGGCTGCGCTACGAAAAACGCTGGGGGGTTTTTGTTCACGCCGGGATTCATCTCGTCGTAACCCTGCTGCTCTGTCTGCCCTGGTTGGGTAACCTCTGGTTCGTCGGTGGGGTTGTTGTGGTGCAGCTTGCCCACGGCTTCTTCGACATGATCGAGAAGAAAACCCTCTGGGCGTTCATCGGCGACCAGCTTTTCCACATCGCCACCCTCATCGGGCTGACGCTGATCTTTGCGGACATGCCGATTGCAGGCTGGCTTCCCACCTGGCTGGAGCGGCTCTGGGCAGATAATTACCTTATCAATCTGCTCAGTGGAGTCCTGATGTCAACCTACTCCACGGCGATCTTCGTCTGGTTCGCCAATAAGACCCTGCGCAAGAACTTCCAGCGCAAGCTCTTTACCGAGTACTACCGCTACAGCTTCATGTTCAGCGGGCTGGCGGTCTTTGTTGGTACGGTGCTGGCGGTACAGCTAAACCCGCTCTTCCTGCTGCCCGGACTGCTTCCGATGGCGTTCTTCATCTACAGAGCCCGGCGGGGCAACGAGGACGACGGCAGCTACAGCGGCGCCTTCAGGCTGGACTACCTCTGGGCGACTGTGGCGGGGGTTGTTTGGGGAGTGATCATCGGTCTGAAGCTCTACCTCTAATCGTACAGC